>Ga0164290_1002597_pt1 | contig 11719 bp, 12 predicted proteins | sample Micstemetagenome_FD_108782 | JGI IMG/M metagenome (GOLD analysis project Ga0164290, IMG submission 108782) | Contaminated culture microbial community from soil near Moab, Utah, USA - Microcoleus steenstrupii SON62 (Illumina Assembly) | ecosystem: Environmental > Terrestrial > Soil > Soil crust... | reverse complement strand
GGCTTCGTCAAGCCGATCCGCCAGATCGTCAGCCGCATCCCGGCCATGCGCCAGAACCTGTTCTTCTCGGCCACCATGCCGTCAGAGATCGGCAAGCTGGCCGGCGAACTGCTGAAAGACCCGGTCAAGGTGTCGGTGACGCCCCAGGCCACCACGGTCCAGCGCATCAGCCAGTCGATCATCCACATCGAACAGGGCCGCAAGCGCGCCCTGCTGACCGAGATGTTCGCCGATCCGCACTACACCCGCTGCCTGGTCTTCACCAAGACCAAGCACGGCGCCGACAAGGTCGCGGCCTATCTTGAAGCCGGCGGCGTCGAAGCCGGGGCCATCCACGGCAACAAGAGCCAGCCCCAGCGTGAACGCACCCTGGCCGCCTTCAAGGCCGGCAAGCTGCGCGTCCTGGTCGCCACCGACATCGCCGCCCGCGGCATCGACGTCGACGGCGTTTCGCACGTGCTGAACTTCGAACTGCCCTTCGTGCCGGAAGCCTATGTCCACCGCATCGGCCGTACGGCCCGCGCGGGCGCCGATGGCACGGCGATCAGCTTCGTGGCCGGCGACGAGATGAAGCTGCTGCGCGACATCGAAAAGGTCACGCGCCAGAAGATCCCCTCGACCGACCGCCGCAACGACAAGTCGCTGGCCCTGCTGGACCAGTCGATCATGGCCTCGGGCGTCGGCTCCAAGGCGTCCATGCCCGACGACGGCCGCGGCGACCGGCAGCAGCAGCGCGGCCCGCGCAACCCGCGCCGCGACGGCGTCAAGCTGGAAGGCGGCGGGCAACCGCACCGCGTCCGCAAGGCCGGCCCGGGCCGCGACGCCCGTCCGACGCCGGAACGCGCCTTCGACCCGATGGCCCGCGAGCGTCCGCGCACCGGCAACAACGACCCGCGCCACACCAGCGCCCCGGCGACGGCCTCGGCCAAGCCCGACGGCGAGATCAAGCGCCGCCCGCGCCGCCGGAAGCCGTCCAACGGCGGCAAGGGCTACGCGGCGTAAGGCTGAGCCTGGGCTGACGTGAATGCAGACGCGCCCGCCGGAGCGATCCGGCGGGCGTTGTCGTGTTTGCCCGCCAGTTCCGTTTGACCCGGGGATACGAACGCCCGCATCGCCGTTCCCTTGACTGAACAAACCGGACCCTGACGGATGCCAATCGCCATTCAGAGCAGCCGCGCCCGGCGCCGCGTGATCGTCGTCGCCCCGCCCGACACGCGCTGGAGGGACTTTCAGGAGTTGGTCCGCGCCGCCGTGCAGGAGACGCCTGAATTAACCGACTGGAACTGGATCATTGATGATCAGGGCCCGATGGACGATGTGGATGTGGCGGAAATGGCCGCCACAGGCGAAGCCTTCCGCAGGCTTGCGGCGGCGCCGGAACGGCGGACCTACACCGTGGTCGTGACCCGCGACCGGCATTTTCCGACCTGGGCGCGGGTGATCGATCTGAACTACGGCAATCGCATGCACCATCCAGCGCCGACTCTGGAGGCGGCCAGCGCGCTTCTTGACCGGCTGGAAGCGGGCCCGGCGGATTCGGGGTGGAAGAGAACGACGGACGGGGCCCAATGACCCGCCCCCGGAACTGGCCATTCCCGCCGGGTCGTGTCGGCGCATGACGTCGGTGCTGCGACTGCCCGGTCCCCTCCATGCCCGCATCGAGGCGATGGCCGGCGCGTTGATGCGCGCTGACGGCATGATCGTGGACTTCTCGGCGCCTACGGGGGCGCCGGCCCTCGCCGCACCGGGCTCCGTGTCCTGGCGGATCTTCAAAAACCCGGTCGCCCTGTTCATCGGCGGGGTCAGCGCGGTGCTGCTGGAACTGGCCGAACCGCGCGTCCGGTCCGGAGTTTGGGACCACACCAGCTTCCGCACCGACCCCGTCACGCGGCTGAGGCGCACCGGCCTGGCGGCCATGGTCACGGTTTACGCCCCGCGGGAGACGGCGGAGGCGATGATCGCGGGCGTCAACCGCCGCCATGCCGCGGTCGGGGGCACCGCGGACGATGGCGCGGCCTACAGGGCCGATGATCCCGATCTGCTGGACTGGGTCCAGGCGACGGCCTCATACGGCTTTCTGCAGGGATATCATCGCTTCGTCGCACCGCTTTCAACAGCAGACCGCGACCGCTTCTATGCGGAGGCGGAACCGGCGGCGCGGCTGTACGGCGCGTTGAACAGCCCGAAGAGCGAGGCGGAACTGGGCCGCGCGTTCGACGCCATGGCCCCGAAGCTGGAGGCCTCTCCGGTGATCCGGGAGTTTCTGGAGATCATCCGCAGGGCGCCCGCCCTGCCGGCCGGCCTGCGGATGTCCCAGCCGCTGCTGGTCCGGGCGGCCGTCGATGTGCTCCCGGGATGGGCCCGGGCCCGGCTGGACCTCGCCGATCAGGGTCTGGCCCCGTGGGAGCGCCCCCTCGTGCGGACCATGGGCCGGATCGCCGACCGGTTGGCGCTGGAGAGCCTGCCGCCGGCGCAGGCCTGCGTGCGGATGGGGCTGCCGGCGGACTGGCTGTACCGGTCGCGAGAGACATGAAAAGGCCCGCCGGAGCGATCCGGCGGGCCTTTCCTTGTTCGTTTGAAGGCCGATCAGGCTGCGGCGCTGACCGGGGCCGGGGCCGAGCTTTCCGAGGGATCGCGCAGCACATAGCCGCGGCCCCAGACGGTCTCGATGTAATGTTTGCCGCCGGCGGCCGTGGCCAGCTTCTTGCGCAGCTTGCAGATGAAGACGTCGATGATCTTCAGCTCGGGCTCGTCCATGCCGCCGTACAGGTGGTTGAGGAACATTTCCTTGGTCAGGGTGGTGCCCTTGCGGAGCGAGAGCAGCTCCAGCATCTGGTATTCCTTGCCCGTCAGATGGACGCGGTGACCGTTCACCTCGACCGTCTTGCCGTCCAGGTTCACGGCGATCTCGCCGGTGTGGATGATGGCCTGGGCGTGACCCTTGGAGCGACGGACCACGGCGTGGGTGCGCGCGATCAGCTCGTCCTTGTGGAAGGGCTTGGTCATATAGTCGTCGGCGCCGCCGCCGAAGGTCTTGACCTTGGTCTCGATCTCCGAGGATCCCGACAGGATCATCACCGGCGTATTGACCTTGCCGACGCGCAGCTGACGCAGAACCTCAAGGCCGTTCATGTCGGGCAGGTTCAGGTCGAGCAGGATCAGGTCGTAGTCATAGATCTTGCCGAGATCGATGCCCTCTTCGCCGAGGTCTGTCGTGTAGACGTTAAAGCCTTCCGACTTGAGCATGAGTTCGATGCTCTGCGCCGTCGCATGATCATCTTCGATAAGCAGGACGCGCATTCATGCCCCTCCAGGCAAAGCTTGACGGTATCGACCGTCTTCGGAGACCGGGTAACCTTGTTCGAGAGTTAACCGAGTAAAAACTTAAGAAAGGTTAACGCCGCTTCATTGAGGCGAATCGTAGGCTGATTTGCGAATCGGCGTCGAGAGTCCTGAGTCAAGCGAGGGCGAAAATCCCGGTCTTTCGGACCTGCATTCCTTCTGCGTCCGCTTTCGACGTGGGCCTAGGATTATATTCCTTTCCTTGGCGCCGGGCCATCCAGGTCGGCGCTCCTGGCGGATAGGAGTATGAGAATGGAAGAGCCCTGGCGGGCGCCGGTGTCGGACGCAGACCGGATCCGGGCCGGACTGGCGTTGCAGCTCGTCGCCGCGGCGACCGGGATCAGCGTCGAGAAAATGACGGCGCCGGTGCGCCTGAAGGGACGGGTCTGCCGCGCGCGGTGGCTGGCGTTGTACACGGCCTACATCACCTTCGGCTGGCCGCTGGACAGGGTCGCTCACGCCTTCGGCCTCAACCGCGCGACCGCCGCCGCCGCCTGCCGTTGGGCAGAGGACGGGCGCGACCATCCATCGGTCGACGCCCTGCTGGAGCGGCTGGAGCTGTGTGTGACCCAGCTGCTCGACGCCCCGGCCTGCGAGCTGCCCGCATGACCGGCGAGGTGACAGGCAAGGGGGCCGTCGGCCGGGCGCGCCGGCTGCTGGCCCGGCGCGGCGGCTGGATCGAGGCCGTGCCGGAGGGATACGGCGTCCGCCCCGGCGGCGACCGGCGCAGTCGTATTGTGCTGACCATCGACGAGGCAGGCTTCCGCCAGCTGGCGGAGACGCCCGGGCTCAGACGACGTCCGGATGGCGGCTGGGTGGCCAGAACGGCGCCGCCTCAGGGTCCGCCGCCGCCTGAGCCCGGCCGACCGGGCATGATCGAGGGGGTCCGCATCATGATGGATGCCGGCGGCCGCCCCGTGCCCCGGCGAGCCAACCTGGGCCAGTCGGCGGTCGCTTGGCTGGCGCAGCGCAAGGACCCCGACGGAGAGCCCTGGCTGTCGCCGGCCCAGGTCGCGGCCGCCGCCCGTCTGGGTCTCGATGCAGAGGCGGCCGCAAGAGGGCCGTCGCTCACCCTGCGCTGGGACGCCCTGCCAAGGGCGGGCGGCGGCTCCGCTGTCCGGGCCGCGCCGGGCGATCCCGCCCTGGCCGCCGCGCGTCGGGCCGAGGCCGCCCTTGCGGCCTGCGGAAGCGCGCGCCCCATCGTCGAGGCGATCTGCATCCGCGCCTCGGCCCTTCAGGCGGCCGAGCGCGATCTGGGCCTGCGCCGCCGCGAAGGCAAGCTGGAGTTGCAGAAAGGACTGGCCGCCCTCGCGCGTCACTACCGTATCGGGTAAGGCGGCCCGTCGGCGACGGAAGCCGTGCTGACTGACGTTACAGGCTCGTAACTTTCTCCGACGGGCGTTCAGCCCTAGGATGAAGCCGGAAGCGCGCCTCTCGGGGCGCGCTATCGCGTTGGGGCGTCGACGGCTCCCCGGGGTGAGTGGGTATCGGGGATGACATTGAAGCCAGTAATCTTTTGCAGCCTCGTTGCAGGCCTGGCCTCGGTCGCGGCGCCGCTGGCCGCGCAGGAGGCCATGCTGGGCGGCTTGCTGACCCAGGTATGCCTCCCCTACGCCAGCCGCTCCCAGACCTTCGAAAACACAATCCGGTCAGCGCGCGAACTCGCCTTCCGCCGGCCTGTGGGCGACACGGCGCCGCTGGAGGAATGGGCGTCCGCCGTCGACATGGTCTCCTGGGATGGAGTCTGGCGGGTCCGGATAGAGGAAGGCACCGTCGAAGACGGCGATCAGGCTGTCTATCAGGTCAGTTGCACCATCTCATCCCGCCGCGCGAGCGCTCGCGAGCTGGGCGAGCTGGGCCGCCGCGCCTTCCGCGACCGGAGATACTGGAGTTCGCCGGCCGACAACGCGTGGCGCTGGGAGCGGCGCAGCGCCTCGCCCGGAGAAAACAGCCTCTCTGTCGAGGTCGCGGAACAGCCCGGCGGCCGGCCGACCCTGACAGTTCGGGGCTCCTACCGCTGACGCGGCGATCAGGCGGCGCGGGCGGCCGCTTCCCGGATGCGGCCGACCATGGCGTTGAGCCCGTTCGCCCGCTGACGCGTCAGGGCCGAAGGCAGACCCAGACGTTCAAGGGCGGCTCCGGCGTCGAAGCCGAGGATCTCCGCCGGGGTTCGCCCGGAATAGAGTCTGAGCAGCAGGGCGATATTGCCCTTTGACAGGGCGCTGTCGCTGTCGGCGGCGAACGCCAGGCGGTCGCGTCCAGGCCGAACCGCAAGCCAGACCTGGGCGGCGCAGCCCGGCACCTTGTTGGCCTCGGTGCGGTCTTCGTCGGGCAGGGGCGCGAGCCCCTTGCCCAGTTCGATGACATATTCGATCCGGCCCTCCCAGTCGCCGAGCAGGTCGAACTCCTCGACCAGTTCGGCCAGCACGTCGTCGATGGAGGGGGCGTCGCTCATCGCCGCCAGATAGGCCCGACCGGCGTTAACGACAACCGACATCCTGTCCCCCGAAATCGGTCGGCGCCTTTCCCCCGCAGTCGCCTGACACGCGTGCGGGCTTTGGACGACTCACCCGCGCGACTAGTCTGCGAGGTTCCCGGCGCCCCGTCCGGTCCACGCGAACCGCTCTTGATCCAGCCCGCCCGCCCCGACCCGAAGCTCCAGCACGATGCTCCGGCGAGCGATCGTCCGTCTCTGGCCGCCTGGCACGCGGGCTGGGCCGTTGCGGCCGCGCTGCTGGCGCTCGGCGGACGCTGGATCGGCGGCATCGATGGCCCGCTCTTCTACGGCGTCCTGGCGATGGTCGTGCCCGGCCTCAGCGGACTTGGCCTGTTGCGACGCGACGGTCCCGACGAGCGGATGGTCCTGCTCGCCATCTGGGGTCTGGCCACCGTGCTGACGGCGGCGCTGTCGGGGGGGCTGACGGGGCCGCTGACCGGCTTCGTCTTCCTTCCGCTGGCGGCCGGCATCGCCCTGGGTGGTCCCCGGCCGGTACAGGCGGGCGCCTTTGCCGTCGGCGTGGCGGCCCTTGCCGGCATGCTCTCGGCCCTCGTCGATCCCGGGGCCCACCTGCCGGCGCTCGCGGCCATTTCCGCACTGCTGACCGCCGCCGCAGCCGCACTGGCCGTTCGTCTGTCCTGGCGGCAGCGGGAGGCGCGGCTGACCGCAGCCGAGGCGGAGACGGCCCGGGTGGAGACTCTGCTCGCGGCCCAGCCGGGGCTGACCCTTGTGCTTGAACCGTCAGGCCGGGTTCTCGCCGCCTACGGCGCGCCGCCGGCCTCGCTTCCAGTGGACCCCCTGTTCGAGACGGGGCTGGTGGCCGCAGTGCACGCCCCCGACCGCCCCCGGCTGCTCGACGCCTTCGAACGGGCTGCGGGAGGTCATGACGGCGCGGCCCTGTTCGCCCCCCGCATGGCGCTGGATCGCCGGGTGCAGCTGATTGTCCGCCGCCTAGACGACGCGGCACCGCCGCCGGGCGGGCCGCGCCTTATCGCCCAGGTCTATGACGCCACCGCCCAGTACGCGCGCGAACTGGGGCTGGAGATCGCGCGCTCCGAGGCCGAGACGCGCGAGGCCGGCAAGACCCGCTTCCTCGCCAATATGAGCCACGAGCTGCGCACGCCGTTAAACGCCGTGCTCGGCTTCTCCGACATCATGCGCCAGCGCATCTTCGGTCCCCTGCCGGACCGCTATGGCGAATACGCCGAGAACATCCATCAGGCCGGCGGCCATCTGCTGGACCTGATCAACGACGTGCTGGACGTCACCAAGATCGAGGCCGAGCGCTACGCCCTGACGCTGGAGCGGTTCGACGCACGCGAGGTGGTCTCGGCCGCCATGGCCCTGGTCCGCGTCAACGCCGACGACAAGGGCGTCAGCCTGTCCAGCGTCCTGCCCGGCGATCCGGTGGATGTCTCGGCCGACAGGCGGGCGCTGAAGCAGATCGCGCTCAACCTCTTGTCGAACGCCGTGAAATTCACCCCGCGGGGCGGGTCGATCACCGTCACCGTCGAGGCCGTGGGCCCCTATCTGGAGGTCGTCGTCGCCGACACCGGTGTCGGCATCGCGCCCGAGGATGTCCGCCGCCTCGGCCGGCCCTTTGAGCAGGCCGGCGAGATGGAACAGCGTCGTCAGGGTACGGGTCTGGGCCTCTCGCTGGTCCGCGCCTTCGCCGAACTGCACGGCGGCCGGATGAGCATCGATTCCACCCTGGGCGAGGGCACGGCGGTGACGGTGCGGCTGCCGGTCGCCCTGATCGCGCGCGCCCCGGCGCCGGAGGGCGGCGCCGAGATCATCCAGATGCCGCTGAAAGGCGGGGGCTGACGGCGCTCGCCGTCCCTCAGAGCATCCCCATCGCCAGGAAGGCCCGCCCGGCGGCGAAGTCGCCGGCCTCGAACTTCGCCGTCGCGACGCTGCCGTCGCGGAAATGAAACTCGACGGCGAAGGTCTCGCGCGGGTCCAGCTGTTCCAGCGCGGCGGCGGTTGCGGCCGGAAAGCGCCAGGCCTCGCCGGCGCGGCGCCCCTCGGACAGCAGGGCCGGATCGGCCGGACCGAAAGCCGTGGCCCAAAGGCTGGCCCGGGCCGAGGCGGGTGCCAGACCGTCGCCGGCCAGCCAGGGACGGGCGACCCGGACAGGATCGCGCAGCACGATCCGCGCGGCATACGGGCGGGAGCGGCCGACGAAACTGACCACGGCGGTCACACCCTCCGCATCGCCCTTGCCCGTGTAGCCGAACGCCACGGGCGACGCCCCCACGGCCGACACCTGCTGCAGACGCCAGTGGGGGTCAGCCGATCCGATGCGGTTGGCGGTCCAGGCCTGGCGCGCGCCGGGAAAGACCATCCTCGCAGTGCGCAGCCAGCCGGAGAAGGCTCCATCCACCCGCGCACGCACGGTCGCGAGCTGGGGATCGGCGCAGGATACGCCCCCGGCTCGGGCCCGGGCGCGGGCGGCGGCGGCGGCGAGGTCGCCCTCGGTGCTTCCCGAGCGGAGGGCCGCGCCTCGCGCCTGCGCCGTCGCGGCTCCCAGGGCGGCGTCGAGCTGGGGCGCGAAAAGGTGGCAGCGGGCGTTGGCGGCCACCACGAAGGCCCGCTCGTAATAGGTGTCGGCGGGGCCCGCCCAGGCCGTCGCCGGCAGGCTCAGCACGGCGGCGGCTGCAAGTGCGGCTTTGGTCCTGGCGGCGGTCTGGCCTATCGTCATGGACCGCATCTTACGCATCACGCGTTCCGGTCCGGTTTCCGAGCAGGGTTATCGAAATGCTTCTGTCGAGCGACCTGTGGGTCTCCGCCCTGATCCGCCGCGCCGAGCTCGGCGGGGCCTTTGCGACGGTCGCCCGCAAGGGCGACGCCCGCGCCGGCACGGTGATCGTCAAGGCCTTCGACACCTCGAGCCGCCGCGCCCGCCTCTACAGCGAAGCCTTCGGCCCGGACGGCGAACGGCTCTGGATGCAGCCGGTCGAGAGCGAGTTCGAGAGCGAGCTCGACGCCTATATCCAGCGCCAGGTCGGCTACGATCCCGACCTCTGGGTCGTGGAGATCGAGGACCGCGAGGGGCGGCACTTCATTACGGAGAAGGTGGCGGGGGGCGGCTAGTGGCTTGTGGCTAGTGGCTTGTGGCTTGTGGCTTGTGGCTGACTGCTGCTGCTGGCAGCGGAAGGCGAGTACCTCGCGCCGCAACCCGGCCTGGGTGAAACACACTAGCCACTAGCCACTAGCCACTCCCTCTGGTGCGATTTCCTTAACCCCGTTCGGGAACGGAACCTCAAGCGCGTCGCCCTATGGTCGGCTTCAACGGGCCGTCATGAGCCCGAAACGATGGTGGGTGTTGTCGATGCTCTTTCTTCTCAACGACGTCGTGTTCGATCTGGACGAGGCCTGCCCGGTCACGCCCGGCGACGCGCGCCGTTTCGAGAGCCTGGAGCTGGACTATGTGCTGGAGCTCGGCTGCGAACTGTTCTCCGAGGATCCCCTGCTGCACCTCAACGATCCGCAGCGGGCGCGCCGTTTGGCCTGGCTGATCCACGACCGCTCGCCGGACGTGAACGCCGCCCTGTTCGCCGCCCCCGCCGCCGGCTGCGATCCCACCCTGGTCGAACCCAGGTTCTGCGCCCTGCCCCACGCCATCATGCGCCAGCTGAAGGCCCGCGCCGCCCGGGGCAAGCTGAACGCCCTCGCCGCCGATCGTGCGGTGTGGATGCGCATGGCCGCGTGATCAGACGCCTGCGAGCCGACGCACCCACCGCGGAAGGCCGCGCCGGGGAGGATTGACGCCTCGCACAGCTTGGCCGACCCTGCAGGCGCACGCTGTCTGGGGAGGCCGGGTCATGAACGTCATCAAGCTTTTGGCCGCCGTCCTGGCGGCTGCGGCCGCCTGCGTCGCCGGACCGGCCTGCGCCGAGTGGCGTCGCGCGGAGACTGCGCATTTCATTCTCTATGGCGATGTGTCCGAGCGCACCCTGCGCACCTACGCCACCAAGATCGAACGTTTCGACACCCTTCTGCGGACCTACTATCCGATCCAGAGCGACGTGCAGATACCGAAGCTGGAAATCTATCTTGCGGACGGCGCGCGGGACATGCGCAGCATCCTTCCGGACGGCTCGGAGGGAATCGCCGGCTTCTACTCCGCGGACGCGGGTCGCATCTACACGGTCACCAACATCTCAAACCCGGAGGCGCTGAGCACGCTGTTCCACGAGTATGCTCACCATTTCATGTTCCAGATGTCGGCCGAGGCCTATCCGTCGTGGTTCGTGGAGGGCTTCGCCGAATACTATTCCACCGTCGTCATGGAGCCTGACAAGATCGAGGTTGGCCGGGAAGACGGCGGGCGGATGATGCTGTTCACGCAGGTGGGTAGCAACGAATGGGCACCCCTAGCCGACGTTCTGAAGTGGCGGATCAGTCGATCCGGGAGGGCCCGCCTCTTTGACTACTACGCCCAGTCATGGGCGTTGACTCACTATCTGATGAGCACGCCTGAACGGCAGCGGATGTTGAACCAGTACTTGAACGACGTGATCCGGGGAGGGGACCCGCTCACGGCGATGCAGACGGCGACCGGGCGTACTTCGATCGAACTCCAGAACGACATGCGCCGTTACTTTCTGGGGCGCATCACCTATTATACGCTCCAGATCGATATCCCGATGCCTGATCCCGCGATTTCGACTTTGAGCGCAGATGAAGGCAGCCTGGTCTGGTACGATATTCGACTGGACGACACGCCCCTGGTCGTCCCGCCCGACAACGATCCCGATGATCCGCGCTCGGAGGCGCGAAGGGCCCAAATGGCCCGCGACGCGGCCCGACATCGCACTGAACTGATCACCAACGCTCTCGCGGCGGCGTCGCGGCGGCCTGGCCAACGCATGGCCATGCTGGTGGCCGCCCGCGCGCACCGGTTGAAAGACGATCCGGCGGCGGGTCTGGCGGCGCTGCAGCCGCTTCTGTCCGCCACGTCCACGGACGCCGATGCGCTGCGCATCGCCGCCGCACTCCTGATGGACCAGGTCAAGGCGGACCCGGACTCCGAAAGCGCGGCCTCCCGGCGCCGCCAGGCCAGCGCCTATTTGGGGCGGGCCATGGAACACAAGCCGCTGGACTTCCGCATCTATCTCGGCCTGAACGACACGCGGCGCGGGCAGCCCGGCTATCCCAACGCCAATGACATAGCGACCCTGGAGGTCGCCACGGCCCTTGCGCCGCAGGCCGCCGAGAACCGGCTGAGGCTGGCCGAGGCCTATATGGCCGAGCTCCTGTGGAGTGAGGCGAAGACAATGCTCAATCCGGTCGCCAATGCACCCCACCCCGGGGCTACCCGCGTCCGCGCCCGAGCCATGCTCGCCGCCATCGCCACAGCGACAGGGGGCGTGCCGGACGTCGACCCGGAGGCCGTGACCACCGGGTCATCCACCGACGGGTGACTTTCGACCCGGTCCGCGCTACCTCGCGCGGCCCAACGGAAAGAACATGTCGAAGCTCACTCTCGAACAGGAGGCCCTGCGCCGCAGGACCTTCGCCATCATCGCGCACCCCGACGCCGGCAAGACCACGCTGACCGAGCATATCCTGCTGGCCGGCGGGGCCATCCGCGCGGCCGGGGCCGTGCGGGCGCGCGGCGAGAACCGGCGCACCCAGTCCGACTGGATGAAGATCGAGAAGGAACGCGGCATCTCGGTGTCAGCGTCCGTGATGACGTTCGAGCACGACGGCAAGATGTTCAACCTGCTCGACACCCCCGGGCACGAGGACTTTTCGGAAGACACCTACCGCACCCTGACCGCCGCCGACTGCGCCATCATGGTGCTGGACGCCGCCAAGGGCATCGAGCCGCAGACGCTGAAGCTGTTCGAGGTCTGCCGCCTGCGCGACATCCCG
>Ga0164290_1002596_pt1 | contig 11719 bp, 8 predicted proteins | sample Micstemetagenome_FD_108782 | JGI IMG/M metagenome (GOLD analysis project Ga0164290, IMG submission 108782) | Contaminated culture microbial community from soil near Moab, Utah, USA - Microcoleus steenstrupii SON62 (Illumina Assembly) | ecosystem: Environmental > Terrestrial > Soil > Soil crust... | reverse complement strand
TTGGGGGAGAAGGAACTGGTGGACAGAGCTATATGATTTTTAACTGGCAGGCTGGTACTACTTATAAATTTCTTACACATGCCAAACCCGATGGAGCAGGTAATACAATTTATACCTCCTGGTTTTTTGCACCGGAAACAGGCAGCTGGACATTGCTCGCTACTTTTACAAGACCTAATACCAGTAAACATCTCACAAATTTTCATGGGTTCCTTGAAAACTTCTATGACTACAATGGTTATTTCGGAAGAAAAGCCCACTGGACCAATCAATGGGTACGAACTGCGGCAGGTGTATGGAATGAAGTAACAGCTTTTAAGTTTACTGTAGATGCAACAGGTAACAATAAACAGCGAATGGATTTTGCAGGTGGAGTAGAGAACGGGAAATTCTTTTTACAAAATGGCGGCTTCTTTGCCAATAATATAACACCCGGCACTATGTTTACCAGAACAGCTACAGGTATTTCTCCAATAATTGATTTTACCAGTTTGCCTTAACAAAAAAAAATGAACACAATGAACAGGAAAGAATTTGTAAAAAATACAGGACTTGCTGCTGCAACGCTGGCCATATTACCGGCGGATAAATTATTTGCTTCAGCAGCGGATACAAAAATTAAAATTGCCATGATTGGTGTTGGCCTCCGCGGGCAAAACCACCTTGACCTGGTGCTAAGAAGAAATGATGTGGAGTTGGTTGCTATTTGTGATATTGATGATAGAATGCTTACGAGGTCAAAAGAAATGGTTGTAAAGAGCGGTAAAAAAATGCCTCAGATTTTTACCGGCGATCTCTATGCATGGAAAAAAATGCTTGAAATGAAAGGAGGCATAGACGGAATTATCATCGCAACTCCATGGGAATGGCACAAAGAGATGATTATTGGTTCCATAGAAGCAGGAATTAAATACATTGGTAGTGAAGTAATGATTGGTATCACATTGCAGGATCATTGGGATGTTGTAAAAGCAGCGGAAAAATACAAAGCGCATGTAATGATGCTCGAGAACGTATGCTATCGAAGAGACGTAATGGCTATACTGAATATGGTAAGGCAGGGCTTATTTGGCGAAATGATACATCTTCAGGGTGGCTATCAACATGATTTGAGAGATGTGAAATTTAACAATGGTACGAAAGCGTATGGTGGAGGATGTGAGATTGGCGATAAAGCCTGGAGCGAAGCAAGCTGGAGAACACATCATTCGATTCACAGAAATGGAGATTTATACCCAACACATGGAATTGGGCCTATTGCACATTGTATAAATATTAATCGTGGAAACAGGTTTGTGAATATCTCATCTTTCTCAACAAAGGCAAGAGGATTACATGAACATGTGATAAAAAATTGTGGTCCTGATCATCCTAATGCTAAGATTAAGTTTAAGCTAGGCGATGTAGTAACCACATCAATTGGCTGTGCAAACGGGGAAACAATTTTATTACAGCATGATACCAATTTGCCACGACCTTACTCATTAGGTTTCCGTGTGCAGGGAACAGAGGGGATATGGATGGATTTAAACAGAGGGATTTATATTGAAGGAAAATCTCCAAGGCCTCACCAGTGGGATGAGGCTAAGATCTGGCTGGATAAGTATGATCACCCATTATGGGCAAAATGGAGCAAGGAAGCTCAGGGTTCCGGACATGGGGGCATGGACTTTTACGTTATTCATTCTTTTGTTGAATCAATAAAAAGAAATGCACCAACACCAATGGACGTGTATGATGCGGCCGCCTGGAGTGCCATTACACCATTAAGTGAAATGTCGATAGAAAAAGGAAATGAAACAATTGAGTTTCCTGATTTTACTGGCGGACAATGGATGTACAGAAAGCCCGTTTTTGCATTAAATGATGAATATTAAAAGGCCTAATTAAGAGAACGTTCATGCTTGAATCAGTATTAAACCAGTATGGAATTGTAGAAAAGTCATTGGTAGTAGAAAATTTTGGTAGTGGATTGATTAACAATACCTGGAAAATTTCTGAAAACGGCAATGCTTTTATTGTACAGAAAATAAATACAAATGTTTTTAAAAAACCGGGCGATATAGAGCAAAATATAGATTTAATCGCCGGTTTTTTGAAAATACATAACCCAGACTATTTATTTGTTTCTCCGTTGCAGGCTGTTAATGGTAAGTCGATGGTATACGCAAATGAGGAAGACTTTTACAGGGCTTTCCCATTTGTTCCGGGATCATATTCGAAAGATATTGTTGAAACACCAGAGCAGGCTTTTGAAGCTGCCACACAGTTTGGTAGGTTTACAAAAAAACTGAAAGGGATAGATGTAACAAAACTTAAAATTACTATTCCATCATTCCACGACCTTGCTTTACGATACAACCAGTTTTTAACAATAATTGAAACAGGAAATAAAAAACGGTTAGCAGAATCTGCTGAGTTGATCAGACAATTAAAAGACTGGTCATATATAGTGGATGTTTACGAGCGAATAAAAAAGCAATCAACTTTTAAATTGCGGGTAACCCATCACGATACTAAAATAAGCAATGTACTGTTCGATAAACTCGATAAAGGCTTATGTGTAATTGATTTGGATACGGTAATGCCAGGCTATTTTATCAGCGATTTGGGTGATATGTTCAGAACCTATCTTTCCCCCTGCAATGAAGATGAAAAAGATTTTTCAAAAGTGATTGTCAGGCCTGATTTTTTTGAGGCTATTACGGCCGGATATCTTAGTGAAATGGGGAAAGAATTGACAAACGATGAAAAAGAACATTTCATATATGCCGGTGAGTTCATGATATATATGCAGGCTATCCGTTTTTTTACTGATTATATCAATGGAGATATTTATTACCAGGCCAGATACGATAAACACAATTTAGTTCGTGCGCAAAACCAGGTTGCATTATTACAGGCCTATCAAAAAGAGAAGGAGTGTTTTACCCGGATTGTTGGGAAATACCTGTAAAATATAAAGTGGTCTGTAGATAGTATATCTGTCTTTGGATAGTGAGGATAGTTAAAACAACTTAATAGGCTAATAATTTCTGTAAAAGTGGAAAAGAATATATTGGTAACCGGTGGATTAGGCTATATAGGTTCTCATACAGTAGTTGAATTATTGCAAGCTGGGTTTAATGTAATTATAGCAGATAACCTGAGTAATGCTGATATCTTCATTTTATCGCGTATTCAGGAAATTACGAAAAGGGAACCTGTATTTCTTGAGATTGATTTGTGTGATTACGAAGCTACTCAAACTATTTTTCAGCAATACAAAATTGATGCAGTCATTCATTTCGCTGCCTTAAAATCAGTATCTGAATCTGTTGCAAATCCACTTTTCTATTACCAGAATAACCTTGGGTCGCTGATGAACGTTTTGCTGAGTATGAAAAAATACAGGGTCAGGAATATTGTATTTTCTTCATCAGCTACTGTTTATGGAGAACCAGATAAATTGCCGGTAACGGAAAACAGTCCTTTTAAAAATGCCTTATCTGCATATGGAAGTACCAAGCAGATGGGAGAGGAAATATTGGAGAGTTCCGCTGCAAATGGTTTTGCAGATATAATTGTATTACGGTATTTCAACCCGGTAGGAGCACATGAATCTGCTTTAATAGGCGAGTTGCCCAGAGGAATACCAAATAACCTGATGCCTTTTATTACACAAACGGGGGTAGGGAAAAGAGAAAAACTTACCGTATTTGGCGATGATTACAACACAGCCGATGGCACCTGTATCCGCGATTTTATTCATGTAGTAGACCTTGCAAAAGCCCATGTGCTGGCTACAGAACGGTTGCTCAATAGGAAATATGAATCAGCGTTTGAAATATTCAATTTGGGTACCGGGAATGGATTTTCAGTGATGCAGTTGATAAATGCTTTTCAAAGAGTTACAGGAACAACACTCAATTATCAGATTGGAGGAAGGCGGGCAGGCGATATTGAATGTATTTATGCCGACGCTTCAAAAGCCAATAGAATACTTAAATGGAAAGCTGAATTGGGGTTGGATGAAATGATCAGGTCAGCTTGGAAATGGGAAAATAGTATATAGTTTCTGATGGTTTAATATTCAATATCCGGCAAAGAGTATCGAACGTCCAATATTTTTGAATTGGATATGGAGAATCTAAAGGTTCTCTGTTCGATATTCTTCGTTTTTCTTGAATCAAAAAACAAGTGTCCCGAAATACAGGTGAACTAGCTTTTAAAACAGTGTAAGTTGATATTAAGCTTTTACAGGTAATCTAAAAATAAGAAGAGCCAGTTTTATATAACCAGCTCTCCTTATGAGTTCATCAATTTATTACTTTCCTGGAATAATATCAATAATCACTGATCTGTTATAAAATCTTTCTTCTGGAAATTTATTATTGAATGGGGCAAGATTTTGGTCTTCGCCGAATCCAAAACTTTCAAATTTCACGTTTCTTTTTCCAGCTCTGTTTAAGGCATTTTCTATAATCTTTTGTGTGCCCATAGCTCTCTCATGTGACAGTGTATGATTATATTTTTCATCTCCAATAATATCTGTGTGTCCGTGAATGATCACAGTTCCATTCTCAGGGATCAATGGTGTAACTACATCGGTCAGAAATTTTTCGTAAGAGGAGAGAGCATCTGCTTTATCAAAATCAAATAAAATACTATAGCGAAGGCCCTCTTCCTTACCCTTTTCAGTTTTCATTAAGCTTACTGAACTTTCCTTTTTAATTGAACGTCCGCTAACAGTTTCACCAGTCATGATAATCTTATAATTACCAGATGCATTATCCCCCAAAATTGTTGAACCGGGAATAGATGCCCTGTCTGTATAAAAGGGGCCATAATACTTAGAGAATCCTTTCTCATCAATGACTTCCACCGACCATGATTTCATAAGTGTACTGGCACCTTCTGTATTCAATATTACATGACTATCTAACGGATCAACCTGATAAGAAGTGAATTGAACGGGTTTTAAAAAAGGTGAACTGCTTCCCCCTACTTGTAATAATAGTTCAGTTGAATTACTTTCAATATCAACTCTTCTGTCTCCTTCGCGCAATAAGTCGAGATCTTGTGTAGCATTGGGTTGCTCAGATGGAACCATAGGTTTACTTCTGCCGGTAGTATTAATTCTTGATGGGTCAATACCAAAATTAGTAACGAGATAGGTTTTGATATTCTCCGCCATTAATTTTCCTTCTTCTGGGTTATTGACAGAAGCACCGGTTAAAGTAATAGAGCTATTCGGACTATTCCTTAAACGATCTCCTTTGATATTAAGGATATTATAGTATACGGCCATTTGTCTGGCTGAACGACCTGCGTTCAGATTATCTGGTTGGTTTTGTTGTAATGCTTCTTCTTTGAAATTTGAGGCTTCTGTTTTATTGAGTTGTACATATCTGGCTGGAATATTACTGGACCCCATATCAAAGAATACAGAACTCCGTAATGGGAAAGTCTCTTTTACTTGTCTTTGTGCAGGTATAATTTTAGGTGCACGTACAGTAAAAAATATTTCTTTTTCTTCAACGGTAACAACTGTTTTTTCTGTTACTACTGTTTTAGGAGTAACGATAACTGCATCAGGAACTTTTTTCAATGCCGTTTTTTTGGTCCCGAATTTTAAAGCAACTCCCGTGCGAACAGTATATATCGACCATGTTTCAACAGAACGTGGTGAATTACCCAGATCTGTCTGAAAAGAAGCAAAAGGCGATAAAGTCATTTGCGTTTCACTGTTACGTGCCGAAACTGGAATATCAATGCCTAAACCAGCCTGAGCAGAGATTATAGTCTTACGGATATCACTCCAGTCAGCCCTGACGTCTGTTTGTTTTTCCTGTTTATAAGTAAATGCTTTTGATAAATTGATACCAACTGTTGGGCCTACAAAAACATAAAAAGCAGACGAAAATGGAGCGATTCTTAAGCTGGGTTCAATGGCTAAATAACTGAGACCTGTTGACAGGTCAGCTGGACAATTACATGGAGCCATAACTGTTTCAAATTCTCCACCACGATTATCCCATGCCACATTTAACATGCCACCCAATGTTTTATTAGGACGATATTCTGTTAGTATGGAAATATACGGACGAATACTATTGCCTTTGTGAAAGGCAGTACGAACACTCAAACCACTATTGAGCATTTGGGTGGTACCGCGATATTGATTGAAATTAATGGCACCTGATTGTCCGAACCACCAGGTAGGTTGTACACGATTTGGTTTCTGTGCACCCGCTGTTAAGCCTGTAAAACTTACCATCAGTATCAGTGCGATGAATTGCTGAAGAGATTTATAAAAGTGTGACATAATGCGTTGTTTAATAGTTGCTGTTTGGTTAACGTTAGCCCGCAGAATTAATTTAATCCTGCGGGTAACTTAGATTTTATTGAACGTTGATAGTTGTATTCACCATGGTTACGGAAGCATTTAAAGAAAGTGCCCGACCATTTAAAACTGTTTGTACAGCATTTCCTGCTGTAGAGAAAGTAACACCTTGTGCGGCAATAATATTGCCAGACATAATTCCACCACCAGCACCATTAATGGTAGCTGAACTTCCTACATACCAGAAAACATTTTTAGCGAGGCCTCCATTGATCATAGTTACACTACGAGCACCTGCTGGGCCGGCTATACCCACTGTTAATCCGGCATCTGTTTGGAATATCCAAACTGCATTCGGATCGCCTTTGGCATCTAAAACCAGATTACCATTGCTTATTTTAAATGTTCCGCTTGCAGATTTATAAATTCCTGGTGCTAATGTAAGACCGCCTAATTCACCTGCACCTGGATCTGTTCCACCCGGTTTTGAAGCAGGAGAAATGCTGTTATAAGCTGTAGTGGCATCCGAAAGTGCCAGCGTTGCTTTAGTAAATGAAGTTGATGTTCCCGGAGCGGGAGGAGCTGTAAAAATTCCACCAGTTACATTTCCTTTATTCAGGGGTGTTTCTGTGTATACATCCGCTGTTAATCCATCATGGAAACCGGTAACAAGTGTTGAAGCAGCTGTAGTGCCCAATCCACCATTATTAATTACCGTATTTAAACCCTGATTGGTTACTCCTGCACTACCACCAAATGCACCAAATGCAGCTGCAGATCCTAATGAAGGAGGAGGTGTGAGTGTTGTGAAATTCCAAACATAATTTGCTGCTAACGTATTACCCGCCAGATCTGCAACAGCTGTAGTAATTGTGGCAACATAATTTATGTTTGCCAGCAGATTGGAAGCTGGAGTAAAAGTTGCTATTAAGCCAGAATAAGTGATTGTTCCTGCGATAGGAACAGTACCATTTCTAACTAAGAATGAGGAAGCATTAATAGATGCAGGATTCATCGACTCACTGAATGTTACAGTAATTATTTTGTTTAATGCTACACCTATTGCATTGTTGACAGGATCAGTAGAAACAACTGTAGGTCTTAAAGCATCAGGAGCTGCAGCTGTAGTGAAAGACCATGTATAATTTGTTGCAATAGTATTGCCTGCAAGATCTTTAGCACCAGTAGTTATTGTTGCTGTGTATACGGTAGATGCAGCAAGATTGGTTTGCGGTGTAAATGTGGCTATAAGACCATTATAAGTTACAGTTCCTATAACTGTAATAGTTCCATTTCTTAAAGTAAATGTCTGCGTGTTGATGGATAACGGATCCATTACTTCGCTGAATGTAGCTGTTACTCTTTTATTAAGTGCAACTCCGGTAGCCGCATTCAAAGGGTCTGAACTGACAACTGTAGGACGAACTATATCCGGAGCTGCTCCGGTTGTAAATGACCAGGTATAATCAGTAAGTAAGGCATTTCCCGCAAGGTCCGTGGCGGCCTGCGTAATAACTGCTGTGTAAACAGTATTTGCTAACAGGGTGGCTGTGGGTGCAAAAGTAGCAATCATTCCTGTATAGGTAACAGTACCCGGAACACTTGTTGAACCCTGGTTTAATTTGAAACTGCTACTCGATATAGTAACAGGATCCATCGCTTCACTGAATGTAGCCGTTAACTTTGAGTTGAGTGGAACGTTTGTAGCAGTATTTATTGGAGTTGTAGAATTTACTACGGGTCTTGTTACATCAGGTGCGGCACCTGTTGTAAAATTAAAAACATAGTTGGCAACTAAAGTATTGCCAGCAAGATCTTTTGCAGAAGTTGTGATAGTAGCTGCATAAGTTGTATTTGCTAACAAATCATTGGTAGGGAAGAATACGGCAGTTAAGCCTGAATAAGAGACAGAACCAACAACAACGCTACCTCCTGAAGTGGTATTAGCTAAAGTGAAACTTTTTGTAACAGCCAGAGAATCCATGGGTTCACTAAAAGCTACAGCAATTTTTTTGTTGAGTGATACACCGATAGCTGCATTCTCAGGATCAGTTGAAGTGATTGTTGGCGGTACAATATCTGGTCCCGCACCTGTGGTAAAACTCCAAGTAAAATCCGCGATCATCGCATTTTTAGCCGGATCTTTAATACCTGTTGTAAGTCTGCCGGTATACACTGTATTCGGCATAAGATTATTGGTTGGTGTAAATGTAGCAGTTACGCCACTATAACTTATTACACCAGCGATAGGAGTTGTGCCCTGTGTTACTAGGAATGTCGATACATTGACGGATGATGGATCTAATGCCTCATTAAAACCTGCGGTAATATTGCTATTCAAGTTAACACCTGTAGCATTATTTGCAGGAGTAGTAGTTAATACTGCCGGGCAAAGTCCTGAAAGTCCAACTTCTTCTACTACCTTTTTGCAACCTGATGCAAAAAAAATAAGTACCAATGCGGTACACCATTTATAGTTAAAAAGTTTTAATAGAGTATCTCCAACAGTTGTTAGTCTATTACTAAGCTTGTGTAATGTTATTCTCATAATATATTGTATCATAGCTGCTTTAAAATTTGCAGAATGAGACAATACAAAACTATACTAACACTGTGCCACCTATGTTACAGGATAATAGCTATGATTTGTATATTTCACTTATCTAAGTGAAAATAAATGAAACAGATAATTGAGTTGAAGACTGTTAGTCAAAAAGTAGGTACTTATTGGTGCATTCATCTGTAACGACGATACCTTTAAAATTCAAAATGTACTCATAGTGCTATTTTAGTGTATGCTTCATGCACAATTGAGCGAATATATTTTTCGTATAGTAAATAGTGATAGTTTCAGACTCAACTTCATTTCTTTACAGGCGAATATCCGTTAGTACGAAAGTATAGTTCAAAAGAGTGCTTAGCTAGGTATTTTTGTATAGTTCAATATGAAAAGAAATAAGCGAATACTTTTACTTCTATTTTCTTAATAGTCTCACTAAGAAAATGTCTAATATTGAACCAATGAGTAAGAATAAAGTAATTAATGTAAAGCGACCCCTAAAAGTAGTACAAGTATATAGAAACGCCAGCCTCTTTGTAAAGGGAGAACATATATTTACAAATGGTCGAGATTGGCTATGTTGGCCTGAAAAAAAATCAGTAAGCGGTTATGTCAAACAGGATGATCTCTACCTGCCCGAAAAGGATGGAGGCTTAGACGAAATGAACAGATATTCCATGGTATTTCTTCTGGATGATTTTTCTGAAAAAGAAAAAGACAGATTGTTTGCATGGAAACAAACTGTCAATTTATTTACCCAGACTTCAGCATCGGTTGGGTTGGATTTTTTGCAGGTAAGATCTGCTGACGAAATTGAGATTTATTTCAATGGACCAAAATACCCCTGGTACCCAAAGCGGAAAGCATCTTTTCAACTCTGTACCCTGAAAAAGAATAAACCTGTTGAAATAAAACTCAATGGTAAATCAGACGGACACCACCAGCGCTACTACATGGAAGAACAATTTATTTTTGAATACCTGGGTGAGTTTACCCAATTTAAAATATTAGCTAATAAGGAACCGGCTTTTAGTAAACAGGTTCCAGGTGAAAGAAAACTAATTGACTTACGCGAATTGCTTTGGTGAGTATTCAACTATTACCAGATAACTATAGGAATATGTTTCAATAAAGAAGCCCCCGATTAGGAGGCTTCCTGGTGCTTAATAAGAACCAATATACTGCCATATAAGGTCCTCCAGAATAATGCGTCCAAGAAAATGGACAACTGAATCATAATACAGACTCTCTCTATTTCACTATTTAAAGTGTCAAAACTACAATTATAATTTTGTTAACGAATATTATTTATTATAAGCCCAGTTTTTTTAGTGATAGACGGTCTGATAATTTCAACGATTAAACGGCAGCATGTAAAGCTTCCAACTGTTAGTAATAGTAAGGCATTCAATATTTTTTATGGTAAATTGTATGACCTAAGTGAATTGCCATGCGAAAACTATTGCTGCTGACATTTATTTGTTTTTCTTTTTCTTCTTTCTCTCAAAGTGGGTTTATCAGTGTAAAAGGGAAAGAGATTATTACCCCAAACGGTAAACCTGTGCTGATTAAAGGCACCAACCTGGGCAACTGGCTGCTGCCGGAAGGATATATGTTCAAGTTTGAAAAAGTAAATGCCCCATGGATGATAGAACAGGTTTTACTTGAACTGATTGGCCCATCGGCCAATACCCGTTTCTGGAAAAAATACCTCGACAATTATGTTACAGAAACCGATATCCGCCTGTTAAAAGAAATGGGCTCCAATTCTGTGCGACTACCGTTTGATTACCGGCTTTTTACCAATGAATCTTATCTGGGTGCCAACGACAGCACCCGTGGTTTTTATTATATAGATCAGGTAGTTAAGTGGTGTAAAAAATACCAGTTGTATTTATTGCTCGATATGCACGGGGCACCTGGTGGACAAACAGGCGACAATATTGATAACAGTTATGGATATCCGTTTCTTTATACAGACAGTGGTTGTCAGCAGAAAACCATTGATATCTGGAAACGTATAGCTGCCAGGTACCGTAATGAAACCATCATACTTGGTTACGATTTACTCAATGAACCCATTGCACATTTCTTTGATCAGGATAAACTGAATCCCTTACTGGAACCATTGTATCGAAGAATTGTTGATGCCATCAGACAAACGGATAAAAATCACCTGATCTTTTTGGAAGGAGCACAATGGGCATCAAAATTCAATATGTTTTCAAAACCCTTTGATACCAAACTCGTTTATAGTTTTCATAAATACTGGACCGATACAACTCAGGAAGTAATACAGTAATATGTTGATTTCAGGAATCGATTTGATGTGCCCATTTATGTTGGCGAAACAGGTGAAAATGACGATCGCTGGATATTGGCTTTCAGAAAATTACTTGAAAAAAATAATATCGGCTGGCATTACTGGCCCTATAAAAAAATGGGAAGTACCAGTTGCCTTGTTAGTTTTCCAAAACCTGCTATGTGGGACACGCTGGTGGCCTATACAAAAGCGACCCGTACTTCACATGAAGACATACGAAAAGCCCGTCCCAAAGACATAAACAATATTCATCAGGCACTGGAAGAATTTCTGAATATGCTGCAAAGCCGAAACTATAGTTTTAATAAGGCATATATTACCGGAATTGGACTAACTGATTAAGGAATGCCAATTCAAAAGTAAAAATTCAAAAATGTACTTTTTTTGAATTTTGACTCTTGTCTTTATACTCCCATCCGTTCATCCTAAAAATGGAGCCTGTCTTTTGCTTTACGGGCTCTTTGGCTATCTTACGTGCATGAAAACCAAAACCAACTTTTTGCGATATGGC
>Ga0164290_1002595_pt1 | contig 11719 bp, 7 predicted proteins | sample Micstemetagenome_FD_108782 | JGI IMG/M metagenome (GOLD analysis project Ga0164290, IMG submission 108782) | Contaminated culture microbial community from soil near Moab, Utah, USA - Microcoleus steenstrupii SON62 (Illumina Assembly) | ecosystem: Environmental > Terrestrial > Soil > Soil crust... | reverse complement strand
TGAGAAGAAGGCAGATCAGGCTGATACTGGCGGGAAAAATGAAACCCGATGATGCCAATGAATTAAAGGCATTATTTATTAAAGACTAAATCCGGTTATTTATCCAGTTTCGTCAATATATGATGCCGGCCACGCATCATGTAATCCTTGCTTTGTTCTATTGCGTCCATTATCTGGTCCAGTATGGCTTCTACAGGCTGCGTATAATCAATTACCATCGGCTCTTTAAACCTGATAGATAAGGTTGACCCCTTTTTCTTGAAACTAAGTCCCTTTTTATTAAACGCCCGCCAAAATCCATTGATCACCACTGGTACTACAATGGGCTGGTTATTTTTAATGATATGGGCAGTTCCTTTTCGTCCCGGAGCAAAAGGTTTGGTGGTTCCCTGCGGAAAAGTAATGACCCAGCTTTTATTCAATGCCTGGTCAATTTTTTGCGTGTCGGCTTCATCTCTGTTTCTGCTGATATCCTGACCTTCAGAACGCCACGTACGTTTTATGGTAAGGGCGCCTGCCAGTTTAAACAACCGACTCAACCAGTTTCCATTCATGGTTTCCTCTGCTGCAACGAAATACACATTGGTAAACGGATTGAGTAAATAAAAAGGAAGACCAAGCCTGTTTTGTCGTCTCCATTTTACTGCACAAAAAATATGGATAAAAGTAATGACATCTGCAAAATAGGTCTGGTGGTTACTTACAAAAAGCACATTCTTTTTAGGCAGTTTTACCAGGTGCTCTGTCCCTTCAATTTTTATTTTATTGATCCATGTCAGACCCGGATAAGAAAACAATCCCACGATGGCATAAACGATTGAACGAACCACTTTAATATGTCTCAAACGTTCTGTTATTCGCATAGAGGTTGGAGTTGGCAAGTCGTGCAAAATAAGGAATGTAATCAAATTGTTAAGTGATTGTTTAAAAAATGCCGGATACAGGCACAAATAACAACGACAGAGAAATACATTTGCGCTGTAAAAAATTATCCATGCAATTAGATACGGTGATATTTGATATTGATGGTTTGCTGATCGACAGTGAGCCGCTGTGGAATGAAGCAGCCACTGAGTTATTCCTGGAATATGGTGTTAGTATGACGGAAGAACAATACAAAACCACTACAGGTTTACGTACCAGGGAGTTTGTACAGTGGTGGTTTCAATATTTTAATATTTGTGACAGTGAATTAAAAAGAGCCGAGCAGAAAATTGTAGCGCTGGTTTTAAGCAAGATTGAACAAAAAGGAAAAGTAATGCCCGGTGTACCTTATATATTTGATTTCTTTCAACGAAAATCTTTTAAAATTGGCCTGGCCACTTCATCGCCACCCGCACTGATAGACCTTGTAGTGAACATTTGTGGAATTGAAAAATACCTGCATGCTACTGCATCGGCAGAAGCATTGGCCTATGGCAAACCTCATCCACAAGTGTATCTCGATTGTGCCGGTTCATTGGGCAGCAATCCTACTTCCTGTATTTGTTTCGAAGATTCTTTCAATGGAATGATTGCTGCCAAAGCCGCCCGAATGAAATGTGTGGTTGTTCCTCATGTATCACAATTAAAAGATGAAAAATGGAGCGCGGCTGATCTCAAACTTTCTTCATTACAGAATTTTGGAGAGTTGCATTTTAATTTGGTTCATAGTTAATAGTCGATAGACCATAGTCCATGGTCAATTACGGATGTACCATGGACTATGATCTATCGACTATTAACTAAATAAAAGCCCCGATCATTTTCTGACCGGGGCTTTTATTATTTCTGACTAATAATCAGATGATTAGTTTCTGCTTTTCAGATTTGGGTGTGGAGCAGGTACTGTGTTTGGACCCGCATCCAGTGTGCCCTGAAGATCTACTGTGTTAGCATCTCCATCCTGACCATAAGTAAAGATGAAACGGCTTTCAGAAACACCTTGTTTTTCAACCAGGTATTTGATTACAGCATTAACGCGATCCCAGCTTAACTGCTGAGAAGCTTTGCTTGAAGCACCATAACCGATTACTTTGATATTACAGGTTGGGTTTGCATTGATTCTTGCAGCAACACCATTCAGGATATTCTGAGCATCTTTAGACAGTGTAGCTTTTCCTTTGAACTGGATGCTTGGTAAGCTTCCGATATTACACTGAGGAGCTGCTTCAACCGGCTTCATGTTAGCGATCATGTCTTTGATCTCTTTGCAACAAGCTGGCTCAGGACAAGTTCCGATACCATCATTGTTTACAGTGAAACATTTCTGTGCAGTCAGCAGTTCTTTGTCTTTGTAATCAGGAACACCATCACCATCAGTATCTTTTGCACGGCCATGAGAATCAACAGGAGCACCTGCTGGTGTGTTTGGCTCGAGGTCGAACTGGTCTGTAACGCCATCTTTATCGGCATCAGGCAGAACAACTTTAGGTAACTTCATGTGTGAAGGAGAGTTTAACTCGCTGTACACAAAGTTGTTTGGGTTAAGCCAGTACAATGGTTGAACTTTTTTAGCTGAATTACCAATGTTAACGTTTACACGTGCACTGGTGAAGCCAATATAATCATTGTTATTACCAGCTCTAACACCGTCGAGGAAATCGTATCCAGGAACAGTGAAAGTATATTTATGCTCCAGACCAATGTTTACTTTGTTGCTCAGTTTGAACGCAATACCAGCACCAAGGTTCATACCATGATAAAGGGTATACGCCTGTCTGCCATTGATGGTAGCTCCACCAAATGTTGTGATAGTACCTGCCTGGCTATTAGGGAACACTTCATTCTGGTTATAACCATAGAAGAAGCTGTAACCACCTGGCTGAGCACCACCTGGTCTTTTGTAAAGTACATTCGATGCATTCAATGCATAACCCATCAATACATACACATTTGTTTTAGGGTTACCACGGTAATGACTTGCAGCATTGAGTGAAGCGATTACATCGAAACCTAACTGATAGGTTCTGTTTTTGTAATCAGGACGACCAACTGCTGTTTGAAAAGCGTTAGCGGTACCTGAGTTCCACAGACCAGTTAAACCGGTTCTGATAGAAAAAGTGTGGTTCAATGCTTTACGCAGAGAAACCGTACCACCGAAACCTAATTTAGATTTGATATCACCTGTAATAGATGATGCACCAAGACCAAATCCTAATTCCCACTGACTGCGTGGTTGCGCAGGGTAAGGATACTGGTTGTTGATAAACTCATTATGCTGGGGTAATTTCTTTACTGAAATTTTGGATGTGTCTTTCCAATCCCAACCCCAATCTGTTTGAGCCATACCGATCGACTGTACCAGTACGATCAGCGCTAGTGCTAAGATGTTCTTTTTGCTTGCCATAATAATTGATTGATATTTAATGAGAACTTGTTGATATTAAGAAAACATTGCAAATTTAAGTCTTATGATACAAATACCCAATTTTCTGCCCGGATATTGTTTAAGGTTTTCTATAACAATCTTCGTACCAGACTCAATTTCAGTCTAAAACGCTGCATATGTGGGCGTTATTATGCCCTCCTCAGACTATATTGCAGCATATTCTGACCGATGGAATTAGCAAAAAAAATAATATCAGAGGAATTAATCCAGTTCGAATCGCATTTTCGTGAAGCGGTTAAGAGCCGGGTAGCTCTGCTCGACAGGATCATGCAGTACATTGTTAAACGCAAGGGTAAGCAACTCAGACCCATGTTTGTACTGCTGAGTGCCAGACTGGGAGGCGCCGTAAACGACAGCACGTACCGGGCAGCTTCACTGGTAGAACTATTACATACTGCTACGCTGGTACATGATGATGTTGTAGATGATGCTCTTGAAAGACGCGGATTTTTTTCCATCAATGCACTCTGGAAAAATAAGATTGCCGTACTCGTAGGCGATTACCTCCTCTCTAAAGGTTTATTATTATCACTTAATAATAAAGACCATGAAGTGTTGAGGATTTTGTCGGAAGCAGTACGCCTCATGAGCGAAGGAGAACTATTACAAATAGAAAAAGCCCGTAACCTGAACCTCAAAGAAGCAATTTATTATGAAATAATTAATGGCAAAACCGCCTCTCTTTTAGCCTCCGCCTGTGCCGCAGGGGCTTCCACTACCTTTGCTGATCAGGATAAAGTAGAAAAAATGAGACAGTTTGGTGAAAAAGTAGGAATGGCCTTTCAGATCAAAGATGACCTCTTTGATTATGGCACTATGGATATAGGTAAACCAACAGGTAATGATATCAAAGAAAAAAAATTGACACTACCTCTTATCTATACACTTAACAATTGCTCTTCCGAGTTGAAAAGAAAAATTGTGTACATCGTAAAAAATGAAAACACGGAAAAGGAGAAAGTGAAATTTGTAATTGATGCTGTTACAACAGCAGGTGGTATTCAATACGCCACGGAAAAAATGTTTGCTTTCAGAGATTAGGCACTGGCAATTCTACACGAATTTCCTCCAACACCCGAAAGAGAAGCCCTTGAAGAATTGGTACGCTATACAACAGACCGGACTTATTAATGGATAAACGCTGGAACATATTATCAACAGATGCCACCAAAACTGAAAGTCTTCACGAGAAACTGAAGATTAATAACACCATTTGTTCCATTCTTGTTCAAAGAGGTATTGACACTTACGATCTGGCAAAAGATTATTTCCGGCCCCAGCTTGCACAATTACACAGCCCCTGGCTGATGAAAGACATGGATAAAGCTGTTGACCGCCTTCTCTCAGCCTTTCAGCAACATGAAAAAATATTGGTCTTTGGCGATTATGATGTAGACGGCACCACTGCTGTTGCAGGTATGTACCAGTACATCAGCAGTATTTACGACAGTGTTGATTTCTATATACCCCATCGTTATCGAGAAGGGTATGGTATTTCAAAAATGGGTATTGATCACGCTAAAGAAAATGGTTTTACGTTGATCGTTTCACTTGACTGTGGAATCAAATCGGCAGACCTTATTGGTTATGCCAAAACTTTGGGGATTGATTTCATTGTATGCGATCACCACTTACCCGATCTGAACCTGCCACCGGCTGTTGCCATTTTGAATCCGAAACAAAGCGACTGTCAATATCCTTATAAAGAACTATGTGGTTGTGGTGTTGGTTTTAAACTCATGACGGCGCTGAGTGAAAAACTTTCATTACCTGAAGAAACCCATTTTGCCTATCTCGATCTGGTTGCTACCGCCATTGCTGCGGACATTGTACCCATTACAGGCGAAAACAGAATATTGGCTTATTATGGCCTCGAGAAAGTAAACCAGAACCCTTGTCCGGGCATCAAAGCGCTGATGCAACTTGCCGCTGTGCAAAAAACAATGCATATCACCAACCTTGTTTTTATTATCGCGCCACGTGTAAATGCAGCAGGAAGAATGGATGATGCGCGCAAAGCAGTACAACTGTTTGTAGAAAAAGATCCCAGCAAAGCATTATCCTTCGCAGAAATGTTACACAGCGATAATGCAGACAGACGTGAGGCAGACAGTTCTATTACAGAAGAAGCTTTGGCACTGATTGAAGCCGATCCTCAACATGCCAGTAAAAGATCAACCGTTGTATACCAGGAACACTGGCACAAAGGTGTGGTTGGTATTGTGGCCAGCAGGCTGATTGAAAAACATTACCGACCAACAATCGTTTTAACACGAAGTGGCGATTATGTTGCTGGTAGTGCCAGAAGCGTGGCGGGTTTTAATTTATACGAAGCCATTCATGCGTGCAAGGAACATTTACTGGGATATGGAGGGCATTTTGCCGCCGCCGGTATGACTTTATTACCAGAGAAGGTAACTGACTTTGCCAATGCTTTTGAAAAAGTTGTGCAGGCACAAATTAAACCCGAGCAACTTATTCCTGTAATTAATATCGACTCGGTAATACAATTCTCAGAGATCAATCCTACCATGTTCAATATACTATGCCAGATGGAACCTTTCGGACCCGATAATATGCGTCCTGTATTTATGGCATCGAGGGTGAGCGATACCGGGTTTTCAAAGATTGTAAAAGAACAGCATATCCGGTTTGTAGTGAAACAGCAAAACATCAGCTTTACTGGTATTGGTTTTAATATGGCTTCCAAATTTCATCTACTCCAGCAGCAGCAACCCGTTGACCTGGTATTCTCACTGGATGAAAATGACTGGAACGGAGAAAAAAATATTCAACTGAAAATGATCGATCTCCGCATCAGTGAACCTGTTCAGTAACGAATCTCCATATCTCCTTCTATAGGATAAGCTGTACAGGTAAGAAAGCGGCCCGTTTTAATTTCATCTTCCATCAGCACCTCATTTTTATACATCCACACTTTCCCGCTTACACAAACAGCGGCACATGCGCCACACTGACCACTCTCACAATTATAGGGCAAGTCGATGTGTTGCTTTTTTGCCGCCTGCAAAATGGTATCGGGGTATTGTACTTGCCATGAATAAGCCGATTGCCCAAGCATGGCATGAACCATATGAAGAGCAGTATCAACAGGTTTTTGTGGTGCGCCTGATCTGTGTATCGTAAATTGTTCCTTTTTGATTTGTGTATCCCTGATACCCATTCCCCTCCACACCATTGTAATCATAAGCATGTATTGAAAAGGACCACATAAATAAACCCATAACAGTTGCATTGTTTCCGGAAAATGCGAACGTATTATATTCTCCACCATCGATGCACTTAATCTTGCATGACTATAATGCGATGCATCGTTAAATAAAAACTGAATAACTAACCTGTCTGCATATTTTTCGACCATTGATTGCAGTTCCTTATAAAACAATGTGTCTTTTTGAGAACGGTTACTGTAGACCAGTACTATTTTGATAGTATCATAAATTGCCAGCAATGTTTTGATCTGCGCATATATAGGTGTGATACCACTACCGGCCGCAAAAAAAGCAAACTGGAACTGTTCTGTTGCAGAAGGCAAAGTGAAAAAGCCCGCCGGAGCCAGACCATTTAATATATCGCCTGGCTGAGCAGTATCAACCAGTTTTCTTGAGTATGCTCCATTCACCACTTTTTTTACCGTAATAGTGAGCGGCTCGTTGAGTATGGGAGATGATGAGATTGAATAACTTCTTCTTTCCTCTTCATGATTCCTGTTATTAAATATGAGCGTAACAAACTGACCTGCCTCGTATTTCAACACAGTGTTTAGTGGCTCTAATACAAAAGAAGCGGCATTCTCTGTTTCCTTTATTTTAGACAGAATACGATACTGCATAATGACGCTTTTGTGAGTATATGAAAGTACTCATATTCGGGCAGCCATAGCATAAAAAAAGCTGTTCAATTTATATGAACAGCTTTTTCTTTCTAATAGCACTGTTTATACTTTTTCCGTTTCGCTCTGCAGTAATTCAACACTTCTGTTGATAAAACTTGTGAGGTCGTTTCCTTTTAATAGTCCCTGCGACAACAATGCAAGATCAGCCAGGTTCCTTACCTGTTTTTCTTTCAGGGGCACATTTTCTGTTTTTAATAATTGCTGGTATATGGGGTGATTACCATTGATGGTAAGTGTTACCTCATCTGGCATTTGTGCATAAAAAGCAGTCATACCCCCACCTACCCCGGCCATATCTTTCATACGTCTCATAAATTCTGGGCGTGTGGCAATAACAGGTGCGGTTTCAGGACTAAGGCCTTTGATTTCAGTTGTAACATGCAGATCAGCAAAATTCAGGTTGAACAATTCTTTTAATTGTTCCGTTTCTTCGTTACTTAATACGGTATCGTTTCCTTCCTGTTTATCAATCAGGTTATCAACAATATCAGCATCTACTCTTACAAAGCTAACATTGTCCCACTTCATCTCCATCGTGTTAATAAAAGCAGCATCTACAAGGGTCTCCATTTTTACTACCACATATCCTTTTTGTTTGCAGGCCTGTATATAGGCATCCTGCTGAACAGGGTTGGTACTGTATAAAATGATATGCTTGCCTTCCTTATTTTTCTGCGATACTTCCGTAGCGGTTTTATATTCTTCCAGTGTATGGAATTTTCCTTCTACATCTTCCATCACTAAAAACTTATTCGCTTTTTCAAGGAATTTGTCGTCAGTCATCATCCCATATTTCACAAATAATCCCAGGCTCTCCCATTTCTCTTCAAATGAAGTTCTCTCGTTACGGAAAATTTCTTCCAGTTTATCCGCTACTTTTTTAGTGATATGGGCATTGATTTTTTTCACATTCGGATCACCCTGCAAATAGCTACGGCTTACATTCAGCGGAATATCCGGGCTATCGATTACACCATGCAGTAACATGAGGAACTCGGGAACAATATCTTTTACCTCATCTGTTACAAATACCTGGTTACAGTACAACTGTATTTTATCTTTTTGTATCTCGTAACTCTGTTTTATTTTGGGGAAATACAAGACACCCGTTAAATTAAATGGATAGTCTACATTCAGGTGTATCCAGAATAATGGTGTTTCACCAAACGGATACAACTCACGATAGAATTTTTCATAATCCTCTTTCGTCAGTTCGGCCGGTTTTTTAATCCAGATGGGATTGGTATTGTTGATGGGGTTTTCTGCTGAATCTTCTTTTTTCTCTTCTCCTGCATCTGTAAAATAAATAGAGACTGGCAGGAACTTACAGAATCTTTCGAGGATACCTTTTATACGTGAAGCTTCCAGGAATTCGTTACTCTCTTCATTAATATGGAGCACAATTTTGGTGCCGCGTTCGTTATAATCGGTTTCATATAACTCAAACTCAGGGCTACCGTCACAACTCCAGAAAACACCACTACCCTCTTTAAAACTCTTTGAATGAATATCTACTTTATCACTCACCATAAAAGCACTGTAGAAACCTAATCCGAAATGCCCGATGATGCTGGCGTCTTTATATTTATTTACAAACTCTTCGGCACCGCTGAATGCCACCTGGTTAATATATTTATCTACTTCTTCTCCCGTCATACCCACACCACGGTCAATAATACTCAGGGTTTTCTCTTTGGCATCCAGTATTACGTCTATTCTAAGTTCGCCGATATCGCCTTTAGCCTCTCCGATAGACGAGAGGGTTTTTAGTTTCTGACAGGCATCGACGGCATTACTCACCAGTTCCCGAAGGAATATTTCATGATCGCTGTAAAGGAATTTCTTAATAATGGGGAAGATATTCTCCGTTTGAACACGAATCTGGCCTTTTTGCATGGTTCTCTTGTTTTCAGCGCATAGGATCAAAGAAAGTACCAAAGGAGAGAAAACTGACAGGTTGACAAGTTATCCACCTAAATAAAATTTAATGATCAATTGATCCAGGGAAAAAATGTCATTTCAGTTGGAATGCTACATTTGTTATCCAAAACAAACTCAAATCCATGAGAAAACTGTACCTAAGCCGTTTCTTCGGCGTTTTTTGCCTTGTTGTAATATCATTTATTACCCAGGCACAAAGCATCGGATGGAACTTTACCACCGCTTCTCCCTCTTTAACTACCACAAATATTACCGCTTCAGATATAAGCAGGGGTAATAACAATGGTACTACCAACGAACTAATAACAACTGTATCTGTTTCCAGTACCTACCCTGGTTTTTCAGCAGGTGGCAATGCAGGTGTGGCTGCAAGGACGGGAGCATTAAACCTGGCGGCCAACAGCAGTGCTTATTTTGAATTTACACTTACTCCTGCCAATGGTTATACTTTTACATTGAATGGAATTAGTTTTGGTACAAGGAGCACTAGTACCGCTCCCCAGGCTTATACCATAAGATCGAGTGCGGATAATTTTACCACTGATATTGTATCGGGATCGATTAGTAATAACAGCTCATGGAGTTTGAAAAGCCATACAGGCTTAACCTTTAGTGCTTCTTCTGCTACAACCTTCAGGATTTACGGTTATAACGGCACTGGTTCCCCAGCTGCCAATACCACCAACTGGCGTATTGATGATCTTACACTTTCTGTTAGTGCAAGCGTTCCTACCAATATATCATCGCTATCATCACTTGCGCTAAGCGCTGGTTCTTTAACGCCTTCATTTACATCTAACAATTTTTCTTACAGCAGCACAGTTCCTGCTGCTGTAAACAGTATTACGCTTACACCTGTTGCAACAGACGTACTGGCAGCCATTACTGTAAACAATTTACCAGTTGCAAACGGAAATGTTTCGCAGGCAATTGCTTTAAATACAGGTGTAAACAATATTACCATACAGGTAACAGCACAGGATGGTATAACTGTATCAACTTACAGTATACAGGTTACACGCGAAGTACCAGGCAATCCTTTACTGATTGTCAACCCCGCAAGTTTTGATTTTGGCAATCAATGTATCAATACAACCACCAATACTTCTTTCACCGTTAATGGAACTGATTTAGATGGAAGTCCGGTTACCATTACTGCACCTGATGGATTTAGTGTTGGTACAACTGCCAACGGCAGTTTTGGAAGTAGCATTCAACTCAATTATTCCGGCAGCACTTTAAACGCAACTACTGTATATGTTCGTTTTACACCTGTTGTAGTTCAGTCGTATCAAAACAATTTTAACCTCTCTGGAGGTGGAACCACTCTTTCTTACCCAGCGATTGGCAATGGTGTTAACAGCACTGCTTCTGTAAATACACAACTCATCAGCAATATCGGATCAACAACCGCAACACTGGCTGGTGATATTACCAATGCAGGTTGTTCTCCTGCTTCTGCATACGGATTTGAATACAGTACCACTAATAATTTTGCCAATGGAACAGGTATAGTAGTTACAGCTAACAATTTGTCGGGCAATAATTTCAGTGCCTCACTGAATGGTTTAAATGCCAATACTATTTATTACGTAAAAGCATTTGTAACCAATGCAGGCGGCACAGCTTATGGTCCGCAGCAATCATTTATTACAACTGCACGGCCTGTAATCATGGCACAACAAGCTGCACTGGCTTATACACAGAATTTCGATAATATTTCCAGCTGGACCAATGGCTTTGCATCTGATAATGGTGCCATTAATTTCGGCCCCGTTGCTGTAAATGCTAATGGAACTATTCCAAACGGCATTCGCACTACAACAGCTACCAATAGCTTCAGTAGCGGATCTTCGGGTGGTGTGCAACGCGGCAGCGGCAACCTTGTTTTACTGGCAACAGGTGCTACTGATAATACCACCGCAGTAGCTGTTGATCTCTTACTTGATTTCACGGGTGTAAATGCAGGAACCATTGCGTTTAACTGGGCATCTGTTAACAACAGTACCGGCGACAGGAAAGGTTCTCTTCGCATATACAGCAGTACCGATGGTGTAAATTTCACAGAAATAACAGCAGCAGCTGTGCTGAATATTACCAATAACGCTCCTACTAACGGAACAGTAGCAGGTATTGCATTACCGTCTAATTTCAGTAATAACCCTAATGCCAGATTGCGTTTCTATTATCATAATGGCAGTGGCGGATCAACAGGGTCAAGACCTAAAATCAGCATCGACAACCTGGTAGTGAGAGGTTATACACCCGGTGATGTAACAGCCCCGCTCGTGACCAGTTATAACCCTGCTACAGGTTCAACAGGTATTACGCCAGCAGGTTCAATTGCTGTTACATTCAACGAAACCATCGTTCCCGGAACAGGAAATATTACATTACACAATGCAACCAATGGCACAAGTCAGGTCTTTACTATTAATGACCCTGCCGTTAGCATTGCTGCAGAAACGTTAAGTCTGAATACCAACCTCTCT
>Ga0164290_1002594_pt1 | contig 11745 bp, 9 predicted proteins | sample Micstemetagenome_FD_108782 | JGI IMG/M metagenome (GOLD analysis project Ga0164290, IMG submission 108782) | Contaminated culture microbial community from soil near Moab, Utah, USA - Microcoleus steenstrupii SON62 (Illumina Assembly) | ecosystem: Environmental > Terrestrial > Soil > Soil crust... | reverse complement strand
GCAAAGTGATATAAACGAAAGAATCGGCCAACCTTGATGGAATAAATCCCCCACGAGAAACGTTGCCTCGTGGGGTTTTGTCTTGAACAATCAGGATGCGCTGATAAGAGACGGCCAGTGAATCAGCAGCCAGACGCAACACGGACAAGCTGAAGAGGGATTTTCATGATGATCGCAAAGAATATGTGCGTGTCTTTCGCACTAGCCACCGCCATTGTCGCCGGAGGCTCTCAGGCATGGGCTGCGTCCTGCTCGAAGACCGCCGCCGGTTTCGACGAATGGAAGGGCGAGATCCGAGGCGAAGCGATCTCTGCCGGCGTCAGCGAGCGGACCGTCGACAAGGTGCTCGCCAGCGTCTCCTACAGCAAGGCGACCATCCGGGCCGATCGCGGCCAGAAAAGCTTCAAGCTGTCGCTCAATGAATTCCTGAAGAAGCGCGGCGCCCAGACCATCGTGTCACGCGGCAAGAAGCTGAAGGCGCAGAACGCCAAGATGTTCGCCGCACTCGAACAGCGCTACGGCGTCCCGGCCGGTCCGCTGATCGCCATCTGGGGCATGGAAACCGGCTTCGGCAGCTTTCTGGGTAAGGAACACACGCTTTCGGCTGTGGCGACGCTTTCCTTCGATTGCCGCCGCTCCGCCTATTTCACCGATCAGTTCTTTTCCGCACTCAAGCTCGTCGACGCTGGAAACCTTTCGGTCAATGCACGCGGCGCGGCGCATGGCGAAATCGGCCAGACCCAGTTCCTGCCGAAGAACGTTCTCAAATACGGCGTTGATGGCGACGGCAACGGCCATATCGACATGGTCGGCTCCAAGACAGACGCGCTCGCCTCCACGGCGAACTTCCTGCGTGGCCACGGCTGGAAGGCTGGTGGCGGCTACCAGAGGGGCCAGACGAATTACGCCGCAATCCAGGGCTGGAACGCCGCCAGCGTCTATCAGCAGGCGATTGCCCTGATGGGTGCGCAGATCGACGGCGAAACCCAGTAATATCAGGGCTCGCGCGTCGGCTTATCCTCCAAGGGCGGCTTCGGCCGCCTTTTTATTGCGTGTGGACGTAGGGCCGGGTGAAGTCGCCGGTCTTCGAGTCCATCACCCAGAGTTCGCCTGTCGAGATGTCGAACCAGGCACCAGACAACGTGATTTTCTGCTTTTCATGCAGGATGCGCACGCAGGGGAAGGTGAGCAGATTCTCGATCGAGATGCGGATCGAGATGCGTTCGAGTGAACGCTGGCGCTCCGATGCCGTCATCGACTTGTACTGGGTGACCTCCTCGGCCGCCGGCCGCAGCATGCTCATCCATTTGCCGATGAAATCGCCCGGCGACAGCGGCTCGCCACCCTGGTTGAGAGCGGCGTGAATGCCGCCGCAGCGGCCATGGCCCATGACGACGATCTCGCGGATCTTCAGCGACTGGACCGCGAATTCGAGCGCCGCCGAGGTGCCGTGGTTCTGGCCGTCAGGTTGATAAGGCGGCACCAGATTGGCGACATTGCGGACGACGAAAAGCTCTCCCGGTCCGCAGTCGAAAATGGTTTCCGGCGCCGAGCGCGAGTCGCAACAGGCAATGACCATGGTCTTCGGCGTCTGGCCGGCCTCCGCGAGCTGGCGGTAGCGCCCCTGCTCGGCCGCATAGCGGCCCTCCATGAAGTTGCGGTAGCCATCCAGCAGATGCGTGGGAAACGTGTCCATGCTTAGAGCCTTTCAATGCCTATTTCTTCTTTGCCCGCGACGGATGCAGCAGCTGGCGCAGCTGCACCATGGCCATGGGATTCAGGAAACTTGAGTAGTCTTCGGAAAGCATCAGTTCGTCGGCGCCGCGCTTCACCGAACGGGCGAGAATTTCAAACACCGCCGCCGTGGTCATCTGCAGCGCGCGCTCCTCGCTTTCACCCTTCAGGAGCCGGGCGAGAAACAGCGCCGATGTCAAGTCGCCCAACCCGTTCGGAGCGCCATCGACCATGCGATGCTCGGCGAGCAATGCCACCCGGTCGGTCAGCAGCAGGTTGCCGATGCCGCCCGCCATCATCGGCACCGCCGACGTGACGAGAACCTTGCCGGGACCCAGCGCCAGAGCCGCTTCGATGATCTGCGCATTGCTGTCGAGGCTTGCACCCGAGAGCCAGCCGATTTCATAGCGGTTGGGCGTGGTGATATCGGCGAGCGGTATCAGTTCATCGCGAATGGCCTCGGCGACCGCGACGGGCACGTAAAGACCAGCTGAATCGCCGATCACGGGATCGCAGGCGTAGACCAAGTCCGGCGTCATCTCCTTGAGGCGGCGGATCATCCGCGCCACCGGCGCGATCTGTGCCGGACTGCCGAAATAGCCGGTCACCACGGCGCGAATCTGCCCCGACCAGCGGGAATTCGTCATGTCCTCGATCGCGGCGGCAAACTGCCCGTCCGGTGTTGTGATACGCGTGGAAGGGCCGTGACCGGGATGCCAGGGCAGGATGACGGTGGGAAGCGACCACACGGGAAAACCCATCGTTTCCAATGCGAACACGACGGCCCGGTTGCCCACCGCGCCACGTACGACATGGCTGGATATCGCCACGATTTCCGCCGGGCCCGAGCTATCCATTTCGATCCACTCCCTGATATCAGGTTCAATTGCCGCAGTGCAACAGATTGTCAATCAAATTCGTGGGAGGACCGCAGAGTCCGCTCGCCTTGATAACGTCGCGGCAAAGTGCAACGGTACCAGTTGGGGACAAAGATCAGGGAAATTCAAGTGGCTGACGGAACCTCGCAACTGGAAAAGGCGGTGCCCAAACGCGCGATCTGGGGATGGATGATGTTCGATTGGGCAGCCCAGCCGTTCTTCACCGTCGTCATCACATTCGTGTTCGGTCCCTATTTCGCCGCCCGCATGGCCGCCGATCCCAATGCCGGGCAATTGGCCTGGAGCAATGTCGGCACGGTCTCCTCGATCATCATCGCCATCCTGTCGCCGATCCTCGGCTCGATCGCCGACGAGACCGGCAACCGCAAGCACTGGATCGCCTTCTTCGCCACGATCAAGATCATCTCGCTGCTGTTGCTCTGGTACGCCGCGCCGGGCAGTTCGCTGCTCGCTATCGGCCTGTTGATCGTCCTTGCCTCGATCGCCGCGGAATTCTCGATCGTCTTCAACGATTCAATGATGACGCGGCTGGTCGACGCCAGGAGCGTCGGCAAGATCTCCAATATCGCCTGGGGCCTGGGCTATGCCGGCGGACTGATCGCGCTCTTCGCCGTCCTGCTGCTTCTTGCCGGAAGCCCGACGACCGGAAAGACCATCATCGGCATCACGCCGCTCTTCGGGCTCGATCCTGCGCAAGGCGAGGACGCTCGTATCACCGGGCCGCTCGCTGCGATCTGGTACTTCATTTTCATCCTGCCGATGTTTCTCTTCACGCCGGACAGTTCGAAGCATGTTGCGCTCGGGAAGGCCGTTGGCCGCGGCTTGACCGAACTCGGCGCGACGCTGAAGGACCTTCTCAAGCGTACGGGGCTCATGAAGTTCCTGATCGCCCGGATGATCTTCCAGGACGGCATCAACGGCCTGATTTTCCTCGGTGGCGCCTTTGCCGCCGGCATGTTCGGCTGGCAGACGACGGAGATCGGCCTGTTCGGCATCATGCTGGCCTTCGTTGCCATCTTCAGCTGCCTCATCGCCGGCTATCTCGATGCCCGAATGGGGTCCAAGGTGATCATCGTGATCTGCCTGGTCCTGCTGATCATGGCGACATTGGGCATCATTTCTACGGGACCGGGATTTACGCTGTTCGGCCTTGCGCAATTGTCGAGCGACGACAGCGGCGGCCTGTTCGGCACGATGGCTGAGAAGGTCTATATCCTCTACGGCCTGCTGATCGGCCTCGCCTTCGGCCCGGTACAGGCCTCGTCGCGCTCCTATCTCGCCAGAAGCGTCAGCGTCGAGGAAGCCGGCCGCTATTTCGGCATCTACGCACTCTCCGGCCGCGCGACATCCTTCCTCGCCACCGCCATCAACAGCCTGCTGATCTGGCTGACGGCCTCCGCCCGTATCGGCATGGCCTCGCTGATCGGCTTCTTCGCGATCGGGCTGTTGATCCTGCTGTTCACGCCGTATCCGGCGAACAGGACCGAGACATAGCTCAATGCCGGAAGTGGCGGACGCCGGTGAAGACCATCGCGACGCCATGGGCGTTCGCGGCGTCGATCACCTCCTGGTCGCGCATCGAGCCGCCGGGCTGGATGACCGAGGTTGCACCGGCTGATATCATCGACAGCAGGCCGTCGGCGAAGGGCAGGAAGGCTTCGGATGCCGCTGCGGAGCCCTTGGTCATCGGCTCGGCCCAGCCATTCGCCTTGGCCGCGTCTTCGGCCTTGATGCCGGCGATCCGGGCTGAATCGACACGGCTCATCTGGCCGGCGCCGATGCCGGCGGTCTGGCCATCCCTGGCATAGACCACCGCATTCGATTTCACGTGCTTGGCCACCTTGAAGGCAAACTTCATGTCTTCGAGTTCCTGGGCCGAAGGCGCGCGTGAGGTTACAACCTTGAGGTCGAGGTCCTCGACCACGGCATTGTCGCGGGTCTGCACCAGGAAGCCGCCGGAGACGGTCTTGGCCGTCAGGCCCGGTGTGCGCGGGTCCGGCAGGCCACCCGTGACCAGCAGCCGGAGATTGGGCTTGGCCGCGATGATCGCCTTGGCTTCGTCGCTGACCTCAGGCGCGATGATCACCTCGGTAAACAGCTTGACGATCTCGCTTGCGGTTGCCGCATCCAGCAGTGAATTTAACGCGATGATGCCGCCGAACGCCGAGGTCGAGTCGCAGGCGAGCGCCTTGAGATAGGCGTCCTTCAGCGTCGCCGCCGTGGCGACGCCGCAGGGATTGGCATGCTTGATGATCGCGCAGGCCGGACCGTTAGCCGGCGAAAATTCGGCCACCAGTTCGAAGGCGGCATCCGTGTCGTTGATATTGTTGTAGGAAAGCTGCTTGCCCTGCAACAACGTCGCATTGGCAACCCCCGGCCGGGTGTCGCCGGTCACATAGAACGCCGCCTTCTGGTGCGGGTTCTCGCCATAGCGCATTTCCGCGCGCAAAATGCCGCCGATCGTGCGGTGCCGTGGCGTGTCGATCCTGAGGTCCTCGGCAAGCCAGTTCGAAATAGCGGCATCATAGGCGGCCGTGCGGGCGAAGGCCTTCTGCGCCATTCTCTGACGGAAGCTATAGGCGGCCGTGCCATCTGCCTTGAGCTGGGATAATAACTCGGCGTAATCGGCCGGATCGGTCAAAACGGTGACATAGGCATGGTTCTTGGCCGAGGCCCGGATCATCGCCGGGCCGCCGATGTCGATATTCTCGATGCTCTGGGCATAGTTTTCGCCCCGCGCCCGCACCTCCTCGAACGGATAGAGGTTGAGCACGGCGAGATCGATGCCCTCGATGCCATGCACCTCCATCGCCTCGACATGTTCGGCATCATCGCGAATGGCGAGCAGCCCGCCATGGACATTCGGATGCAGCGTCTTGACCCGTCCATCCATGATCTCGGGAAAGCCCGTGACATCGGAAACATCCACGACCTCAATGCCCTCGGCGCTCAGTGTTTTGAACGTGCCGCCGGTGGAGAGAATCCTGACGCCGAGGCCCACCAGTTCGCGCGCCAGATCGGCGATGCCCGACTTGTCGCTGACCGAAATCAGGGCGGTCCGGATCCTAACCTTGTCGGGGGCGGGAATATTCTTGGATTGCACGGCCATGGGGCGCTCCGTCGGCAGGAGAAGTCGTTGCCGGTCGCCTATCATAGCGAGGCGACGGAGAAAACCGGATTCGCCTGGCCGCTCGGATTTTTCAGTTGCTGCCGGCGCTCGCGACGCGGCTCAGCACCCATTGGATCTCCAGGGATTCACCGGGCTCAAAGTTCAGCTCCAACTGCCTTGAGGCCCGGATGCCGCTGGGGTCGGCGAAGAACACGTCTTCCTCGACGCGGATCGCCGCGTCGAGCGTGGAGAGCGCCCAGGTCTCGCCATCGGGGGCGACGAGTCGCACTTCGTGCTCGTCAACCTCCTTTATCTCGATCTGCGGATGGATGTGGAAGCGGATCACCGCCCGCGTATCGGTGCTCACCGGCGGATCGGAACCGTCCCGTTGCGCCAGCCGGTCGTTGCCGCGGATCTGGCTGCCCGCGGCATTGATCTGTAGCGTGCGCTCGTGGATCAGGCCGAAGGGTTCGGCATAACCGTCATGGCTGACGATCAGCCCGTCGCCGCCCTCGCCGATCTCCTGCCGCTCCACCTTGACCGTGGTCACGCCGTCGGAAAACACCGGTCCCGCCATACCCGATTTCGATATCCGGCACGAACTCGTGTCGTTGACCGTGACCGTGGAATGCGCGGCCGTTGCACGCGCAAGCTGGCGATAGTTCTCGCCGGCAAAGCGCGGCGCGCCTGAGTTGATGACGAACCGATGTTTGCCGGAGGACATCTCGAAAGACAGGCAACCGGCATGGGCAGTCCGCGACATGGAGGTGGAGATCGGCACGCCGGTATCGACGATGATGACCGTGTCGCCCGCCGCAAGCCGCTGATAATGTATATGGGGCAGCGCTCGGAACGGCTTGCCCGCCGTCTCGTCGTAACGCAGCACGGCCATCAGTTCATTGGCGAGCGTCGTCGTCGCGCCGTTGAACAGCGCCAGTTCGCCGCCCTGGTGACGGAAGAACCTGAGTGCGGGATACATGCGGTCGATTGCCGGCATCAGCCTTGCGGGCAGATCATGGCCGAGATTGACATAGGTCTGGCGTAGCGGCAGCAGGTCGAACAGCAGCTCCAGCCCGGTGCGCGGATTGCGCGATATATGGCCACCATCGCCGAGAATCTGTCGTTCCAGCTCGCGATCGAGGTCCCGAGCTGCCCGCTTCAACCTGCCGGCCGACGCGGGTAGCGAGACGGCCGCCACCGCGAGCGCGATACGGATCCTGAGCCTGACCTCGCCATCCGGCGCGTGGCGTGCGGTCAGTTCGAGATAGCGGATCTGCATCGCCAGGCTTTTGAGGAATCGGCGATAGAAATGCATGTCCGCATTTTTCAGCACCACGGTCGAATGCGACAGCCAGGCCACGATCCGTTGCGCCGTGACATCCGCATCCCAGGCAAGACCCTTGATCCGCCTGCCATGAAGCGCAATCCATTCATCGGTCAACTGACGTGCGGTGGCATAGCGGGCATCGGACTTCGTCGCCCTGATATGCCTGAGCCAGGAAAAGCTATGAAGCCGGCTGGCAAATTCCTTCGACGGCAGCTCGACCGAGAACGGCGAATAGCCATCGGTATCGAGCGAGCGGCCGGCGAGCGGAAAGCGTCCCTCGGCAATCTCGTCGGCAATGAAGGGATCGGCCGCGCGAAGGTCCGTCGGCGCAACGACCAGGCTCGTCGGCGTGCGCCGCAGGCCGGGCATCATGGTGACGCGGAATGCAGCAACGCCACGTGAGAAGCGGCGCCGCGTCTCTCCCAGATAGTGCGACAGGTATCTACGACGCCCGGATACGCTCATAACGCATTTACTTATGTGTTTCAGCTTTACGTAAAATTAAAATCGTGGCCCGGTCAACCGACCGCTGCCTCATAATGATGCAGGTCTTTTCAGGAAATGCGCGATTCAGTGCGATCTGCGGCGCAATACGGATGCAAAAAACCCATCCATGCCACCCAGCATCACGGGCGTGGTTCGGAAATCCCCGGCATCATCGATGGCTTCTTCCAATCCCGGCCAGTCCTCTCGCCGGATCGGCATGCGCTCGGCATCCGGCACCTCTGCAAGGAAAGCCGCCACCAGATCCTCACCTTCCAGCGGATCGAGCGAACAGTTGGAAAAGACCAGGATTCCGCCCGGCTTGACGAGGCCGAAGGCGCTGCGCAGCAAGCGCGCCTGGACTGACGCAAGCTTCTCGACGTCCGCCATGTCCTTGGTCCAGTAGACATCGGGATGGCGGCGGATCGTGCCGGTGGAGGAGCAGGGGGCATCGAGCAGTACCGCGTCGAACAGTTCAGCGGGTTTGAACTCTTCGAGCCTGGCATGCTGGAAATCGGCCTCATAGCCCAGTCGCGCAAGATTGCCCTTGAGCCGCTTCATCCGGTTTGCCGATTGCTCGACTGCTGTGACGTTGCCACCACCGAGGATGAGCTGCGCCGTCTTGCCGCCCGGCGCCGCGCAGAGATCGGCCACACGCTTACCCTTGAGGTCGCCCATCAGACGGGCGGGAATCGAGGCTGCGGCATCCTGCACCCACCACGCGCCCTCCTCGAAGCCGGAAAGTGCCGTGACCGAGCCATTGAATGCATCAAGCCGAACCGTCCCCGTCGGCAACACGGCGCCGACGAGTTCGTCCGCCCAACGGTTGGGGTCATGCTTTACGGTCAGATCGACGGGGGCCGGCGTCAGGCAGACCTGCCCGATGGCATCTGCCACGGCCTTACCATAGATTTTCTCGAGGCGCGCTTGAAACCATTCGGGAAATACCGGAACCTTGGCCCTGATGGCGGCGAGCACATCGTCCTTTTCGCGGCCGAGGCGGCGTAGCAGCGCATTCACCAGATTGGCAAATCTCGAAGAACGTGGATCGAGCCGGGCCTGCTCCACCGCGATATCGACGGCGGAATGGTCAGGCACATCGAGGAACAGAATCTGCGCGGCGGCCACAGAAAGGATGTGGCGGAGATTGCGTGCGCCATCCGGCAGCGGCTTGTCGAGGAACCCGTCGAAAATCGCGTCGATCCAGGTCAGATGCCTGAGGCAGGAATTCATGATCGCCTTGACCAGGGCCCGATCGGCGGGCGTCAGCGCGCGATAGGCCGGATTGCCGTGGTCGTCATCCAGCATGCCATCGAGTGAGGTCTTCTGGTCGACGACGGCCGCAAGAATCTTGACCGCAGCCGCACGCGGCTGAAAGCCCGGCTTGTCGGAGAGCGGACTGTGGTCACGCTTCGGGTTTGCATGGGCGAACGGCTTACGCGGCGCTGAGCGCCTCGGGTCATAGTTCAAGAATAGGGTCCTTCGGGCGGTTTGCGGTCGCCCCGGCCCCATGTGATATTGGGAACCGATCGCGAACGCGGCTTCGGCTCCGCTTTAGCAGGCTCGATCGGCTCGGTCGAGGGGCCCCATGGGCCACGCCGCGTCGGTGCCTCGGGCTGCCCTGCCCTGCGCGACTGCGGCTGCTGCCGGGGCGCCTGTCGCATGACCTGGGCGAATTTCTCAAGTTCGGCCACCCGGTTGTCCGTGGCCGGATGCGTCGAAAACAGATTGTCCATCCGTTCGCCCGACAACGGGTTGATGATGAACATATGCGCCGTCGCCGGATTTCGCTCCGCATCGGCATTGGGAATGGCATGCGCGGCGGCCTCGATCTTCCTGAGTGCCGAGGCGAGCCACAGCGGATTGCCGCAGATCTCGGCACCACGGCGATCGGCGGCATATTCGCGCGTGCGGCTGATCGCCATCTGCACCAGCATCGCGGCAAAGGGCGCGACGATCATCGCGACAATCACGCCGATGAAGCCGAACGGCCGGTCATTGTCGCGCGAGCCGCCCATGAAGAAGGCGAAATTGCCGAGCATCGAGATCGCACCGGCAATCGTCGCGGTGATCGTCATGGTCAGCGTGTCGCGATTTTCGATATGCGCAAGCTCGTGCGCCATCACGCCGGAAATCTCCTCCGGTGTCAGCCGCTGCAGCAGACCCGTCGAGGCGGCCACGGCAGCATTTTGCGGATTGCGCCCGGTGGCGAAGGCATTGGGCTGGTCGGAATTGATCAGATAGACCTTCGGCATCGGCAACCCCGCCTTGCCGGAGAGGTCCCGAATCATCTCGAAGAACTCAGGCGCATTACGCGCATCTATCTGCTGCGCATCGTAGGCGCGCAGCACCATGTCTCCGGAACTCCACCACGAAAACACGTTCATGGCCGCAGCGATTACCAGCGCGATCAGCATGCCGCCCTGTCCGCCGATCAGATAGCCGACGCCCATGAAGAGCGCGGTGAGGAAGGCGAGAAGCATTGCCGTGCGAACAAAATTCATCCTTTTCTCCAATATCCCCAGGCGGAATACGCCGTTGCGGGCCGACACTTGTCTGATAGAATGGGATCGGGGCGCTTTGAGTTCAATATTCACGGTATATACGATGACAGGCAAGATACCCGAACCAACAAACGATTGGACCCCGCAGCCGGAAAAATTGAGCGCGGCGGCCCGGCGCGCACTCGCCGAGGCGGAGGAACGCCGGAGACTACAGGCGAAACCTGACATGCCCGCCGAAGTCGGCGGACGCGGTGGTGCCGATCCGGCGCGATTCGGAGATTGGGAAGTAAGCGGCCGCGCCATAGATTTCTAGTTGTATGAATATTTTCCGGTTGCGAATCGCGATATCTCGGAATATATTCCTTATATGATTTTGCGCTCCGTCGTTCCCACCCTGCTGATGTTGCTGCCAATGGCGGCATCGACACTTGCGCGCGACAATCCGGTCCGGAATACCATCAGGGGTCCGGTCGAGGCCGAGCTTATCTCGGTCATCGATGGCGACACGCTGCTCGTCAATGCGAGGCCCTGGCCACAGCATACGATCGCCGTGCTGGTCCGCATCCGCGGCATCGATGCGCCGGAGATGAAATCGAAATGCCAGGCTTCGCGTCGCGCGGCCGAACGTGCCAGGGATGCGCTGTCATACTTCGCAACCGGACGAATCCGGCTAACCAATATCTCCGGCGACAAATATTTCGGTCGTATCGTCGCCGATGTCACAACCGAGGCAGACACCGATGTCGGGGCTGCGATGATCGGCAGCGGCCTGGCGCGGATCTATGACGGCGGACGGAAGATGCGGGAAAGCTGCTGATTGCAGCGGGTTGGTGGCTTCAAGCCCGCGCAGCCTGATAGACTCTGCTCGGGAGAGCAGATTTTGACACCAATTGTTTCCGTTTTCGCCGCGATCACAGCCCTTACAATGCCGGTTGAGCTCGGCAATCCGTTGCTTCTGCATGTTCGCGTCACATGCAAACAGGTGAGTTCATGCGAGGAAGCGGTACAAATCTGGTGCAACGGCTACCGACGCGCCGATGGAGATAACGACGGCATACCCTGCGAGAACGTTTGCCAGACGCTTGATCAAGTCAATCAGCTTCGTCAGCAGCAGGGCTGTTGACAGCTTGAGCCGCGGCGTCTCCGCCGGGGCTCTGCGCGATCACGTGAAACTCAGGCTCTCTTGTTCTGCCTGTTGGCAATCAAATCATCCACCACCGCCGGATCGGCCAAGGTCGAGGTATCGCCCAGTGCGCCGAAATCATCCTCGGCGATCTTGCGGAGGATACGGCGCATGATCTTGCCCGAACGGGTCTTGGGCAGGCCGGGGGCGAACTGGATCTTGTCGGGCGTGGCGATCGGGCCGATCTCGGTGCGGACATGGCCAACCAGCGCCTTGCGCAGTTCGTCGGAGCCGGTAACGCCGGCCATCAGGGTCACGTAGCAATAGATGCCCTGGCCCTTGATGTCGTGCGGATAGCCGACCACTGCCGCTTCAGAGACATCCGCGTGAGACACCAGCGCCGATTCGACCTCGGCCGTGCCGAGCCGGTGACCGGACACGTTAAGCACGTCGTCGACGCGGCCGGTGATCCAGTAATAGCCGTCGGCATCGCGGCGGCAGCCATCGCCGGTGAAATACTTGCCCGGGAAGGTGGAGAAATAGGTATCGATGAAGCGCTGATGATC
>Ga0164290_1002593_pt1 | contig 11747 bp, 9 predicted proteins | sample Micstemetagenome_FD_108782 | JGI IMG/M metagenome (GOLD analysis project Ga0164290, IMG submission 108782) | Contaminated culture microbial community from soil near Moab, Utah, USA - Microcoleus steenstrupii SON62 (Illumina Assembly) | ecosystem: Environmental > Terrestrial > Soil > Soil crust... | reverse complement strand
CGGACAGAGGAATGCGCAGACCAAAGGGCACCGCCGCAGGTGTGAAAATTTTCGACTGGTGCGTGAACCTCGCAGCACTTGCCGTGATCCGCCTGCTTTCTGCCCTGCCCTTCGGCCTGCGCCGGGCCTTGTTGGGCGGCCTCTTCGCCCATGTCATCGCGCCCATCGCCGGGATGCGCCACCGGATCCGCGAAAACCTCGCCCATGTCTTCCCCGATCTCCCCAAGGCCGAGGTGGCGCGTCTCTGCCGCGCCGTGCCCCGCAATCTCGGCTATACCGTGGCCGAACTCTACTCGGCCCGCGATCTCCTCCGCCTGATGAAGGACCACCCGACCGAAGGCGACGGCTATGCCGATCTGCTCGCCGCACGGCAGGCCGGTCGCCCGGTCTTCATCGTCACCGGACATATCGGCAATTACGATGCCCTGCGCGCCTTCCTCATCACCTCGGGCTTCCGCATCGGCGGCATCTACCGCCCGATGGACAACCCGCTCTTCAATCGCCACTACGTGGAGGCCATCTCGCGCATCGGCGAACCGCTCTTCTCCCGCGGCCGCGCCGGGATGATGGAGATGGTCCGCTTCCTCAAGACCGGCGGGATGGTGGGGGTCGTCCTTGATCAGGCCGCACGCGACGGCGTCCGCCTGTCCTTCCTCGGGAAGGAAGCCCTCACCTCGACGGCCATCTGCGACATGGCGCTGCGCTATGATGCCCTCGTCCTGCCCGCCTATGGCATCCGCAAGGGCAAGGACTTCCGGCTGATCTTCGAAAAGCCGATCCCGCAGGGCAATTCGCGAGACATGACCCAGGCGCTGAACGACAGCCTCGACAGGCATGTGCGTGACAATATGGAACAATGGCTCTGGACCCACCGGCGCTGGAAACAGAGCCGCAACGCCAAGGACTGACCTGCCGCCGCGGCAGGCCGCCTGACCACCGCGCCCCGGCGTGCCAGAAGGAGAGAACCGAATGAAGATAGCGATGATCGGGACGGGCTATGTCGGGCTTGTCTCGGGGGTGTGTTTTTCGGATTTCGGGCATGACGTGGTCTGCGTCGACAAGGACCCCGGCAAGATCGACCGCCTGCGCGCGGGCGAGGTGCCGATCTTCGAACCCGGCCTGCAGGACCTGATGGCCAAGAACGTCGCCGCAGGCCGCCTCTCCTTCTCGCTCGACCTGGCCGAGGCGGTGGACGGCGCCGAGGCCGTCTTCATCGCCGTCGGCACCCCCACCCGGCGCGGTGACGGCCATGCCGACCTGCGCTACGTCATGGCCGCCGCGGAAGAGATCGGCCGCGCCATGACCGGCTACACGGTCGTCGTCACCAAATCCACCGTCCCCGTCGGCACCAACCGCAAGGTGGCCGAAGCCATCAGCGCCGCCAATCCGCAGGCCGATTTCGACATCGCCTCCAACCCCGAATTCCTGCGCGAAGGCGCCGCCATCGACGATTTCATGCGCCCCGACCGCGTCGTCGTCGGCGTGGAAAACGACCGCGCGCAGAAGGTCATGTCCGACATCTACCGCCCGCTCTTCTTGCGCGACTTCCCCATCGTCTTCACCGGGCTCGAATCGGCCGAGATGATCAAATACGCCGCCAATGCCTTCCTCGCGACGAAGATCACCTTCATCAACGAAATCGCCGCCCTCTGCGAACGCGTCGGGGCCGATGTGAAATCCGTGGCCAAGGGCATCGGCCTTGACGGGCGGATCGGCAACAAGTTCCTCCATGCCGGCCCCGGCTATGGCGGGTCCTGCTTCCCCAAGGACACCAAGGCGCTGGCCCGCATCGGGCAGGAACATGCGGTGCCCATGCAGATCGTGGAAACCGTCATCAAGGTGAACGATCAGGTCAAGGCGCGGATGCTGGACAAGATCGTCGACCTGCTCGACGGCCAGGTGAATGGCAAGACGGTGGGCATCCTCGGCGTCACCTTCAAGCCCAACACCGATGACATGCGCGATGCCCCCTCGCTCACCATCGTGCCCGCGCTGGTGGGCATGGGGGCCAAGGTCCGCGTGACCGACCCCGAAGGCCAGCGCGAGGGCGAGGCGCTCCTGCCCCATGTCCGCTGGGTGGAAAACGCCTATCACGCCGCGCAGGGCGCCGATGTGGTGGTCATCCTGACCGAATGGAACGAATTCCGCGCCCTCGACCTCGGCAAGCTGGCGCGCAAGATGAACACCCCGCGCATGGCCGACCTGCGCAACATCTACAACCGCGAAGACGCCCTCGCCGCGGGCTTCGAAACCTACGAAGGCGTCGGGCGGTAACGCAAAAGGCCGGGGAAAACCCCCGGCCCCTTGCCCTGTCGGCAGCAGCCGCCCTTACTTCACCGCCACTTTCGCAAAGCGCAGATAGGGCAGCTTGATGTCCAGCTCCCCGAACCGCTCCGTCGCCTGTTCGTTGTTCAGCGCCAGCGCGACGATCATGTCCTGCCCCGGAACCCAGTTCGCGGGCGCGGCCAGCGGCACGCCATCCGTGGCCCGCACCGCATCCAGCGCCCGCAGGATTTCGGCGAAGTTGCGACCCACCGACATCGGATAGGTCATCGTCAGCCGCACCTTCTTGTCCGGCCCGATGATGTAGACCGTCCGCACCGTCGCCGAATGTGCGGGCGTCCGCCCTTCGGTCGGCAGGTAGTAATCGGCCGGCAGCATGTCATAGGCCTTGGCCACGGCCAGCGACGAGTCGTCGATGATCGGGAATTCGGCCGGGGCGCCGCCAAACGCTTCGATGTCGCGCTTCCATTTCTGGTGATCGCCCACCGAATCGACCGACACCCCCAGAACCTTGGTGTTCCGCTTCGCCCATTCGCCCGCAAGCTGCGCCACGGCACTGAATTCCGTGGTGCAGACCGGCGTGAAATCGCGCGGATGGCTGAAGATGATCCCGTAGCTGTCGCCCAGCCAGTCGTGGAACCGGATCGTCCCTGCGGTGGATTCGGCGGTGAAATCGGGGGCAACGTCGTTGATACGTACGGCCATGGCCAGTCTCCTGTCTGTCAACCTTGGCCTTTCAGATACGCCAATCGGAACGCTTTTTCATCCCCCCCGGCCTATCTGGCGAGAAAATAGGAAGATCCTCCACCGACACGGACCAAGGCAGAATAATCGTCTCTCACGCCGCCACGGGGCAAAAGGGCCGCACTGAAGGGCCACGGGTTTTGCAAAGGTCTGCAGGACGACCCGAACGCCGGCCCCATATCCGTCATGGACCATCCGCGACAGGAAATGTCGCATCTCCACTTGCCCCTTGGCCCCCACCCTGCCACCTTCCCCGCGAAGCCCAGAGGTGCCCCATGCTCATCAAGCGCGATTTCTACATCGACGGCCGCTGGACGGCCCCCCTTGCCCCGAATGACTGCACGGTCATCGACCCCTCGACCGAGGATGTCTGCGCCATCATCTCGCTCGGCTCTGCCGCCGATACCGATGCCGCCGTCGCCGCCGCCAAGCGCGCCTTCCCGTCCTGGGCCGCCACCCCGCCCGCCACGCGCAAGGCCTACGTCGAAGCGATCCTTGCCCAATACGAAAAGCGGGCCGAGGAAATGGCGCAGGCCATCAGCCTTGAAATGGGCGCCCCCATCGACATGTCGCGCAGCGACCAGGCCCCCTGCCTGCCGTGGCACCTGAAGAATTTCCTCACGGCCTTCGACCATATCGACTGGGTCCGCCCCCTTGGCCCCCATGCCCCGAATGACCGCATCGCGCTGGAACCCATCGGCGTCGTGGGCCTGATCACGCCGTGGAACTGGCCGATGAACCAGGTCACGCTGAAGGTCATCCCCGCCCTGCTGGCGGGCTGCACCTGTGTCCTGAAACCGTCCGAGGAATCGCCCCTCTCCTCGCTCCTCTTTGCCGAATTCGTGCATGATGCGGGCCTGCCCCCCGGCGTGTTCAACCTCGTGAATGGCGACGGGCTGGGCGTCGGCGCCCGCCTCTCCACCCACCCGGATGTCGAGATGATCTCCTTCACCGGCTCCACCCGCGCGGGCAAGGCCATCTCCAAGGCCGCGGCCGAAACGCTCAAGCGCGTCACTCTGGAACTGGGTGGCAAGGGCGCGAACCTGATCTTCGCCGATGCCGATGACCGTGCGGTTGAACGCGGCGTCCGCCACTGCTTCAACAATTCCGGCCAAAGCTGCAACGCCCCCACGCGGATGCTGGTGGAACGCCCCGTCTATGACCGCGCGGTGGAAATCGCCAAGCAGGTGGCCGACAGCACCAAGGTCGCCTCGGCCCATGAACCCGGCCGCCATATCGGCCCCGTGGTGAACAAGCGGCAATGGGATCAGATCCAGGGCTACATCCAGAAAGGCATCGAGGAAGGCGCCCGCCTCGTCTCGGGCGGCCTCGGCCTGCCCGAAGGCATGAACAAGGGTTATTTCGTCCGCCCCACGGTCTTTGCCGATGTCAAACCCGGCATGACGATCGAAAAAGAGGAAATCTTCGGCCCGGTCCTGTCCATCATCCCCTTCGACACGGAAGAAGAGGCCGTCCACATCGCCAATGACACTCCCTATGGCCTGACCAACTATGTCCAGTCGCAGGATGGCGCCCGCCGCAACCGCCTCGCCCGCCAGCTCCGCGCCGGGATGGTGGAGATGAACGGAAAATCCCGCGGCGCAGGCTCCCCCTTCGGCGGGGTCAAGGCCTCGGGCCGCGCGCGCGAGGGCGGCGTCTGGGGGATCGAGGAATTCCTTGAGGTCAAGGCGATCTCGGGTTGGGATTCATCGGTCACCCCGTGATCCCCCATCCAGAGGTCCGGCCCGGCCGATGCCATCTGCCGGGCCCCATCGCCACGCGCCCGAAACGGGCAGGCAGGCAGGCCGGGACCGCCGGGGAATACCTATACGCTCGTATAGCCGTTAACTAATTTCATTGCCAGCAATGGGCATTCTGGTTTGATCCCTTCGGGTCCGGGTGACGAGGTCACGCCCGGATGACTGGCGACCGACCTTCCCCTGATCGGTCATGATGGAGCCGAAGATGGTCACTGTTCTGGCGTTCGTCACGGTTGCGGAAGACGCGCCAGATGCACTTGCCGCCTATTTCCGCGTGACGGATCCCCTGTTGAAACGGGCCGGCGCAAGGATCGTGAAACGCTTCTCGATTCATGACGTCGTCGTGGGAAGAAAGCCCGCGCAAACCGTTGTCATGGTTGAATATCCCAATCGCGACGCGGTCGACATGGTCTTCGGCAGCCCGGAATATGCCTCGGTCATCGAACACCGCGATCGCGCCTTTCTCGACTACGCCATCACGATCATCGACGATCCGGTGGATGCGCCGATGTCGCTGCCGGCAACGCCCTGAAGACAACGCACCACGGACCGGCACTGATTCGAACCGGCCATCCCGGCACCCCGCAGCCCTGAGGGCGCGACCTGGTTCCCATCAGCCCCGCGCGACGCCGCCCGCCCAGCGTGGCCCCTTCGGCAACCAGCGGAAGATCCCGTTCGCCTCGATCCAGCGCGCATAGGCCACGTAATCCGGGTCCTGCGACAGGTGCCGCTCTTCCGTCTTGGCGCGCAGGTAATAGATGCCGTTCACGCAGCCCAGCAGAAAGCAGTTCCGCACCGCCGTCTCCCACTGCCCGTCGCCGGGGATGAAGGGAATGGCGATCAGCCACCACGACATGTTCTTGAAGATATAGCTCGGATGCTTGGTCCAGCGATACGGCCCGCTCGTGATGATCCCCCGATGCGTCAGGTTGGAGAAACGGCAGCCGAACTGCGCCGTCGCATAGATATAGACCCCAAGACACAGCAGGATCGCCGTCCCCCACAGGCCATAGGCCAGCGGATGATCCCACAGCCATTTGCCCCATTCCCAATCCGTCTCGTAGGTCAGGTAATTCCCGGACACAAAGCTCCAGAACGGCGCATAGCAGGCCAGACAGACCACCCAGCCCAGCACCGTGGGTTCGGTCGACCGCATATGCGTGTCCAGCGGACGGAAGGTCGTCATATAGCCGATGGTCGCGATGCTCAGATCAAAGAAAAAGGCAAAGGTGTAAAGAAAGCCGAAGACATCCACGAAGTCCCGAAACTCGGTCACATCCGTCTGCAACAGCTTTCCCGTCGACTGGCAGAAAAACCCGAACATCAGCGGCAGAAAGAACCCCTTCACGATCCAGCCCCGCAGCATCGCCCAGGCCGCCGCCCCATCCGCCCGCTCCCAGTTCAGCAGGATGATGTTGCCCATGTGCCAATAGCCATCCTCGGGCGCGGTCTGGTGGCGGTCCACCCAGAACACATAGGGCACCGCCAGCAGCACGAAAGGCAGGCCCACCACCTCCAGCACCCCCAGGAAGGGCTGATACAGATCCGCCTGATAGACCGGCAGGATCGCATAGAGAAAGCCCACGAACCCCACCACCGCATAAAGCCCCACCAGCTTCGTCAGCCCCCGGCGCAGCGACGCATCGGCCCGCCCGTAATCCATCCCGGTCGATGCCCGCAGATGCACCCGATAGACCGCCAGATCCGTGGCAAAGGTCGCAACCACCATCACCCCAAGAATGAACAGCGCCGATGCCACCGCGTCACCAAAGGGCCGCGCCAGATGGACAATCCCCACCGCCGCCAGAAAGCCCAGCGTCGTCGCCCAGGCAACGCCGGGCGGCGTCACCGAAGGCGGCAAGGTCGGAAAGGCGCGTTCAGCCATGCTCATGCTCTCCACCGGCGCAGCCCCGCGCCGGATCATGATCTTCCGGCCAAACCGCCGGACACTCGCACTGGCCCACACCCGCCGCGCCCCGGCTCCGCCCCGCGCAGGGGGCAGTCCGCCAAAGCCAACCGCTCTGAGCCAGATGACAGGCCCCACCCCACCTTGGCAAGCCCGCCGCCAATATCCGCCGGAATGGCGAATGCCGACGGTTTCCTGTCGCCCTCGACGCTCACACCCTCGTGCAACCTTCCGCTAGCCTGCCCTCATGCCACCCCCGGAACGGACGCAGCCGATGACCCGCAGCCAGCACCCCCACCTCACCAGCTCCCTCACCCTGCGCGGCACCACGCTCCGCAACCGCATCGTCTTCGGCGCCCATACCAACAACATGTCCGACATGGGCCTCCCCGGCCCCCGCACGCTGGGCTACATCGCCGAACGCGCCAGGGGCGGGGCGGGGATGATCGTGATGGAACCCGTCCCCGTCCACCGCACCGGCGTGCTGACACGGGGCAACTACCTCCACGGCACGGACGACATCATCCCCCATTTCCGCAAGGTGACCGAGGCGGCGCGGGCGGAAGGCGCCGTCATCCTGCAACAGCTCTACCACATCGGCGCTCATGGCGATTCCGACCTCAGCTTCCAACCCCACTGGTCCCCCTCCGGCCATGCCAGCTATCACGACAGCGACGGCTCCCACCGCATGACGGAAGCCGAGATCGAGGAACTCATCGCCGCCCATATCGCCGCCGCCATCCGCTGCCAGAAGGCCGGGTTTCAGGGGGTAGAGGTCTGGGCCGCCTACCACTCCCTCCTCGATCAGTTCTGGACCCCGTGGTCCAACACGCGGGATGATCAATGGGGCGGCTCCCTCGAAAACCGCACCCGCTTTTCCCGCCGCATCATCGACGGCATCCGTCGCGCCTGCGGCGAGGATTTCATCGTGGGCCTCGCCGTCTCCACCTCCGACGCGCATGACGTCACCCTGTCGGTGGAGGCGCTGACCGAAATCGTGGCCCTCCACGACGCGACCGGCCAGATCGACTACGTCACCTGCGGCCATGGCGGATATCTCGACTTCGAACGCCTGATGCCCACCTTCCTTTTTGCCGAAAAACTCACGGCCCCGGTCACGGAAATCCTGAAAGGCGCAGTGAAACACGCCAGGATCACCTCCGAGGCGCATGTCAGAACCCCCGACAACGCCGAAACCATCATCGCCTCCGGCCAGGCCGACATGGTCTCCATCGTCCGCGGCCAGATCGCCGACCCCCACCTTGCCGCGAAGACCATGGACGGCCGCGCCTCCGACATCCGCGCCTGCATCTCCTGCAACCAGATGTGCTGGGGCCGCCGGTCCCGCGACTACTGGATCTCCTGCCTCATCAACCCCAGCGCGGGCCGCGAATGGGAATGGGGCGGCGACCGCTTCACCCCCGCCGAAACCCCGCGCCACATCCTCATCGTCGGCGCAGGCCCCGCCGGGCTGGAGGCCGCCCGCGCCGCCGCCGAACGCGGGCACAGGGTCGACATCGCCGAAGCCGCCCCCCAGATCGGCGGCCAGTTCCGCCTCGCCGGGATGCAGCCCCGCCGCGCCCAGATCCTCGACCTGCTCGACTGGTACGAACGGCAATTCGCGCGCCTCGGCGTCACCCTTCACCTCAACACCTTCCTCGACGACTCCGAAATCGCAAACCACCCCGCCGATACCGTGATCCTCGCCACCGGCTCCCTCCCCGACCCCGACGCGAAACAGCGCTGGCTTCCCGCCCTTCCGCGCCTTCCCGGCCTCGAAAACGGCAATGTCTGGTCCGCCGAAGATGTGATGCGCCGCGAGGCCCGCCTTGGCGATACCGTCATCCTCTATGACGAAGGCGGCAACTGGCGCGGCGTGGGCACGGCATGGCACCTTGCCGAACAGGGGAAGAAGGTCATCCTCGTCACCCCCGACCCTTACGTCGGCAAGGAAATCACCCGCACCTCCGCCGATGCCCCCGCCCGCCAGCGCTTGGCAAAGCTCGGCGCACAATTCCTGACCGAACATGTCATCACACGCTGGCACGGCAATGGCGCGACGGTGCGGTCGGGCCTGACCGGCGCGGAAACGACGATCCCCGCCTCTGCCCTCGTCATGGCGACGACGAACGTGGCCTTCGACCCCTTCCCCGAAACCTTCGCAGGCAAACAGACCCATCGCATCGGCGACTGCGCCGCCCCCCGCCTTGCCGCCTATGCCTTCCACGAGGGGCGAAAACTCGCGCTCACCCTCTGATCTTCATCCGTTCGGAAAATATCCTCGGGGGGAGGGCCGCGCCCGCGGCCCGTGGGGGGCAGACAGCCCCCCCTTCCCGGCATCCATCCCGCGCAAAGGTCAGAAGGGACAATCCGACGTGAAGTCCACCCATCCCCCGCCCGTCGGATGGTGCAGCCCCAACCGCTCCGCATGCAGCATCAGCCGCGCGAAATCCTGCGCCGCCCCCTCCGCATAGATCGGATCGCCCAGAATCGGATGACCAAGGCTCAGCATGTGCACCCGCAGCTGATGGCTCCGCCCGGTCAGCGGAAACATCCGCACCCGTGTCTCCCCCTCGCCGCGCGCGATGACCTCCCATTCCGTCACCGCAGGCCGACCTCGTTCGAAATCGACCTTTTGCCGGGGCCGATAGTCCCAATCCGCACAAAGCGGCAGGTCCACCCGGCCGCGATCCTCGGCCAGAACCCCCGCCACCCGCGCGACATAGCTCTTCTTCGCCCGCCGCTTCTCGAATTCCTGCCCCAGATATCCCTGCGCCGCCTTGTCCCGCGCAAAGATCATCACCCCCGACGTGTCGCAATCCAGCCGATGCACCAGCAGCGCGCCGGGCCGGAACGCCTCCAGCCGCGCCATCAGGCAATCCTCCCGCCCCTCCAGCTTTCCGGGCACGGACAACAGCCCCGACGGCTTGTCCACCACAAGGATCCGGTCATCCTCGAACAGGATCACCGGATCGCCCGCAGGCGGATCATAGCTGAATTCAGGCAGCAGGCTCACACGATCCCATGCCCCGCCGCACGCAAGGCGCGGGCCAGCGCCGTGATATGCGCCGGACCCACCTCGCAGCAGCCGCCCACGATGGTGGCCCCCTGCGCCACCCAGCCCATCGCGAAATCCACATAACGCTCGGGCGAAAGGTCATGCCGCGCACAGTAATCCGGTGCACCGCCATTCTCGGGCAGGGGCAGATGCGAGATTTCCGAAAACCCGTTCGCATAGGCGCCAAAGGGCAGGCCCAACCCCTTCAACTCTCCCAGAGCGGCCGCCATCGCCTCGGGCATGGAACAATTGGCCAGCACCGCCGCCGCCGGCGCTTCCTTCAGAACCTCGGCCAGCCCCGCCACCGGCTCGCCCGACCGCAGCTTTGTCCCGTCCCGGTCATGCACCGACACCGACAGCCAGACGGGCTTTCCCGCGGCCTGCGCCCCGATCAGCGCGCCCTTCGCCAGATCGAGCGATGACATCGTCTCGATCAGCACCACGTCCACATGAGCGGCCATGATCCGCGCCTTCTCGGCATATTGCGCTGCCGACACCTCCACCGGGGGCGTCAGGTCGGGTCGGTAGCTTTCGCCCAAAGGCCCCATCGACCCCGCGATGATCCCCCGCCCGGCCCGCGCCCGCGCCTCATGCGCCTCCATCAGGGCGCGCAGATGCAGCGCGTGGAACTGTTCATCCATCCCCACCCGTTGCAGCCGGTCATGCAGGATGTTGTAGGTATTCGTCGTGGCGACAGAGGCTCCGGCGGCGAAATAATCGTCATGGATGGCCGCAACCAACCCCGGATGGTCGATCATCACCCGCGTCGCCCAGAGCGGCGTCGGCTCGTCCCCCGACCGCGCCACCAGTTCCTGCCCCATGCCCCCGTCCAGAAGCGTGATCTCGGCCATCTGTCGTCTCCTTGCGATTTCATCCACCTATCCCCGCCCCGGGCCGAAGCGCAAGCGGATCGGGCAGGACCGGGGATTTTGCACCCCCGGACCCCCGCAGGATATTTGCAGAACGGATGAAGGGGCAGGGTCAGCCCCGGCCCGGAAACTGCGGCAGGCCGTCGTCCATCGCGTAATGGCTGCCCTTTTCGGCCACGAAGATATGCGCGGCCAGCCGCCCGCCGGTCGGCCCGTCGATGCATCCCGCCTCGACCGAGAATCCGCCATCCGCCGCGCGGAACCAAAGGCTGCTGCCGCAGTCCCGGCAAAAGCCCCGCACCCCGCCGCCCGCAGTGCGATACTCTGCCAAAGCCTCCCGCGATTGCCATTCCACCCCGGCCTCATCCGCATCGAAAGAGGCCGAGTAATGCCCCGAAAGGCTACGGCATTGGTGGCAATGGCAGGCCGTCACCTCCCCCGCAGGTCCGGGCAGGGTGAAGCGGCAGGACCCGCAGAGGCAGGAGGCGTGCAACCGCTCTGCCCCCGGGGTGTGTTCCGGCGGCGGCCCCTCGGGCGCATAGTAATCCCCGGCATCGCCCGTGTAGATATGTTCCGCCACGGTGATGGTCAGCGGCCCGTCCAGCGCGCCGGGCGAGAAGCTTATGGAATGTTCCGGTGGCGCGCCCCAGTCAAAGACCGCATCCGCCTCGGGCAGCCAGAACAGTGTTGCGCCGCATTCCCCGCAAAAGCCCCGTTGCGCGACCGGCGATGACCGATACCAGCGCAGCCCCCGCCCCTCGGTCACCCGCCAACGCGGGACCGGCACGGACGAGGCCGCCCAGTAATGCCCGCTCACCTTGCGGCATTGCGTGCAATGGCAGGCCACCGCATCGCGGATCGGCCCCTCCACCTCGAACCGCACCGCCCCGCAATGGCAGGCGCCGTGATGGACCTGCCCCATCAGGCGGCGTCCCGGAAAACCTCGGCCAGCAGCGGAACCAGCCAATCTTCATCCGCTTGCGTGAAAGCCGCCGGGGTATCGCTGTCCAGATCAAGCACGCCCAGCAATTCACCCTTCCCGTTCCAGACCGGCAGCACCAGTTCCGACCGTGTGGACGAGGAACAGGCGATGTGATCCGCAAACGCCTCCACATCCGGCACGTTCT
>Ga0164290_1002592_pt1 | contig 11749 bp, 7 predicted proteins | sample Micstemetagenome_FD_108782 | JGI IMG/M metagenome (GOLD analysis project Ga0164290, IMG submission 108782) | Contaminated culture microbial community from soil near Moab, Utah, USA - Microcoleus steenstrupii SON62 (Illumina Assembly) | ecosystem: Environmental > Terrestrial > Soil > Soil crust... | reverse complement strand
TTTCTCTTTGCTCTTCTGGTAAAAGGTCCAGCATCCGGCGAACCCTGTCATGGCTTTGGGCCCGCATGAGTTTGGCTTCCGGACCCTCATCAGCAATCTGGATTACTTCAAAAATATCCTGGTTATCGCTGGTTTTAATGGCCGGGGCTCTCTTTACTTTACGGAAATAGTCAACACAAAGGTTATGGGCAATACGAAGTGCCCATGGAAGAAATTTGCCCTCCTCCGTATAACGTTTGTTTTTGAGCGTATCGATGATCTTGATGAATACATCCTGAAACAGGTCCTCAGCCAGATAGCTGTCCTTTACAAAGAAAAGAATGGAAGAGAATATCTTATCCTTATAACGGTTTACCAATACCTCAAAGGAATCAGCATCTCCATCCTGAAAGGAACGAATCAAATCAATATCAGACGCGTGGTCTAATGTTTTCATGGTTAAGGCTTTTGGGCGACTAAAAACAGGATATTGGATATTAAAAACCCGCCTTACACCCCGATACAATTACCCGGATGATAAAACAGTTATGTTAAATTATGCATCTTTCATACCCGGTTTTCTTTTGTGGATACATTGTTTTTCAAGCGAATGGTTATTCACATTTTTTACATCTGTTTTATGCCAGGAGTTAGGAATTTGAAAATTTGAGAATGTGCTAATTTGAAAATAAAGGGCATACCAAAGAAACCGCACACTACCGGTTAGGTTAAATTAGTCCCCGTAGAGAGGCCACCTGCCTGGGGTACAACATCTAATTTTCAAATTAGCACATTCTCAAATTTTCAAATTAACCTATTGTGTTTAAATTGCTGCACTTATGGCAACAAAGACGAAAGCGGCCGGACTAAAGATCAACGACCAGGAAGGAATGGATGATATTCTGGTGAAAGGTGCCCGGATGCACAACCTCAAGAATGTTACAGTTGCTTTTCCGAGAAATAAACTGATTGTAGTAACCGGTGTTTCTGGTAGTGGTAAATCATCATTAACCATCGATACGCTTTTTGCAGAAGGCCAGCGACGTTATGCAGAAAGCCTGAGTGCTTATGCCCGTCAGTTCATGGCCCGGATGGTAAAACCCGATGTTGACTATATTAAAGGCCTATGCCCCGCCATCGTCATCGAACAAAAAGTAATTACTCGTACTCCGAGAAGTACAGTGGGGAGCATGACAGAAATTTATGATTATCTCCGTCTACTGTTTGCGCGTGCAGGTAAAACCATATCGCCCAGCAGCGGAAAAGAAGTAAAGAAAGATGATGTAACCGATGTGGTAGCTGCTGTGAAAAAAATGCCAGCAGGTTCGAACGTGTTGGTATTAGTACCTTTTAAGCAACATGCCAACCGCGATACAAAGGAAGAACTGAATATCCTGATGCAGAAAGGATTTTCAAGGATATGGAGCAAGACAGGAGGTGAAGGAGAGATTTTACGTATCGAAGAATTATTGGAATTAAATGATAAGGAGCTCCAACAGAAAATAGCCCCATCAAAAAAAGCAAAAGCAGCTTTAGTCAATCCAGTATATGTATTGGTAGACCGATTGGTTACCAAAGAGTTTGAAGAAGAGGATTTACATCGCTTATCTGATTCTGTTAATACTGCATTTTATGAAGGTGAGGGAGAAATGTACCTGGAAGTAAATGGTACCGAACTCATTCATTTCAGCAACCGTTTTGAACTCGATGGTATTGTGTTTGAAGAACCTGTACCTAATCTGTTTTCATTTAATAATCCATATGGTGCCTGTCCTGTTTGTGAAGGATTCAGTCAGGTATTGGGTATCGACAGCGATTTGGTTATTCCAGACAGAAGACTTAGTGTATATGAAGGCGCAGTGGCACCATGGAAAGGAGAGAAACTGGGCTGGTGGAAAGACCAGTTCGTAAAAGCTGCCGGTAAATCCGGGTTTCCTATTCATAAACCGGTTGCTGAGTTAACCAAAGAACAGTACCGGCAGTTATGGAAAGGAATGGGTGGAGCCCATGGTATCGATGATTTTTTTAAAGAGGTAGAACAGAATTTATACAAGGTTCAGTACCGTGTACTGCTCAGCCTTTATAGGGGCCGTACCACTTGTACCAGTTGTGAAGGTTATCGCTTACGCAAAGAAGCATTATATGTAAAAGTAGGAGAAAAGCATATCGGTGAACTCTGCGAGTGGCAGGTACGCGACCTGAAAAAATGGTTTGATCAGTTGCAATTGTCTGAACATGATAAACAGATAGTTAAAAGAATTTTACTCGAGGTACACCAGCGCCTGCAAACTTTGCTGGACGTAGGTTTAGGGTACCTCACCCTCAATCGTCTCGCCAATTCACTCAGTGGAGGAGAGAGCCAGCGTATACAGTTAACAAGAAGCCTTGGTAGTAATCTTACCAACTCATTATATATCCTCGATGAACCATCAATTGGTCTACATTCTAGAGATACGGAAAGATTGATTACTGTATTAAAATCGCTGCGCGACCTGGGTAATACGGTAGTGGTGGTGGAGCATGATGAAATGATGATGCGTGAAGCAGATCACATTATAGATATGGGGCCATTGGCATCACACCTGGGTGGAGAAGTTATAGCAGCAGGTAACTATGATGAAATTATTCGTAATCCTGAAAGTCTTACCGGTAAATACCTTACAGGAACTTTAAAGATTGATGTACCGGCTGTTGTTAGAAAATGGAACCGCTATATTACCGTAGAAGGAGCTTCACATAATAACCTGAAAAATATTACAGTTCAGTTCCCGCTCAATACACTTTGTGTGGTGAGTGGGGTAAGTGGTAGTGGTAAAACAACACTGGTAAAACAAGTCTTATACCCCGCACTGAAAAAGATGAAGGGTGAGCCTGCTGAAAAAGTAGGATTACATAATAAAATCAGTGGCGATACCGATTATATTTCACAGATTGAACTGGTAGATCAGAATCCGATTGGTAAATCATCGAGGAGTAACCCTATCACATATATCAAAGCATATGATACTATCCGCGATTTGTATTCGAAACAGCCACTCTCAAAAATGCGGGGTTTTCAGGCCAAACATTTTTCATTCAATGTAGATGGTGGCCGCTGCGATGCCTGTAAAGGAGAAGGTGAACAGGTGGTTGAAATGCAGTTTCTGGCCGATGTTCATCTTACCTGTGATGTATGTAACGGTAAAAGATTCAAGGAAGAAGTACTGGAAGTGCAATACAAAGGGAAAAACATTTTCAATGTACTCGATATGAGTGTGGATGAAGCCATTGAATTTTTTGGGGAAGAAAAAAATATCCGTCAGGCCATACAACCCTTACATGATGTAGGACTGGGTTATATTAAACTGGGGCAAAGCAGTGATACTTTGAGTGGTGGTGAGGCGCAACGTGTAAAACTGGCCAGTTTCTTAGGGAAGGGTAAAGGAGCCGGGCATATGTTGTTCATATTTGATGAGCCTACTACCGGGTTGCATTTTCATGATATCAGGAAATTACTGGCTTCTTTTCAGGCCTTAATAGAACAGGGACATTCACTGATTGTAATTGAACATAATACAGACGTAATTAAATCGGCAGACTGGTTAATTGATATGGGGCCGGAAGCGGGCGATGCAGGTGGGCAGGTAGTATATGCAGGTATTCCTTCAGGTATTAAAAAATCAAAAGAAAGTTATACTGCAAAATTTCTTTAAAAAATAAGCCACAGATTCACAGATTAGCGAAATATAATCTGTGAATCTGTGGCTTATGATATAAGTGAGTCTTATCTTAATCTATCTACACTCTTCACCAGTTTCTCATCTTTCCTGATTCCAATAATGGCCATCAGAAAGAAAGCCGGTATTGCAAAACTGAATACGGAGCTAAGGGCAATGGCACCGGTGTCGTATTTTTTAGTGTATATAAAATAGAGAACAATATTTAATACACTTACTGCCAGTCCAGACAATCCAATCCTGAATTGTAGAGGTCTGTTGTTATACAGAAAAATATCGACCAGTGCTACGATAGCTGCTGCAACGGTTAAAATCATGAGCAGGGTATTGGTTGTGGCCGTAAACTCTTCAGCAGGTGCGGTACCAACACTGCCTACATAGAATGGCATTTTCAAAGCCGCGAAGCCACAAATGCCGGCAGCCAACAACCACAATGTTTGTACACGTTGTATCATACTATACAATTTAAAATTTCACTTTCTCATTCCTTATTTATCTGTTCCTCTGTTCCTCTGTTTCTCTGTTTCTCTGTTTCTCTGTTTCCTCAGTTCATTTCAGGATATAAAACAAACTGGCTCATGAATTCATTCACCTGTTTTTTTATGTCTTTCAGTTTGCTTTCATTATCTGCATTCATAAGGGTTGTATCAATGGCGTTTACTACAAATTCCATATCACTCTCCATCATTCCTCTTGTGGTAATAGCTGCCACACCAAAACGCACGCCTGAAGTTACAAAAGCACTTTTATCATCATAAGGCACCATGTTTTTATTAGCAGTAATATCGGCATGGCCTAATACCTGTTCTGCTTTTTTGCCGCTGATATTTTTATTCCTGAGATCAATGAGCATGAGGTGGTTATCGGTGCCGCCGCTGATGATCTGGTAACCTCTGCTGGTAAATGCTTTAGCCATGGCTTGTGCATTCTTTTGAACCTGTTGCTGGTAGATTAAGAACTCATCGGTTAATATTTCACCAAAAGCAATGGCTTTTGCGGCAATTACATGTTCCAGCGGACCACCCTGTGTACCCGGAAACACTGCCATATCAATCAGGTTACTCATTAAACGGAGATTGCCTTTTACGTCTTTCAGTCCAAAGGGATTTTCCCAATCTTTCTTAATCATGATCACACCCCCTCTTGGGCCGCGTAATGTTTTGTGGGTTGTGGAAGTTACAAAGTGACAATGTTCAAACGGGCTTGATAATAATCCTTTGGCTATTAAACCGGCAGGATGTGCAATATCGGCCATTACAAATGCGCCTACTTCATCGGCAACTTTACGGATACGTACATAATCCCAATCGCGGCTATAGGCACTGGCGCCGCAGATGATGAGTTTTGGTTTTACTGTTCTTGCTTTTTCTTCCAGCATATCATAATCTACTAAACCATCATCTTTTCTTACGCCATAAAAATGTGGCTGGTATAATTTACCGCTGAAATTTACTGCAGAACCATGTGTAAGGTGGCCATCCATGCTCAGGTCTAACCCAAGAATGGCATCACCTGGCTGAAGAATGGCCAGCATTAAAGCGGCATTGGCCTGCGCACCACTATGCGGTTGAACGTTGGCATATTCAACATTGAAAATTTCTTTAAGTCGGTCAATTGCCAGTTGTTCTGTCTGATCTACGATTTCACATCCTCCATAATAACGACGACCCGGATAACCCTCGGCATATTTATTGGTCATAACATGACCCATGGCCTGCATTACCTGTAAACTGGTAAAATTTTCTGAGGCAATCAGTTCAATGCCACGACGCTGGCGTTCAAGTTCCTGTTTAATAAGATCGAATACGAGGGTATCTCTTTGCATGATAAGGGAATTTGTTGCAAATATAAGAAGCACAAGGGTACAAGCTGCAAGCCACAAGCTACAAGTTTCAAAGGGAAGGAGTAAGTGTTTGTTGTGCACATATACACCTGTCAAACTTGTAGCTTCTGGCTTCCGGCTTGAAGCTTACTTTTAAGTGCCTAAATTTCCACAATACTTGTCCAATGACCAGATTTTCCTATTTTCGACCTCTTGATGAAGTGTCATATTTATATGATTAACCAAAGAACAGTGTGCCCTGATTCATCAAAATAAACCTCCCATGAAAGCAATCATACCTGTTGCGGGTGCTGGAACCAAACTCAGACCCCATACTTATACACAGCCCAAGGCCCTGATACCTATTGCAGGAAAAACGATCCTTAGTTATATCGTTGACCAGTTAAGAGAAGCAGGTATCAATGAATTTATTTTTATTGTAGGTTATCTGGGAGAAAAAATACAGGATTATGTAAAGCAGACTTACCCCGATATGGTAGCTCATTTTGTGTACCAGAATGAACGACAGGGTACAGGTCATGCAATAGAACTCACAAAAAATATTGTAGGTAACGATGAAGTGTTTGTTGCCTTGGGTGATACAATCTGTGAGTATGATGTAAAAGAAGTAGTGAACAGCCCGTATAGTATGTTGGGTATTAAAAAAGTAGACGACCCAAGAAATTTTGGTGTGGCTTCTGTTGGAGATGATGGATTTATTGAACAGGTTGTAGAGAAACCATCCATTCCAAAAAGTAATATGGCATTGGTAGGTTTATATAAAATCAAGGAAACTGATTTTCTGTTTGAATGTCTGCACCATATTTTTATGCAGGATATTAAAACCTATGGCGAATACAATCTTACTGATGCATTGGACTGCATGATTAAGCGTGGTGCTAAATTCCAGTCTTTTAAAGTAAAGAACTGGTTCGACTGCGGTAAGAAAGAAACATTGTTGGAAAGTAATGCCACATTACTCAAAAAATTTGGAGGTAATATTATTGGCCAGCATGAATTTAAAGACACTATTATTATTCCGCCCGTAAGCATTGCTCCTGGCTGAGATATTTCTAATTCAATCATTGGTCCGCATGTGGCAATTGGTGCCAATACAACCATCAAACACTCTATCGTTCGAGACAGCATCATTGGTTCCTATACCAATTTATACGAAGTAGTGCTCGACAATTCCCTCATCGGCAGCGAAGCTTCCGTAAAAGGTTTGAGCAGAAGCCTGAATATTGGTGATAATACAGAGATTGATTTTGGGTAATTTGAGAATTTGAGAATTTGGAAATTTGAAAATGCCAGTGTTTTAACATGGCTGGGTGAAAATAAAATTGTCTAATTTGTAGGTTAAAAATCAGCAGATGCCTCCATTTCCAAATTTCCAAATTCACAAATTTCCAAATTAAATGAACCGCATCACAACTCTATTCGGAATCCGCTACCCCCTGATTCAAGCCGGCATGATATGGGCAAGTGGGTGGAGACTGGCCAGTGCTGTGAGTAATGCAGGCGGATTGGGTTTATTGGGAGCGGGAAGTATGTATCCTGAAGTATTACGTGTGCATATTCAAAAATGTAAGGCAGCCACTGACAAACCCTTTGGGGTAAATGTGCCATTACTTTATGCGGATATTGAACAGTTGATGCAGATTATTGTGGACGAAAAAGTACCCATCGTTTTTACCAGTGCAGGTAATCCTAAAACATGGACTGGTTTTTTAAAAGAGAATGGTATTAAAGTGGTGCATGTAGTGAGTAGCAGCAGGTTTGCCAAAAAAGCCGAAGAAGCCGGATGTGATGCAGTGGTAGCTGAAGGGTTTGAAGCCGGCGGACATAATGGAAGAGAAGAAACCACAACAATGGTACTTGTTCCTGCTGTATGTGCAGCCGTTACAATTCCTGTTATAGCGGCAGGTGGTATTGCTACCGGGCGGCAAATGCTCGCAGCAATGGTTTTGGGTGCCGATGGTGTTCAGGTGGGTAGTCGTTTTGTATGTACACCGGAAGCCTCATCTCATTTGGCTTTTAAGGAAGCAATTGTGAAAGCACAGGAAGGCGATACACAATTGGCCATGAAAAAAGTAGTGCCTGTACGGTTGTTAAAGAACAGGTTTGCAGAAGAAATTAAAGAAGCTGAATTACGTGGTGCTTCAGAAGAAGAGCTAAAAAATATACTGGGCCGTGCCCGCGCCAAAAAAGGAATGTTTGAAGGAGATATGAATGAAGGCGAACTCGAAATAGGACAGGTGAGTGCGTTGATACATGAAATTAAACCTGCGGGGGAGATTGTTGAGGAAATAATTAAAGAATTTGGAAATTTGGAAATTTGGAAATTTGGAAATTCGTTTTAATAAGAGACTATTTATTATATCTTCATATGCCTATATTTAGAGCTAAGTTCATACTCCTGTCATCTCCAAATTTCCAAATTATTTAATCTGCTGCTGGTAAATTATAAGCCTCCCATTCTTCAGCATTAGGACCATAAATACCGGGAACTTTCAGACCTGCCATTCTCATTAAAACGGTTAGTTGTCCTCTGTGGTGTATTTGATGTACTACTGTTACCCATAAGGCAAAACCCTTTTTCCAGGTTTCACCATACATGGGTGTTTCTTCCAGTAAAGTCTGATCATTCCATTGATTGATGGCTGTTTGTACCTGATTGACAGCACTCGTATAAGCATCAATCATTTCCTGAACAGTATGATATTCCTGTTTTTTAAAATCAACCGGCAGACCCGCTTCAAATGGAATACCATCTGCACAGGCGATAATGTGGTTCGCTATTCTTTTGATGTTGCGATAGTCGCCAAATGAACTAGTCTGTAAACTTTCATCTGTGAACATTTTCAGACACTGTAGTGTAGCATCAGATTAGGATGTCCATACTTCTTTAAAATGATTGATACTGGAAAACATCGTAAAATTATTTGTGTAAGTAAAGAGAATTAGCCTGCGATAAACAGGTTACAACCAGATCATTGATACATACATGTTCTGGCAAGGTGGCAGTATAGTAAGTGATATCAGCAATATCTGCTGCCTGTAGTGCTTTATAGCCATCATAAACAGCATCGGCTTTAGCATCATCACCTTTGAATCGTACAATAGAAAATTCTGTTTCGGCTGCACCCGGGTGAATGGCAGTTACTTTAATACGGTAAGGTAAAAGATCAATACGCATTGCTTTGCTGATGGCATCTACGGCATGTTTGCTGGCACAATAGGCATTACCATCTTTATACACTTCCTTACCTGCTGTTGACCCGATATTGATGATATGCCCTTTTTTGCGCTCTGTCATAAAGGGTAGAACAGCTTTTGTTACATACATCAAACCTTTAACATTGGTATCAATCATTGTATCCCAGTCATCGAGATTTGCCTGTTCAAAACTGTCTCTTCCCAATGCAAGCCCGGCATTATTTACCAGTACATCAATATTTTTCCATTCTTGTGGTAATGCCTGAAGGGTTTTTGTTACTGTTACCCGATCCTGTACATCAAATACCAGCGGTAATACTTTAATGGGATTGTTCTTTTCAAGGTCAGCAACAATTTCATGTAAACGATCGGCTCTTCTACCCGTGATGATGCAGTTCCATCCTGCTGCGGCAAATTTGTAGGCAATGGCTTTTCCAAAACCGGAACTGGCGCCGGTGATGAGAATGATATTGTTCATGAAGCAAAGATAAGGGAGTTAATAGTCCATGGTCCATAGACCATAGCAGGGAATTAATTGTTTATTACTATGGACTATCGACTATGGTCTATAGTCTATACCCCGAACCTCACTACCTTATCAGTACCAAAGTTCCTTTCTTATAAATACGGTTACCTAACTGATCCGTTCCAATGGCTTCGAATACGTAAGTGCCTGCAGGTTGCTGTACACCACTGTAACTGCCGTCCCAGCCCTTGCCAAACTGTGAAGTAGCGAACAGTAATTGTCCCCAGCGGTTAAATACCCTGAAATGTTGCAGTTGTGCAATACCTACACCAACAGGTCGGATAACATCATTGCGTCCATCACCGTTTGGCGTGAATGCAGAAGGTACGTAGAGGTCTGGTCCGTTTTTGAATACACGCACAATCACATCATCCTCCGCAAAACAACCACCTGTTCCACTTACACGTGCGATATAGCGAATAGAGTCTACTGTTGCAGGTAAAGTAGCAATAGGCGCATCGGTTGTTGGGTCATCTAAACCGGTTGTGGGACGCCACAAATAACTGGTGCCGCCCGATGCAGCTAATTGTATGGGTCTTCCCGCTACTACAAAAGTATCCCGGCCTGCATAAGCATTTACAGGAGGCGTAACGATAATAGTAACAGTATCGGAAACAGGACGGTCGCAACCAATGGTATCTATGGCTGTTAACACATACTGTGTGGTTCTTGAAGGTCCGGCAATCGGAAAAAGGGTATTGGCATTGATCATTGAACTGGTGGGCGACCAGGCAAAACCGGCACCTACAATGCTGCCTGATAATTGAACCCTGTCGCCGAAACAAATAATGGTATCATTATTTACCCTGGCCTGTGGGTAAGGTGCTACCAATACAAAAACAGAATCCCTGTCCTGACACCTGCCCAGGTTAGCCGTAACATAATACATGGTATTGGTTAAAGGCTGTACCAATGGATATTTTGTGTTGGCTGTAATAGGTACACCTGTAGAAGTGGTCCATTGATAACTGAGTGCATCACTTACCGGACTTAGTGTAAACTGATCGGTTCGGCAGATGGAAGTATCCAGCCCTAATTCAACATCAATAAAATCGAGTACGTTAACGGTGACGGTATCTGTATTGATACAGCCATTATCATTTACTGTTACCACATATCTTGTAGTATCAACAGGGTACACCAATGGATTGGGTGTGTTGCTGCCCGACATTCGGGCAATACTGGCTGTTCTGTCGGGCACCCATGCCACGGAACCATTGCCCACAGTGGCATTGAGCCTGAGGGTATCGATGCTACAGATTAAGGTATCTCTGAATGCCAGGTTAACAATAGGTCGGTCTAAAATAGTAACTGTCTTTACAATGGTATCTACACAGCCCTTGCTGTTACTGGTAATCAGTCTTACCTGAACGCTTTGGGGGCTACTGTATCTCCAGGCAGTATCTTTTCTGGTAGAGGTATCGGCAGTACTTGTTAAATCACCGAGATCCCAACGCCAGCTATTTACTACGCCGTATGCGGTGGTGGTGGCGTCGAGAAAATTATAAGTGTTGAGGTAACAGGTACCTTGCACATTGAAGTTAGGCACAAAACCGGGGTACACGCGTACCTGTGCGGTTGCAGAATCCTGGCAACCACCTGAGCTGGTTACTTTTAATTTTAAGGTATAAGTTCCCGTATCAGCGTAAGTATGTGTAGGAGTTGGATTAGAAGAAGTAGGGGCATTGTTTTCACCGAAATTCCATAAATAACTGGTGATATTTGAACTGGTGGATTCGTTCTGAAAATTCATGGTGAATCCGTCGCAGGTGATATAACTTGGTTTTAAACTTGCGCCTGTTAATGCGCAATCTGATACACGTAGGGTAAAATCTTTTCTGTGTTGTGAAATGATAACACCGGATCTCCACTCTGTTATACAAACATTTACAACATAATAGCCATTGATTGGTGCTATACCTGAAATAATACCCGTAATTGGATCGATACTTGCGGTTGGCCCAAGAGGGCTATTTCCTGAAAAACCATTTGTATAGTTTACGAAGCCGAAAGGTGGAGAAGAATAATTGGCATCAGCAGCTCCAGTTGTATTACCTCGATTATATGCGGAACATAAACTGTACGAAAGTGAATCTCCCTGATCTGGGTCGCTGGCACTAAAATCAATACTGAAAGGAGAATTTTGACAAACAAGTGTTGTATCCTTCAATGCAAATACGGGGCTTGAATTATTACCTGTTGGAAGTGATGCTGTTCCCGGAATATTACAAGTGTAAGTAGCACCTTCTCCAAAAGTTTGTGCCGTGATTTGTTCTTTTAAAACATTCGTAATGGCATCAGTACGGCAACAGGTTTGATACATTGCAGTGTAACCCTCGGCAGTATTTGGCAAATCTGTTGTAAAATTATATGTTGCTAATTGATAACAAACCACAACCTGTCCAGTGATACATGGATCAGGATTGCCCAGACTTAATGTTTCAATACCTCCTGTTCTTTGTACTGTAATCTGATTGCCAAAACGAG
>Ga0164290_1002591_pt1 | contig 11761 bp, 10 predicted proteins | sample Micstemetagenome_FD_108782 | JGI IMG/M metagenome (GOLD analysis project Ga0164290, IMG submission 108782) | Contaminated culture microbial community from soil near Moab, Utah, USA - Microcoleus steenstrupii SON62 (Illumina Assembly) | ecosystem: Environmental > Terrestrial > Soil > Soil crust... | reverse complement strand
TGAGGCGCTCGACGCGCATATCGCCTGGGATCCCGGAGCACTTGCCGTGGCGCGGCAAATATCCGGGCTGCTTGACGCGACGCTGGTCTTTCAGAATTTTTCCCGCCTTGCCTATGATTGCAACCGACCGCCCGAGGCGCCAGACGCCATGCCCGAGATCAGCGAGATCTTCGAGATCCCCGGCAATCGCGCAATCTCCATGGCGGAGCGACAGGCGCGGGTGGAGGAAATCTACCGCCCTTTTCAGCGGACGCTCGCCCAGACCATCAGGAAACGCTCCCAGGCGGGCCGCGCGACCGTGCTGGTTACGATCCACTCCTTTACACCCGTGTACAAAGGCGTGAGCCGACGCGTCGAGGTGGGCATCCTGCATGACGGGGATACGCGCATGGCGGATCAGATGCTCGCGTTTTCCCGGCATGACCAGCGGTTTGTCATGGAGCGCAACCAGCCCTATGGTCCGGAGGACGGCGTGACCCACACGCTCAAGGAGCATGGGCTTGCAAACGGATTGATGAATGTCATGATCGAGGTCAGAAACGACCTGATAAGTGATGCGGCGGGCCAGATACGTGTGGCGTCTTTTCTGGAAAAATTGATTTCAGAAGGCCTGAAACAAGAAAACACTTGGGACGAAGCCAAGGCGGGTGCCACCTAGTACGGAGACACCCAACATGCCGATGCAGAACATTTTCAATGGTCAGACGAAGGAGAGCGCCACAATGCCTAAATCAATTGTGATGTTCGTCCGGTTGGTGGATGGCTTCAATCGTCGCATCGGCACTGTCACCATGTATCTCATATTCGTGATGATGGGCATCCTGCTCTATTCGTCGGTGTCCAAGGCGTTTAGGCTGCCTGCAAACTGGACTCTCGAGTCGGCGCAGTTTGCAATGGCGGCCTATTTCATGCTCGGTGGCGCGTTCGCCATGCAGACCGGTGACCATGTCCGCATGGACCTCTTCTACAGCAGTTGGTCCCTTCGGCGGCGGTCCACTGTGGATGCTGTCACGGCCATCGCACTCATCTCCTATCTCGTCTTCATGCTCTATGGCGGGCTGTCCTCGACGATATACGCCCTTCAATATGGCGAGAAAAGTTTTACCGCCTGGGCTCCATACATGTGGCCGATAAAGGTTGTGATGACATTCGGCATCTTGCTCATGCTGCTTCAGTCCATCGCCAATCTCATCAAGGACGTCGCCCAGGTCCGCGGAAAGCCGATCGCATGAGTTATGAATTCATCGCATTGACAATGTTTTCCTCGATGATGGTTCTGCTGCTGACGGGGCAGCGGGTGTTCGCCGTCATCGGTTTCGTCGCGGTTATCGCGGCGTTCCTCCTATGGGGCGAGGGCGGCTCCGAAATGGGCTTCTCCGCCGCGATGAAGCTCGTAAAATGGTACCCGATGCTCACGCTGCCCATGTTTATCTTCATGGGCTATATGCTGTCGGAGTCGGGTATCGCGGAGGATCTCTACAAGGCTTTCCACGTTTGGATGGGGCCGATCAGCGGCGGGCTGGCGCTCGGCACGATCGGGCTCATGGTGATCATCTCGGCGATGAACGGCCTCAGCGTCGCGGGCATGGCGATCGGTGCCACGATTGCATTGCCTGAATTGCTCCGGCGAGGCTATGACAAGGTCATGGTGACCGGTGTCATCCAGGGCGGCAGCACGCTCGGCATCCTCATCCCTCCCAGTGTCGTATTGGTGCTCTATGGCATGATCGCGCGCGTGCCAGTCGGCGAACTCTGGGTTGCCGGTGTTTTTCCCGGTCTGATGATGGCCCTCATCATGTCGGTCTATATCTATATCCGTTGCCGCCTCAATCCCGCACTTGGACCGGCGCTTTCGGCTGAGGAACGCAATGTTCCCATGTGGGACAAGATCAAGCTCCTGTCCGCCGGCATCATTCCGCTCGCAATATTTCTTTTGATGATGGGGCTCTTCATGACCGGCACGACGAGCCTGGTCGAGAGTTCCGCCATCGGCGCGCTGGCGTCGTTGGCGGCGGCGATCTACAGAAGGCGCCTGACGCGCAAGGTCTTCCTGGAGACGTTGAGAAACACGCTCGGGATCTCATGTATGTTCATGTGGATACTGGTCGCGTCGCTCTGCTTTGGCGCGGTTTTTGATGGCCTCGGCGCGGTCAAATCGATAGAAGGGTTCTTTCTCGGCGACCTTGGGCTGCAGCCCTGGCAGATACTGCTTCTGATGCAACTCTCCTTCATCATCATGGGGATGTTCCTCGACGACACCGCCATGCTGGGGATCGTCGCGCCGCTCTAAATCCCGCTGGTGGGAGCTCTGGGTTACGATCTCGTCTGGTACGGCATCCTTTATACCATCACCTGCCAGATCGCGTACATCACCCCACCGTTCGGCTACAATCTATTCCTCATGCGTGCGATGGCGCCGCCGGGGGTGACCATGACCGACATCTACCGGTCGATATGGCCTTTTGTCGGGATCATGGCTTTCAGCCTGCTGATCGTCGCAGTGTTTCCGGAGATTGCTACCTGGCTGCCGAGCCAGATCTACAACAAATAACCGGAACCGGCGGTTCACGCCGGCTCCCAACAAGAATGGCCGCAAACAAAGACCGGGTTCACGGGACAAGCGGCCACATCGAGAATGTGTCAACAACAGAGGGAAAAGAGAAAATGAACAGCAGACGTCAATTCCTGGCCAGGGCCGGAACGCTTTCGCTCGGTGCCGCAGGTTCAGCGCTGGCAGCCCCGGCGATCGTCAAGGCGCAGACAGCGATCAAGTGGCGCTTTCAGACCTATGCCGGTGCGGCCCTCGGCGAGCATGTCACAAAGCCGATCGTGGATGCGATTAACGCAGCGGCAAAGGGTGAGCTTGAGGTTGAGCTCTATTTCGCCGACCAGATCGTACCGACGGGTGAACTTTTCCGTGCGCTTCAGGCCGGCACGATCGATGCAGTGCATTCCGATGACGACTCGATGGCGTCACCTGCGGAAGTCGCCACGTTCGGCGGTTATTTCCCGCTGGCGACCAAGCAGATTCTCGATGTGCCGGTGCTGTTCAAGCAATATGGGCTCGCCGATATCTGGAAGAGCGCCTACGAAAAAGTCGGCGGCGTCGTCTGGCTCTCGTCGTCAGGGCAAGACCCTTGCCACTTCAACACCAAGAAGCCGATTACGTCGCTCAAGGATATGGACGGCCTTCGTCTCTACACGTTCCCCACAGCCGGCCGCTTCCTGTCGCAGTTCGGTGTCGTTCCCGTGACCATTCCTTACGAAGATGCCCAGGTCGCGGTTCAGACCGGCGAGCTCGACGGCATGGCGTGGTCGGGCATCACCGAGGATTACACAGTCGGCTGGGCGGACGTTACCGAACACTTCCTGACAAACAACATCTCCGGTGCGTGGATCGGCTCGTTCTTCGTCAACGAGAAGAAGTGGGCAGAACTGCCCGAACATTTGAAGAGCATCGTGATGACAGCCATTGAAGCGGGCAACAATTACCGCAATCAGTGGTACTGGGGCGGTGAGGCCAAGCTGCGCGCCACCGGCACCAAGCTCAAGCTGACCACAATCTCGCCCGAGGAGTGGAAGCCCGTCGAGGATGCTGCCAAGGTCTTCTGGAAGGAAATCTCCCAGCAGAGCGAGACGGCCGCCAAGATCGTCAAGATCTTCGAGGAGTATAATGCGATCCTGACCAAGGCAGGTCCTCCCTATACAAACGGCTGATATCCTTACCGATGGTCCGGCGCTCTGGCGCCGGGCCGTTCCCGATCAAGACTGCGACGATCCGCGGAAGATATTCATGAGCACTTCTTATACTTTCGAACAACTGAAGAAGGATGTCTCGGCTGGCACGATCGACACGGTTCTCGCCGTGCTCGTGGACATGCAGGGCCGCCTGATGGGCAAGCGTTTTCACGCGCAGTATTTCATCGACAGCGCGCATGAGGAAACACATAGCTGCAATTATCTGCTCGCCACCGACATGGAGATGGAGACGGTCTCCGGCTACAAGTCGACGAGCTGGGAAAAGGGCTATGGCGATTATACGATGAAGCCCGACATGGCGACGCTCAGGCGTATCCCCTGGCTCGAAGGCACCGCACTCGTGCTCTGTGACGTGCTGGATCATCACACACATGAAGAGGTGCCGCATTCACCGCGCGCGGTCCTCAAAAAGCAGGTCAAGCGGCTCGAAAAGATGGGTATGAAGGCCTTCATGGCCTCCGAACTCGAGTTCTTCCTGTTCGACCAGAGCTATGATGATGCGCGCCTCAGCGGATATCGCAATATGCAGCTCGTCTCGGGGTATAACGAGGACTACCACATCTTCCAGACCACCAAGGAAGAGGATGTGATGCGGGCGATCCGCAACGGCCTGCAAGGCGCCGGCATCCCGGTCGAGAATTCCAAGGGTGAGGCTTCCGCCGGCCAGGAGGAAATCAATGTCCGCTATGCCGAGGCGATCGACATGGCCGACCGGCATTCCATCATCAAGAACGGCTGCAAGGAAATCGCTTGGGCCAAGGGCAAGGCCATCACCTTTCTCGCCAAGTGGAGTTATACGGCCGCCGGGTCATCCTCCCACATCCACCAGTCGCTCTGGTCACTCGATGGCAAGCCGCTGTTCTTCGATAAGAAGGGCCGCTACGGCATGTCAGAGCTCATGGAGCATTATGTGGCGGGCCTGCTTTCGCATGCTGGCGAAATCACATATTTCCTGGCGCCCTACATCAATTCCTACAAGCGCTTCGTCGCGGGCACGTTCGCGCCCACCAAGGCGATCTGGTCGAAGGACAATCGCACCGCCGGTTACCGCCTCTGCGGTGAAGATACCAAGGGCATCCGCATCGAATGCCGTGTCGGCGGCTCCGACCTCAACCCCTATCTTGCATTCGCAGCGCTGCTGGCCGCCGGCATCGACGGCATCGAGAAGAAGACGAAGCTAGAGGCACCCTTCGAGGGCGATGCTTACGGCGCCAAGAAGGTGCGCGAGATTCCCAGGACGTTGCGGGATGCAACCGTCGAACTCGACAAATCCAAGTTTCTGCGCTCGGCCTTCGGCGACGATGTGGTGGATCACTATGTTCGGGCGGCGCAGTGGGAGCAGGAGGAATATGATCGGCGGATCACAGACTGGGAGGTGGCGCGCGGATTCGAGCGAGCCTGACGGACTCCTGCCGCCGGACAACGACATCTGCGGCAACATTGCGCATGCCTTTGCCGGGTATTGGACTGTCTGCACGGACGGTGTATCGCAGAGTTAAAATCAACAGACGGGAAAATGATCATGACCATGATCCAATGCATATCGCCGATCGACGGATCGGTTTACGCCGAACGTCCGGCCTCGACTTTCGACGACGCCACGGCCGCGATTGGCCGCGTCCGCAAGGCACAGAGGGCCTGGGCGAAGCGACCGCTCGAGGAGCGCGTGTCGCTGGTGCTGAAGGGCGTGGCGCGGCTCAACGAAATGGCCGAGGACGTGGTCAAGGAGTTGGCCTGGCAGATGGGCCGGCCGGTAAGATATGGTGGCGAATTCAAGGGCTTCAACGAACGCTCCAACTACGTCGCCTCGATCGCGCATGATGCACTGGCGCCGATGGTGGTCGAGAAAAGCGACAAGTTCGAGCGCTACATTTCCCGCGAGCCGCATGGCGTCGTCTTCGTCATAGCGCCCTGGAACTATCCCTATATGACCGCGATCAATACTGTTGCGCCGGCGCTGATGGCGGGAAATACGGTTGTCCTCAAACACGCGAGCCAGACGATCCTGGTGGGTGAGCGCATGGTACGCGCCTTCAACGAGGCGGGCGTGCCGGAAGATGTGTTCATGAATATTTTCCTCGATCACGGCACGACATCGCAGCTGATCGCGGATGGCCAGTTCGATTTCATCAATTTCACGGGTTCGGTCGAAGGCGGCCGCTCCATCGAGCGCGCGGCCGCCGGAACCTTCACCGGCATCGGCCTTGAACTGGGCGGAAAAGACCCTGGCTACGTGATGGAAGATGCCGACCTCGACGCAGCTGTCGATACGCTGATGGATGGCGCGACCTACAATTCCGGCCAATGCTGCTGCGGTATTGAACGCATCTATGTCAACGAGAACCTCTATGACGCCTTCGTCGAGAGGTCGGTTACATGGGTCTCGAACTACAAGCTCGGCAATCCGCTCGAACCCGAGACGACGCTCGGCCCGATGGCCAACAAGCGCTTCGCCGCCACCGTACGATCGCAGATCGATGAGGCAGTCTCGCGCGGCGCGAAGGCGCTCGTCGACCCCAAGCTGTTCCCGGCCGATGACGGAGGTGCCTATCTCGCGCCGCAGATTCTGGTCGATGTCGATCACTCCATGTCCATCATGAACGAGGAGACCTTCGGTCCGGCTGTCGGCATCATGAAAGTCAAGAACGACGCCGAGGCGCTCGAACTGATGAACGACTGCAAATACGGCCTGACTGCTTCGCTCTGGACGAAGGATGTCGAGCGTGCGCGCCGTATCGGCGATGACCTCGAGAGCGGCACGATCTTCATGAACCGCGCCGACTATCTCGATCCGGCGTTGTGTTGGACCGGCGTCAAGGAAACAGGTCGCGGTGGTTCGCTGTCCGTGCTCGGCTTCCACAATCTAACCCGCCCGAAATCCTATCACCTGAGAAAGCAATTCTGATGTCGATCACCGCAAACTGGAGCTATCCGACTCTCATCAAGATGGGGGCAGGGCGGATCAAGGAACTGGCCGACCATTGCAAGTCGCTCGGCATTAAGAAGCCGCTGCTGATTACTGATCGCGGTCTTGCGCCGATGGCGATCACCCAAAACGCGCTTGATATTCTCGAAGCGGGTGGCCTCGGTCGGGCGATTTTCGCTGAAGTCGATCCCAATCCTGATGACAAGAACCTCGCCGCCGGCGTCAAGGCGTTCAAGGATGGGGGACATGACGGCGTCGTGGCCTTTGGCGGCGGCTCGGGCCTCGATCTGGGCAAATGCGTGGCCTTCATGGCCGGCCAGACCCGCCCGGTCTGGGATTTCGAGGATGTCGGCGACTGGTGGACGCGCGCCAGCGTCGAAGGCATTGCCCCGATCGTTGCGGTGCCGACGACGGCGGGCACTGGCTCGGAAGTGGGCCGCGCCTCGGTCATCACAAATTCCGAGACACATACCAAGAAGATCATCTTCCATCCGAAGTTCCTGCCTGGTGTGACGATCTGCGATCCGGAACTGACTGTCGGCATGCCGAAGGCGATCACGGCAGGCACGGGCATGGATGCCTTCGCGCATTGCCTGGAGGCCTATTCTTCGCCCTTCTACCATCCGATGAGCCAGGGCATCGCGCTCGAAGGCATGCGGCTGGTCAAGGAATATCTGCCGCGTGCTTTCAAGGACGGTACGGATATCGAAGCGCGCACCAACATGATGTCGGCTGCCGCCATGGGCGCGGTGGCGTTCCAAAAGGGGCTCGGAGCGATCCATTCGCTCAGCCATCCGGTCGGCGCGATCTACCACACGCATCACGGCATGACGAATGCGGTGGTGATGCCGCCGGTGCTGCGCTTCAACCGTCCGGCGATCGAGGACAGGATCGCCTCGGCCGCGGCCTATCTCGGCGTATCGGGGGGCTTCAACGGCTTTTGCGACTATGTGCTCGGCCTGCGTGAGGAACTCGGCGTGCCCGACAAGCTCGCAGCCCTTGGCGTCGGCACCGACCGCATCGATGAGATGTCTGTGATGGCTGTCGCCGACCCCTCGACAGGAGGCAATCCGGTGGAACTGACGGTGGACGCTGCAAAGAAGCTCTTCGTTGAGTGCATCTGATTCCGGCTGATGCCGGACGCCTCAGGCGAGAATGATACCGAAGCCGACCGCGAGTGCCACGAGCTCGGCGCGGTTCTTCGCATCGAGCTTGAACTTGGCCCGCTCGGCATGTTCGTGAACGGTGGAGCCGCGGATACCGAGCGCCTCGCCGGCCGTGATGTCGGACATGCCGGCGGCGATCAGCCTGATGCATTCGATCTCGCGCGGTGTCAGGCCTGCCGGCGGAATTCGAAAGCCTTCGACCGGCAGCAGCCGCCGCAGCCGGTCGTGCAGAACCACGGAAGCCGCCGTCAGTTGCGTCTTTTCGCCCTGCGAGAGCCTGTGGTTCATCGTCACGAGGCTTACGAGCCCGAAATGGGTCGCCGTGCGGTGCATCGGCACGACAAGGCCATCCACCCAACCCTCGGCCGCCACCTTGGTGAGCGCCTCGGTACCGGCGATGGTGAGGCCGTTTCTGGCGCGAAGTTCATCCCAGGTGAATGGCGCGTGATTTTTGGGCAGCGCCTCGATCAGCGGATCATGCTCGAGCATGCCGGATTGGAAATAGTATTGTCGCCAGCGATCAGGCCACTCCATGGAATGGTACACGGTGCGCTTGCGGTTGGAAGTGTCGATTTCGCCGGTGGTAAAAGTATCTATATGAAAATCTTTGATGAAGTGCTTGAAAATATCGAGCGCTGATCGTGAATCCGGGGCGGCTATGATGCCGGAGATTACATTTGTTGCAGAGTATCTGGCTTGCAAGAGATCTTCCCTGGTAATACTGTTGTATTTCCAGGGATAATACTTATCATAATCTATGGTCAATTAAATGTTTGACCGCTGATCCGATATTGTAGAAAGCCGACTTTGCTCCACGCAACGCGTCGCTCACGACTGTCGACACCGGTAGCATCATGGCGCTTTCATCTCCCGTTGACACACCCGCCAGTGCCCGTCCGAAAACCGTGCCGGGGGATATACCACGGCCGTTATAGCCTGCGATCGACCAGACGTTCTTTTCGGGCTGATGGAAGGATGGCAAGTTGTTCCGGGTCATGCCGATCTGGCCATCCCACCAGTATTCGAACTGAAAATCGCCAATGAAAGGAAAGAGGGCGTTTACCGCGCGCCGCGCAAAGGACCGATGCGTGGTCTTGCCGAGTGCATCCAGCGATCCGATTGATCCGAAGATCAGGCGTCCCGCCTTGTCCGTGCGGAACGAGGTCATGACGAGCCCGGTGTCCCAGCAGCCGTGGCCCTGCGGCAGGATGCGGCTGATGATCTCGGCGGGCAGGGGATTGGTCGCGAACTGGAAATAGTACATCGGAACCAGTTCCTGGCCGTGATCGCTCCAGTTCATCGACGGCACGACGCCGGAATAGGCATTGCTGGCGACGATGAGCTTCCTAGCCCGTACCTGGCCGTGCGCCGTCCTGAGCACGATCGTCTCGCCGTCGCGTGCAGCACTAACCACGGGTGTGTCGGTGAACAACCGGGCGCCAGCGCCCAGCGCGGCCCTTGCAAGCCCGCGGGCGTATCCGAGTGGTTGCACCGTGCCGGCGCGACGGTCGAGGAGCGCTCCGGCAAAGCCTTGGGCACCCGTCAGCGTAACGGCCATGTCGGCGGAGAGCGCCTCGACCGGAGCACCCCGGCGCTGCCACTGGGCGGCGCGCGTTTCGATCTCCTTGATGCCGTCCTGGCCTATGGCGAGGTGAAGCGTTCCGTTATGGACTGCCTCGCAATCAATAGCGTGCTTTTCGATGAGTTCGAAGACATAGGCTGGGCCATCGCCGAGGTCCCGGACGAGCCTTTCGCCTACCGTATCTCCGACGGCAGCCAGGATGTCATCGGGCCGCATCCACATGCCGGCATTGACGAGGCCGACATTGCGGCCCGAACCGCCGAAGCCGATCGACTTGGCTTCCAGCACGACCGCGTCCATGCCGGCCTCTGCAAGGTGCAGTGCTGCGGAAAGACCTGTATAGCCACCACCGATGATTGCAGTATCGCAAGTTATGTCAGTTGAGAGTGCGGTCGTTTCGGGTGCAGGAGCGGCGGAATGGTTCCAGAGATTCTTGTTCGTGTCGTCGTTCCGCATGGCCCTGCACAGTCTTCAATGCTTCGATTGGCCCCTGTAGCACGCACATAGAAGGCCGAAAACAGGGTGGCACCTGTTTCCGGCCCAAGCCAACAGAATAAAGCCTGGTGTGTCATTCCGCCGCGGCGACAAGCTTGCCATTGGCCGCATGGGGAATGGCAACTGGATCGACACCGAGATTGTCGTTGGCGGAGAGCCATTCGACATGCATCTCAGCCATCTCACGTGCTTTTTCCGCGATGACCACCATCGCGTCGATCTGTTCTTCCGTGTGGTCGGCCATCACCTGAAGGCGCCAGCGGCAGGCGTTGCGGGCCACCGCCGGATGCTCGACGAGGTTGACGATGCCGCCGAATTCCACGGCATAACGCGTCATCAACCGCGCCAGCAGAACATCGCCGATCAGCATGGGCACCACGGCGCTCGGCTTGCCGAGAACTTCGAAGCCAGCCTCTTCGAGCCCGGCCCGAAGGCGCATCGAATTCGCCATCAGCTTGTCGCGGCGCTTCTCACCTTCGTCTCCCTCGACGATATCGAGGGCGGCCAGTATCGTCGCGGCCTGGATCGGCGACATTGCGTTGGTGAAGGTTGACGGGCCGCACTGGCCACGCAGGCCAAAGCGAAAACCCTTGTTATTGCTGGCGACGAAGCCACCCATTGATGCGAAGCTCTTGGAGAAGGCGCCGACAAGAATATCAACCTTGCCGACCATATCGAAGTCTTCAAGCTTGCCGCGACCGGTCGCGCCTGAAGAGCCGAGATCATGGGCGCAATCGACGAGAAGTGTCGCATTGTATTCGTTGCAGACTTGCTGCAGGGCTGCGATGTCGGGAACGTCGCTGTCCATCGAGAAAAGCGTTTCCGTTACGACAAGGATGCCGCAGGTTTCGTCTTCGCGCCGGATGCGGGCCAAGCGGCTCTCGACCGCCTTCACGTTCATGTGTGAGTGGACATGCACGTTTTCCGTCGCGTCGCGTGCTGCTTCCTGCAGGCAGGCATGCGCCAGGATGTCGATGATGACGTGATCCTGAGGCTTCACCAGCGTCTTGACGGCGCCATAGCCTGCAGCCCAACCGATCGGAAAAACCACGACGTCTTCGTAACCCAGGAATGTCTGCAACCGCTGCTCCAGCTGAACTGAAAGGGCGGTATTGCCCATCAAAGCGGCCGAGCCGGCACTGTGGAGCCCGTAGGTTTCAATCGCCGCAATTGCAGCTTTGGTAAGAGCGGGATGCGATGCGAGGGACAGATAATCTTGGCTCGCGAAGTTGTGCCCCTTGAACGGGGTACCGTCCCTGTGAGCGCCTTCGATAAAGTTTCCAACGCGTGTCGTTGAGTATTTCTGGTAGGGATCGATCTTGTGTTGCACGCGTTCCTGCCACCAGATGCCGGCCTGTTCCCAGCGTTCAAGTAGATTGACAGGATAAGTATGTTTTTCAACCGCAGGGAGACTAGTCCTTAACTGGTCGGGTATATCTTCAAACATTGTCATGAATTGATCCGCCGCATGAATTGACTCGTCCGCTTGAAGCTGAACTTGTGAATTACGAAGGTACCCCATTTTCTTCGTTTATTAACAGATCGCCCTAAGCGTTTAAAAAGATTAACAAACTATAAATTTTAGTCAACCATACGAATCCATGCGTCGTTGCGAAACACGCGTTAGTTTAGAATTAACCTTAACAATTGGTTAACCAAGAAGCCGGTGCCCCAGAGCGCTTCCGGGAAACTTTTCAATGATTCCCGCAAGTTGCATTGGGTGCGATGTATTTTGCTCAGTGAGACAATATCAGGTTTGGGCTTAATCGATAAATTCGACTGTCACTCCGGGCTTCACCATCTTGGCAAGCTCGGTTGCGTCCCAATTGGTCA
>Ga0164290_1002590_pt1 | contig 11767 bp, 11 predicted proteins | sample Micstemetagenome_FD_108782 | JGI IMG/M metagenome (GOLD analysis project Ga0164290, IMG submission 108782) | Contaminated culture microbial community from soil near Moab, Utah, USA - Microcoleus steenstrupii SON62 (Illumina Assembly) | ecosystem: Environmental > Terrestrial > Soil > Soil crust... | reverse complement strand
CGCGGATTATCGGGGAGGGCATTCAGCCGCTTTGAGCGCTGCCCCCGACCCGGTTTGAACGCCCGGGCGGCGCCCCCGGCGCAGACTGCGGTCATCATGCGACAGCCCACCTTCTTCCTCTCCCACGGCGGCGGCCCCTGGCCCTTCATGGACGGCGACTACCGCCGGGCCCACGCGCAGCTGGAAGCCTCGCTGCAGGCCCTGCCGGCCACGCTGCCAGAGCCGCCGAAGGCCATCCTGATGATCTCGGCGCACTGGGAGGAAGCCGCCTTCACGGTGATGACGTGCCCGGCGCCCGGCATGCTGTACGACTACGGCGGCTTCCCCACCCACACCTACGAGGTGGTCTACCCGGCACCCGGCGACCCGGTGCTGGCCGAGCGCGTCGTCGGGCTGATGGAAGCAGCCGGCCTGCCCGCTGGGCGCGACGGCCAGCGCGGCTTCGACCATGGCGCCTTCTGCACGCTGGCGCCGATGGTTCCGGCGGCCGACATCCCCGTCGTGCAGCTGTCGCTGAAGCAGGGCCTCAGCCCGGCCGAGCACCTCGCCCTGGGCCGGGCCCTGGCCCCGCTGCGCGACGCGGGCGTGCTCATCCTCGGCAGCGGCTTCAGCTTCCACAACCTGCGCCTGTACGGCGCCCAGGGCCGCGAGCCCTCGGCGCGGTTCGACGGCTGGCTGCAGGCCGCCCTGCCCTCGCCTGTGGGCCGCGCCGAGCGCCTGCAGGCCTGGGCCCAGGCGCCGGCGGCCCGCCTGGCGCATCCGCGCGAGGAGCACCTGCTGCCGCTGATGGTGGTGGCCGGCGCCGCCGAGGGCGACGACGCCCGCTGCACCTATCACGAGACGGCCTTCATGGGCGGCGTGACAGCGTCGAGCTTCCGCTTCGGCTGAGGGCGCCCGGCGCGGGCGTAGCGGATTTCACGCCCGCAGCTCCGGCATGCGGGACAGGCGTAACAGGCAGCGAATGCGGAACTCTCCAACGGGCGCCGGCCGGCGCTTGCAGCGATGCTGCGCGCTCGATTCGCATCCTGCTCGCCATGTCGTCTCCCGAACTCCATGTGCCCCTGCAACGTCGCGCCACCGACGTTGCCACCCCGTCGACCGGCGGCCCGATCGCCTCGGCGACCGTTCAGTCCGGTCATTTCGCCAACCCCATCGTGGCGCCGGCCGTGCCCGCCGGCTCGGCGGACCCGTCGGTCGTGCATGCCAACGGCCACTACTACTACTGCCGCAGCCTGGGTGACCGGGGCCTCGGCGTGGCCCGGGCCGAGCGGCTGCAGGACATCGGGCAGGCCGAGATGGTCAATGTCTTCCAGCCGGAAGACGGCACGCCCTGGAGCCGCGAGATCTGGGCGCCCGAGCTGCAGTTCGTGCGCGGCCGCTGGTACATCTACTTCGCCGCGAGCGACGGCGACAACCGCAACCACCGCATGTACGTCCTCGAGGCCCTGACCGACGACCCCCAGGGCGCCTATGCCTTCAGGGGCAGGATCGCGCCGGCCACCGACCGCTGGGCCATCGACGGCATCGCCATCGAGAGCGGCGAGGGTCTGTACTTCATGTGGTCGGGCTGGCGCAACGAGGACGACGGCTTTCCGCAGGTGCTCTACATCGCCGCGATGAGCGACCCCTGCACCATCGTCGGCGACCGCCACGAGATCGCCGCGCCGGACCTGCCCTGGGAAATTCAGGGCGCACCGCTGCTCGAGGGGCCGGCCGTGCTGTACGCCCACGGCGGCCTCTTCGTCACCTACTCGGCCAGCGCCAGCTGGACCGACCACTACGCCGTGGGCCTGCTGCACTACACCGGCGGCGACATCCTGTCGGCCTCGTCCTGGGCCAAGAGCCCCGACCCCGTGCTGGCCGCGCGGCCGGAGGACGGCGTGTTCGGCCCCGGCCACAACAGCTTCGTGAAGTCACCCGACGGCCTGGAGGACTGGATCGTCTATCACGCCATCGACCGCGCCGGCGGCGGCTGGGGTTGCCGCAGCGTGCGTGCCCAGCGCTTCCACTGGACGGAGAACGGGCGGCCGCTGCTGGACCTCCCCGTGTCCCATGGTGTGCTGGTGCCCGAGCCGTCCGGCACGCCGCGCCGCGCCGGCGCTGACGAGGCGCCCGTGAGCACCGCGGCCGTGGCGCAAGCGGCAGACCTGTTCGCTGCGTTGACGGAGCCGGCCACACTGGGCCCGTGACCCGCCGCCTCGGCGCGGGGCGGACACTGGTTGGCGGGTGATGGCTGATCGTCCACGACACTGTGTGCATGAGAGCCGACGCACTGATCCAAGCCCTTGCCGCCTGCCACCGGGACGGCACCCGGTTGAAAGCCGCCGACTGGCTGGATGCCGTGCGCGACGAGGCCGACGCTTATGCCGTGCAGGACGGGGTCGCGCGCGCCCTCGGCTGGCGGCTGGACCGCTGGAAGTCGGGTGGTGCCGGCGCCCGGGGGCCCTTCAGCCACTCGCCGGTGAATCCGGTCGCCAGCCAGGCGCCGCTGGGCGTCGAGGCCGAGGTGGCCCTGCGAGTCGACGCCGAAGGTGTGCCGCAGTCGATGTGCATCGCCGTCGAGCTGGTGGCTTCGCGCTGGCAGGAAGGCCTTGACGCCCCGGCGCTGCTGCGCATGGCCGACCATCAGTCCAACGCCGGCCTGCTGCTCGGGCCCTGGCAGCCCTATCGCCGACTCCAATGGAGCGAGCTCGAATGGCGCCTGGCCCTGACGGGCCAGCCCGACCTCGTGCGCCGCGGCGGCCATTCCCTGGCCGACCCGGCCGGCGTGCTGCCGGCCTGGGTCCAGCATGCGAAGCGCCATGGCACCAAGCTCGCCGCCGGCACCGTCGTGACCACCGGCGCGTGGGGTGGCCTGCATGCCGTGGCCGGCCCGGTCCAAGGCCGTCTGTCCATCGAGGGCCTGGGCGAGTTCAGCTTTTCAGCAGGGGCGTGAAGACGGCGACGAAGGCCGCGACATTGGCGGCCGCCGTCAGCCAGTAGACGCGCCGGAAGGCCGCCTTGGCGCTCTTGTGGCGCAACAGCCGCTGGGCCAGCAGCGCACCCGGCCAGCCGCAGGCCAGGGACAGGACATGCAGGGTGTTCTCGCCCACCCGCCAGTCGCCACGCCGGGCTGCGCGCTTGTCCAGGGCATAGACGATGAAGGTCGCCATGCTCATGCCCGAGTAGATGCCCCAGAGCCAGTTGGGCACACCCCAGAGCAGGTGGACGGCCAGCACCAGGCCGGCGAAGGCCGGCACCAGCAAGAGCACGCGCCCGTCATCGCGCCGCGTGGCGGGCGGGGGTGGCGCCTTGACCGCCCGCACGGCCAGCGCTCGCGGCTTGCCTTGGGCATCGCGGCCCGGTTCGAAGCTCAGGCGCTCGCCCACCACCGGCCGCTGCGGCCGGGCCGCGAAGGCCCGGATATGCACGAAGAGCCGGGCCGCCCCGCCGTCCGGCGCGATGAAGCCATAGCCCTTGGCGTCGTCCCACTGGACGAGGGTGCCGGTCTGTCGGTCGGTGGAAGTCATCAGAAAAAGAAAAGGGCCCGCAAGCGGGCCCTCCATCATCGCCGCGCGGCACACGCCGCCGGGCCATCAGCGGCCGAAGCCGCCCTTGCGCGGGCCGCTCGGCGGACGGCGGTCGCCAAAGGCCGGCTTGCCACCGAAGCTGGGCTTGCCGCCCGGCTGGAAGGGGCGATCGGCGCGCGGCGCAAATCCACGCTCGTCGCGGCTCGCAAAACCACGGTCGTCGCGCGGCTGGAAGCCACGATCGTCGCGAGGCTGGAAGCCCCGGTTCTCACGCGGTTGGAAGCCACGCTCGTCGCGGGCCTGGAAGGCGGGCGCGTCACCACGCGGCGCAAAGCCGCCACGCTGCTCGCCACGCGGGGCGAAGCCGCGGTCGTCACGCGGCGCAAAGCCACGGTCCTGGCCCCCGAAGGGCTTGCCACCGCCGTGGAAGGGACGACCACCGTCATCACGGCGGAAGGGCTTGTTGCCGAAGCCGGGACGGCCGCCGAAGTTGCCGCGCGGGCCGCGGTCGTCAAAGGAACCGGCCGGGCGCGGCGGGAAGATGCGCGGCTCCTGGGTCTTGGGCTCCAGGCCGGCGATCTGCTGGACAGGAATGGTCTGCGTCGTGAACTGCTGGATGCGGCGGATCATGGACACGTCGTCGCGCAGGCCGAGGGTGATGGCCAGGCCCTGGCGGCCGGCACGGCCGGTGCGGCCGATGCGGTGCACATAGTCCTCGGCCTTCATCGGCAGGCCGTAGTTGATGACGTGGCTGATGGTCGGCACGTCGATGCCGCGGGCGGCGACGTCGGTGGCGACCAGCACCTTCAGGTCGCCCCGGCGCAGGCCCATCAGCACGCGGTTGCGCTTGCCCTGGGGCATGGCGCCGTGCAGCGGGGCGACGGCGTGGCCGATCTCGGCCAGGCGGTCGGCCAGCCAGTCGGCGTCACGCTGCGTGCTGGTGAAGACGACGGCCTGGTCCAGCTCGGGCTGGGCCAGGATGGCTTCCAGCAGCTGGTCCTTGTGGTGGGGGTTGTCGGCCCAGTGCAGGCGCTGCTCGATGTTCTCGTGCGTGTCGGTGTGGGTGGCGACCTCGATGCGCTGCGGGTCCTTCAGCAGCTGCTGGGCCAGGCGGCCGACATGGCCGGCGAAGGTGGCGCTGAACATCACCGTCTGCTTGGTCTCGGGCGTGTGGCTGGTGACGACGTTGATGTCGTCGATGAAGCCCATGTCCAGCATGCGGTCGGCTTCGTCCAGCACCAGCATCTCGACGTTGGACAACGCGCACTTGCCGCTGGCCAGGTGGTCCAGCAGGCGGCCGGGGGTGGCGATGAGGATGTCCAGCGGGCCGGTCAGCTGGCGGATCTGCAGCGGATAGGGCATGCCGCCCAGCACGGTCGCGACCTTCAGGCCGGGGATGTGGCGGCCATAGGTCTGGGCTGCCTTGGCGACCTGCATGGCCAGCTCGCGGGTGGGGGCCAGCACGAGGACGCGCGGGCCGTAGATGACGCCCTTTTCACGGCGCTTGGTGTTGTCGCCGCGGGCGGCGAGGATCTTCTCCAGCGCCGGCAGGATGAAGGCGGCGGTCTTGCCCGAGCCGGTGCGCGAGGAGACCATCAGGTCCTTGTTCGCGATGGCCAGGGGGATGGCTTGCGCCTGCACGTCGGTGGCGTTCTCGTAGCCGGAATCCTTGACGGCTTGCAGCACGGCGGGGCTCAGGCCCAGGGTCTCGAAACTCATTACTTCGTTCTTTCGTTCACAGTCACGCCGCGCAGGCCCGATACGGGACAAAGGCGCAGCGCCGAGGGGCGTCATGGGCCCTTCGGAATCACATAAGTCGCTGGGAGATAGATCAGCTCGCGTCGTGCGGCTCGGGTCGGTACATCAACCCGGGTGCGGCGCGGGGGAACAGTCAGTCAAAGCGACGGCTTCATCGCCGCCGACCGATCCGTGTTCGGAGTTTGATGCGAATGATCAAACGAGGTCAGAGGAGACGTGGAACACCCGGAGCGGACTCCAGGCGAAGCCGCGACTGTAGCACGGCTCAGGGTTTTCACGGAAGCATTTCCGCACGCAGCCAGCCGCGCAGGCTGTTGAAGAAGGCCAGGCCCGTCGCGCGGGCCAGGTCGTCGCGGCTCAGCCGGGCCTCGCGGATGCGGCCCTGCGCCAGCAGCTCGGCGCGCATGACGCCGGGCAGCAGGCCGCTGTCCAGCGGCGGCGTCAGCCACTGGCCGTCGAGCTGCAGGGCGAGGTTGCCGAAGCCGCACTCGGTCAGCTCGCCGGCCTCGTTCCAGAGAATGAGGTCAAAGGCATCGGCCGGCTTGTCAAAGGCGTAGGCCTCGCGGCGCGTCGTCTTGTGGGCGAGGAACTCGGCGCCCGGGCTCCGCGTGGCGATGGGTCGGTCGGCCAGCGCCAGGCGCACCGGCTCCGCTGTCGGCGTGAACGGGGTCAGCGTGTGGGCGAAGCGGCCATCGGCATCGCAGGTCAGCCTCAGCCGCCAGCGGCCCTCGGGCTTGATGCCATGCAGATAGGCCCGGGCCTCGATCATCGAAAAGCGCAGGCCGAAGTGACGCGCGGTGCGCTGCATGCGGGCCAGATGGGCATCGCCGCGCAGGGCCACGCCGTCTTCCAGCCGCAGCGTCTCCAGCGCCTCGACCGGCGCCTCGGCGCGCGCGAGGAAGCGCGACTTGGCCCGCCATTCGGCGATCTCGGCGGCGGGCTCGCTGTCCAGCGTGATGGCGCTGCCAATGCCGCAGACCAGCGCATCGCCACCGAACTCGACGGTGCGGATGGGCACGTTGAAGGTGGCGATGCCGCCCGGCTGGATCAGCCCCAGCGCGCCGCAATACCAGCCGCGCGGCGAGGTCTCCAGCTCTCGAATGATCTGCATGGCGCGGATCTTGGGCGCGCCGGTCACCGAGCCGCAGGGAAACAAGGCGGCGAAGACCTCGGCCAGCCCCAGCCCGCCGCGGCTGACGGCGGTGACGGTGGACGTCATCTGCCAGACCGTCGGCAGCGCGTGCAGCTCGAACAGCCGCGGCACGCGCACCGTGCCCAGCTGCGCGACGCGGCCGAGGTCGTTGCGCAGGAGGTCGACGATCATCAGGTTCTCGGCGCGCTCCTTCTCGCTGGTGCGCAGATGCTGCTGCGCCGCCTCGTCGTCGACGCGGTCGCGGCCGCGCGGTGCCGTGCCCTTCATGGGCTGGGCGGCGAGCAGCCAGCTGGCCTTCGCCCCGGGCACGGGGCGCCAGTCGAAGAACAGCTCCGGCGACACGCTGGCCGCCCCGGCCTCGCGCAGGAACAGGCTGAAGCCGCCGGGCTGGCTGGCATGCAGGGCGAGGAAGAGCTGCTCGGGATCCAGCCCGCCGGCCGCGGCGCGCAGCCGCGTCGTCAGGTTGACCTGGTAGCAGTCGCCGTCGCGGATGTAGCTGCGGATGCGCTCGATGGCCGCTGTCGCATCCGGTTCGCCATCACGCCAGCCGAGCAGCCCCGTGTAGGCCCGCGGCGGCTCTGGCCACGGCTCGGGTGCGGTGTCGTAGACGGCGAACTCGGCCAGCGGCGCGCCCGACGGGTGGGTGGAAAGCGCCCTGTCGAAGGCCGCGGCTGCCTCGTAGCGCAAGCCACCCAGCACCCAGGCGCCGGCTCGTGCGGCCGCCTCGGCCTCGGCAATGACGGCGCGGACGTCCTCCAGCCGGCTCGCTTGCAGCCAGCGTGCCGGCGGCGCGGCCCAGCAGCCACGCTGGCGCTCGCCGTCCTCGCGGGACAGCGGATGGCGCGGAAAGTCGAAGGCGGCGTGGATCAATCAGCCCAGGTTCAGGAAGTGGGTGCGGTAGTGCACCAGCTCGTCGATGGATTCGTGGATGTCGGCCAGGGCGGTATGGGCCTGGGCCTTCTTGAAGCCCTCCAGCGCCGCGGGCTTCCAGCGCTTGGCCAGCTCCTTCAGCGTCGACACGTCCAGGTTGCGGTAGTGGAAGAAGCTCTCCAGCTCCGGCATGTAGTTGGCGAGGAAGCGGCGGTCCTGGCAGATGCTGTTGCCGGCCATCGGGCTCTTGCCCTTGGGCACGTACTGCTTCAGGAAGGCGATGGTCTGGGCGGCGGCCTCGGCCTCGGACACGGTCGAGGCCTTGACGCGGTCGATGAGGCCGCTCTTGCCATGGGTGCCCTTGTTCCAGGCGTCCATCTTGTCCAGGGTCTCATCGGTCTGGTGCACGGCGAAGACCGGGCCTTCGACGCGCTTCTCGAGGTTGGCATCGGTCACGACGACGGCGATCTCGATGATGCGGTCGGTGTCCGGATACAGCCCCGTCATTTCGAGGTCGATCCAGATCAGGTTGTTTTCGCTGAGGGCAAGGGTGTCGGACATGGTGGGCTCTCTCTGAACGGCCGCGAATTCTCGCAGCCTAAAATTTCCCCATGTCTCCCCTGTTGTTGTCCCTCGCGTTCGCCGTCGCGCTCGCGGCCTCGACCCTCGTCAAGTTCTGGCTGTCCTCCCGGCAGATCCGCCATGTCGCCGCCCACCGCGGCCAGGTGCCGGCGGCCTTTGCCGGCAGCGTCACGCTGGCGGCCCACCAGAAGGCCGCCGACTACACCGTCGCCCGCGCCCGCTTCGGCCTGCTGGCCCTGGCCTTCAATGCCGCCGTGCTGCTGGGCTGGACCTTGCTCGGCGGGCTGAACGCCCTCAACGGCTGGGTGCTCGAAGCCAGTCGCGCCCTGCCCGAGGGCTGGCAGGCCATGGGCTACCAGCTCGGCCTGCTCGCCGCCTTCGTGGCCATCGGCTCGCTGCTGGACCTGCCCTGGGAGCTGTGGTCCACCTTCCGCATCGAGCAGGCCTTCGGCTTCAACCGCACGACGCTGAAGCTCTTCTTCGCCGACATGGCCAAGGGCTTGGCCCTGGGCGTGCTGCTGGGCCTGCCCATCCTGGCGCTGATCCTGTGGCTGATGGGGGCCATGGGCCCGCTGTGGTGGCTGTGGGCCTGGGGCGCCTGGATGGGCTTCAACCTGCTCGTCATGGTCATCTACCCGACCGTCATCGCGCCCCTGTTCAACAAGTTCGAGCCGCTGACCGACGTGGCGCTGAAGGCCCGCGTCGAGGGCTTGATGGCGCGCTGCGGCTTTGCGGCCAAGGGGCTGTTCGTCATGGACGGCAGCCGCCGCTCGGCCCATGGCAATGCCTACTTCAGCGGCTTCGGCCCGGCCAAGCGCGTGGTCTTCTTCGACACCCTGCTGGCCAAGCTCAACGGCGGCGAGGTGGAGGCCGTGCTGGCCCATGAACTGGGCCATTTCAAGCACCGCCACATCACCAAGCGCATCGCCCTGATGTTCGCCATGAGCCTGGCCGGCTTCGCCCTGCTGGGCTGGCTGATGCAGCAGCCGGCCTTCTACCTGGGCCTGGGCGTACAGCCCAATCTGGGCGCGCCCAACGACGCGCTGGCGCTGATCCTCTTCCTGCTCGCCGGCCCGGTGTTCGGCTTTTTCGTCACGCCGCTGGCCAGTCATTTCTCGCGCCGCGACGAGTTCCAGGCCGACGCCTATGCCCGCGCCCAGGCCAGCGGCGCCGACCTGTCATCTGCATTGCTCAAGCTGCACGAGGACAATGCCGGCACGCTGACGCCGGATCCGGTCTATGCGCGCTTCTACTACTCCCACCCGCCGGCGGCCGAACGCCTGGCTGCACTCGCCGCATGAACGATTTGCTGCTCGCCCAATGTGACCCCAAGGCACCCTTGATGGATGCCGACACGCGCAGCCGCGTGCTGGCCGCCCTGCCCGGCTGGCAGCCGGACGCCGAACACAAGGTCATCGGCCGTCGCTTCGGCTTCGGGAACTTCTACCAGACGATGGCCTTCGTCGACGCCGTCGCCGAGATCGCCCATGCCCAGGACCACCACCCTGACATGCTGGTCAGCTACAACGCCTGCACGGTCAGCTGGACGACGCATTCGCGCGGCGGACTGACGCTGAACGACGCGATCTGCGCGGCCCAGGTGAGCGCCCTGCCGGAAGCCTCCGGCGGATGAGCCGTTTCAGCAACCTCGACCTGGGCCTGGTGGTGCGCGGCCATGGCCGCCACTACATCGTCGAGGACGCGGACGGCAAGCGCCTGGTCTGCCACCCGCGCGGCAAGAAGAGCGACGCCGTCGTCGGCGACCAGGTGCGCTTTGCCGAGTCGGGCGACGAGGGCGTCATCGAGGCCGTGGAGCCGCGGCGCAACCTGCTGTTCCGCCAGGACGAGTGGAAGACCAAGAGCTTCGCGGCCAACCTGGACCAGATGCTGGTGCTGGTGGCCGTCGAGCCCGTGTTCAGCGAAAGCCAGCTGGCCCGCGCCCTGATCGCCGCGGAGTCCGCCGGCATCCGCATGGCCATCGCGCTGAACAAGACCGACCTGCCCGGCGCGGCCGAGGCCCGCGAGCGCCTGGCGCCCTACGGTGCCATGGGGCTCACGATGTTCGAGGTCGCGCTCAAGGCCGACCGCGAACGCTCGCGCGCGACGTTGCAGCCCTGGCTGGCGGGCCAGCGCAGCTTCGTCCTCGGCCCCAGCGGAACCGGCAAGAGCACGCTGATCAACCTGCTCGTGCAGGACGCCCAGGCCCAGGTCGGCGAGATCTCGCAGGCCCTGAACTCCGGCCGCCACACGACGACCACGACGCAGTGGTACTGGACCGACGACACGCGCACCACGGCGCTGATCGACTCGCCCGGCTTCCAGGAGTTCGGCCTGCGCCAGATCGCCGCCGCCGACCTGTGGCGCTTCATGCCCGACCTGCGCGAGCATGCCGACTGCCGCTTCGCCAACTGTTCACATATTCACGAACCCGGCTGCGGCGTGCGCGCGGCGGTCGATGCGGGCTTGATCAGCGCCAGCCGATACCGCATATACGGCGAAATCCTCGAAGAACTCCAACGCAAGACCTGGTGAAGATCGCCGCCCTTTCCGTTTGCGCCCTGGCCCTGCTGGCCGGCTGCGCCACCCCCGTCACGTCACCGCCACCAGCCGCCGAGGGCTGGCAGCCGCTGGCCCTGCCCGGCAAGCGGCCCACCAGCTACAGCTGGACGGAGAAGGACGGCCGCCCCGCGCTGGAGGCGGCCTCGGAGCGCTCGGCCAGCATCTGGCGCAAGAAGCTCGACCCCGCGCTGGGCAGCGTCGGCGAGGTCAGCTTCTCCTGGTGGGCCCAGGGCCTGATCGCGAATGCCAACGTGTCCGATGTCGACCGCGAGGACGCCGTCGCCCGCGTGATCTTCGGCTTCGGCGGCGATGTCGACCAGTTGCCGCTGCGCACGCGCATGAAGTTCGAGCTGGCCCAGGCCCTGACCGGCGAGGCGCCGCCCTATGCGACGCTGATGTACGTCTGGGACAGCAAGCTGCCGGTCGGCACCGTCGTCGTCAACCCGCGCAGCGACCGCATCCGCAAGATCGTCGTCGACTCCGGCCCGGCCGAGCTGCGCCGCTGGCGCGAGCACCGCCGCAACCTCGTTGAGGACTTCCGCCTCGCCTTCGGCGAAGCGCCCGGGCCGCTGCTGTCGATGGCCGTGATGACCGACAGCGACAACAACCGCGCCTCGGCCCGCACCTGGTACGGCCCCGTCGAGCTGAAGTGATCAGCGCTGCGGCGGCGGCAGGTGCGGCGCGTCGCTGACCACCTCGCGCGCCTCGACGTCGACGACGTCGCCCGCCGGCTGGCTGCGCTGGGCCCAGGGATTCTTGTTGACGCGGAACCGCAGGTTGGGCCTGCGGCCGGTCAGCAGGCTGAACAGCACGAAGACGACGAAGCCGAGCACGGCGATCACGAACAGGCCGAGCCCGACGAGGGCGCCGGCGACCACCATCAGCAGGCGGATCAGCGAACGGAACAGAGGCATGGCCGCATTCTGGACCGTCTCAGCCCCGGCCGACAAAAGGCATGTTCGTCGCCATGACCGTCATGGTCTGCACATTGGCCGACAGCGGCAGGCCGGCCATGTAGACCACGGCGCGAGCGACGTCCTCGACGTCCATGCGCGGCTCCACCGCCATGCTGCCGTTGGCCTGCGGCACGCCGCGCGCCATCTTCTCGGTCATGTCGGTGGCCGCATTGCCGATGTCGATCTGGCCAGCTGCGATGTCGAAGGCGCGGCCGTCCAGGCTCAGCGACTTGGTCAGCCCCGTGATGGCGTGCTTGGTCGAGGTGTAGGGCGCCGAGAAGGGCCGCGGCGCATGGGCCGAGATGGATCCGTTGTTGATGATGCGACCGCCACGGGGGCTTTGCGACTTCATCAGCGCGAAGGCGGCGCGGGCGCACAGG
>Ga0164290_1002589_pt1 | contig 11774 bp, 9 predicted proteins | sample Micstemetagenome_FD_108782 | JGI IMG/M metagenome (GOLD analysis project Ga0164290, IMG submission 108782) | Contaminated culture microbial community from soil near Moab, Utah, USA - Microcoleus steenstrupii SON62 (Illumina Assembly) | ecosystem: Environmental > Terrestrial > Soil > Soil crust... | reverse complement strand
TGTATATCCATCAGGCATCTTAAGAGGTGAGTCAGTTATTACTACTGCATCGCTTTCATTACTCTTTGTCTTTATCTTCTTAGTAATACTAGTTTTCGAAGAAGTTATTCTTTTATTTTTATTCGATTTTGTTTTAGCAATGTTGTTCTTACTTGATTTAGTATTGACATTACTGTTTTCTTTTCTTATTTCAACTTCATTGTTTTCTGAAGCTTTAGTTTTTAGTGTTATAGCTCGACCCTTTTGATCTTCATTAATTGCACTCTGGTTTGTATTAGCAGTTGTTGCTTTGTTAGTGTTTGCAACGTTTTCTTTTTGTATTTGCTGTGATGATTCATTTTGCGATGTAACAGTCTGCTCCTTTTCTTTCACTTCTGTTTGCCTGTTGCTCCATCTTTCGATTGAGTTTATAATAAACCACAAGCCTATCAGCACTGCAATGCCAAACATGCCCCAGCCTGTGCAGGTTCTGAAAAACACAGGTGGTGGCACACGGTCATCATCTTCCTTATCTAACAAAGCCTTCATCTTTTGCCACGAATGTTCTTCGTCAGGCGTTGGAAGGTTATCCCAGTCGTACTGTTTATTATCCATGACTGTTGATTTCTTGTAATTGAATCATTTTTTGCAAACCCTTTCTTGCTTCGCTTAAATGCCATTTGCTTGTTCCCTCGCTGATATTTAACAAGCCCCCTATCTCCTTATGTCCATACCCTTCTATCACATACAAATTGAAAACAGCCTGTGTTGCAGGTGGCAATCTTCTTATCAAACGCAATAATTCATCTGCTTTCATCTTACTGATCACATCTGATGGTATGTGAACTGTTTCGTCCAGCTCTTTATAAGACTCTATGTTTTGTTTAGACTTAATAAAATCCAGACAGCTATTAATAACAATGGTACGAATCCAGGTGTACAAGCTTGCCTTGCCTGGTTCGTACCGCTGTATATTTTTAAACACCTTCAGAAAACCGTTGTTCAACACCTCCACTGCATCTTCTTCATTCTTAGTGTATCGCATACAAAGCCTTACCATAGAGCTGTAATATTCTTTATACAGCCTTTCCTGTGCTTTGCGATCACCCCTTACGCAACCACGAATGATATCTTCACTATGAAAACCGTTCTCCAAAAAACTTCATAAGGTTAGGCAATGCCGGCACTTTTAGCCGGCATTGCTATGTAAACACTATTTATCTTGTTCTTCTTATCCTAAACGTTCCGCTTGCAGTATGGCTTGCTGCACCTGCAGTAAACGTTCCTGAGAAACTTCCCTCGTAAAACTGTCCAATGGTTGCAGGATAGTTTGTTATCACCACATTGAATGGCTGGACTAAGGTTGGCTGCGGATAGCCTGTTACTGAAAAATAGTTTGCTGCATAAGTACCAGCGACATGGGCGGGATGCCTAAAGCTTAAAGACAGGTACTGAGTGATAGAACCACCGGAAGCCCGAGTACCATTAAATTGTGTAACTATTTGGTTAGATATACTGTCCTGATAACTATATGCCACCAATGAATCGGCAGGTGCGGTCAGGTTATAGCTGGTGCCATCGATTGTGTAATTAATGAATTGAGCCGTTGTTGTGCCGCAAGCCGAAATACTACCTGCATCGGTTGTTGGCGAAGTGATGGTAACGCTGGTTGGGTTAGCACCTTGCTGTGCGCCACCTGCATCAACACCTAACACATCTGCTGTAGTAGGACTTGTACTGCATCGTGTAAATGTAGTAGTGAATTCACCGAGGCTATTTACTCTTGCATACCGTACTGCATTATCGTAAGTGATAATAGCAAATCCATCCGTTACTGCAGCATTTGAGCAATTCAACAATTTGCCTTTAAATGTGATCAATGAAGATCCTGTAGGATTTACAGTAATAGTACCCAGGTTGGTATTGGCTGTGAAAGGGCCAATGTTTTGAGAGTATAAAGCGTTGTTGCATTGGTCTAAAACTTCTAATAGCAGGTTTTCATTGGAAGGCACCAGACCGCTAACATTTCCAAGTGAATCTGTCCATCCATATGATTGTGCCCAACCGGTAGTCACTGAGGTTCTTGTAATTTTCACTTTCACATGCACAAGAGGAACTCCATCGCTATTCTTCAATGTCATTGACAGGTTGATAGCAGGCACATTCACATCGCAGTTCCAGAATGAGAAATGCGATACATCACCAACATAGTTGTTTCCCTGCTTTGTAGCAGAACCTTCTTCTTTCCAAACACCGGTTGTTTCATCAACATACCAAAGCGGAATCGTAGCAGGAGCAGATGATTGTATAGATGAAGGGATAGGAGTAGTTAAAACGGCCTTGCTGCCAGTTTTAATTTGAAGCTTTTCACCGGAAGCAGATTCCAATTCAACAGCCATCATACCATAAGAAGCAAGCATTACACGGCTGCCGTTTTTATCATCGGCCATAAACGAACCGGGAACTCTTTCTGCTATATCAGAAGCGGTAGGATCGATATACGCAGCATATACGTTTATAGTACCAGTATGGGCACCACCACCTGCTGCTTTTACCACACCGTTTGCAGGCAAGGTAACTTTTGCTCCATTTGATAAGGTTACATCACCGCCGGTTGCTGCATCAACAGTTCCGGTTAATGTTTTAGGAATTAATTTGATCATTACCTGGTTGGTACCAGATGTAGCAGCAAAGGTTCTGTATGCTTTAAAGTAACCTGCTTTTTCAGCAGTTACTAAAGAAGTCATTTTATCTAAAGATGCATTGCGAACGCGGAAATAACCTTTAGCATCGGTAGTAGCGGTTTGTGAACCTACTTTTACTAAAACGCCGGCTTCCGGTGATCCGTTTTCATCCATTACATTACCCTGCACAATTGCAGTAATGGGATCGGGAAAAGCAGGACGGGATTCGGGTTTTCCAATATGGCTTAATTCTCTTTGACATTGGAAAAACAGGATTGCAACGAAAAGAAGGGCAATCCCTGTAAAAATTCTTCTCATAATAAGGTATTTGGTTGCATATACCTTCCCGTAGAAGGAAAGGTTGGGTAAGATAGAAAAAAATTGCCCCCTCTAGCTCCCCCAACGGTGGAGAACAACACACAATCCTCGCTTAATGAGGGCTAAAAAAATGAATCTTCTGTAAGCGAGGTTAGTGCGGCAGACTCTTCCCCCGTTGGGGAAGCAGGATGGGGGCCTAATATTTCTGCCGGATGCCCTGGATAAATTTTTCAACTGCACGCCTAACAGCCGTTGCAGAGCCCTGATGGTTATTGACCAGCACCGAGAAGACAAGTAGCTTATTTTGCCTGGTGTAAAGAAAACCACTTAAAGCTACCACGCCGGACAGTGTTCCTGTCTTAGCATAAATGAATGTGCTATCGCTTTTGTAGTAAGAGCTTAATGTTCCTTCTCCACCAGTTGGAAAGATGTCTTTAATGCGTTCCATCCCAAATTCATTCTTCATTTTATTTAGAATGGCAATAAAATCTTGTGGGGTAAAAAGATTATAGCGACTTAACCCGGAACCATCTGCCCAGCGGGGTTTTTGCGGAAGGTCCTTAAAATCAGATTTTAAAATAGTGTCAATGATCTTTGCATCATTCATTACACCTAAAAATTCATTGCTTACCATGAGCAAGGATTGCTCTGCAAAGAAATTGTCAGAGCGGTGCATCATGGGTTTGAGGAGTGAGTCGGTGGGTTGGGAGTGGATTTTATTCCATTTCTTAATTGTAATACGTCCAATATCACTATCTTCTGTTTCCCAGGAATATTGATTAGACCCATTAGCATATCTTTCAGCAAAGCCAAACCTTACTTTAAATGTGTCTGTTATAATCTGCAATGCAGTAGACCAATCATGAGTGACAAAAGGTATCTGTTGACTTCTAAATTCTGAAGTTGAAGTTCTTAAAGAAAATGAATTGCTTGCGATATCACGTTCAATTCCAATTTTAGGATTTGAAACTTTTGCTAAACTTTTTCCCAGTGGAGGACGCATGTTGTTTAACAATGAATCAAAAAAACGTAAACCTGTAGTAAAGAGGCGCACCCTCTCTAACCATGGACAATCTTCTTGTTTGTAAAGTCGCAAAGATGTATCCACCAGTTTAACATTGATGACATTACCATAAATTGGCAAGGAACTTCTTTCTGCCATGTATGCCGCATCATAATCATTCCAACTCCACCCACTTCCCCATCTTTCAATTTTATTGTTCTTAACTAAAAGTCCTAATATGCCTTTTGGAGACCCAAACCAATATTTAAGTGAATCATAAACTGTTTGGTATTTGAATTCGGGATGCAAAAAACTAGGATCTCCAGACACATCAGCTACAACAACTTTATCCTTCGAGTTTCCTTCGGGGATTCCATACCTCAACCCCACCAAACTATCCCCCAAATACTTCATCGCTGCATAACAAGTCGGAATCTTTGTATTACTCGCCGGGACAAAATATTTATCACCCTGGTAGTTGTATAAATATTTATTTGCAGCCGGGTCGAAGATAGAAATGCCTACGTGTGCTGTTAATAAAGAAGAATCGTTCAACACTGTTTCTTTTGCAGAACGGCTAATTTGTTTTTGTACAGAACAAGACAAGAGAAGAAGGCAAAATGTAAAATGCAAAATGTAAAATCTTAAACGCCTTAAGAAAGTTTGGTTTGCAGTTAGTCTGTTCATTTTACATTCTCCATTTTAAATTTTCAATTTTACATTTCCCTCACGGTCTTTCCTGTGCCCGCAACCATCTTTCAGGAATTTCGTTGCTGCTTGCAAGTAAATAGTCCTTGTAAGAACAAGCAATAAATTGTTTGTCGGGTAATTGCATCCACCATCTTCCTGTTTTTTTGCTTTGCAGAAAAACAGTATCCACTTCCGCAAAAGCGGTGTGGAATTCATTGAACGAATCTTTCTCATCCATGATCGCTTCGCGGTTGCCACGGCTTCTTCCATCCATCAGGTACCAAAGCATTTGACTGATTTGTTTTGCAGTTAAGTTCTCTACATCCTTCTCCGGACGGTAACCATAAATACCTACCGTTTGCATGTTGTTGCTCATGCCTGCATATTGCATGAGTGTGCAGGCTTCTTCACCATTCAAACCATTAGGAGTAAACGTATTGGCAGGGGCAAAAGCATGGGCAAGAGCAGAAATATCAAACGACATCAAACTGCAATTGCGTATCACCGGTTCCATCTCATCAATATGCTCTTTTACATTTCCCACTCGGAAGCAATCAAAGCGCAGCTTGTCCATTGTCTCCAACATTCGCGGATGAACAAAATAGCTTTGAAAAGCAATGTGGTTGTAATGACGCATGTAATTGGGTTCGTTCGTCAACAACTCCATTAAAAAATTATCGGCTTTAAATGGAGAATCAATATTGATGTCAATGATAGCATCTACTCCAACAGCATCAATGCTTTTTTTATCATCGGCAAAGGCCTGGTATTGAGAGAGTGTAAGATCATGTGATCCACCGAGCACTACTACTAGTTTATTCTCATTGATCAGTTCATGCACCACCATTTTAAGTGCTGCATAAGTATCATTAACAGATTTACCTGTTTTGATATTCCCAACGTCTGCAAGGCGAACATCTGCATGCCAGTGATATAAGTTATAAAACTCACTACGGATGGCATCAGCAGCATTACTTGCATGTAGCAATGCACCACCTCTTTGCTCGTTACATCCTACAAGAACAATATCAGCCTCATCTATGTCAGGCAAACCTTCTTCGTGAAGCAATGTCTTCCTTCCAATTTGTCCTTCTTTATAAATAGTGTCACCCGAAATCTCTTGAATATTGATAGGATCTAAAAAATCGGTGAGATTATAATACGACATGCCGCAAATTAAGCACTCTTTTTGTTCTGTATAAGCAGATTTGAATACGATAAATTTGAAAAATAAACTCTGGATATGAAAGCGATGATCTTTGCCGCAGGACTGGGCACACGGTTTAAACCCTGGACAGATAAGCATCCCAAAGCACTAGCAGTTGTCAATAAGAAAACACTTTTACAGCGCAACATAGAATACCTGCAACAATATGGCGTGACTGATGTGGTAGTAAACGTGCATCACTTCCCCGACCAGATCATTAAAGCAATTGAAAAAGCCAAAGGCTGGGGAAGCAATGTTATCATCTCAGATGAAAGTGATGAGTTGCTTGATACAGGAGGTGGATTGTTGAAAGCAAAAGAACATCTGAAACATGAAACCTTTATTACAGTAAATGTTGACATTCTTACCGATTGCAACCTAAAGTTTTTCTTATCCCAACATCAGCAAGATGGGTCCTTAATAACAGTTGCTACTACTGATCGTAAAACGTCCCGTTATCTTCTCTTCAATAAATACAACCGTATGATTGGGTGGCGGCATGTAGATAAAGGCGAGGAGAAGATTGTGATTGAAGCGAAAGACATTTTTGAGAAAGCCTACAGCGGCTTAGCCATTTTTGAACCGCAGGCATTAGAGCTCACTAAGCTATCAGGCAAGTACTCGTTAATTGATTTGTACCTGGAATTAGCTGCAGAAAACAAGATCTCTTCCTTTGATCATACGGGTGATAGATTAGTTGATGTGGGCAAACCGTATAGTGTGGAAGCTGCAGAGAGTTTATTTGAATAAGGAAGGAACGCAGATTATTATGATGGTTATGATTTTCGCAAGATGATAACGAATCTTAATGGTCATAACAATCTGCGTTCTATTTTATAATCCGTATTTATCAATGAGATAAATCAACGCAGCCATATTTACTGCGCCAAGATCCAATTCTCTTTTATTCACTGCTTCAAACGTATCATTTCGTGCATGATGATAATCAAAGTAACGCTGGCTGTCAGGTTGCAAACCAGCAACCGGTGTTCCCTGTGTTCTGTTAAGTGGACCAATATCAGCACCACCGCCGCCTTGAGAGAACTCGCTTGCACCATAAGGCTTAAGTAATGCTTCCCAGGCTTTCACTTTAGCAAACTTGTCTGCAGGAACAGTAAAACCAAAACCTCTTGGTGTAAATCCACCGGCATCGCTTTCCAAAGCAAAAATGTGTTTCTCTCCTTTTGCTTTCGCTTCATCTGCATACTTGTTGCCACCACGTAAACCATTTTCTTCATTGGCAAATAATACAAAACGAATGGTCCTTTTTGGTTTATACCCTAAAGCTTTAAATGCTCTTAATATTTCAATGGTTTGCACACAACCGGCGCCATCATCGTGTGCGCCTTCGCAATTATCCCAACTATCTAAATGACCCCCCACTGTGATGTATTCATTCGGGAATTCAGAACCTTTTATCTCGCCAATTACATTATGGCCGATGGTATCAGGCAAAAACTTTCCATGTGTTTGCAGTGTAACAGAAGTAGTTTGCTTCTGCAATGTTTCACTTAACCAATCAGCATCTCTTAAGCCAATGGCAACAGCAGGAATTTTTGGTAATGTATCAGCATAACGTGTTGCACCGGTGTGCGGATGATTATCTGTGCTATGACTCATGCTTCTTACAATCACACCAACAGCTCCATATTTTGCTGCACGGCTTGGACCAGCACCTCTATATTGAGAAGCTTCGCCATAAGCCTGGAACGTTCTTACATAAGTGGGATTGAACTTATAGTTATAGAAAACGATCTTGCCCTTTACCTCATCTTTCTTTTGCTCCAATTCATCAAAGCTATTGACCAATAAAATTGGTGCAGTTAATGGCTTCATGCTTCCTACAGAGTTCCCAAGAGCAACCACATCTAACACTCTTGCTCCTGTTTTTTTGCGACCGTTGTAGGTAAGTGGAACATCTCTTGCGTAAGCTTTATCTTGCCCGCCACGAACCCAGTGCTGCACCATGCACTGCTGCAACCAGGTACTATCAGCATTGGCTGCCTTCATTGCTTTTAATCCCCATTGCTCGGCTTTAACCATTTGAGGAGAGCCGGCCAAACGGCCACCAATTTGTTTGGTAAGCACTCTAAGGTTATCGTAAGCTTTGCTGTTTGACAATATTTCATCAGACAGCTTTCTTATAAAAACAGAATCTTCATTTTGTGCGTTTGCAACAGATAATACAAGACTAAAAATGACTAACGGTAACAGCTTCTTCATGCTTTAAAATTAAATTGAAACAGCTTAGATGAGACACAGTTGCAAAAACATTTATTTAACGGTGGCAACCCAAGCCATCCGCTTTTTGTATTTACCTTAGCCCTTCAATGATGGATCAAATGAAAATAGGAATTGTTTGCTATCCCACTTTTGGTGGTAGCGGTGTGTTGGCCACTGAGTTAGGAAAGGCATTAGCACAGAAAGGACACCAGGTTCATTTTATTACGTACCAGCAACCCGTTCGCTTAAGCTCTTTCATACCCAATATATTCTACCACGAGGTGCAGGTACCAACTTACCCGCTGTTCGATTATCCTCCTTACGAAACGGCATTGGCAAGCACCATGGTAGATGTGATCAAGAACAACAAGCTTGATCTGTTGCATGTGCATTATGCTATTCCGCATGCTTCTGCAGCCTACATGGCAAAATGTATTTTACAGGAAGAAGGCATCCATACACCGGTTATTACAACACTTCCTGGAACAGATATTACACTTGTTGGAAGAGATAAAACATACGCACCAGTTGTGGCTTTCTCTATTAATAAAAGTGATGCCATCACAGCTGTATCAGAAAACCTGCGGGATGAAACTTATAAGACATTTAAGATTGAAAAGCACATAGAAGTCATTCACAACTTTGTAGACGTACAACGTTTCCATCGTAAACCAATTGATGCTTTTAAAAAAGTGATTGCACCCAATGGTGAACGCATTTTATTACACGCATCCAACTTCAGAAAAATTAAACGTGTGCAGGATGTAGTGAAGATCTTTTATGAAGTGAACAAACACCTGCCTGGTAAACTGTTGTTTGTTGGTGATGGCCCTGAAAGAGCTACCGCTGAACAACTGTGCCGACAGTTAGGTGTTTGCGATGATGTTCGTTTTGTAGGTAAGCAAGAGCAGATGGAAGATATTTTAGCCATTGCGGATCTTTTCTTACTCACATCAGAATATGAAAGCTTTGGTTTAGCGGCATTGGAAGCTATGGCGGCAGGTGCACCTGTTGTTTCAACCAATGCAGGTGGTTTAAGTGAAATTATGATTCAGGGTGTAACAGGTTTTATGAGTAACGTAGGTGATGTGGAAAGCATGAGCAAACAAGCTATTGAAGTATTGCAGAATGAAGAACGTTTACTGCAATTTAAAAGAGATGCCACTGAGCATGCTAACAAGTTTGATATCAGCAATATTATTCCGCTGTATGAAAAGCTATATGATGAAGTGCTTAGTAAAGAATTAGTATAAGTAAAACGGAGAGCAATGCTCTCCGTTTTTATTGTTAGTAGTTATTATCTTCTCGATAACCACGGCTCCGGATTCACATTCTTCGATTCAATCATCAACAGAAAATCCAATTGACCACCATCACCATCATCTGCCTGTGCAGTTCTTCCAATTACCTGTCCGGTTCTTACTGTAGCACCCTTGCTTACACTAGCAGAAGATAGGTTGCTGTATACCGTAAAGTATTTACCATGACGAACAACTATCATCATACCATCGCCTAAATTCGATACAGCACTTACTTCACCGTCGAACACAGCTTTTACAGATGCTCCTGCAGAAGGGGTTAAGATGGTGATACCTGGGTTATCACCCATTAGCTTTGTACCCGGTATAGAGTAGGCACCATAGTGAATGCTGACAACTCCCTGATCAACCGGCCAGGGAAGACGAGCTTTGTTTGCTTCAAATTTTCCAGCTAAAGCTCTTTCACCTTCATTTAATGTAAGGAAGCTTTCTTCTTTCTTTTTAGCTGTTGTTTTTTTAGGAGCACTTGGTGTGGCAGTACCGGTATTATTTCTATTCTCCGCTTCTTCCCTTTTTTTCAACTCTGCCAATCGTTCTCTTTCAGCTTTCTTAGCGGCTTCAATCTCGCGGCGTACAATAGCAGCAATCTGGTTTTTCAAAGCCGCATCTCTTTTCTTTTTCTGTGCTAATTGCTGATTCAACTCTTTTTCCTGCGACTGTAGTTTAGCAACAACCTGATCTTTCTCTTTTTTCTGATTATCCAGTTCTTTATACTGCGCCTGCTGATTTTGTAAGGCTGAACTTTTCTGCGTTCTTTTCCCCTGGAGTTGATTCTTACGGTCGGCAATGATTGTTTGAGTTTCCACAATGTTATTAACCTGTGCTTCGCGATAGCTTCTATATGACTTCAGGTAGGTTACTCTTTTCATTGCATCGTTAAAAGAGTTAGCCGAAAAAAGGAAGTTCAGGAAGTCGTAATTGCTCCGGTTCTTATAGGCATACACAACACTCTTTGCATATTGGGCTTTTAAAGTATCCAATTGTCTTTGCAACCGGTTTAGCTCCAATGTGCTCAGATAAATATCATTGCTTATAATTTTTATCTCTTTATTGATATTACCGATATACTGGTTTTGAAGGGCAAGCTTTTTTTGTAAAAGAGTAAGCTGTGCAAGCGTTTGTTTCTTCTGTCCTTTCACTTTACCATAGTCGGCTTGCAATCTTTTAATTTCCTGCTGAATGGCCTGACGTTCTCTTTCCATCTGCGCTTTATCCTGGGCAAAGCCTGCAAAACTTAATAGAAAAAGGCAGGTGGCAAACAGTACTTTTTTCATGCTATGGATTTTAGGTGGTTTATAGTAACGCTTGAATGCCTGATAAATTTTAAAGGCGGCTATAATTTTTAGGTACAGAGAATGGGAAGCTCACTTCATTATTAAAATCGTAATTCTTAAAATCCAATTTAATATCCAACCTGGATTTCTCTGCTACGGTGATGTTTCTTTTAGTAGGAAAGGCCGGACCTTTCTTTGTTTCATAGTCAGAATAGCTCAATACAGCGGTTCTGTTCCGGCTGATATCCGCGTCATCCAGTTTAATACGTTGTACGGCACGGTCAGGCTCAGACAGAGTGATAAGATTTTTAAACCAATGACCTATGCTTAAAATGGAAACACTATTAGGGTCCTTCGAATAGGAAACCAAGTTAGAATCCAGGTAAACTACATTACCAACCAATAAGTTTTGTAATATCTTCAAATCAAGCGGTAGTTCGGTTACTTCCTGCAAATAATCAATGCTTCGGGCAGTATAAGTTTTATCATGCTTGTTCAGCAACTTGATCGAGTCTTTAGTGATCAGTACACGCATCACCTCAATACCTAGTATAGCACTGCCCGAGATCCAGATAATACTGTCTTTAAACATCCTGATATTGGCATTCAAATCATAGCGTTTTCCATCCCCACCCCGGTAATCCACATCAACTTTTGCATTGAATGTATTGTATCCGATCTGCCTTGCTTTTAATTGAGACGCTACCTCATTAATAAACCGGATAGAGTCGGCTTTACCCGAGTCTGAAGCAACAAAAGCAACTGTATCCTTTTTCGCAATAGCCGTTTGAATTTTCTTTGTAGAACGGCAGGAGGTTGATAATCCTGCAAATAATATGATAACGATAAAAAGTCTCATTCCTTAATTTTTTCCTGTTGAACCAAAGCCACCTGAACTTCGCTGTGTTTCCTCAAGCCTTCCGGTTATTTTCCATTCAACCTTTTCAACTTTCTGGATCACCATCTGTGCAATGCGATCGCCGGGTTGTATGATCTGATGCTCACCTGATAAGTTTATCAATACAATCTTAATTTCTCCGCGGTAATCGCTGTCAATAGTGCCTGGTGAATTTAAAC
>Ga0164290_1002588_pt1 | contig 11774 bp, 15 predicted proteins | sample Micstemetagenome_FD_108782 | JGI IMG/M metagenome (GOLD analysis project Ga0164290, IMG submission 108782) | Contaminated culture microbial community from soil near Moab, Utah, USA - Microcoleus steenstrupii SON62 (Illumina Assembly) | ecosystem: Environmental > Terrestrial > Soil > Soil crust... | reverse complement strand
TGCGCTGGCGTTGTTCATCAACATGGCCGGGCTGCCGCAATCGGCCCCGATCGTGGGCGGGCTTGTGCTGACGCTGATGACGCTGCCCACAATCATCATCGCCACGCGGGCCAGCCTGAAGGCTGTGCCGCCGTCGATCCGCGATGCGGCGCTGGGGGTGGGGGCAAGCCGGATGCAGACGATCTTCCATCATGTCCTGCCGCTGGCCATGCCCGGCATCCTGACGGGGACGATCCTTGGTCTGGCGCGGGCCTTGGGGGAATCGGCGCCGCTGCTGCTGATTGGCATGGTGGCTTTCGTGAGGGATTTCCCGGCCGCGCCGCCGGAAGGGTTCTTTGACCCGGCCTCGGCCCTGCCCGTGCAGGTCTACAGCTGGACCCAGCGCGCCGATCCGGCCTTTGCGGAACGGGCCTCGGGCGCCATCATCGTGCTCCTGGTCTTCCTGCTGGCCATGAATGCCATCGCCATCATCCTGCGCCGCCGTTTCGAGCGGCGCTGGTAAGGGGGAACCGCCATGAACGACATGCGTCTGACGGAGAGAGTCGTGACCGAGACAGCCAAGATGACGGCCCGCGGCGTGCAGGTCCATTACGGGACGAACCACGCGTTGAAGGATGTGGATGTGGACATCCTCGACAAGACGGTGACCGCCTTCATCGGGCCGTCGGGCTGTGGCAAGTCGACCTTCCTGCGCTGTCTGAACCGGATGAACGACACGGTGGCCTCGGCCCGCGTGACGGGGCGGATCGAGATGGACGGGCAGGACATCTATGACAGCCGTGTCGACCCGGTGCAGTTGCGGGCCAAGGTGGGCATGGTGTTCCAGAAGCCGAACCCCTTTCCCAAGTCGATCTATGACAATGTGGCCTATGGGCCGAAGATCCACGGTCTGGCGCGCAGCAAGGCGGAACTGGACGAGATCGTCGAGACGTCGCTGAAGAAGGCCGCGTTGTGGAACGAGGTGAAGGACAGGCTTGCCGCCCCGGGCACCGGCCTTTCAGGTGGCCAGCAACAGCGACTGTGCATCGCACGGGCGGTGGCGACCTCGCCCGAGGTGCTGCTGATGGATGAGCCCTGCTCGGCGCTGGACCCGATCGCCACGGCGCAGGTGGAGGAGTTGATTGATGAGTTGCGCGCGCAGTTCTCGGTCGTGATCGTCACACATTCCATGCAGCAGGCGGCGCGGGTCAGCCAGCGGACGGCCTTCTTTCACCTTGGCCACCTGGTCGAGTATGGCGAGACGGGGCAGATCTTCACCAATCCCCGCGACCCGCGCACCGAAGCCTATATCACCGGCCGTATCGGCTGACCGAGGTTCCCATGTCCCAGTCCCATATCCTGTCCGCCTTCGATCGTGATCTTGAATCCATACAGGCCCTGGTCATGCGCATGGGCGGTCTGGTCGAAGCCGCCATCCTTGATGCCGCCGAGGCGCTGGAGACCCGCGATGCGGAGATCGCCCAGCGGGTGCGGGCAGGCGACAAGGCCATCGATGCGCTGGAGGAGCAGATCAATTCCGAATGCGCCCGTGTCATCGCGATCCGTGCCCCGGCGGCATCTGACCTGCGGACGGTGCTGACGGTGATGAAGACCGCTGCAAACCTGGAACGCTGCGGGGACTATGCCAAGAACCTGGCGAAAAGGTCGATGGTCCTGTCGCAGATGACGGCACTGCCGGGATCGACCGGATCGATCCGGCGGATGGCAAAGCAGGTTACCTTGCTGCTGAAGGATGCGCTGGATGCCTACATCGCCCGCGACGCGCGGCTGGCCGAGGATGTGCGCCAGCGCGACCAGGAAGTGGACCAGATGTACAATGCGCTGTTCCGCGAATTGCTGACACATATGATGGAAGATCCGCGCAACATCACGCCTGCGATGCATCTGCATTTCATCGCCAAGAACATCGAACGCGTGGGCGATCACGCCACGGCGGTGGCCGAGCAGGTGATCTACCTGGTCACCGGGCAGATGCCCGGCGATGCGCGGCCCAAGGTGGACAGCACCCTGGCCGGTTCTGCCGAATGACGGCACGGCCCCTGGTCCTGCTGGTGGAGGATGAACCGGCGCAGCGCGAGGTTCTGGCCTATAACCTTGCGGCTGAAGGGTTCGAGGTGATGCAGGCCGTGACCGGGGCCGAGGCCGAGGTGATGGTCGCCGAGACACCGCCGGATGTGATCCTGCTGGACTGGATGCTGCCGGAACTGTCCGGCATCGAGCTGTGCCGCCGGTTGAAGATGCGGCCCGAGACGCGGGGCATACCCATTGTCATGATTTCGGCACGGAGCGAGGAAGTTGACCGTGTCCGCGGGCTGGAGACGGGCGCGGATGATTATGTGGTGAAGCCCTATTCGACGGTGGAACTGATGGCGCGGGTGCGCGTGCAGCTGCGCCGGGTGCGGCCGGCCACGGTCGGGGTCGTGCTGGAACATGGCGATATCCGGCTGGATACGGAAACCCACCGGGTGCATCGCGCCACCGGAGAGGTGCGGCTGGGGCCGACGGAGTTTCGGCTGCTGGCCTGTTTCATGGAACGTCCGGGGCGTGTGTTCACGCGGGAGGCCTTGCTGGATCGGGTATGGGGCCGGGACATCTATGTCGAGACGCGGACGGTCGATGTGCATGTGGGCCGCCTGCGCAAGGCGCTGACCGAGGGCGGTGGGCAAGACCCGATCCGCACCGTGCGCGGATCGGGCTATGCGCTTGGGTAGGGTGGCGGGCACCCCACCGTGCCGTCACAGCCGCGCGATGCGTTCGGTCAGCAGGTCATAGAACCCGTCCGCATCGACCGAACCGACGAAGAGCGCATTGGCGGGCCGCTTCGTCACGCCCCACCAATCGGCCACCGTCATGCCGAGCGTCAGGTCGGACTGCGTTTCGATCTCGACGTTGATGTGGCGACCCTTGAAAAGCTCTGGCCGCAGCAGATAGGCGATCACGCAGGGGTCATGCAGCGGCGCGCCATCGCTGCCATATTTCTGCATGTCGAAGCGTTCGAAGAAATCGGTCCATTCGGCGACCATGCGCCCGGCTTCATTGCCGATGGCACGGAAGGCCTCGACCCGCGCGCGGGTGGTCAGCGCCTTGTGGGTGACATCAAGCGGCATCACCACCAGGGGCACGCCGGAGCGGAAGACGGCTTCGGCGGCCTCGGGATCGACATAGATGTTGAATTCGGCGGCCGGGGTGATGTTCCCGACTTCGAAATAGGCGCCTCCCATCAGGACGATCTGCTGCACCCGCGCGACGATGTCGGGGGCCTTCTCAAAGGCGGTGGCGATGTTGGTCAGGGGGCCCAGCGGGCAGAGCGTGACAGTATGGGGGGCTTCGCGGCGGAGGGTTTCGATGATGAAATCCACGGCATGCTGGTCTTGCAGCGGCATCACCGGATCGGCCATCTGGGGGCCGTCGAGCCCGGTCTTGCCGTGGACATGTTCGGCTGTGACGAGTTTGCGCCGCAGGGGTCGGTCGCAACCCGCATAAACGCGGATGCCCGGCTGGCCGGCGAGTTCGCATATGATGCGGGCGTTCTTTTGGGTCAGGGCCAGGGGCACGTTGCCGGCAACGGCGGTGACGCCCAGAACCTCGATCTCTTGCGGGCTGGCCAGGGCCAGAAGGATCGCCACGGCATCGTCCTGCCCCGGATCGGTGTCGATGATGATCTTGCGCGGCTGTGCCATGCCCGTTCTGCCCTTTCGACGGAAATCTGCGACTTTTGTCTTACGCTGCGCAGAAAAGCCCATACAGGACTTTTTGTCCAGATGGTCAAAGTAACAGGGGGCGCTTGTGATGCGCCCCCTGCGGATTGCCTGTTTCCAGGGCGTTCAGCCGTCGAAATTGACTTCCTCGATCAGCTTCAGGGCCGCCGGGCGCAGCTTTGACACGTCGGTCAGCGGGATGGAATCGGGCGTGAACTCTCCCCAGCTTTGCACGAGGGCCGACCGCGCGACGCCCGGTTTGACCGGGAATTCGTGGTTGGTCTCGGCATAGATGCGCTGCGCCTCGTCGGAGGACAGCCATTCCATGAATTTCAGCGCGTTTTCGCGGTTCGGTGCGGCCTTTGTCATGGCGACGCCCGAGACGTTCAGATGGGTGCCGTCGCCTTCGAAGGTCGGAAAGACGATGCGGACGGATTCGGCGGCGTCCTTCTGTTCCGGGTCGTCCAGCATCTGGCCGATGTAATAGGTGTTGCCCACCGCGATGTCGCATTCCCCGGCGGCGATGGCCTTGACCTGGTCGCGGTCGCCACCATCGGGCTTGCGGGCGAGGTTGGCCTTGACGCCTTCCAGCCAGGCCTTGGCGGCCTCTTCGCCGTGATGGGCGATGACGGCGGCGGTCAGGGCGACGTTGTAGTCATTGGTGCCCGAGCGGATGCAGATGCGGCCTTTCCACTTCGGATCGGCGAGGTCTTCATAGGTGGTCACCTCGCCATCGGCCACGCGGTCCTTGCTGGCATAGACGATGCGGGCGCGGCTGGTCAGGCCGAACCATTGATCGCCGGCATCGCGCAGGGTGGCGGGGATGTTCGCCTCCAGCACGTCTGACTGAACGGCCTGCGTCACGCCAGCATCCACGATCTGGGTCAGGCGGGCGATATCCACGGTCAGGACAAGATCGGCGGGCGAACGATCGCCTTCGGCGACAAGGCGTTCGGCCATGCCCTTGTCGACAAAGGCCACATTGACGGCAATTCCGGTTTCGGCAGTGAAGGCATCGACGAGCGGCTGGATCAGTTCCGGCTGGCGGTGGGAATAGACGTTGATTTCATCGGCCAGCGCCGGAAGGGCCGTGCTGGCGAAGGCGAGAGCCAGAAGGGAAAGGCGCGTCGTCATTTGCTTGAGTCCTTTTGTCGGAATTTGATGCGCCCATAAAACTGACAAATTCACTCAGGTCAATATCCGATGAAAACGATAGGAAAATTGTGAAGTCTGGGGCGCGCCCATCACTTCGCGGCCTTTTCCTCCTGCTTGGCCCGGTTCCAGAGGGCATCCATCTCGGCCAGGTCGCTGTCTGCCGGGTGTTTTCCGGTTTCGGACAGCCAATCCTCGATACGGCCAAAGCGGCGGGTAAATTTTGCATTGGCGCGGCGCAGGGCGGCTTCGGGGTCGACCTTCAGGTGCCGCGCGAGGTTGGCCATGACGAAGAGCAGGTCGCCGAATTCCTCTTCCACCTCATCCTGGGTCAGGCTGTCGCGGGCCTCGGCCAGTTCGGCGGCCTCTTCGGTGATCTTGGCGACCACCTCGTCGGTGGAGGGCCAATCGAACCCCACGCGGGCGGCTCGCTTTTGCAGTTTGACCGCCCGTGTCAGCGCGGGAAGGCCAAGCGCCACACCATCGAGCACCCGGGCCGGACCGCGTTCGGCCGCTTTCATTCTTTCCCAGTCCTCGGTCTGCTGGGCGGCGGATTTGTCGCGGCTTTCCGCGCCGAAGACATGCGGATGACGGGCGACCATCTTGTCCGATATGGCGCGGGTCACGGCGTGGAAGTCGAAATGCCCGGCCTCGACGGCCATCTGGGCATGGTAGACCACCTGAAACAACAGGTCGCCCAGTTCGCCGCGCAACTCATCCCAGGCCTGCCGTTCGATGGCATCGGCCACTTCATGCGCCTCTTCCAGCGTGTAGGGGGCGATGGAGGCGAAATCCTGTTCGATATCCCAGGGGCATCCGGTGGCGGGGTCGCGCAGGCGGCGCATGATTTCCAGCAGGCGGGGAAGGCCGCCGTCGGGATCGGTGATCAACTTGTCGTTCGTGGTCACGTCGTCCGACCTTCCGGCCATTGCAGCCCCCTGCGAATTGGGATTTGATCAAAGGCCATCACGTCCGAGGAAACCGCAATGCCCGTCCTGAACCGTATCGCCGCTTATGCCGAGGAAATGAAGGGGTGGCGGCGTCATCTTCATGCCCATCCCGAGCTTGGCTTCGACTGCCACGACACGGCGGCCTACATCGTGGAGCGGCTGAAGGAGATCGGCGTGGACGAGATCCATACCGGCGTCGCCAAGACGGGGATCGTGGCGATCCTGAAGGGGCAGGGGGCGGATGCGCCGGATGCGCCGGTGATCGGGTTGCGGGCCGACATGGACGCGCTGCCCATCGAAGAGATCACGGGGGCGGAACATGCCTCCACCATTCCCGGCAAGATGCATGCCTGCGGGCATGACGGGCATGTGACCATGCTGCTGGGCGCGGCGAAGTACCTGGCCGAGACGCGGCGTTTCTCCGGTCGGGTGGCGCTGCTGTTCCAGCCGGCGGAAGAAGATGGCGGCGGCGGCGAGGTGATGGTGAAGGAAGGCGTGATGGACCGGTTCGGGATCGGGCAGGTCTATGGCATCCACAATGCGCCGAATGTGGAATTCGGGCATTTCCACACCAATCCCGGGGCGTTGATGGCCTCGGTCGACACGGCCTTCGTCTATATCACGGGCAAGGGCGGGCATGGCGCGAACCCGCATGAATGCATCGATCCGGTGGTGGCCGTGGTGGGCATGGTGCAGGCCATCCAGACCATCATCCCGCGCAATGTCTATGCGCTGGACGAGGCGGTGATTTCGGTCACGCAGATCCATACCGGGACGGCGTCGAACATCATCCCGGAAGAGGCGATGTTCTGCGCCACGATCCGCTGCTTCAACCCCGATGTGCGCGCCCTGCTGAAGCGGCGCATCCATGAGATCATCGAAGGCCATGCGCTGGCCTATAACGTGACGGCGCGGATCGATTACGACTGGGGCTATCCGGCCACGATCAACGAGGCGGGCGCGGCAGCCTTTGCCGCCGATGTGGCGCGGGAAGTGTCCGGCGCGGGCGCGGTGAATGACCGCGCCAACCGCGAGATGGGGTCGGAGGATTTCTCCTACATGCTGGAGGCGCGACCGGGGGCCTATCTCTTCCTCGGCACGGGGCCGGGGGCGGGGCTGCACCATCCGGCCTATGACTTCAATGACGAAGCGGCGCCCATCGGCGCCAGCTTCTTCGCGCGGTTGGTGGAGCGGGCGCAACCGGCGGCCTGAACCGGCAGGCGGAATTGGAAAAGGGCAGCGAGGATGACCTCGCTGCCCTTTGTGTTTGCAATCGTCAGCCGATCACTTCAGCGCGGCGGTGACGATGACTTCGACCTTGTAGTCCGGGGTGGCAAGCTTTGCCTCGCCCGTGGCGCGGGCGGGGGTGTGGCCCTGCGGAACCCAGGCATCCCAGACGCTGTTCATGTCGGCGAAGGTCGCGATGTCGGCCAGCCAGATCTGTGCCGACAGGATGCGCGTCTTGTCGGTGCCCGCCTCGGCGAGGATGCGGTCCACCTCGGCAAGGCAGGTGCGGGTCTGGTCGGCCACGCTGTCGCCGGGATTGCCGACCTGGCCCGCCAGCCAGACGATGCCGTTGTAGCAGACGGCTTCCGACATGCGGGGGCCGGTGCCGATGCGCTTGATCTCGGACATGGGAAAATCCTCCTGTTTGACTGATCGGCTGGTTATCGCAGGGCTGCGGGAAAGGAAAGCGGCAGGGGACCGCCGAACCCAGACGAAAGGATGCGCGGGGATCGGCCACCCATCCCTGTGGCCGGGTTGGCAGGGGGGCGATCCCGTGGCAGGGGCCGGGTTCCTTGCAACAACGAAAGGCGGACCGATGCGCCAGCCCCTGCTTTCGACGTTTCTTGCCCTGGCCCTTCTGACGCCCGCCGCTGCCCAGGCACAGCGCGAGCCGAAGGGGTTTCTCGCCCTGTTTGCCGTGCCGCAAGGGCAGGGCCAGGGGATGGACCGGGCAGAGTTGAAGGCCGCCGTGCGTGAGGCGATGGCGGAGCGGCAACGGGGGCGCATCTGGTGCGTGCCTTTCGCGCGGGCCGTGAGCGGCGTGGAGATCCGGGGCAATGCCAAGACCTGGTGGGATCAGGCCAAGGGGCGCTATGCCCGTGGCAAGGAGCCGAAGGTGGGCGCGGTGATGGCCTTTGCCGCCAGCGGGGCGATGCCCAAGGGGCATGTTGCCGTGGTGTCCAAGGTCGTGAGCGACCGCGCGGTTCTGGTCGATCAGGCGAACTGGGTGCGCAACCGCATCACGCAGGATACGCTCGTTGTCGATGTCTCGCCGGAAGGGGATTGGTCACAGGTGCGTGTGGACAATGGCCAGGGCAGCCTGGGCCGCGTGAACCCGGTCAAGGGATTCATCTACAACTGAATGACGGTGGATTGGAGCGGGTGAAGCGCGACCGGGGACAAAATCCAACCCGGCTGCGCCGCCGCTTTTTCCTTCGTTATCAATAACTTCGGCCCGCTTGGCTTCCCGGTGGATTTCTACCGTGTGTGCCTGACGTGCTGTCAGTGTGTGCTGCGTATAGACGGGCTAAGAGCAACAAGCAACGGCTTGCGCGAGCAGTGGTTGCCCGTCATGCTCTCTCTCTGTGATGTTTCCAACAGAGCGGTCCTCTTGAATGTTCTCTTTGCAAATTGGCGAAGCCCCAGCTTCTAGTGGCAATGCAAGCGATTGGATGGACTTAGTTTCGTCTCTAGTGTCCTCGCTTGCGTGGCCGATGGCGGTAGTGGCTGTTGCCTTCATGTTTCGAAGACCAATTGCGACTTTGCTGGACAAGATACGAAAGTTCGCGGTTGGCAATGTGACTTTCGAAATAGCGGATAAACTCGATGAGGCGGAGAAGATTGTTCAGGAAGAAGCGCCGGACCAAGTAGTGCCCGCAGTTACCCAAAGTAACGACAGGATAAAGGCATTACAGTATCCGCCCGATTATGTCGTGATTAGCGAGTGGCGAACCATCGAAGTGATGCTTCGCAAGATCGCCCAATCTCGCGACATTTCGTTTCGCGCTCCATCCCGTATCACTACCCGAGAGCTCGTCAGAATGGAATTAATCAAGCCAACGACCGCAGAGCTCATACTTGATCTTTCCTCAATTCGAAACCGTGTTGCTCATGGTGAGGCGGAGGTTTCACAGGCCGATGCGCTTCGCTTTCTCGACCTTGCAAGCATAGTCAAGGCCGACCTGAACCGGGTTCCTGGACCACCCGAAAATCGGTAGAAAAATCCGAGGCCCTGACCTCAACAGGTCAAGCCGCGCGTCACCCCCCGGTGGGGTCGCCTTCTCCACCATCCGGGGCACCCCATGCCGCACCCCTGCCGCCCCTTGGTTTACCCTCCGGGACCGGGTGACTTCCCGTCTCTCCATGCAATAACATTCACAACGTTCTTAGTCGTCTGATACTCTTTGAACTTCGCCGTGAAAGCCATTGAACAGACTAGAAAAATCCGTCAGGGAAGCAGGGCAATCCAAGGTGGAATTTCATGACAAGAACATTGATGGACGTTGTGTCGGGCTCTAGACCAATCCCTTTCGCTGAGGGTGAGATACGGACTGCAATGGAGGCAGTTAAGGTGCGGCGGGGCAAGGGCAGTGACCTCAGCATCGGGCACCCGAAGTTTAGTGAGGGCGGCGCTGGTGTGATGGAAGCCGCACAGGAAGGGCTGTTGTTCTTCTACTCTCCGATCCAGCTAAAGAGCGCGTTCTTGTTTGTGAAGCTGGACGCTGGGCGGGGCCTCCTTGGTGGGCAAAAGGCTGTGTATGCAAGCTACGTTGCCACCGATCTGGAAGCCGATGAATGGGAAGTCGGCACGGTGTTCAAGATGTGGGGGATAGCGGTCACGTCGATTGGCAACGTCTACCGCGCTTACGGCTACGCCTGATCCGTATGGTGTCTTTGGCCTCTAGGGTATGCCCCAGCGGCCACCTCGAATGGACTCTGAGATGGTGGCCGTTGACTGTTGACGGATTCCAACGGCCAGCCTATAAACGGCCAACACCTCAACGGCCACCATAGGACACCGCAATGGCAACCATCCTCTACGCCCGCGTCTCGACTACGGAACAGAACCTTGACCACCAGCGCACCCAAGCCGAAGCGGCGGGTTTTCAGATTGACGAGGTCGTGGCCGATGACGGCGTGTCAGGGATCACCACGCGCTTTGTTGAACGCCAGCAAGGCAAGCGGCTGTTCGACATGCTGCGCCGGGGGGATACTCTGGTGGTGCGCTGGGTGGACCGCCTTGGGCGCAACTATCAGGACGTGACGGACACCATCCGCGACTTCATGCGGCGGGGCGTGGTCATCCGCACAGTCATCAATAACATGACCTTCGATGGGGCCACCCAAGACCCCATGCAGCAAGCCGTCAGGGACGCCCTGATAGCCTTCATGGCGGCAACCGCACAAGCACAGGCCGAAGCCACCAAAGAGGCTCAGAAGGCGGGCATAGCGGCGGCACGGGACAAGATAGAAGCCTACCGGGGGCGCAAGCCCAGCTATGACCGGGTGAAGCTGGCCGAAGTGTTGGACATGGCGGGGCAGGGGCACGGGGCATCGGCCATCGCCAGCGCGTCCGGCCTGTCTCGGGCGGCTGTGCGGCGGATCATCGAAGCCCCCGAGGATGCAGAGGCGGCGCTGGCCCGGTGGGAAGGAGTGCGGGCATGAGCGTGGTTCTGGACGTGATGTTCTGGGTGGTGAACGGGGGCTTGGCTGCGGGCGGGGTCTGGTCTGTTTGGCACAACCTCCGACTATGAAATGACTTCGATTCTTTGGCGGAGCGGTGTGTGTGCTGGAGTGTCTTTCTTTCACGCTATCTGTCTGTTATCTACATCAAAAAAATGGGACTGAATAGGATAGCAAGATGAAAGTATCCCCAACTGGTTCAGTTTTAATTTCTTCCTATCCACGCAGCGGCAACCATATGCTAAGAGCCGTTTTAGAATATGCAACAAGACGGCCAACGCTTGGATGCCCAGAAACGAATAATGACCCGCCGATCTTCGAGAGGGAACCCAATCGAAATGAAAAATTGATTTCAATTGAAAGTGACTTGCCAGTCGGCCTAAAGATGCACTCATTAAGAGATTTCGCGCTTTGGGAGCGGCAAGGCCCGGAATTTGTGCGGCAAATGCTTCTAATCACTCGTGATCCGGTGGAGGCTATATCGTCACATTTGTTGCGTGCCTTTCGAAAAAAGTGGTTTGTCTCTGATAAGTCGCTGAGGCGTGCTGTTGCTGGCGAGCTCAGCTTCTATTTAGAAAGTGTAGTTCTTTTTCGTTCGTATGACGACCAGAACAGGTTTCGTGTGTCTTTTGAAAAGCTGAAAGGCCCTGATAATACGAGGTATGTAAACGAGATTCTTCGAGAAATTGGCATTGATGCTTCGTTATCTGAAGAAGAGCTAAGGAGAGTTCTTCGTTTGTCGAAAGATAGTCAGAAGTCATTAAAGCCAGTTCAGCAAAATCTCCAAAATAAAGTAAAAAAAGAAGTTGCTCGAATGGTAAGCTCTGAACAGATTGAAAGGCTGCTTGGGAACTAAGTTTCTTGTGAAACGGTTACGTTTCGCTCGGCTGGCCCACGCCCACCGCGCGCTTGATGAGGCCGTGGCCGAAGCCTACGGCTGGGGCGAGGACTGGCGGGCGGGCAAGCTGACCGACGACGAAATCCTAGCGCGGCTGTTCCGGCTGAATCAGGAGCGGGCTGCGGCAGAGAAGGCTCCATAAACGACAGCGAAGCCAATCCCAGCAAGTTAAACAGGCACGAGAACTTTTCTCGTAGCCCTAGCCTTTTGCTGCGAGCCAATTGCAGATAGTTGGACCACATGGCGAAACGAACGCGAAAACACTACCGGATCGACCAGTTGCCGGTGTCCCACCACATGATGCACCGTGCGGTTTCTCAGGTGCGGGAACGGGCGAAAGAGAACGACTGGAACGAAGGCGCGTCACTCGGTGATGCTGCGTTACTC
>Ga0164290_1002587_pt1 | contig 11780 bp, 13 predicted proteins | sample Micstemetagenome_FD_108782 | JGI IMG/M metagenome (GOLD analysis project Ga0164290, IMG submission 108782) | Contaminated culture microbial community from soil near Moab, Utah, USA - Microcoleus steenstrupii SON62 (Illumina Assembly) | ecosystem: Environmental > Terrestrial > Soil > Soil crust... | reverse complement strand
TTCGATGCGGCGGTACTTGGGCGCATTGGCGTCGCCGGTGGCGGCCCACTGCGAGTAGTAGTCGACCAACGGTCGTGTCTGGGCCGAGTAGACGTCCAGGCGCTTCTTGACGGTCTCTTCCTTGTCGTCCTCGCGCTGGATCAGGTCTTCGCCGGTCTCGTCATCCTTGCCGGCGGCCTTGGGCGGATTGAACTTGACGTGGTAGGTGCGGCCGGAGGCGACGTGCACGCGGCGGCCGCTCATGCGCTCGATGATGGCGTCGAAGGGGACGTCGATCTCCAGCACATAGTCCAGCTTGACGCCCGCAGCCTTCATCGCATCGGCCTGGGGGATGGTGCGCGGGAAGCCGTCGAACAGGAAGCCCTTGGCGCAGTCGGGCTGGGCGATGCGTTCCTTGACAAGGCCGATGATGATGTCGTCGCTGACCAGGGCGCCCGAATCCATCACGGCCTTGGCGGCCAGGCCGAGAGGCGTGCCGGCCTTGATGGCCGCACGCAGCATGTCGCCGGTGGAGATCTGCGGAATGCCGAATTGCTTGCAGATGAAGGCAGCTTGGGTGCCTTTGCCGGCGCCGGGTGCGCCCAGAAGGATCAGTCGCATGGGTCTCCTCGTCTCGTCAGGACTGTTGAAAAGTCCTGCATGGGTCAACGATCAGTATCGCATGCGGCCTTTCGGGGGCCTGACGTGTCAACCCTGGATCAGACGCCTCACGCGCTCCAGGTCATCGGGGGTGTCGACGCCCGGACCGGGCCTTTCCTCGCTGACATGCACGGCGATGCGTTCGCCATGCCAGAGCACGCGCAACTGCTCCAGCGATTCGATCTGCTCCAGCGGGCTGACCGCCAGCGTCGGGAAGCGCCGCAGGAAGCCGGCACGGTAGGCATACAGGCCGACATGGCGCAGCGCGCTGTTGGGTTGACCACCCCCATCGCGCCACCAGGCAATGGGGGCGCGCGAGAAATACAAGGCCCGGCCGGCCTGGTCGGTGACCAGCTTGACGACGTTGGGGTTCGCGAACTCGGAAGGGTCGGTCAGTGCATGGGCGACGGTCGCCATCACGCAATCCGGCCGGCCGGCCAGAGTGGCCGCGCAGGCGTCGATCATGGCCGGCGCGATCAGCGGCTCGTCGCCTTGCACGTTGACGACGGCGGCAGCGTCGGCGAGGCCGAGCTGCTCGACGGCCTCGGCCAGGCGGTCGCTGCCTGACGGATGGTCCGCCCGCGTCATCAGCGCCTGCACGCCATGGGCGACACAGGCGGCGGCGACCTCGGGGGCATCGGTGGCGACGACGATTCGGCTCGCGCCCGACAAGGCGGCACGCTGGGCGACGCGCACGATCATCGGCAGGCCGCCGATGTCGGCCAGCGGCTTGTTGGGCAGCCGGGTCGAGGCCAGCCGCGCGGGGATGATGACGGTGAAACTCACGGCGCGAGCGGGACGGGGCCGCTGGCCGTGTCGGGATCCCAGGGCCTGGCCTCGTTTTCCAGCATCAGCGGGATGCCGTCGCGGATCGGGAAGGCCAGGCGGTCGGCGCGGCAGGCCAGGGCCGGCTCGTCACCGCGCAGCAGCGTCAGCGGCCCCTTGCACAGCGGGCAGACCAGCATTTCAATGAGGCGTTGATCCATCAGGCGGCAGCGAAAAGTCTTTGCAATTGTTGGTCCAGCGCGGCCTCGAAGCCGGCACCGGGCGCAAAGTCTAGCGTCACGACCCAGGCCGGCGTGGCGCCGACGCGCTCCGGCGGGAGCTTGACGGCGTCCTTTTCGGTCAGCAGCACGCCGGCGGCATCGGCGGGCCAGGGCAGGGTGGTGAAGTCGGCATGGTCGGGCAGCGGCAGCGGTTCAAAGCCCAGGCCCAGGCCGGCCAGCATGTCGAAGAAGCGCTGCGGGCGGGCGATGCCGGCGCAGGCGACCAGTCCCGGGCGGCCGCGCAGGGCCAGCAAGGCGTCCATCGAGGCCGTTTCGCCCGCCCACCAGGCAGCCAGCGGCACGGCGCCGGCCAGTCGCCGCTCGACGACGAAGCCGGGCAGGGCGGTGCTGGGCGAGGTGGCGTTGTAGACGACGAGCTGATCGGGTTGCGGCGCTGCGGGTGGCTGGCGCAAGGGCCCCGCCGGCAACAGCCGCCCGTTGCCCAGGCCACGCTCGTCGAAGACCAGCAGGCTCAGCTGCCGCGGCAGCCGCCAGTGTTGCAGGCCGTCGTCGCTGACCAGCAGGTCCAGCTCCGGCTGGGCGGCGAGCAGGGCACGCGCCGCGGCCACGCGGTCGCGGCCGACGGCCACCGGCACGCGGCCGCGCAGATGGATGAGCAGGGGCTCGTCGCCGGCCTGGCGCGCCGTCGATCCGCGCGTCACCAGGTGCACGCCGTCGCCCTCCCGACCGTAGCCGCGCGACACCACGCCCGCGCGCAGGCCGCGCTCGCGCAGCAGCTCAAGCAGGGCCAGGGTCGTCGGCGTCTTGCCGGCGCCGCCGACGATCCAGTTGCCGACGACGATGATGGGGACGGGCAGGACTGCGGTGCGCTTCAGGCCGAGCTCGTAGACCAGGCGGCGCAGCGCCAGCAGCGCGCGGTACAGCCAGCTCAGCGGCAGCAGCGCGGCGGACAGCGGTCCGCCGGAGAGCCACTCGCCCTGGAGCCGATCAGCGAGCGTCGGTCTGCGCGGCGAAGGTGACACGCGTCAGGCCGACGCGGCGCGCCGCGTCCATCACGTTGACGACGGCCTGGTGGGGCGTGGCGGCGTCGGCCGAGATGATCAGCGACGCGTCCGCATTGCCGCCCGAGGCTTGGCGCAGGGCGTTGATGAGGATGTCCACCGAGCGGCCTTCCACCGGCTGGCGGTTGACGACGAAGCGGCCGTCCGCTGCGATGCCGACGATGACCTCCTGCGGCCTGTCCTTGAGCTTCTCCGCGTCGGCCGAGGGCAGGGTGATCTGCAGCTCGGTGAACTTGGAATAGGTCGTCGACAGCATCAGGAAGATCAGGATCACCAGCAGCACGTCGATGAAGGGGATCAGGTTGATCTCCGGCGGCTCGCTGTGCGGGGGGCGAAAGCGCATCGCGTGATCCTCAGGCCGTGTAGCGGCGCAGCTGTCCGAGCAGGCGGTCGGCGGCGGCTTCCAGCTCGAGCACGTATTCCTCGATCTTGCCGCGGAAATAGCGGTGGGCCACCAGGGCCGGAATCGCGATCATCAGGCCAAAGGCGGTGTTGTAGAGGGCGATGGAAATGCCGTGGGCCAGCTGGGCCGGATTGCCGCCGCCGGGCGTCTGGCTGCCGAAGATCTCGATCATGCCCACCACCGTGCCCATCAGGCCGAGCAGCGGCGCGGCCGTGGCGATGGTGCCCAGGGTGTTCATGTAGCGCTCGAGCTGGTGCACGGCGCGGCGGCCGGCGAACTCGAAGACCATGCGCAGCTTGCCCTCGGGCATCTGGGGCTCGACGGTCACGGCGCGCAGGCCCGAGGCCAGCACCTCGCCGAGGATGGAGTTCTCGGCCAGGCGGTCGACCATGTCGGGAGCGGGCAGCTGCTGGGCGCTGACATTCATGACGTCCTCGAGCAGCCGCGGCGGCAGGACGCGGCTGGCGCGCAGGCTGGACATGCGTTCGATGATCAGGGCCAGGGCCACCACGGAGCACAGGAGCAAGGGCCAGATCGGCCAACCGGCGGCTTGTATGATCGAAAACAAGGTCGTCCCCGTCGATAGATTGCGCGGGATTATGGCCCCAGCGTCGACGCCCTCCGGCGGCGTTCTCCCCTACGGAAGCGTTCCCACAAATCCACCGTTGCTGTGGATAACTTTGTGGGCAAGGACGCCCGGCTGGCCGGCGGAGGCCGTCAAATCAAGGCCTTGGACAACTTGCCTCCAATTTGAGCAGCGGAATTCGAATTGAAAAACAAGGCCTTATGTGCTGATGACGGTGCCGTGACAGGTGAAATGAGCCGGAATCGCCCGCCAGCCCAGTGTTGGCGCGGCTGTGGACTTCCCGGCCCGCGCCGGCATTGGGTTTGCGCGTGATTGAGGCTCGCGAAGCCGCTTCAACTCGGCGTGTCTGGGGGGTGGCAGGCCTGCTGGAGGCGGTCGGCCAGAGCCTGGCCGAGCGCTTCTCCGTCGTCACCGTCGGTGGCGAGCTGTGCGGCTTCACGCGCGCGGCCAGCGGCCACTGCTATTTCAGCCTGAAGGATGCCGACGGGCAGGCCGCCAGCCTGCGCTGCGCCATGTTTCGCCGCGCCGCCGCCCTGCTGGACTTTGCGCCGAGCGAGGGCATGCTGGTCGAGCTGCGTGGCCGGGTTGCCGTCTACGAGCCGCGCGGCGAGCTGCAGTTCGTCGTCGAAGCCATGCGCCGGGCCGGCGCCGGCACGTTGTACGAGCAGTTCCTGAAGCTGCGCGCCCGGCTGGCGGCGGAGGGCCTGTTCGAGCCTGAGCTCAAGCGGCCGCTGCCGCCGCATCCGCGCCGCATCGGCGTCATCACCTCGACGGCCGGCGCGGCCCTGCACGATGTGCTGACCGCCCTGGCGCGGCGGGCGCCCCAGGTCGAGGTCGTCGTCTATCCCAGCCTCGTGCAGGGCACCGAGGCGCCGGCCGCCCTCGTCAGCGCGCTGCGCATCGCCAACCAGCGCGCCGAAGTGGATCTGCTGCTGCTGGTGCGCGGCGGCGGCTCGCTGGAGGACCTCTGGGCCTTCAACGACGAACGCGTCGTCCGCGCCGTGGCGGCGTCCGAGCTGATCGTCATCTGCGGCGTCGGCCACGAGACCGACGTGACCCTGTGCGACCTCGCCGCCGACCTGCGCGCTCCGACGCCCACGGCCGCCGCCGAGCTGGCCGCGCCCGCGCGCGAGGGCCTGCTGCAACAGCTTGCCGTGCTGGAGCGCGGCCTGATGCTGCGCCTGGATCACCGCCTGCAGTCACTGGCCCAGCGCCTGGACCGCCTCGGGCTGCGCCTGGCCAGGCCCAGCGATGCCCTGGCCCGCCAACGCCGCATGCTCGACCTGCTGGCCCAGCGCGCCGCCGCCGCGCCGGGGCGGCGCATCGAGTTGCAGCGCCAGCGCCTGGAGCATCTGGCCCAGCGCCGCGAGCGCGGCCGTGCCGAGCTGCTGCGCCGCCAGGTCACCCGCCTGGACGCCCTGCAGGCTCGGCTGCAGGCCCTGGACCCCCAGCATGTGCTGGCGCGCGGCTATGCCTGGCTGGATGACGGTGCCGGCGGCGCGGTGACCTCCGTGCACCGCCTGCTGCCCGGCGCCGAGGTGCGTGCCGTGCTCGCCGACGGCAGCCTGGACCTGCGGATCCTGGGGGTAGAGCCAGCGCGGAAAGGGTGATCCCCTCTCCCTACAATCTTGCGGTTCACCTTCCCCCAACACAGAGGACTCCACGATGGAACACACGCTGCCCCCGCTGCCCTACCCGATCGACTCGCTGGCTCCCCACTACAGCCAGGAAACCCTCGAGTTCCACCATGGCAAGCACCACAACGCCTATGTGGTGAACCTCAACAACCTGCAGAAGGGCACCGAGTACGAAGCCCTGTCGCTGGAAGAGATCATCAAGAAGGCGCCGAACCCCGGCCCCATCTACAACAACGCCGCCCAGATCTGGAACCACACCTTCTTCTGGAACTGCATGAAGCCGCAAGGCGGCGGCGAGCCCGGCGGCAAGCTGGCTGAAGCCATCAACGCCAAGTGGGGCAGCTACGCCGCCTTCAAGGAAGCCTTCGTCAAGAGCGCCGTCGGCAACTTCGGTTCGGGCTGGACCTGGCTGGTCAAGAAGGCCGACGGCTCGGTCGACATCGTCAATACCGGCGCCGCCGGCACGCCGCTGACCGGCGCCGACAAGGCCCTGCTGACCGTCGACGTGTGGGAACACGCCTACTACATCGACTACCGCAACCTGCGCCCCAAGTTCGTCGAGACCTTCCTGAGCAACCTCGTCAACTGGCAGTTCGCCGAACAGAACTTCGCCTGAGTCCAGCGTCTTGTGTACCAAGGCCGGCATTGCCGGCCTTTTTCATGCCTGCAGCACGGCGCCTGCCGCTGCCTTGATTCAGATCATGGGGTCCGCAGCCGCCGCGCCCTAGATTGCCGGCGTGAGCGCTTCTCCCCCAGGTTTGCCCGCGGCCGACGCCGACGCGCAGGCCCTCGCCCCCTTCACCACCTGGCCCGACGGTCCGGGCGGTGTCGCCCTGTCGCAGTTCCAGGTGGCCGGCATGCATTGCGCGGCCTGCTCGGGGCTGATCGAGTCGGCCCTGCTGAAGCTGCCCGGTGTGGACGGCGCCAGCGTCAACCCCGCCGCCGCCCGGCTGGCGCTGCGCTGGCGGCCCGACCGGCTGCCGCTGGCCGAGGTGCTGGCCGCCCTGCATGCGGCCGGCTACCGGGCCACGCCCGATGTCGCCGCGCCGGCCCGCGAGCTTCGCCGCCAGGAGAGGCGCCAGGCGCTGTGGCGGCTCTTCGTCGCCGGCTTCCTGATGATGCAGGTCATGATGCTGGCCACGCCCGCCTATGTGGCCGAGGCCGGCGAGCTCAGTGCCGACCTGGACCGCCTGCTGCAATGGGGCAGCTGGGTCATGACGCTGCCCGTCATGGTGTTCTCGGCCGGCCCCTTCTTCAGTGGCGCCTGGCGCCAGCTGCGCGCCGGGCGGCTGGGCATGGACGTGCCGGTGGCCCTGGGCATCGCCGTCACCTTCGTCGCCAGCACCGGGGCCTTGTTCGACCCGACCGGCCCGCTCGGCCACGAGGTCTATTTCGATTCGCTGACCATGTTCGTCGCGCTGCTGCTGCTGGCGCGCTGGTTCGAGCTGGGCGCGCGCCACCGCGCCGCCGAGGCGCTGGAGGCCGTGGCCGGCGCGCTGCCGATGAGCGCCGAGCGGCTGCGCGACGACGGCAGCAGCGAGCGCGTGCCGCCCGAGGCCCTGCGTCCGGGCGAGCGCATCCGCGTCGCCGCGGGCGAGGCCTTTGCCGCCGACGGCCTGGTGCTGAGCGGCCAGGGCTGGGTCAACGAGGCCCTGCTGACGGGCGAGTCGGCGCCGGTCGCCAAGGCGGCCGGTGATGCCGTCGTCGCCGGCAGCATCAGCCAGGACGGCGCCTTCGTCGTCGCTGTGCAGCGCGTCGGCGCCGACACGACGGCCCAGGGGATCGTCAGGCTGATGCAGCAGGCCCAGAGCCAGCGACCTTTTGTCCACGGCCTGCTGGACCGCGTGGCCGTCGGCTTCACCGCCGTCGTGCTGCTGCTGGCCCTGGGCGCGGGCCTGGCCTGGTGGTGGCTGGAGCCATCGCGGGCCGTCGCCGTCGCCGTGGCCGTCCTCATCGTGACCTGCCCCTGCGCGCTGACGCTGGCGGCGCCGGCCGCCTGGCTGACGGCCGGCGGCGCGCTGGCGCGGCGCGGCCTGCTGCTGGCCGACCTGTCGGCGCTGGAGCGGCTCTGCGCCGTCGACAGCGTCGTTTTCGACAAGACCGGCACCCTCAGCGAGGACCGGCTGCAGCTGCGCCGCCACTGGGCGGTGGGCGCCGATGCCGATGCCCTGCTGGCCGTGGCGCGCAGCCTCGCAACGCTGTCGCGCCACCCCCATGCGCGCGCCCTGGCCGATGCGGGTGGCGCCAGCCACTGGACCGACGTGCGCGAGCTGCCCGGCCGCGGCATCGAGGCCCGCGACGCCACCGGCAAGCTGTGGCGCCTGGGCGCGCCGGCCTGGGTCAGCGAGTGGCCCGACCCGACCGCGCGCCTGGCCTTCGGCTGTGGCGACTGCGTGCTGTGGCTGGACCTGGCCGAGGTGGCGCGCGCCGACGCGGCCGAGGCCGTCGCCGCGCTGCAGGCCCAGGGCCGGCGTGTCCGTCTGCTGTCCGGCGACCAGGAAGCCGCGGTGGCCCGCATGGCCGCAACCCTCGGCATCACGCAATGGCAGGGCGGCGCGACGCCCGAATCCAAGCTGGCCGCCGTGCGCGGCTGGCAGGCGGGGGGTGAGCGCGTGCTGATGGTGGGCGACGGCATCAACGATGCGCCGGTACTCGCCGCGGCCGACGTGCGCATCGCGATGGGGCAGGGCGCCATGCTGGCGCGCAGCGCGGCCGACGCCCTGCTGGTCTCCAACCGGCTGATGGCCATCCCGCAGGCGCTGGCGCTGGCCAAGAAGACCCGCCGTGTCCTGCACCAGAACCTGACCTGGGCGGCCCTCTACAACCTGGCCTGCGTGCCCCTGGCCCTGGCCGGCTGGCTGCCGCCGCTGGCGGCGGGCATCGGCATGGCGACGAGCTCGCTGTTCGTCGTCCTCAACGCCCAGCGCCTGAACCGCTGATCGCGATGGACATCCTCTATCTCCTCATCCCCTTTTCGGTCGTCCTCGTGCTGCTCATCGTCGGCGTGTTCGGCTGGGCTGTGAACTCCGGCCAACTTGACGACCTTGCCCACGAGGGTGAACGCATCCTGCTTGACGAGGATCAAGGCCCCCAGGGCGCTACCCGCGAAGAATCGTTTGCATCAGACTGAAGGAGTCGCGATGGCGAACGAAAAGGCCCTGGCCACCACCGGGGCGATCTACGAGGACGGACCGGTACGCGCATTCGCGCTGGCCGCTGTCCTGTGGGGTGTGGTGGGCATGTTGGTCGGGGTGGTGATCGCCGCCCAGCTGGCCTGGCCGGACTTGAATTTGGGCATTTCGTGGTTGAGCTATGGCCGCCTGCGGCCGCTGCACACCAATGCGGTCATCTTCGCCTTCGGCGGCTGCACGCTGTTCGCGACCAGCTACCACGTCGTGCAGCGCACCGGCCAGACCCGGCTCTTCCTGCCCAAGCTCGCCTGGTTCACTTTCTGGGGCTGGCAGCTCGTGATTCTTCTGGCGGCCATCACGCTGCCGCTGGGCTACACGACCGGCAAGGAATACGCCGAACTCGAGTGGCCCATCGACATCCTGATCGCCGTCGTCTGGGTGGCCTATGCCGTGGTCTTCTTCGGCACGGTGGGTACGCGCAAGATCCGCCACATCTACGTGGCCAACTGGTTCTTCGGCGCCTTCATCATCGCCGTGGCCCTGCTGCACATCGTCAACAGCGCCGAGGTGCCGGTCAGCCTGTGGAAGAGCTACTCGGCCTATGCCGGCGTGCAGGACGCCATGGTGCAGTGGTGGTACGGCCATAACGCGGTCGGCTTCTTCCTGACCGCGGGCTTCCTCGGGATGATGTACTACTACATCCCCAAGCAGGCCGAGCGTCCCGTCTACAGCTACCGCCTGTCCATCGTCCACTTCTGGGCGCTGATCTTCACCTACATGTGGGCAGGCCCGCACCACCTGCACTACACGGCCCTGCCGGACTGGGCGCAGAGCATCGGCATGATCTTCAGCCTGGTGCTGCTGGCGCCGAGCTGGGGCGGCATGATCAACGGCGTCATGACGCTGTCGGGCGCCTGGCACAAGCTGCGCGACGACCCCATCCTGAAGTTCCTCATCGTGTCGCTGTCCTTCTACGGCATGTCGACCTTCGAGGGACCGATGATGTCGATCAAGACGGTGAACTCGCTGTCGCACTACACCGACTGGACCGTCGGCCACGTGCACAGCGGCGCCCTCGGCTGGGTCGGCCTGGTGTCCATGGGCTGCCTCTACCACCTCATCCCGCGCATGTTCAACCGCACGGAGATGTACTCCAAGCGCGCCATCGAGCTGCACTTCTGGATCGCGACCCTGGGCATCGTGCTCTACATCGCCGCCATGTGGATCGCCGGCGTCATGCAGGGCCTGATGTGGCGTGCGGTCAACCCTGACGGCACCCTGGTCTACACCTTCGTCGAGAGCGTCAAGGCGACCTGGCCCTTCTACGTCATCCGCCTCGCGGGCGGCCTGCTCTACCTCGCCGGCATGTGCGTGATGGGCTGGAACGTCATCAAGACCGTGCAGGCCGGCAGCGCCCAACCGGTGCGCATCCCCGCACCCACGCTGGCCCACGCCTAAGGAGCTTTCATGAGTACCGACACCCAAGCCGTCAGCGGCCACCAGCGCATCGAGACCAGCAACACGCTGATGATCGTGCTGGTCCTGCTGACCGTGCTGGTCGGCGGCATCGTCGAGATCGTGCCGCTGTTCTTCCAGCGTTCCACCACCCAGGCCGCTCCCGGCCTCAAGCCCTACACGCCGCTGCAGCTCGCCGGGCGCGACGTCTATCTGCGCGAGGGCTGCTACAACTGCCACTCGCAGATGGTGCGCCCGCTCGCCGCAGAGACGCTGCGTTATGGCAAGTACTCCACCGCCGGCGAGTTCGTCTGGGACCACCCCTTCCAGTGGGGCAGCAAGCGCACCGGACCGGACCTGCACCGCGTGGGCGGCAAATACAGCGACGACTGGCACCGCATCCACCTGATCAACCCGCGCGATCTGGTGCCTGAGTCCAACATGCCCGCCTACCCCTGGCTGGCCGCGGCACCGGTCGATGCCGCCGGCATGCCGGCGCGACTGTCGGCCATGAAGCTGCTGGGCGTGCCCTACACCGATGCCGAGGTCAAGGCCTCGGCCCAGGAGGTGGCGGGCAAGACCGAGCTCGACGCCCTGGTCGCCTATCTGCAGGTGCTCGGCACCGCGAACAAGTGAAGGAGCCCGCACCATGGGCATCAACGAACTCCGCATCGCCGTGACCGTCGTGTCGCTGGCCGTCTTCGTGGGCATCGTCGTCTGGGCCTGGCGCGGCCGCTTCGAGGCCGCCGCCGCGCTGCCCTTCAAGGGAGAGGAACAATGAGCGACTTCTTCAGCTCCGGCTGGTCGGTGTTTGTCGCCGCGGCCACCGTGCTCGGCCTCATCGCCTGCGGCGTGCTGCTGATCATCGCCAGCCGCCGCCAGCCCTCGGCCGCCGACAACACCACCGGCCATGTCTGGGACGAGGACTTGCGCGAACTCAACAACCCGCTGCCGTTGTGGTGGATGGGCCTGTTCGTGCTGACCATCGTCTTCTCCGGCGCCTACCTGGCACTCTACCCGGGCCTGGGCAGCGCCGGCGGCAAGCTGGGCTGGACCAGCCTGGGCGAGCATGAAGGCGACGTCGCCAAGACGCGCGCCGCCATGGCGCCGGTCTACGCCGCCTTCGACGGCATGGCGCCCGAGCAGCTGGCCCAGGACCCCAAGGCCCATGCCATCGGCGAGCGCCTGTTCGCCAACAACTGCTCCCAGTGCCATGGCGCCGACGCCAAGGGCTCCAAGGGCTTCCCCAACCTGACCGACAAGGACTGGCTGTGGGGCGGCAGCTTCGAGGCCATCGGCGAGACGATCACCAAGGGCCGCGAAGGCAATATGCCGGTGATGGCCGCAGCCGTCGGCACGAGCGAGGACGTGCGCAACGTCGCCCATTACGTGCTGTCGCTGTCGGGCAGCCCGCACAACCCGCTCTACGCCCAGCTCGGCAAGCCCAAGTTCGGCGCCTGCGCCGCCTGCCACGGTCCCGGCGGCCAGGGCAACCCGGCCCTCGGTGCGCCCAACCTGTCCGACAAGATCTGGCTGCACGGCTGGGGCGAGGCCGCGGTGGTCGCCATGATCAACAACGGCAAGCACAACGTCATGCCCGCCCATGGCGAGCGCCTGACGCCCGAGCAGATCAAGGTCCTCGCGGCCTACGTCTGGGGCCTGTCGCAATCGCAGAGCGTGGCAGCCAGCCACTGATCCATGACCGGTCCTGCAGTACCCGGCCGGGGTGACGCCACCCAGGTCATCCGCCTCTACCGCTCGGAAGACAAGATCCACCCCCGGGCGGTGGACGGTTTCTACACCCGCTGGCGCTGGGCCCTGGTGGCCCTGACCCAGCTGGTGTTCTACGGCCTGCCCTGGC
>Ga0164290_1002586_pt1 | contig 11788 bp, 15 predicted proteins | sample Micstemetagenome_FD_108782 | JGI IMG/M metagenome (GOLD analysis project Ga0164290, IMG submission 108782) | Contaminated culture microbial community from soil near Moab, Utah, USA - Microcoleus steenstrupii SON62 (Illumina Assembly) | ecosystem: Environmental > Terrestrial > Soil > Soil crust... | reverse complement strand
TATCTGCAACAATCAAACGATAATTTGGATAGGTGGTTGACAAAACAGAAGGAAGAAATTTTTCCAGGTGATGTTTACCATTCCAGTTCAGTATCACAATTGCAACGGAAGGAGCAGCCAAGCAGATAAAAGTTTAATCGGTGCTAAAATAAGTACTAAGCTTTAAGTACTAAATTCTAATTGTATGATTACAGCTCCCCGCTTTGCATTTTGAACTTCGGATTTGATACTTATATTCACTTATGTTTAGTCAACTATTGAACTGGCGTACAGTACTGGCCCTTATAGCTATACTGATTGTGAGTGGTACTGTCTGGTATTCTTCTTACCTGGCTGATAAGATTGAAAAAGAAGAAAGAGAAAAAGTAGAGCAGTGGGTAGAAGCCGGTAAGTTTCTAAACAATCCAAATACCGTTGATACACGGCTTGCATTTCTTATAATTCAAACCACCGATGTGCCGATCATAGAAGCCACTGAAAGAGACAGCATAACCAATTGGGTTAATTTGGACTCAAGTAAAGTGGAAGAAGGCTGGTCTCAAAACGATACTGTAAGGCAACTTAATACAAATACCTACCTGCGTTCTAAACTTTCAAATTATAAAAGCAATAACCCGCCGGTTCAGTGGATCAATCCTCTTGATTCTTCGGAACGAAACCTCTACTACTACGGACAAACTCAATTACTGAATGAAGTGCGGTACTACCCTATCGTGCAGCTTTTAATTGTTGGCCTATTTATCATCATAACATTGATGGCACTTAGCAGCAGTTATCGCTCCACGCAAAACCAGGTATGGGCAGGGATGGCAAAAGAAACAGCACATCAATTAGGAACACCTGTCTCCTCCCTGGAAGGCTGGATGGAAATTTTAAAAGAAACACCTGGTACAGAAAAGATAGTACCCGAATTGGAAAAGGATGTTACCCGTTTGCGATTAGTCTCTGACCGCTTTGGGAAGATCGGCAGCACACCGCAATTGGAAGAACGTAATGTGGTAAAACAGGTCGCGGACATGATTGATTATGTAAGAAAAAGAGCTTCAGGTAAAGTTGGTTTTGGTTTAGAAACACATGGTCATTCTGAAGTGACGGCAAAACTTTCAGGACCATTATTTGACTGGGTGATAGAAAACCTATTGAAGAACGCATTGGATGCCATGGAAGGCAAAGGGAGCATCAACGTTGATATCATGAATGGAGAAGAGAATGTTGTAATTGACGTTACTGATAGCGGTAAAGGCATCAGCAAGCAAAATATCTCGAAAGTATTTAAACCAGGTTTTACTACTAAGAAAAGGGGTTGGGGTTTAGGATTGAGTCTTTCAAAGCGCATTATAGAACAATATCACAAAGGAAGCCTGACAGTAAAACATTCGGAGCCCGGAAAAGGAACAACCTTTCGCATTGTTTTGAAAAAATAAAATAGATTTGCAGCCCTTCGGTTGCCCGGGTGTTGAAACTGGTAGACAAGCCACCTTGAGGTGGTGGTGCTGGAAACGGCGTGCTGGTTCGAATCCAGTCCCGGGCACTAATAAAATAAAAGCTCCGAATTACGGAGCTTTTATTTTTTACAATAATGATCCGACTCTTCAACCGGATATTTTTTATCCAGGTCAATATCATTCATACTGTGTTTCTAACCCCACGAAAAAATTTTTTCGAAGAATGGCAGTAACTTATTGTTTTTGATGCTGCCCAGAAAATAAACTTCATGTTCTTTTTCTTTCATGCCCATTTCGTACAGCAACTGGTCATGCTCTCTTATGCCCAATCCATTGAAAAACTGCTTCATGCGGAAGTACTCGCATACGTTGCCGCTTTCCAGTTTGCCCGCAAAAAAATAAGGCATAAACCAACCAATAATATGGCAGCTAAAAGAGATGATCTTTCCCACCACATGAAAGCGTATTTCATACCAACGTGAAGGTTTGATGCCATACTGCTGCATAATATGCAACACCTCCCTGCGATGATTCCATTCGTCTATTTCAATCTGACGGATGGCCTTCTTTTCTACGGGATCTTTTACCGAAGCTGCATGTCCCTGGTAAGCAAAAGCTGCTGCTTTTGCTGCTGAATAGGCTTTTTTTAGAAGATCAATTAATTCGGGGTGATGAAGTGTTTTTGCTACAGAAATAGTGTGAAGATGATAAGGCTCTTCTTTGGCCTGTGGTATTGTATTCATAGCAATTTGTAAAGGTAGAACAGATGGTTGGGCAGGCAAAAAGACAGGCCAACTATTTTCTTGCCAAAGCTCTTTAATCGATTGACCTGTGGCGCCGCAAGGGCTGGCCTCAAATTTGTCGCATATTGCTACTGGTTAAAAACAGTAATTATGAAAAGAGCTCTTGTTATTATTCTATTTGTTATGGCATTAGCCCTATTAGGCTATGCTATTTACAGAAGCACCGCAGTACGGAAAACTTATGTAACACAAACCGGCCGCGAGGTAACATATGGCGAGCCGCAACATGGCCTGATACTGGGATTATGCATTCTTGCGGGATTGTGTATAGTTAGCACCATACCGCTTTTACTTGACAGAAGGGGCGATGTATTTGACGACAGGGATGCTTTGAGCCGCAGAACCTTATAAGCTGTTTCTAAAATAAAAAAAGCCGGAACGACATTCCGGCTTTCCTTATTTGGCAACTATTTCAGTTGTTTCTATTTTTTGTTGATCGCTGATCTTAACCAATCGTTTCACAGATGCTTTACGCAGCCAACCTGTAGACAATTGTTCTTCAAAAGAATAAACGTCGTTAAGTGTAAGAAAATCAGGAAGGGCATCATTTGGTATTTTTTTACCTGTACCAGCAACCATTTTGTTCACAACTTCTTTCATGATTTTCATTCCTTTTACTTTATCCATTTCCATGTTGAATACAATAGTTGCCCGGTCATTCTTTACCTCTTTTAGCATGAAATGGCTTATAGCCGGAAACGGTTCACCTCCAAAAAGGTTAGCCAAAGAAACTTCTGCCCGCTCTCCCCTTTTCAAATATTCCATTCCGTATGGGGTGTGATAAAGCGATATTTCCCGTAAAGCCAAATGCTCAATTGATTCCCTATTGTTTAGCATATTTCGAAACGGTTCCATTAATTTATCCATGTCTGGCTTGTCTTTATGCTCTTCCATTAAAAGATCAAAAGTCTTTACCAATACGCTTCGTACTTCTTCATAATTACTAAGCGATAGGAAGCTACCATTTTCATCAGTTGTATAAACAATACGTAAAGCAGATACCATAGCAACCAAGCTACGTGTCAATGGATCAGCAATGTTATTGCCCATGTTGCGGTATTGCCATTCTATAGTGTAGCCTTCCGCTGTAGAATCAATCACTTTAAGTGTTGCCTCGCAAGTATAACTGCCCGATTCAGTTTGCTTACCCTCTTTCAGCTTTTGGCTGGTTTTTGTAATAATTAAGTTTTTTGTGTCTCCTTTCTTCCAATAGGCTACACAGGTAGCAGAGGTATCAGTAACCTGGTTTTGAGCGGAAGCCGTTACAACACAGGTGAGTAAAGCAATAGCAATAAATTGTCTCATAAGTAAATCAGAGACGGGAAGATATTAAGAATGGTTGTGAAGCAAAGCAAAAATGGCTTTACTCCTTTTTGTCTTCATCTTTCTTTGGTGGCTCTATGTCGTTTTGCTGTTCCAGTTTACGTTGTACTTTTTTATCGGCACGACGGAAAATTGGAAAGTGCATAGGGCTGCGTTTTGGCTTTTCATCACCTAAAAGAACACCCCATTGTTTCATTGTTTCTGTACGGTCGAACATAATCTTTAGAACCGCAATGATGGGTAATGAAAGGAACATGCCTGATATACCTGCCAGAGAGCCTGCCACGATCACTCCCATAAACGTTACAAGAGGATTGATTTTAACCTTGGACCCGACAATACGAGGCATCAAAATATTATTATCCAGAAATTGTACAAAAGCAATTGTTGCCAACACCACGAAAATGGGCCATACTTCCTGGGAAGAAGAAAGGGTAAGCAATACACCGATCAGATTACCAATTAATGCACCCACATAAGGGATAAGGTTGAGGACAGCGAAAATGGCCCCAATCAAAATGGCATGCTTGATTCCGAAAACCAACAAAATACCACCTAATAAAATAGTGACATAAGTGACCTGAATCAGGAGCCCAATTAAATAACTTTTGATGATGGTTTCGGTTTCCCGCATTGCCTCCTCTACCTTGGGATGTGCTGATTGCGGAAACCAAAGGAATACAAAACGCAACAGCAAGTTTTTGTAAAACAGGAGCAGAAAGATGTAGATCGGGAGCAAACCAATAAAAATAGCTATGTCGGTTATTGAGGCAGCTGCACCGCCCAACATAGAACCGGCGTAGGTCATTACCTTATCGTTCTGCTCATTAATTATTTGTATCTGTCTTTCGGTTGATAAGCCCCATTTGGTATTGATCCAGGCGGAAAGCGAGTTCAAATGAAGCTGAACATTCTTTCTTATCTGCGGAAAATCAGCAACAAGGCTACCAATCTGCCACGAGAAGAACCAAACCAGCAACCCAATCAACAATGCAAGGAAAAGTATAGAAAGAAAGATGGCAAGTCCTTCAGGTACTTTCTTTCTACGTAAAAACCGGAATATCGGTAAAAGAATAATAGCCAGGAAGAAGGCCATAATGATGGGCATGATCACATCCCGGCCTACAACGATGATCATTCCTAAAAAGTAAATCCCCATCAGTTCGATGGCTCGCCTAACGGTAAGAGGTAACTGCTGCATGCAGATGAAGTTATTAATAAAATAATGCCAGAGCTCATGCGCTAAATTAAGCTCGGGGATAATTACAGTTTGATGAGTCGCAGAACTAACTATTCTAATATCAAACCTCTGCGTTAGAATGATGGTTTAAAAATTGCACCTAAACCTGAAAGAAAGGATATACAATATGAAGGCAAAGAGATCCGCGAAGAAACAGACCACCAGGAGAAAGACAATAGAAAACCATGCACCAGTTCCATCAGGAGTATTATTGATCATAGGCGGAGCGGAGAATGTGGGTGAAAGCGAACCTGAAAAAAAGAAGAAGCCTTCTGATTTTATCAGGCTGCAAGTATTAGAAGCTTTTAAAGATGCCATTCCCAAACGAGAACCGCTTGTAGAAGTTATTACTACTGCAAGTGGAAACGGTGGCGAAACCTTTCAGAAATACCAAAGAGCTTTTGAACAAATTGGTATCACCAACCTGGGACATATTCATCATACTTCACGTAGTCAAATATTGGATGATCCTCAAATGTTAGAACGGGTGCAAAATGCTGACGCTTTCTTTTTTTCCGGAGGCGATCAACTAAAGCTTACTGGTACTTATGGGGGCACCGAATTTCTGAAGCAACTGAAAGAGCGATATATCAATGAGCCTATAATTGTTGCAGGTACCAGTGCCGGTGCAATGGCCATGTCAACACCTATGATCTATGCAGGTAATGAAGAGGTGCAGGAGCTAGGAGGTAATATTAAATTGACTACCGGATTAGAATTTTTAAGAGATGTATGTATTGATACCCACTTTGTTCACAGAGGAAGGTTTGTGAGAATGGCGCAGGTTATTATCACCAATCCTACCTGCATTGGAATTGGTATTGAGGAAGACACTGCAATCATGGTGCGAAACGGTGTAGAAGCAAAAGTAGTTGGCACCGGGCTAGTGATCATCATGGAAGGTTTTGATATAAGGGATTCAAGTATTGCCAATTTTACAGAAGATAAACCAGTTACTGCCAGAGATATAAAAATGCATTTGCTTTCCGACGGTTGTGAATACATTATTCCTCAATTAAATCCGCCGCATAAATAACAAAGCACTTAGCTTTTATCTTTGGCCGATGGACTATTTCAAGAGGCAGCTTGAATTGTTACGTATCGAAAAAGAAGAAGACCGGAGATCGTACGAACTGTTGACATCAAAACTATCCGTTGCAGAGCGTAGAGAAAATGGAATGACATGGTATCCTATTGCTATCAAGGATACTGAATTAGGCCGAGGCGATTATCTTACTGTTGAAGTTGAACGCACAACACATCACGATGTTATTCACCAGTTACGGTTTGGAATGACCGCTGCGCTTTTTTCTAATCATGATCCAAAATAAGACAGGGTTGAAGGAACCATTACACATATAAGTGGTAATAAATTAAAACTTTCGTTGCGTACAGACGAACTACCTGATTGGTCACGCAATGGAAAGCTGGGCATTGATGCAGTGTTTGATGAGAACAGTTATCATGAAATGGAATCTGCTTTAAAAGCAGCTATGTCCATTGCAGATAAAAAGGAAGAAGGAAATCTTATACAAGTACTAACCGGGCTAAAGAAGACAGGCTTTTATGCAGAGAAAAACGAAGCCGGCTACAATTCTAAACTAAACAGCAAACAAAAGGAAGCTGTTAAAAAGCTCATTGAAGCGAATGAGTTAGCTATTGTCCATGGCCCTCCTGGTACCGGAAAAACAACCACTTTAGTACAAGCTATCAAGGCCATTTATCAAAAAGAGCACAAGCAAATATTAGTGGTAGCTCCCAGCAATGCTGCGGTTGACTTGTTAAGTGAGAAGCTTGCAGACGAAGGATTGAATGTTGTACGGATAGGGAATCCTGCACGGGTAAATGAAAGGCAAATGGCTTTGACGCTGGATCATAAGATGACAGCGCATCAAAGCATGAAAGAAATTAAGCGGTTGAAAAAGCAGGCAGCTGAATACCGCGATATGGCCCATAAGTATAAACGCAGCTTTGGTGCGGCGGAGCGAGAGCAACGCAAAGCCTTGTTTACTGAAGCAAGGAATATTAGGAAAGAAGTTGAAAGAACAGAGCAATACATTGTGAACGATGTGCTATCAAAAGCACAGGTAATTACGGCAACATTGGTTGGAGCTAATCATTATACAGTAAGCCACCTCTCTTACCACACTGTTTTTATTGATGAAGCAGGACAAGCATTGGAGCCTGCGTGTTGGATACCGATACTGAAAGCCAAAAAGTTGGTTATGGCGGGAGATCATTGCCAATTGCCACCTACCGTAAAATCCACAGAAGCTGCAAAAGAGTTTAATACCACACTGATGGAAAAATGCGTGGCCTTACATCCTGAGGCAGTAGTGTTGCTGGAAGAACAATACAGAATGCATAATCAAATCATGCACTTTCCTTCAAAAGAGTTTTACGAGGAAAAATTAAAGGCACATCCATCGGTATCTGAAGCGTTGTTGTTTGCGGATGATCAACCATTTCTCTTTATTGACACGGCAGGCTGTGGCTTTGAAGAAAAGTTGGAAGGAACGGGTTTATCTAATCCTGAAGAGGCCAGCTTTTTATTAAAGCATTTGAAACAATATACTAACCAGCTAAGAAGCTTCTATCTACCTGATCATTTTCCATCTATAGCCATTATCTCACCATACCGCCGCCAGGTGGAAGCTTTAAAAGAACTAGTAGGAACATATGATCTGAACGATATAATGCCGTCGATTGCCATCAATACAATTGATAGCTTTCAAGGACTAGAAAGAGAAGTTGTTTACATCAGTATGACAAGAAGCAATGCAGAAAACACTATAGGCTTTTTATCAGACATACGCCGGACAAATGTTGCCATGACCAGAGCGAAGAAAAAGCTGGTAATCATTGGCGATAGTGCGACTCTTTCACAGGCCCCATTTTATGCCGACCTTATCCATTATGCACAGGAACAGGCTGCCTATCAAAGTGCATGGGAATTTATGGAATGGTAGGACAAGAATTGAGAATGGGAAATTGAGAATGGAGAATATTTTACTAGGATTAATAATTGTATCGCAGAACTTCTACCCTCTCATCAAACGTTACTGCAGTTGGCAAAGGGTTTTCAAAGGGCCTGAATGTATCCATCAACTCGTGTGGATGGTCTGCAGGCTTTGATGTTTTCATGTTAATGAAAACAAACTCGCTCCAGAGTACTGCTTTCAATTTGTCCTTTTTCTCATTCCACATTTGCATTTCCACCTGAACGGCTTTCTCTCCTAAGTTTAATAAGGTGGATTCAATCACAACCGTCTCCATAAGATAGGCAGGCTTTAGATACGCAATCTGGTTTTTGCTAACCACCCAACCAAAGCCATGCTGTGCTGCATACTGGTAAATATTGAAATGCAGATTTGCCATGATCTGGTCTTCTCTTGCATTGATGAAGTAATCAATGTACCGTGCATTGTTCAGATGATTAAAGGGGTCGCAATCAGGGAAACGAATCAGGCTTTTGCTTTCCCATACTTTTGAAATTTCGCTCATGGCTGCAAGTTAGCAGGAAGTAGTTTTTCCTGCTAACAATATTTATTGAACAAGAGCTTCTCCTTCATAAGCTTCTTGTAAAGGAGCAATTTCCAGTTTCCGCATCTTGAACATTGCCTGCATTACACGGTTGCTGCTTTCTGCATCTTTGCCTGCCAGTAGTTTTGGTAATACTGTTGGAACCACTTGCCAAGACAGGCCAAAGCGATCTTTCAACCAGCCGCACTTACTTTCCTCACCACCATCTGTAAGCTTTTCCCAATAGTAGTTTACTTCTTCCTGCGAATCGCAGCTTACTACAAATGAAATTGCTTCTGTAAAAGAGAACTTAGGTCCGCCGTTCAAGGCAACGTATCTATGCCCGAATAACTCAAACTCAATAGTAAGTACCTTGCCACCGAGACCCGGCACGGCATCTGGATAACGAACTGTCTTTAGCACTTTTACATCGTTAAATACAGAACTGTAAAATGCTACTGCTTCTTCTGCATTTTCATTGAACCATAAGAATGGAGTGATCTTTTGCATAGTTGATTATTTTATTGATACAAATCTACCTGTCATCATTGGCTTTTATAGTGTGTGATGGCGGCGAATTGAAGGGCAGATTGCGACATAACAGTTGGACATCTCCGGTTAAGATCATTCTTTAAAATAAATCCACAGATCTAGTTGTTTGAGATGTTGCAACCGCATAAAAACGCACCGCATTAGGCTAATGTTTTCAGCTATATTTATCCAGTAAAAATTACATCATGAAACGCTTCACTCTTTTACTTCTTTTGGTATGCATGGTGCTTGTCTACAGTGCCTATGTCAAACCTAAACCAACCATTTCAAGACCTCAACCAGATCACACAAAGAAGGGTATCATCACTGGTGCCGATCAAACAGAAAAATATGTTCCCTACCTCAAGGGAAAGAGAGTTGCGATCCTGGCCAATCAAACTTCCATCATAGGTAAAAAACATATGGTGGACAGTTTACAATCGCTTGGAGTAAACATTGTAAAAGTATTTGGACCAGAGCACGGATTCCGCGGTAATGCCAGTGCAGGTACTCATGTAGCAGATGAAAAAGATTCAGCTACAGGAATTCCTATCATTTCGTTATATGGTAAGAAGAATAAGCCATCAAAAGAAGACCTGGCTGATGTAGATATTATGATCTATGATGTGCAGGATGTAGGCGTTCGGTATTATACCAATATCAATGCGCTATCCAGATTGATGGAAGCCTGTGCGGAAAGTAACAAAGAGCTAATGATCCTGGACAGGCCCAATCCAAATGCATATTAGTAGACGGTCCTATATTGGACATGAAGCATAAATCGGGCATTGGTATGTTTCCTATTCCTATGTCGCACGGATTGACTGTTGCCGAGTTTGCCCAAATGGCCAATGGCGAAGGCTTTCTTACTAACAAAGTAAAATGCCCACTAAAAATAATACCTGTAGCTAACTATAATCACAACATGTATTATACATTGCCGGTTAAGCCATCACCCAACCTCAATACACAACAGGCTATTATGCTGTATCCATCTACCTGTATGTTTGAAGCAACTTATCTCAATCATGGCCGCGGCACTTATTTTCCATTTACCGTATTAGGTGCGCCTTACCTGAAGGGTATATACGAGTTCTCCTATACACCAACGAGTATAAAAGGCATGGCGGAAAGGCCGTTGTTCATGAATGAGGTTTGTTACGGGCTGGATTTAAGGAATTACGATGTCAACCTTCTGCTGAAAAGTAAGAAGATCAACCTCAAATGGATCATGGAGCTGTATAAAGCTTCTCCACAGAAAGAAAAATTCTTCGACTCAAAGCTCAGCAACCAAATGAATACGATAGAGGTGCAGATCGGCACCTCTGAATTTCGGCAGCAGATCATTAACGGTGTTCCGGAAGAAGAGATACGCAAAAGCTGGGAACCGGGCTTAAGCAACTATAAAAAGATGCGTAAGAAATATTTAATCTATCCATAGTCGTAATGGCAATATTCTTGCGACTATTTGAGAAAATATATAATTATGGCAGATAAAAATATTGAGCGCAGTCAGGATGATACTCAAGGTATAGCAGTGGGACAAAGTAATGAAGACCAAACGATGCCAGTTGGCGCCAAGGGTAGTCATGAACCTAAGAACAGGACAAACGACATCCATATCCCAAACCAGGATCGTTCGTCGGCATCCAATCAAGATAAATCTGAAGGCAATTCAGAGTCGAACAAATAATTGAAAAAAAAGCTTGTTCTGCCGGGCTCGTTGCATGCAGCAAGCCCGGCAATTTTATTTTACTCAATAGATGGAAGCCATTCTTTTTATTGGAATACAAGCAAGTGGTAAAACGAGTTTTTATAAAGAGAAATTTCTAAAAACACACTTGCGTATTTCCCTTGATCTATTGAAGACAAGGAACAAGGAGCAACAGTTTCTTCGGCTCTGTTTGCAAACCGGGCAAAAATTCGTGGTTGACAATACCAACCCCACTTTGGCTGAACGTTCTAAATACATTGCTGCAGCGAAAGCAGCAAAGTTTAAGATTATTGGTTACTACTTTAAAGCTGATATCAATGAAGCTATAAGTAGAAATGGAGCAAGACACGGTAAGGAAGCTATCGCAGTCATTGGCTTAAGAGCTACAAATAAAAAGCTTCAGCCACCAACAATGCAAGAAGGATTTGACGAGTTATTTGAAGTGCAATTGATTGATGGAACTTTTGAGATTAAACCTTTATTTCAAAACTATTGATCTTTATTTCCATTATCTAAAATCTCGTTTGCATCTTCCCAATCCTCTTCATCAGGGTAGTCTTCAGGACTGGAAACTTCTCTCAAATACTTTTCCCCACGTTTATCTATCAGTTGTTCCTGCTGAACGGGACTTATATCATCTTCCTTAGGAGAAGGGTTAGAAGCATTGCCCGATTCTGCAGGCGTCAAACGTCCTTCGTCTGGCTGCTCTTTTTTGTTTTCATCTATAGACATACATCATATTTACATAAACACGGCGGTAAAAATTATGCCATAGAAAAAGCACAGGTTTGTGAACCTGTGCTTTAAAATAATGGTCGCTGTTATTTAGGTACGATTCAATTCCTCAACCGAAGACCGCTGCTTGATATTTACTTTTTGACCCTTGCTAAAGTTATACCGCAAGGTGAAGCTGAATACTCTCCAACGGAGATATTGATCAAACTCATTAACATTGTTATCACCCAGGTTAGCAGCCCAAAGGAAACGCCATCCTTTGGTGATGTCAGACGCATTAAATACCGCTTCAAACTTCTTTTTTGCAAATGATTTAGTGAATCCAATATCAATGCGGTACATAGCTTTTTGGCGATACAGACCACTTACCGAAGGACCACGGAAATTCATGTTAGCTTCCATCCGGAAATTCTTAGGCAACAGGATTGTATGGGCTGATTGTAATGAGTAGAAAAGCTGGTCGTTAACAATCAAG
>Ga0164290_1002585_pt1 | contig 11789 bp, 8 predicted proteins | sample Micstemetagenome_FD_108782 | JGI IMG/M metagenome (GOLD analysis project Ga0164290, IMG submission 108782) | Contaminated culture microbial community from soil near Moab, Utah, USA - Microcoleus steenstrupii SON62 (Illumina Assembly) | ecosystem: Environmental > Terrestrial > Soil > Soil crust... | reverse complement strand
TTCGATGCGACGGCTAAGCGGATCTAAACCCAAACCTATAACCCTAATCACTTCCATGAAAAGAGCCAGTATTCTTCTGTTCTTCCTGCTGCTGGGCGTAGTTGCCAACGGCTTTGCGCAGGCACCAGCCCCGACCGATTTCTTCGCCGGCAAGTGGGAAATTGCCCTGGAAGGCACACCCCGCGGCGATGTCACGTTTCTGACGAACTTGGTTCGGAAAGACGGTAAGCTGACGGGTGAACTCGTCGATGCGGCCGATCCGGCCAACGGTAAGCGGGTCATCACCAAAACCGTGGAAAGCGCCGATAAACTGGTCATTTACTTTGAATCCTCCCAGGGCGGGGAAATTGCCCTGGAGCTGACCAAAGTGGACGCCGATTCCCTGAAAGGCTCGCTAATGAGCTTTGAAGCGAAAGCCAAACGGGTGAAATAAGGCCAACGGCCTCTTCTGGAGTAAAGTCGATGCGGAAGCGGTGATTCGTCACCGCTTTCTTCATTAATCCACTTCCCAGTTTAAGCCTGGTTGTAGACCGTTTTCGGCTGGGCAGCAGGTGTATTGCCAGGTTTTGGGTGACTGGAAACATGAATCGGTTTGAGGTGACCGTACGGCTTTAGGACTTTCCTGATGCGATGTGCTCTGATAGGAATTCCTTATTACACCATCCAAAATAGAGATTAGACAATGCGCGTATAATTTTTGATTATTGCTGGAAGATTTGGCTGAATCGGCTCTGGATTCGTTGGTCTTTTCAAGCTTTATGAATTCATTATATGTCGGTTAAGGGAACAAGTGCCCATCAAGGCCGCCGCTTGATTACCAGGCTGGAATTAGCAATGGCAAATAAGTACAACTTATTATAAAGAGTTATGAGTCGACTGATGCTGTCCGGGCTGGCTTTGTGTGGTCTGGCCTTTGGAGCCCTGGCGCAGCCGCGCTGGACCGAAACCAATGCCGGTTCGTACCGCCTGGTGATCAACCGGGGTGGGCAGACGCTGGGCTACGCTCCTGAGTCGGGCGTCAAGCTGCTGACCGTCGCGGGTCTGGCCTTTAAAGACCTGAACCGCAACGGCCAGCTGGACCCGTACGAAGACTGGCGGCTGCCGGTCGAGCAGCGGGCTAAGGATCTGGCTAGTAAGTTGACAGTAGAGGAAATTGCGGGGCTGATGCTGTACTCGTCGCACCAGGCCATTCCGGCCCGCGGAGGCGGCTACTTTGCCGGTATGTACAAGGGGAAACCCTACCAGGAGGGCGTAACCGACCCCACGGACCTGACCGACCAGCAGCAGAAATTCCTGCGCGACGATCACCTGCGGCACGTGCTGATCACGACCGTCCTGTCGCCGGAAGTGGCGGCCAGGTGGAACAACAAGTTGCAGGCCTTTTGCGAACAGATCGGCAAGGGCATTCCGGCGAACAACAGCTCGGACCCGCGCCACGGGACCATCGCCCGGGCCGAGTACAATGCCGCGGCGGGCGGCCGGATTTCCATGTGGCCTTCGTCCCTGGGCCTGGCTGCGACCTTCGATCCGGCCCTGGTGGAGCAGTTTGGCCGCATTGCCGCCGACGAATACCGGGCGCTGGGCATCACGACGGCCCTCTCGCCCCAGGTCGATATCGCTACGGAGCCGCGCTGGAGCCGGTTTGAAGGTACCTTCGGCGAAAGCCCGCTGCTGTCGGCGGCCATGGCCCAGGCCTACTGCAACGGCTTCCAGACCTCCCTGGGCGCAAAGGAAACCGCCCGGGGCTGGGGCTTCGGATCGGTTAACGCCATGGTCAAGCACTGGCCGGGTGGGGGCGCCGGTGAAGCGGGCCGCGACGCGCACTATGCCAACGGAAAGTATGCCGTGTATCCCGGCAATAACTTCGACCAGCACCTGGTCCCCTTTACCCAGGGAGCGTTCAGGCTCAATGGCAAAACGGGCATGGCTTCGGCCGTGATGCCGTACTATACCATCTCCTGGAACCAGGACAAAAAGAACGGCGAAAACATCGCCAATAACTACAACAAATACCTCATTACTGACCTGCTGCGGCAGAAGTACGGCTACGACGGCGTGGTCTGCACCGACTGGAACGTGACCGGCGACCACAAGGTGATGGATTCTTTCCTGGACGGAAAATCCTGGGGCGTCGAAAAGCTGACGCTGGCCGAACGGCACTATAAAGTCCTGATGGCGGGCGTCGATCAGTTCGGCGGCAACAACGACATGAAGCCCATTCTGGAGGCCTACCAGCTGGGCGTGAAAGAACATGGCGAGGCCTTTATGCGGGCCCGGATGGAACAATCGGCGGTGCGGCTGCTGCGGAACATCTTCCGCGTGGGCCTGTTCGAGAACCCTTACCTGGATCCGGCCCAAACGACGAAGACCGTCGGTAAGACCGAGTACATGAAAGCGGGCTACGAGGCGCAGCTGAAGTCGATCGTGATGCTGAAAAACAAAGGCGGTATGCTGCCCCTGGCGGCTACGAAAACGATTTACGTGCCCAAACGCTACGTCGCCGCCAGCCGCAACTTCCTGGGGATGGAAACCCCGGCTTCGACGGATTACCCCGTCAATCTGGAGCTGGTCCGGAAATACTTCAGGGTGACCGACAACCCGGCGGAGGCGGATCTGGCCCTGGTGGTGATCGAGAACCCGAAAAGCGGCATCGGTTACGATAAGGCGGATGTGGCCAGCGGCGGGAACGGCTATGTGCCTATCAGCCTGCAGTACGGCCCCTACACGGCTACCGACGCCCGGGAAACGAGCCTGGCCGGAGGCGACCCGATGGAGAACTTCACCAACCGAACCTACAAAGGCAAAACGGTGAAATCGCAGAACGAAACCGACGCCCAACTGGTGAAGGAAACCCGCCAGAAGATGGGCAACAAGCCGGTCATCGTGGCCGTCGGGGTCACCAATCCGATGGTCTTTAGTGAAATCGAAGGAGACGCGAGCGCTATCCTGGTCAGCTTTGGCGTCCAGAATCAGGCTCTGCTGGACATTCTGTCCGGTAAAGCCGAACCTTCCGCCCTGCTGCCGATGCAGATGCCGGCTTCGATGAGCGTGGTGGAAAAACAGGCCGAGGACGTGCCTTACGATATGGAATGCTACCGCGATTCGGAAGGCAACCGCTACGATTTCGGCTTTGGTCTGAACTGGAAGGGCGTGATCAAAGACGCCCGGGTGAAGAAATACCGTCTTAATCCCTAAGCATCGATGCAGGCCATACCCGCTACGCTGGTCGTCCGGCAGGAAGGTGACCTTCTGCTGGTCGGGCTCAACCGGCCCGAAAAACGTAACGCCATCAACGACGAAACCCTGCTCGGACTCGAAGCCGTCTTTACCCAGGTTCCGGCCGGGGTGAAATGCGCTATCCTGTACGGCGAAGGTTCGCACTTCAGCGCGGGGCTCGACCTCTCGGAGCTGCAGGAGCGGAGCCTGGTCGACGGGCTGCACCATTCCCGCATGTGGCACCGGGCGCTGGACCGGATTCAGTACGGGACGGTTCCGGTGGTGGCCGTGCTGCACGGTGCCTGCGTGGGCGGTGGACTCGAACTGGCGTCGGCCTGCCACCTCCGGGTGGCCGAGGAAAGCACCTTTTACGCCCTGCCCGAAGGCCAGCGCGGCATTTTCGTGGGCGGTGGCGCGGCCGTGCGCCTGCCCCGGCTGATCGGCGCGGCGCGCATGGCGGATCTGATGTTCACCGGCCGGGTCATTTCGGGCGAGGAGGGCGTTCCCCTGGGCTTTTCGCAGTACGGCGTCCCGGACGGTACGGGCCTGGAAAAGGCGCGGGAGCTCGCCGGCCGTATCGCCCGGAATGCCGAAATGACCAATTACGCCCTCATCCACGTGCTGCCCCGGATCGCCGACGCCTCCCAGTCGGAAGGTCTGCTGATGGAATCGCTGATGGCCGCCATCGCCCAGGCCTCCCCCGAAGCCAAGCAGCGGCTCGGAGACTTTCTGGCGGGACGGGGAAAGAAGGTAGGAGAGTAAAAGCCGTTTAAAGTTTAGCGTTTATTGTTTTGGTTTATGGTTTTGATTGTCAGTTATTTATGGTTCTGCCGGAGGCAAACAATAAACCATAAACGCTAAACCCAAAACTAAAACTCCCCAAGCCAGTCATCGCCGATGCAGGTACCGTATAAATCCGTCCATTTTGGCCCCAGCCGAACGCATAAGGACGTTCGGGCGGACGGATCTGTGCTTCTGCGCCTGGATCAGCCGCTGGGGCCATATCCCGGGCGGCTCACGGAAAAGCTCCTGTACTGGGCCGAGCGGGCGCCGGAACGAACCTTCCTGGCCCGGCGCGGCCCGGACGGCGAGTGGAACCGGCTTAGCTACCGCCATATGCTGCAGCACGTACGGGCGCTGGGTCAGTACCTGGTTAACCTACAGCTGGCACCCGGGCGGACGCTGGTCATTCTCTCCGAAAACAGCCTGGAACACGCGCTGCTGGCCCTTGCCGCCGTGCATATCGGGCTCCCGTACGCGCCGGTTTCGCCCCCCTATTCACTGATTTCCACCGATTTTGGCAAACTGGAGCATTGCCTGCGGGCCATGACCCCGGGCGTGGTATTTGCCCAGGATAGCCGGGTCTATGCCGGGGCGCTGGCCCGGGTAAAAGCCCTGTTTCCCGATGCTTTCGTGCTGACGGCTGACCCGGGCACCGATGCCTTCGAGGCCATGCTGCAAACCTGCCCCGGTCCGGCCGTGGAGGAGGCCTTCGCCCGCGTGGGTCCCGATACAGTCGCCAAAGTGCTCTTTACCTCCGGTTCGACGGGCCAGCCCAAGGGCGTTATCAATACCCAGCGGCTGTGGTGCGCCAACCTGCAGCAGATTACCCAGGTGTTTCCGTTTCTGGCGGAAGAACCGCCGGTGTTCATCGACTGGCTGCCCTGGAACCATACCTTCGGCGGCAACCACAACTTCGGCCTGACGCTCTACCATGGCGGCACGCTTTACCTCGACGACGGCACGCCCACGCCCCAGGGCATCGAAACGACCGTCCGGAACCTGCGGGAAATCGCCCCTACGATTTACTTCAATGTGCCCAAGGGTTTCGAGATGCTTATCCCGTATTTCGAGGGTGAGCCGGCGTTGAGGAAGCTGTTTTTCAGCCGGCTGCAGGTGCTGTTCTACGCCGGTGCCAGCCTGGCCCAGCCCATCTGGAACCGCTGGGAGGAACTGGCCGCCGAAACCATCGGGGAGCGGATTCCGATCATTACGGGCCTGGGCTGCACGGAGTCGGGGCCCTCGGCTATGTTCGCCAACTGGGGTGGGATCTTTTCGGGGCTGCTGGGCGTGCCGGTGGCGGGTATGACCGTTAAGCTCGTCCCGGAAGGCGGCAAACTGGAAGCCCGCTACCAGGCCCCGAACGTCACGCCCGGCTACTGGCGGAACGAGGAAGCGACCCGGCAGGCCTTTGATGAAGAGGGCTTTTACCGGACCGGCGATGCCGTGAAGTTCCTCGATGAGAACGATCCCGATAAAGGGCTGGTCTTCGACGGGCGCCTGGCCGAGGATTTCAAGCTGTCGACCGGAACCTGGGTAAACGTGGGCGTGCTGAAGGCAAAGGTTGTGGCGGCCGGCTCACCGCTGGTTCAGGACGTGGTCCTGGCTGGTCTCGACCGGGATTACGTCAGCGCGATTCTGTTCCTTAACCCCGACGCCTGCCGCAAACTGGCCAGCCTGCCGCCCGACATGCCGAATGAAACGGCCTTCCGGCATCCGCTGGTGAGCGCCTTTGTGGATGAGCTGTTGCAGCGCCTGCGGCAGACGGCAACCGGCAGTGCCAACTGCATCGCCCGGGCCGTCGTGGCCCTGGAACCTCCCTCGATCGACCGCGGGGAAATTACCGATAAAGGATCCCTCAACCAGCGCGCTGTGCTCCGGCACCGGGCGGAATTGGTGGAGGCGTTGTACCTGGCACCCTAAACTAACCACTAACACCCCTTATGAAAACTCCTCCCTTTCGCGCCGACCACGTTGGCAGTCTGTTGCGAACCCCCGAAGTGAAAGAAAATCGCCTCAAGTGGAAAAAAGGTGAGATTCCTGCCGAAGCGCTCCGGGCGATTGAAGATGCGGCCATTGCCGAGACTGTGAAAAAACTGGAGTCAACGGGCATGCGGTCGATCACCGACGGCGAATTTCGCCGGGATTATTTCCACCTGGACTTCCTCAAAGAGCTGGCGGGCGTGACCGTTACGGGTGGGATGGAAGCTAACCCCAATGCCAGGGTTGCGGAGGACGGTTTCAAGCCGCCGGTCCTGAGCGTGACGGGCAAACTGAAGCATGTGCGGGATATCCAGGTGGCGGATTATAACTTCCTCAAGTCGGTGGCGACCCAGACGCCGAAGGTGACGATTCCTTCGCCGACCATGATTCACTTCCGCGGCGGACGCAAGTCGATCGACATCACCTCCTACCCGGACATGGACCAATTCTTCCACGACCTGGCCGCGGCTTACCGGGAAGAAATCGATCACCTGTACGCGGCCGGGCTGCGCTACCTGCAGCTCGACGATACCAACCTGGCTTACCTCTGTGATCCCAAAATGCGGGCCGCAGCGGCCGAACGGGGCGAAGACCCAAACGAGCTGCCCCGGACCTACGCGGCCCTGATCAACTCGGTCATCGACGGTCGCCCGGATGACCTGACCGTCGGCATCCACCTCTGCCGGGGCAACTACCGCAGCACCTGGTTTGCCGAGGGCGGGTATGAACCGGTGGCGGAAGTCCTTTTCAACGAAATCAACGTGGATGCCTACTTCCTGGAGTACGATGACGAACGGTCGGGCGACTTTGCGCCGCTTCGGTTCGTGCCGCGGCATAAACAGGTTGTGCTGGGCATCATTTCCTCGAAAGTGCGGGAGCTGGAAAACCTGGACGATCTCTGCCGGCGCATCGACGAGGCAGCCCGGTACCTGCCGCTGGAGAACCTCTGCGTAAGCCCGCAGTGCGGCTTTTCCTCGACCCACCACGGCAACGACCTGACCCACGACGACCAGTGGCGGAAGATCGAGCTGGTGGTGAACACAGCACGCAAGGTATGGGGAACAGCCTAACCCAATCTGAACCATGAAGAAAATTTTAAGCCTGTTTCTGGCCATCGGTCTCGTCGGCAGCGCCCTGGCCCAGCGTCCGGTGGCGCGCATCGATTCCGGACAGATCGGCGGGACGGCCTACCGGATTCTGTTTCCGCCGGGCTGGAAGGGCAAGCTGGTTATGTACGCTCATGGCTACGAGTTTGTCGGAAGTAAACCCCGACAGAGCCAGAACCCGCGGTTCCTGACCGATATGAAGCCGTTTCTGGACCGGGGTTTTGCCGTGGCCGCCTCGGACTACCGCGACCAGGGCTATGTGATGCCCCAGGCCGTGGACGATACCGAAGCCCTGCGGCAGTATTTCGTCAAACAATACGGCCAGCCTGATTCGACTTATATGGTCGGGCATTCGATGGGGGGCGGGATTACGCTGGCGACCCTGGAAAACTTCGGCGGGGCCTACCAGGGCGGGCTGCCGCTCTGCCCGCTGGCAAGCAGGCCCTACCTGCAGTGTCGGAAGGAGTTTGATATGTACGCGACCTTCAACGGGCTGTTTCCGGGGGTGGTGAAGCCCCTTGGGGAGATTTTCGATTTGTCAAAGCCGGTGGAGGCCAATTCCATGCAGACGATGGTACCACGGGCAATGGCGATCCGGAAAGCGATCGTGGCGAAGGATTCGATCCTGGCGGTAGCGTTCGCCCGGCGTTTCGACCTGGAGCTGAACGATCTGCCGTTTTCGCTGCTTTTTAACGAGAACGTGCTGCGCGACCTGGCCAAGAAGGCAGGCGGGAATCCCTTCGACAATACCAATACGGTTTACAGCGGCTATCCGGACAACCTGGAAGTCAACCAGAAAGCGGAGCGGCTGGCGGCCACCGTCGATCCCGGCAAACTCTTCGGCCAATACGACCGGACGGGCCGGATTGGCAAGCCGGTGGTGCTCATGCACACGCTCTACGACCAGCTCATTCCGCCTGCCTATGGCGTTTCGAACTTCGAAAACATGGTTCACCAGCAGGGGCGGGAGCGCTACTTCACGGTTCACTACACCAACGGCCGTGGCCACTGCGTCTTTACGCCCCAGCAGACCGGTCAGGCATTCGACGAACTGCGGAACTGGGTCAAAACCGGCCGGAAGCCCAAGGCGGGATTTATTCGTTAAAAGTAGTTTAGGGTTTATTGTTTATGGTTTATGGTCGAATGAGTCATTGTACTGTTTATCAGTGAGTTGTTTAGCAATCCCTAAACACTAAACTATAAACCATAAACACTAAACCAGCGAAAAGCACATGATCAATACCGATACCGTTGTTGCCATCGACGTTCACGTACACGCCGAAGCATCCTGCCGCCAGCCGCACGACGACTTCCGGCCGGAGCTGGACGAGGCGTTTGCGAAATACTTCAAATCGGACCACCGCCCGACCATCCAGGAAACAGCCGATTACTACCGCGCCCGGAATATGGCGTTTGTCATGTTTACGGTGGATTCGGAGGCTAATGTCGGCAAGCGGCGGATTCCGAACGAGGAGGTGGCGGAGGGGGCGATGCAGAACCCCGATGTGATGATTGCCTTCGCCAGCATCGACCCGCATAAGGGCCGGATGGGCGCGCGGGAGGCCCGGAACCTGATCGAGAACTTCGGCGTAAAAGGCTTCAAGTTCCACCCAACCGTGCAGGGTTTTTACCCCAACGACAAGCTGGCCTATCCGCTCTACGAAGTGATCGCCGGGCATAAGCTGCCGATGCTGTTTCATTCTGGGCATTCGGGCTACGGGTCGGGCGTGCGGGGCGGGGGCGGGCTGCGGCTGGCGCATTCGAACCCGATTTACCTGGATGATGTGGCCATTGACTTCCCCGACAGCCCGCTGATCATTGCCCACCCGAGCTGGCCGTGGCAGGACGAAGCCCTGTCGGTAGCGCTGCACAAACCGAACGTCTACATCGATCTCAGCGGCTGGTCGCCCAAATACTTTCCGAAACAGCTGGTGCAATACGCCAACACCCTGCTTAAAGACCGGATGCTGTTCGGGACCGATTTTCCGCTCCTGACGCCCGAACGGTGGCTGAAGGATTTCGAGGAGGCCGGTTTTCGCGACGAAGTCAAGCCCCTGATCCTGAAAGAAAACGCGATCCGGATGCTCGGTTTACGGAAGTAACCCGTTCCGCCCCGGCGTCTTCAACCCTCCCTTAACCCTTGCCCCATGGAAGTCAGTACCCAGGCCCAGCTAGACCAGCGACCGATCACCCGGCTCCAGTACGCGACCGTCCTCGTCTGTTTCCTGATGAACATGCTCGACGGTATGGACGTCATGATCATTTCCTACGCCGCTCCAGCCATTGCCAAAGCCTGGAGCGTCAGTTCGGAGGCACTGGGGATGGTCTTTAGTTCCGGCCTGCTGGGCATGACCTGCGGGGCGCTGTTTCTGGCGCCTTTTGCCGATACAATCGGCCGGAAGGCCATGATGCTCCTGAGCGCGGCGATCATGGGGGTGAGCATCTACGTAACTTCCTCGGCCGGTGGGGTAAGCGGACTGATTCTGTTCCGGTTTCTGAGCGGCCTGGGCATCGGCAGCATGCTGGCCAGTACGGCGGCGCTGACGGCCGAGTACACGCCGAACCGGACGAAAGATTTCTGGGTGAGCCTGGTGATTGCGGGCTACCCGGTCGGGGCGGTTCTGTCCGGGTTGGTGGCCGCCGACCTGATTCCGCAGTACGGCTGGCAGACCCTTTTTCAGCTGGCCGGGGCGACCACCCTGCTGGCTCTGCCGTTGGTTCAGCTGTTTCTGGCTGAGTCCCTGGAATTTTACCTCAAGTCGCAGCCGGCCGGAGCGCTGGATAAGGTGAACAGCCTGCTCCGGAAACTAGGCCTTGAAGAGTTGGATCGCTTACCGGCGCGGCAGATCCAGCCTAAGGGTATTCAGGCGCGGGAACTGCTCAAGGGCGAGTACCGGCTGTCGACCATCCAGCTCTGGACTGCCCTGTTTCTGGCCTTTGCAACCCTGTACTTTTTGACCAGCTGGATTCCCAAGCTGGCCTCCAACGCGGGGCTGTCGATCGAACTGGCGATTTATGCCGGGACGGTTTTCAACGGCGGGGCCTTCTTCGGCATTGTCACGCAGGGCTACTTTTCGAGCCGCTTTGGCCTGAAGAAGACCATCGGGGTATTCCTGATCCTGACGGGCGTGCTGATGGCGGTCTTTCAGATTTTTGTGGGCTCACCGCTGCTCCTGCTGGTCTTTGGGCTGCTGGGCTTCGGGGTGCAGGGCGGCTTTGTGGGGCTGTACGCCGTGGCGGCGCGGCTGTACCCGACCGAATTCCGGACGACGGGTGTGGGCTGGTCGATCGGCATCGGCCGGCTCGGCGGCATCATCGGCCCGGCTATCGGGGGCGTGCTGATCGGCATGGGGCTGTCGATGGCGACGAACTTCCTGATCTATGCTTTGCCGACGGCCTTTGCGGGGATCATGACTATTTATATTGCTTCGAAGAAAATTAGCTAACATGAATCAACTTCTCGGTAAGGCTGTCCACAACGCCGCCCGGACCGCCGTCCTTGCCGGCGGGCAGGCCTATACCTACCAGCAATTGCTCGACGCCTCCGAGGCCATCGCCCGGACGCTGCTCGGATCGGAAACCGACCTGAACGAAGCCCGGGTGGCCTTCATGGTGACGCCCGGTTTTGACTATGTGCGAGTGCAGTGGGGCATCTGGCGGGCGGGGGGCGTGGCGGCGCCGCTGGCCCTGTCGTACCCGCCGCCTTCGCTGCGGTACGTGATCGAAGACACGGGGGCACGGATCGTCGTGGCGGATGCTGCCCACGCCCCGGCGCTGGCCCCGCTGGCGGCAGAGCTGGGCGTCCGGCTGGTGGTGCTGGACGAGGACACGCCGGTTTCGGGTACCCAGACCTTACCGGAACTGACCCCCGACCGCCGGGCGATGATTCTCTACACCAGCGGGACGACCAACCTGCCCAAGGGCGTCGTAACGACCCACGCTAACCTGGAAGCTCAGATTTCAACCCTGGTAAATGTCTGGCGCTGGTCGGCCGAGGATCATATTCTGTGCGTTCTGCCGCTGCACCATGTCCACGGCATCGTCAACGTCGTATCCTGCGCGCTCTGGTCGGGGGCGACGGTCGAGTTCATGCCCAATTTCACGGCCGAAGGGGTGTTTGCCACCTTTGACCGCGGGCAGGTGAACGTCTTTATGGCCGTACCTACCATTTATTTCAAGTTGATCGCCCACTGGGAAAGTCTGCCCGAGGCGGAGCAGCAGGCGATTTCGGCTACGCTGGCGAACTTCCGGCTCATGGTGTCGGGTTCGGCGGCACTGCCGGTCACGGTCATGGAGAAATGGAAGGCCATCAGTGGCCATACCCTGCTGGAGCGCTACGGCATGACCGAAATCGGCATGGGCATCAGCAATCCCTACGAAGGCGAGCGTCGGGTCGGGGCGATCGGTAAGCCGCTGCCGGGGGTAAGCGTTCGGCTGGTCGACGAGCAGAACCGGCCCGTACCGGACGGACAGCCCGGCGAAATCCAGATCCAGGGGCCGAACGTCTTTCAGGAATACTGGCAGCGGCCGGAGGCGACCCAGAAGGCCTTTACCGAAGATGGCTGGTTCCGGACGGGCGATATCGCCGTGCTGGAAGACGGCTACTACCGCATGCTCGGCCGGGACTCGGTCGACATCATTAAGTCGGGCGGGTACAAAATCTCGGCCCTGGAGCTGGAAGAGGTCCTGCGGACGCACCCGTCC
>Ga0164290_1002584_pt1 | contig 11791 bp, 6 predicted proteins | sample Micstemetagenome_FD_108782 | JGI IMG/M metagenome (GOLD analysis project Ga0164290, IMG submission 108782) | Contaminated culture microbial community from soil near Moab, Utah, USA - Microcoleus steenstrupii SON62 (Illumina Assembly) | ecosystem: Environmental > Terrestrial > Soil > Soil crust... | reverse complement strand
CCCTTCCTCGCGCCGAAGGTAAGCGCGGGTCGCGGGGAATGGACGGCTTTGCCCGACGCCTCTGCTGGGCGCTTCCGCCATGATCCTGAAGGAACGGTTGTGTCCCGGTCGAGTGGTGCCCATGGCGGCGGCTTTGCCGTCTGTATGGATTGCGGGCGGGCTGAACCGATGGAACAGGCGCAGGCGGGCATGGATGCCCCGCTTCCCGAGCGAATGCGGCGGCATCTGCCGCTGGCGCGGGCGAGAAAGACCAGCCTGACGCAGGATGGCCGCTGTCCGGGCGGCTATACGGCGCCGCATCGCGTGCAGCGCCATGTCCACCTAGCGCAATCGACGCGGACCGATGTCTTCGAGTTGCAATTGCGCGTGGCGACGCCTGCAGCCGCGCTCGCACTGGCCGCAGCGCTGCGCGAGAGTCTTGCTGAGACGCTTGGTGTCGAAAGCGACGAGATAGGAGTAAGTTCCGGCGCTTCGGGGCAGGCGGTGGCGGGGGGGCGGATGCCCGTCTCGGTCTGGCTGCATGATCGGGCGGCCGGCGGCGCAGGGCTGGTGGGACGTCTACGTGAGGCAGATGTGCTGGCACGGCTTTTGGAAAGGGCAGTAGAGCGGCTGGACTGTCCGGAGGAATGTGTGGTGGGCTGTCCGGTCTGCATCCTGCAGCCCGATCTGAGCCAGAAAGACCTAACGATCGACCGCAGGGGAGGGCTTGCCCTTGCGCGGTCGCTGGTTGCTACGCTGGACCTTCCCGAAGGCTTGCGGGTGTGGGGCGCGGAAAGCCGCTATCTGGGCGGCGGCCTTGCGCATGCGATCGACGACCTGCGGCGCGGCGGGGCCCTGTCGCGGGTTACGCTGTTCCTGCACGGGGCGCCTTCGGATTGGGACCTGTCGGTTTGGCCGATGGCCCGGCGGCTGGGCGCGCTGGCCGAGCAGGGAGTCGCGGTGGATATTGCGCTGACCGATGCCGCTCTGACGCATGCAGGCTTTGATCTTGGCGTTAAGCTGTCACTGCATCGTATGGCAAGCCATGCACGGCTGATCCGGGTTGCAAGCCTGCCGATGGCGGGTGGGTTGCCGGTCCTTGCCCATGTCGAGACCAAGCCGAACTTGCTGCGCGGGGTCGCGCAAGGCGCCAGTGACGAGACAGCACCCGGCGCGGATTGGGGGGCCGGTGCAAGCGGGCCGCTGGTGATCGGCCCGGTGTCGGAGACGCCTGCAGGCGCTGTGATTTCGGCGAAGAAACTGATGGAGCTCGGGATCGGCTCCGGACATGTGCTGACGGCAGGGGACAAGCTGGATGGAAGTGCAACCGGCTTTGGCCTGCGCTTCTGGAACTGGCTGGAAAAGGCTGTTCCTCTCGAGATTGCCGCCATGCGGAAGCTTGGCGTCGCCGAATTGCGGTATTCAGACCGGTACCTTCTCACGCCCGTCACGCTTCTGCTGCTGGCCGAGGCGGTGCTTTCGATGCCAGGGGCGGCGAAGGCCAAGGTGGCGGTCGATCTTGCCCCGTCGGGAGACCGCGGGGGCGAGCCGTGGCGCGTCTATGACGGCTTTGCCCATGATGGCGACCGACGTGCGGTGCTTGCCGCCCTGATGCCGAAGGCGCGCATCACATTGGCACAGCATCGCAACGACCTGCCGCACCGGCGCGAATTTGCCTTTGCCTTGACAGACGGTCGGCGGTTCCGTTTGCTTCTGGATCAAGGCTTTGGGGTCTGGCGCGCGACAGGCGCCGATCTGCGCCACGATTTCGGGGCTAATCCTGAAAGCCAGGCCAACAAACTGCAACGCGCGGTATTTCGGGTCGAGGGCGGGGACGAGCCCGTTGTTTGGGACGCGGGTATCAATTGAGCGGGGGGAGCGAGATGCGGGACGATGGGCAGGAGATCGACGGTCATCTGACCTGGCAGGTTTTCGCGGAAATCTGGCAGCTTGCCGTCAGCGACCGCAGGCGACTGGCAGACCATTTTCCGTTCCTGGACAAGGTGGGGCTGCGCGAAGACTCCGTCTTTTATCCTACCGTGCTTGAGCATATGCGGGCCGATGCGAAATGGGCAGCGGCCCTGCAACGGGCATTTTGGACGATGCCACGCCAGAAAGACCGCCAACGGTCTTTCTTCGCACGGTCGTTCCGCTGGCTCGAAAGCCGGATAGAGGGACTCGAATTCGGAAAGCCGGGTGAACCCGTCCACCCTGACCCCATTACCTGGCCCCCTCTGGAGCGCGAAGTTTACGAACTTGCGCTCACGGCATTCATTGAGTTGGATGAGCCGCGCCTTGATTGTGAAGCCGAAGATGCCGAGCCGAGCGCGGATGAAATCCACAACTGGACGAGTTTGGTCGAGCGGATGCAGACAGTCTTGTCGGGTATGGGCAGCCCCGATGTCGGAGCGGCGCGTCTGCTGGCGGATCTGGCCGATGCGCTTGTCCGGTCCTGCGACCGGGCTGCGGCGGAAGCGGAGGCGAGACACGCGGCTGATCTGGACGCGCGTCGTTCGGCTATTGTGCGATCCATTTCAGGGTTGGGCTTGGGGTCGGAGGATACGGCGATACTGCTGGCACTCGGTTGGGTCGTTGACCCCGAGTTGATGGCAGAGGTCGAGGCTTTGGTTGGCGGTGTAATGCCGCTGTCGGATGCGGTTTCGCAGGCCGAAGTGCAGTTTGCGGAAGCGGAAGAAAACATGGTCAGGGTCGGAGCTGATCCTGACGCGTCGAGGGTAGAGAAGCGTGTCGCACGGGACGCGGTGGACGCGGCGGATGCGGTCTTGACTGTAGCCTCGGACAGCTTGCGTGATGCTCTGAGCGAATTGGTGGCCGACCTGCGCCGCCTCTCAGAAGAAAATCCGGTTGCCGAGCCGGTTAAGCTGGCGGGAGTGGGCCCAACGGCAGTCATTGGGCTTGGGGTCACGTCTGTTGCAGGTGAAAGCGAGGATGAGGAAGAAGAAGAAGAAGAAGAGGAAGAGGACGGCACGGAAGACGTGCGAGGTGAAGTGGACGCAGTGCCGGAAGGCCCCATTCTGCAGTATGTTCCCGCTGAAAGGCCAAAGGTCGCATCGGCGGGCTTTGCAGAGGCGTCGGCAGATTTTGCGCAGCAAACCGAGGCTGGCACCGTTCTTGCCGGACACGGGCAGGATGGGAATGTGCAGGATGGGAACGGGCAGGTCGATACGTCCTCGACCGATCCGGCTGGCTCCGAACCTAGCGCAGCGCTGATATTGGATGCGGTAGAGGACGCTGCGCGAGAGCTTGCCGCCGTCTGGACTGGGCGTCGGCCGCTGGACGAGGTCATGACGCGATACTTCGACCAGGGGGAACTGGCGCTTGCCTGCCATCTGGCCGAATTGGCCGAAGAGAACGGACTGGTCCCGCCCGTTCCTTCTATACTGCTCAAATCACTGGTCGCGAGCGGGGTGCTGACTGGCCCCTATGACCTTGCCGCACAGACACTGGGCGAATGGCTTGCCGCCGCAATGGCCGAGGTCGAAGCCGCCGAGACCCGGGGGGTGACGGCAGGGCTTCGGGCTCGGTCGGTTGCGCTTGCCGCGCTGCTTCGGCCCGCGCTCATGGCGCGGGACACCAACGCGCGGGATCACCTGCGGGCCTTGTCGCTTGCGGATGGGCTGCAAGCCTATGGTCCTGTCGTGACGCTTTTGCGCGATTTGCGGCGCGATCTTCAGCCCAGCTTGTCGGATCTTGCCGAGCTTGCCGGTGGCGAGAAGCAGCGCCGTCTGCCCGGGGCGCTGGCCGATATACGCGAATGGCTTCCGGGCGCACGCACGGCGCAGTCGATGCACGCGCCGTCCGGAGTGATCGTGCGCCGGTTGCTTGATGTGCAGGGCGTGGTGGGCAGGCTGTTCGAGGCCGCCCTTGCTGGACAGATCGACCTGGTCGATGCAACCCATGGCTGGCTGTTGCAGCTCTCGGGCGACAAGACGGTGGCCGAAGATCTTGTTGCGGCCGAGGAAAGGGAGATCGGTCGGCCTAAACGTGACTCGATCAAGGGATTGGCGCTGGAATGGATCGTCCGCAAGCTGCGCGACGGGGCCGACCTTTTGCTGGCATGGCGGGCCGCCTATCACGAAGATCAGGAAGGCGACACACGGCGGCTGGCAACGCTGGCACCGTCGATCAGCGAATTGAAGAAGAAACTTGGGCCTCTCCAGCAGGAGATTACGGTCGACGAAGGGGTAGATGCGGCTGTCCAGCGCCTGTTGGGCCGGACCGTCGCCGATTTCCTACAGGTGTTGGAGGGGCGTGCCAACCAGACGACGGTGCGTCCGACCGATGCGCTGGATGCAGCCATCCTTCGGCTACCGGGGATTTGCCAGCCCTATGCACTCGATGATGCCGCCTTCGATGCCGAGCGGGGTGCGCAGCGACGCGAACTCTATCTGGCGTTGCAACGGCCCGATGCAGTGCCACGCAACGAGGTGACGGCCCTTGCTTTGCATCTTGAAGACCAAGCCATTTTGCCCGCTCAGATACTGATCGGCCGGTTAGAGCGGCAGGGCATCCTGACCCAGGCCGAAGCGCAGGGCCGTCGGATGGCGATGGAGAACGTGCTATACAACGCCCGAACCGAGGCGCATCGCGCAATCATCGGCCTGAGGCACGATCTTGAGCCGCTGCAAAGCATCGACCTGGCCACCTCGCCCGAGATTCAGCTTTGGCTGGACCGGCTGAGCCTGATCGACCGGGCGTTGGAAGGGTCGGGTGATCTTGCCCTGCCGATGCAAGACCGTCACCGGAGCCAGGCCATACCGCCCGATTTCCCGCATCTGCGGCACCTACTGGACGAAGCCCGCGATTTGCGCGACAGGGTGCGCAATGGCATCCGCGATGACCAGCGCGAGAGGCTAGAGGGTCTGGCGGGCACGTTGCAGAATCGTGGAAAGACCGAGCTTGCCGTCGAAGCCCTGGAGGTGGCCCGGAGCCTCGATGCCCGCGATCCGATCACGGTCGAAGATATCCTGATCCGGCTGCAGAATGGCCAAAGCCATGCTTTGACGGCCGACGCACCGGAAGACAGTTTTGCTACCTTCTATCCGGGTTTCGTCTCGGCCCTGACCTCGGAGATCGAGACGGTGGCAATCCAATCCGCGCTAAAATCGGGCGGAGTGGCCGGTCCGCTGGATTATCGCGGCCTTGAAGAGCACGAGATCAAGCGCGCGGTGGAGTTGGACACGACTTGGCGCACGCTTGCGAATGCGTTCCAGAAGAGCCGCGATATCGGGTTGGCACTGCAATCCTTCATGGAACGGCTTGGCTTCACCTCGGTCGTTATCGAGCGCGAGACGCAGCTTTCGGCGCAGTTGCGCTGGATGTGGATGCGGGCCAATCGTTTGTCGGCTCAGGACTGGTTCCTTCCGCCGGTCTTCGGCAGCGAGGCGGATGGCAGCTATCCCGTCTTCCTTGCCCATCGGAATGTCGAGGATGCGCAGCTGGTCGCCGAAATGGCCAAAATCGGCCGCGATGCGCCTTGCGTCCTGCTGGTCTTCGGGCGCCTGTCGAAGGCGCGGCGCGAAAGCTTTGGTCTGGCGATGCGCAGGGCCAAGCAGACGGTTCTTCTGATCGACGAGGCACAGATTCTGTATTTGACGACGGGAGGCGATTGGATGCGGCGGCTGTTCGCCTGTGCCGCCCCCTTCGGTTACCTACAGCCCTACACAACCAGTGCGGGTAATATTCCGGTCGAGATGTTCTTCGGGCGGGAAACGGAGATTGCGAAGATCGAAAGCACCACCGCGGATGGCTGTCTTGTCTATGGCGGTCGCCAGCTGGGCAAATCGGCGCTTTTGCACCATGTGCGCAAGCGGTTCCATCAGCCCGTCACCGGCCGTCACGCCTATTACCTGAAGATCGACGAGTTCGGCGGACCCGTGCAACCCGCAGCGCAGATCTGGAACGTAATTCGGCGCAGCCTTGTGGAAGACCAAATCCTACCGAGGACGGCCGAAACGCCCGATAACATCCGTTCCGGCATCCTTGACTGGCTGGGCAGGGGGGGCGAGCGGCGCATCCTGCTCCTGGTCGACGAGGCCGACCTGTTCCTGAGTTCCGAGGCCCGCAGCGGTTTTCCGAACCTGAATCCGCTGAAGGATCTTATGGAAGAGACTCAGCGCCGCTTCAAGATCGTCTTCGCCGGTCTGCATAATGTGCGCCGCATGGCCAAGGCTCCCAACTCTCCGCTGGTGCATCTGTCGGAACCGATCTGCATCGGGCCGCTAAACACCACTTCGGATAGCAGCCAACAGGCGCGCCGCCTTGTTGTCGAACCGATGAAGGCGGCGGGGTTCGATTACGAAAAGCCCGAGCTCATCCATTCGCTGCTGACGCGGGTCAATTTCTACCCTTCCCTGATGCAGGTTTTCCTGAAGGCGCTTCTCGAGGGATTGTCGAACCAAGCCCGCCCGCAGGGCACAGGCCCGCGATGGGTGCTGCGCGAGGAGCAGTTGTTCCGCGGGCCCTCGTCCGAGGGGATCAACAGCCAGATCCGCGAACGCTTTCAATGGACGCTTAACCTCGACCCGCGTTACGAGCTGATCGCCAAGGTCGTGGCGCGGCACCGTATCCTCTCGGTGGACGCCGAAGGTGGCACAATGACGGCAGACGCCGTCCAGCGCGAGGCCGAGAACTATTGGCCCAAGGGGCAGGAAAAGTTGAGCCGGATGGATTTTCCGGCCTTCCTCGACGAGATGGTCGATCTGGGCGTGCTGATCCGTTTGCCCGGCCCGCCGGTCCGCTATGGCCTGCGCGGCGCGCAGGTAGCGCAGATGTTGGGCCAGCTGGACCAGCTAGATGACGAGATCCTGAAGATCGCCGACAAGGAGCCGCGTGTCGATTACGATCCCAACCATTACCACCGCAGGGTCGGTTCGGATCAGCATATCGACCGCAGGGCCCCCCTGCCTGACCGCACCATTGCCGCGCTGTTCGACACGGACACGCCGGGGGTGAGGATCCTGATCGCTGCGCCTGCCGTGCTGGGCAGCGACCAGACGTCGGTTCTGGCAGAGCTGGCATCGGGCTGGAATGACGGCAAAGGATTGCTGAGCGGCGAAGTGTTCCGGGGGCAAGAGGCCGATCTGCGCCGCCTTGTCGACCGGGCCACTAGGCGCAAGGTGCTTGTGTTGCAGGCGCAAGGGGCCAAGCCCGACTGGATCACCTGGCTTGCTGCACATCCGGCGGTTTGTGATGGGCGGCTTCTGCCCGTCTTCGTCGGTGCGCCCGACGTCGTGGAGCGGCTTTTGCCACGCACGATCTCGCAGGGAGTGCAGGTATTCCGTGCAAGGCCGTGGGAACGGACCATGCTGCGGGCATGGCTGTCCGATAGCGGCCTGTCACTTCTCGATACCCCCGAAACGCGCGAGGCCTTACTCGATGTGACGGGCGGAGCGCCGGCCGCGCTGAGCCAGATGCGGCAGGGGCTGGAGGCGCTGGTGGCGGGCGGGCATCGGGACGACATCGCGGCGCGAGTGCGCGAGCTTGGCAAGGACATCAGTTTCTCGCCCGCGCAGATCGGCTTGCCCGCGAAGCTTGTTCCCTTGTTCTGCAACGCCGCCGAGCTGGTCGATGGGGCCGGCGAGGCCGAGGAGACGCTGATCGACCTTCTGGCCTCGGACAGCCCCGACGCCGCGGCCGATATCGGACAGATGACCGAGCTTGGCCTGTTCCATCAACCCGAACCAGCGGTCATTGCGCTGTCGCCAATGGGCGCGCTGCTTTACCTTGTCTGCAATGCGCCTGGAAGGCCGGGATGAGGGGCGCAGACCCTTGGTCCTTGCCCGCCGCCCAGCAGTTTCTGACCGAGATCGAGCCGACGGTCTGGCAAGGCGGCGCGGTGATCCGATGCGATAGGTCGACCCCGCAAGATCTTGCCGGACGGATAGTCAGCTATCTGCGCGACACGGTAACGGTCGAGAGGGTGGTTCCTGCGGTGGGCGGGTTGCCGCTGGCGGTGTTGGGCCATGCCTGTGGTCAACCCGGCGCGTCGATCAGCGCAATCGTCGCTTCGGGCCGTTTCCTGCTTGTCGAAGGACAGGATCTGGTCGAGCCAGACTTGGCACGCTGGACACATGTCTTGGCCGAGTTTGCGGCACAGTCTCTGCAGACCGACGAGGGTGGTGCGGTTCTGTTCCTTGGCAATGCCGATGTTCCGGGCCTTGCGCGACTGGATTGGAGCGGGCGCTTGCGGCGAGCGGATGCGCTGATCTGGGCCGAATTTGCCGTGCCATCGGGGCGAAATGAGATCGTCCAGCGGTTGGCCGTCGATCTGGCGGTCGAACTCTGCGGCTGGCGGCTTGATCTTGTGGCGGACCTTGTCAGCCAACGGCAGGAAGACATTCTCGATCCAATGGGGTGGATGGAGCGCAATCTGGATCAGGCCTCGGCGGCAACGGCGACCTTCGGGGCGTCGGAATTCGCCTGCCCGCTGAACCTTATGGCGAAGGGTGAGACAGCCGAGCTTCGCCGCCGCATTTGGACCGCGCAGCTTTCAGTGCTGTTCCCATGGATCGAAGGGCACCGCCAGACCCTGATCGAACGCTATCGTAAGCACCTTCATCTTGACGAACACCTGCGGGCTTTGGGTGTGAACTCGGTCGACGATATCGAACTTGGCGGATTGCGGCGGCAGCTTGGGCGCATCGTAGTCCGCGAAGAAGCGGACCGCCTAGCGTCGCTGGCCAATCTCCGGAACGACCTTGCGCATCGCAAGCCCATCTCGCCAGCCGATTTCATTATGGCAAGCCAAAGCGGCCGTTACTCCTGATGGCCCGAATGGTCAGTGCAGTCCGCGCGATGCCCTGTGCGCCAGAACGGAGATGGCGGCGAGGGCGAGGAGGTGGATGGCGAACAGTGTGCCCCACTCGAGCGGGTCTCGACAGAGACCATAGAAACTGCCGCTATGGGCCGAACTGGTCCATACGCATGCTCCAAGCGTTCTGTGACCAATGCGATTGTTCTGCACACAGCAGGCTCAGAAAAGGACGGGCTAGCCGATAGCTTCAATGCAGATCGAGGGCAAGATCAGCCGTAGGCGAAAGCCAGTCCGGTGCTATGGAGTTCTCTCGGCCGCACGTCGGGCGCGGAGTTCTGCAATCCGCGCAGATATCTCTTGGTCAGTCATCGATCTGATCGCGGCCATCATTTGAAGCTCAGCAGGTGAAGGTGCTTCATCCTTGATCTCCGGTTCGACCAACCAACTGGCCAAGTCAATTGGATTGCGTCCATACAAAGCTGGCAGACGGCGTACGATCAATCCGTAAAGCCCGGGACGCGCGTTTGGGTTCAGTCGATTTGCTACGAGGTCCCGCGTCCAATAGGTCTGCAGCAGGTGATGGCCGATGACCACAGCTTCAGCGAATTCTGGGTGGTTTCGTGACCAATTGCGTATGGTGTTCAGGGTTACACCCATTTCTGCCGCCCAGGCCTCGGGGAATTCACCTCGTTGTGCAAGTTCGCGCACGACAAGGCAAAAGTCTGGATCATACTTGGTTGCACGACCAACCTCACCGGATTGCTGGCCGATCATGGATAGGAATTGAGATCTAGGCGTTGCCATAGGCGTTACTCCTCAAAATCACGCAGGTTCCGTGGTGTTTCGGGGTATCCGCGAAAAGCTTATTGTCAGCAGGGCGGACGATCGTGCCCGGATCAACGTGATCCAACAGGGATCATGGGTTTCTGTTGCTCGAACAGAGGACATTTCAACCCTCGCTCGTGGGGTGCCGGCTGTAGAGCGTGATCCGCAACGCGATAGACCGCGTGGAAAACTACGAAACCTTCTGCGAGCTGGTTTCTTCCTCGAGCAATGGCTTCTAACGCTGACATCAGGTCTTCGAGAATTTAGGTGCATCAGTAGATCTGCCTTTCCCGCAGCTTTTCCGGCGTGACGAGGCCAGCCTCGAGGAGCGCATCGCGGATTGTGTTGGTGATCATCGATGTGGGCACATGGCCCGGTCCGTTGATCAGATCTGCGAAGAATTGCAGGCGCTGCTTGGGTGGCATGGGGATTTTCGGCTGGGCCTGCGCCTTCTGCACCGCCGGGACCGGGGCAGATGCGGCGACCTTGGCCTTCACGGCCTGCTCCATCCAGCGATCAAGGGCCTTTGGACCGTCAGGCGGTTCCGGGTTCTTCTGCCGGCTGGCCTTCGCCTCCGCCACTACCTCCGCCTCGGTCAACCCCATGGCTTTCCAGCGCTTGAGGTGCTCCGCAGCCTGCGGCCCGGTCCAGAAACGAGGCACGTCTACTGGGTCGATGCCGACCGCCTCAATGACCAAAATCAGAAAATCAGCTTCGCGCGCACGCGCGCCCTCCTCCTCCTTTTGTGTTGGGTTGTTGGGTAATTGGGTAGGATAGCTCTGCTGATCATCCGTGGGGCTATCCACGGAATAATCCGCGGATTGATCAACATCGTTATCTTTCAATGGCTTTGCTGATTTCTCGCCCACTTTCCGGTCTGACTGCGCCTTGACGGCACGTTCCACAAAAGCGGCCTCTTTTCGTAACCTCTTTTGAAAAACCACCTCGCCATCTGTCGTCAGGAAGAGCCGGATCGCAGCTCCGATACGCGATTTCCAGAGGCGCAGGGACACGCGGCAAACACGTGCAAGGCGTTCATCGTTGTCGGGGAAGTCACAGGTTTCTCGTGACCACATCGCCATTAGCAGCAGGAAGTAAGCGCCCACTTCGTCCGCAGATAAGTGCTGCGTATCGGTTTGGAAGCGGTCAACCCAGATCGGGCACGGACGTTTGGCGCGCGCGGCCTTAGCGTTGAACTCTTTCTGGAGAGGCATCAGGATCCCTCCTTCAGATTGGCGACCAAGGCATTGATCTCTTCAAGTGACCAACGTGTCAGTCCACCGAACTTTACGGGTTTCGGGACAGTCCCGTCTTTGACGCGGCGCCAAAACGTTGCCCTCGAGCAAGAAAGCATCGTCGCGCAGTCGCGGTCACGGATCAGAATTGGCTGAGTTTGCTTCGACATTGTCACGCCTCCGGAATCAGATGCCGCGATTGATTCGCGGCGGAGGCCTTCCAAATGCAGCACGTCAAGCGGCCTGTGCGGCGAAGCTGGATTCGATGAGTATGCTCTTGACTAGCGCGAACGGTGAAAGTGCGCTCGCTTGATGTTCCTTGTCGGCTTGGTGATGCACGATCCAGCGTTGCAGAACTCGACGCTGCTTGTCCTGACCTTCCGGAATGATCTGGAAAACCAGCTCTTTGCGACCGTTGCTCGGTACAGGGATGTCCTCGGCGAGGAACCCGTACAAGCCGAAAACATCTCGGACGAAAAGGTGCTGCTAGATAGCGAGGTCGGCGGAATACTGTTTTCGGCCATTCAGAAGTTCCGCCCGGATGCCGGCGGCGTATTCCCCGAAAAGACCTCGCAGTCGGAGCACATAGTGATGTTCTTCTTAGGGCCCCGGTCCCAACATCCGGTCTTGCGATGGGCCCTGCCGTTGGCCGCGCGTAGCTGGCCGCCGCTGAGGGGCTCGCCCGCGTGCTTGCTCTCCACCGTCTTGTTCGGCTTCGCTGCCCTCTCGCACCGACTCTGCCTCGGCCAGATCGTGATCCCGCAACCCCTGGCCTGAACACGAATTTCGGCGCTACGGCGCAAGGTGGGTTCCGCCTGACTTCCCCGGTGAAAGCGCCTCTTGCTAGGAACCGCTGCCCCGCGCCCCGCGCCGCATTCGTTCAGGGCCGGGGAGGAACCAAAGGAGGGGGGCGATCGTCAGTGACCGGCGTGCGTGCCAGGGGCAGTGCCGTAATCAAATCGGTGCATGAAGTACT
>Ga0164290_1002583_pt1 | contig 11799 bp, 10 predicted proteins | sample Micstemetagenome_FD_108782 | JGI IMG/M metagenome (GOLD analysis project Ga0164290, IMG submission 108782) | Contaminated culture microbial community from soil near Moab, Utah, USA - Microcoleus steenstrupii SON62 (Illumina Assembly) | ecosystem: Environmental > Terrestrial > Soil > Soil crust... | reverse complement strand
TGCATCAACCGGCCGGACATCGAGCGCCACAACCTTTGGGCTGATGCGGAGGCGCAAGACGCCTTCGTGTGGCTGTGGGAGATGTTCGCGCGGCGGTACGAGGGTATTCCGTGTTCGGAGCTGCGCTTCGACCTGCTGACCGAGCCGCCGAACGTGGGGCAGCGGGGGTTCGGAATTCCTCGCCGCTGTCTCAGACGTTGTGCGCGGCCTACGTGCCGGGTTCCTCTCCCTTGGCGTAGAGCCTTCGGAGGCCAGTTCCGTCGGGGCGGATGGCGTAGATGGCTGAGTCGGTTTTGGTGCGGAAGCCGGAGAAGACCACCCACTGGCCGTCGCGGGACCAGCGCGGGGACTGAGCCCACATCTTTGCCGGCGTCAGCTGGCGGAGCTTGCCGGTCTTCAGGTCTCGCACGTACAGCGTGGTCATCAGCCCCGCGGAGTCTTGGAACAGGTTTCCCGTGTACGGTACGTCGGTCGAAAAGACGATCGTCGTCGGCTCGCCCGGCCGCTCGGCGAAGACGTCGCCGCTCGACGTGCCGAACTTGCCGATGATGCGGCTGAGCGGGATCTTCTCGGCAACCGCTCCGTTAAACCGAACCCGGAGGAGGCTCGTCATGTTCTGCACCACGAAGGTGGGCTGGCCCGGGGTCCACATCGGGTGGAAGTAGTCGCCCTCCGGTGTGGCGGCGAGGATGCGCTTCGCCTTGCCGCCGGCGGCGGGTACGGCGTAGACCTCCCAGGGAAGGCTCTGCGTGAAGTACACCGTGTTGCCGTCCGGAGAGTAGAACGGGCTGCGCGCGTTGTCGCCCGCGAGCCGGCGCCGCTTGCCGGTCGCCAGGTCGATCTCGAACACGGGCGAGACGTTCCCGCTCTGCCAATACACTGCCCGCTTGCGGTCCGGCGAGAGCGACGGCTCTCGCACGTTTGCCGTGTCGCGGTAGAGGCGGCCGTTGTACGCAAGGCGGCCTCCAACGACGTAGACGACATCGATCTTCGGGGCTTGGAGCGCGAGCCCCAGGAGAGCGGTCAGCACGCGACGATCTTACTGCCTCAGCGTCCCAGATCGAACACGTAGATCGCCCGCTCCCGGCGCTGCATCTGGATGAGCTGATTCGCGGAGCGGTCGAGTGCGATCCCCTGTCCCTCGACCGGCGACTTGTGGATGCGGACCAGCTCCAGCGTCGGGCCGGATTTCGGCAGCCGGAGCACGTGGACCTCCGGGGCGTGGTGTCCGGTCGCGTAGATGAGGCCGTCCTTGCCCCAGACGCCGCCCGAGCACGTCATGCCGTCCCAACGGGCGACCAGCTCCTTGGGAAACGCGTAGCCGCCGACCCGCCGCCACTGGCGGTCGTACTTCACGAGAACGGTGCGGTCATTGGTCATTCCCGGCTCGCCCCCCTTGCCGTTGTAGTGGCCAAAGCAGACCCACCAGTGGCCATCGTGCCAGTCGACCCAGACTAGCGATCCCGAGTCGAGCCCAAAGCTCTGCGAGCCGATGTGGCGCAGCGTCTTGGTGTCGAAGATCTCCACCGAGCTGACCATCGGAGTCTCGGGGAAGTTCGAGTGGGAGCAGTAGAGGCGGTCGCCGACCACCACGCCGCCGTTCATGTGCGCCAGCGCGCCCTTTCCGCCTTCGAAGCGCGCCACGCGCTGGCGCGTGCGCCGGTCGTACTTCCCGATCACCGAGTTGCCGATGACGTAGATGAAGTCTCGGTCCACGGCAACGCCCTGCTGTGCCTCCTCCGCCGGGAACTTGGTGACGAGGCGCGGGGCGTCGAGGACGGGTGTGGCGGACTGCTGAATGGCGAGGAGCGCGAGGGTGTGAAGGATCATGGAAGGGAACGCTGGGCGCGGAATCGCGCCCAGCGGGTGAGGTCGTTTACGGGTACTTGACCGCGCCGATCTGAGGGTTCCAGAGGTCCGTTCGGCCAGATCCGCAGTTGAAGCCGTCAAGCCTCGGGACGCAGACGTCGCTCCAGACCTGCGGGTTGATGACCTGAAGCTCGTCGTTCGTGTCCTGCGTCCACGTCGCCTCCGGGCGCATCGACTTCACGTGACCGTCGAGGAACACGAAGTCGCCCATCCGCTTGCCCGAGTGGAAGCCCACCGGGAAGCCGATGGTGAAGGGCGGTCGAGTCGACGTGCCGGCGGTTCGGCGATGGTAGGGCGCGCCGTTGCGGTTCTGTCCGCCATCGGTGCGCTGCGCGCCTTCGTACAGAAGAATGACTTCGGCCGACCGGTCAACCTGCGTTACGGAGATGCCGTCGGCGAAGGCGACGGGCTGTTGCGGCGTGGCCGCGACGACGTTCGTCTCGTAGGCGCCGGGGTGAAAGCCGCGGAGGTAGTCGTTCATGATGAACGTCCGCTGACGGTCTTCCCAGGGAGCGTCGCCGGCCGTGTTGCCCACGTAGTCGGCCCCGCTGGGACACGAGAACATGTTGCCGCTCGCACTCTTGAGGTTCTTGCTCTTGACGTACGGCCAGATGCCGCCGCCGGAACCGTCTGCGTTCGTCTGAATCCAAGCCGTCATCACTCGGCCGTTGGGTGGGTCGACGATCCGAGTACCGCCGCCAGGAGAGGGCATCTTGTCGTCCGCGTCGGCGGAGTAGAGGTGGAACGACGTACCGAGCTGCTTCAGGTTGCTCAGGCACTGAGTCTTCTTGGCCGCGTCCTTCGCCTGGGCGAAGACGGGGAAGAGGATCGCGGCGAGGATCGCGATGATCGCGATCACCACGAGGAGCTCGATGAGCGTGAAGCCCGACGGTCGAAGGTGGCGGCTGGCTCGCATCGATCGGATTTTCCGACGCAGGTCGCTAACGGGCCGTTAAGCTCTGACGATCCTTAATCGAATGCCGCGAACCTTAACGCGGAACGATCGAGGGTTTCTTGCGGGTTGAACGCAACCGGACGTCAAGTGCAACGTCGGATGGGAAGAGACCCCTCGGGAGAGTTAGTTGCTGGGAAAGCTGAGAGCCATCGTCAGTCTCGTCATGCTCGTGGCCGCGACGCTTGGTGCGGCTCAGGTCGTGCTGAAGCCGACCGGCGCCGCCGCTCTCCCGCTGAAGACGAAGTCGATCGGCGCGGAGGTGGTGATCGACCGCCAGGTGGCGGTGACCAAGCTCACGCTCACCTTCCAGAACCCCAGCCCGACGCAGATCGAGGCGGACTTTATCTACACGCTTCCGCCTGAGACGCTGATCTCAGGCTTCGCCTATTACTTCGGTGACGAGCGTGTGGAGGCGCGAATCGTCAATCGCGAGCGCGCGCGGCAGATCTACGAGCGGATCACGATCGTGGACCGACGCGATCCGGCGCTCGTCGAGATGATCGGGAAACGCTCGTTCCGCGCCCGGATCTTCCCGGTGGAAGCCAACTCGGACCTCCGCGTCGAAATGACCATGGTGCAGGCGCTACCGAGCATCGCGGGCACCCACCAGTACGTGTTGCCGCTCCGTCGGGCGAAAGGAGACGCGCTCAGCTCGATCGACGTGGCGGTCAAGGTCGCCGGCAGTGACCGACGGCAACTGATCCAAAACAACTTCGGCTTGCGGGCCGATGGGAGCGGCTTACTCCGGTATCGCGGGCAGAACGTGCGCCCCGACAAGGACCTGCGGGTCCGGATCACGGATCAGCCGCAGCCGGGCGATGGCCTGACTTGCGCCCTTTATTCCGGTCGAAGCGGAGGCCGCGAAGGCTACTTTGCGATGGCCGTGAGCTCATCTCGAGGAAGCATCTCCGGTCCAGTGCGCATCGAGGGTGTCGAGGTGATGGGTGTACGCGGTCTTGAGGCTAAGAAGCCTATACGAAGCCTTCTCGTCACCGGCCGGTACCGCGGGAGTGGACGGGCTCGAGTGTCGGCGGGCGGCCGTTCGAGCAGCGTCAGCTTCTCGGATGCGTCGAAGCCGAACCACCCGGGGATGAAGCTCTGGGCAGCGCGCGAGATCGAGGCGCTCGGCAAGGACTCCGCGCGGGTGAGCGGACTGAGCAAGCGGCACAATCTCCCCAGCCGCTTCACGAGCTGGCTTGCGGTACCCCGAGCCGAGAGAGCGATCTACCGGCAGACGATGGCGGAGACCGAGATCCGGCCGCTCATTCCGGAGTATCTGTCGGCACTGGGCCCAAAGAACCGGCAGACGCCGCGCTCCCGAGCGATTACCGCTCGGATGCGTGCGATGACCGCTCGCTTCCAGCTTCCGCCGGAAGAGGTGATCCAGTCTGCGCTGCAGGGGAGCCGCGAGCTTATTGCCTTGCGCGCCGCGGATGAGCGGCTGCGTGGAAAGAGCGGCGAGTGGCTCAAGCGACTTCACCGGCTCGCGCCGCTGATCGGCGAGGAGCCGACTTGGATCCTTGAGTCGGGCATGGCCCAGCTCTCGACGGATCTTTCCAATCTGTACGTGCGGGAGATCGGCGCCGGGCGAGCGGAGGGCCCTGCCGCCCGCGAGGCGCGCGCACTTCTCCGCCGTGGGCAGACGCTAGGGAAGACATCCGAGGCTCAAGTGGAGAGCGCTCTCGACTCGAGTCTTCGTGAGTCCGCCACGCGAATCGTCCGGGCGCGTCAAGCGGGACAACGCGCTTCGGTCGGTGATGACCGCCGACTGAAGCACCTCTCCGAATTCCTGCGGCGTTCGCCAGCCCAGGAGCTGAAGAACGCGCGGGCAGAGATGCTGGGCGAAGACATCATCCAGGCTCGGCAAGACATTGCCGAGCTGGCCTCTGCAAAAGGGAGGAATCCGGCGCAACTGAGAGCGGCGACCGCTCGAGCGCGGCGATTGTTGAATCAGATGCCGGAAGGGCATCCCGCCCGAATGTATTCGATCCCTTACCAAGCCCAAGAAGCGGCGCGAACGGTGGCGGCGGCGCGGATCCGACGGTCTCGCGACAGCGGCACGGAGCGGTACCTCGCCATGCTCGGCCAGCGCTACGCCTTCAACACCGAGGAGCTGGTGCGCCAAGAGCTCAAGCAGCAAGCGGACATGGAGTGGCGGAACCTTCACTACCTCCAGAGTCAGACGCGATACGATAGGAAGATTGAGCGTGACGGCCGGGCTAAGCTCGCGCGCTTAGCTGAACTCGGGATCCAGCCGGACAAGAACTTCGCCGAGGGCTCGCCTGCGGAGACGGCCCGCCTCGCGCTTCTGAAGGAGCTTCGAGACCCGTCCCCTGATCCGGCTCGTGTCAGCGCACTCAATGCGCGCCTAGCAAAGGAAACGGGGCCGCAACCGGCGTACGGGGTGGGCACCGAGAAGATGAACGACGAAGAGCGCCGGCGCGTGTACGTCGAGTCGCGGTTAGAGCGGCTGCGAACGGAGATTCGCTTGGATCAACTCGAGCAGGCAACGCCCTCTCCCGAGATCCTGCGGGCTCGAAAGGAACTCGAGGCGAGGATCGGCGAGCTGCGGGCGAGGATGGGGGATCCCCTGCTCACCTTCGACGCGCCCTCGTCGGCGCGGACCGTCGTCGCGGTGATGCCGGACGGAGAGATCAAACCGTTGGCATGGGTCGCGTCGAAGAGCCGTTGGGAGGTTCGATTCGACGTGCCAGCGCACGCCAAAGAGGGCCCCGTGACGGTTCAGATCGTGGCGGTCCTTGCCAACGGCGAGCGCAAAGTCGGCACGACGACCTACCACGTGGACGTTTCGCCACCCAATGCTCAGGTGAGGGCGTGGGTCGCCCGTGGCGAGCTCTGGCTCGAGGCCAACGGATCGAGCGATCTCGCTCGCGTGGTGGCGATTCTGCCCGGAGCCGACGAGCACGATCTGATCCGACAGCCGGGCACGAGTCGATTCCTCCGCCGTATGCCAAGCGTAGCCGAGGGGACCGTGCGCTTCGTGCTGTTCGACAAGGCTCACAACCGCCGGGAGATCAAGGCTCTCGTACGATGATCCTCCTGACTGCGCTGCTGCTCGGGGGCGTGGAATGCCACACGAGCAGCCGTCACGTTCGGAGCATCGTGCCGCTTCCTGACGGACGCGTGCGACTTGACACCATGGGCGGGCGCGTCACGGTGTCCGCCGACGGCTCGACGGTCAAGCTGACCGAGGCAGGCGGCCTCGAGACGCACGAGCCGACGGTTACGGCATCCGATGGCGAGCTAAGGCTCAGCGTGTCGAACATTGTTTGGAAGAGGCGAGCGCTTGGCCTTCCCTCCTCTGCGGGCACCCACCCGGCGGCCGCCGCGATGATCGACGGCACGCTGCACGTCGCCATGTACGGCGATTCGCGGCTCTGGAAGTGGACGAAGGGAAGCTGGGTCGCTTCGCTCAGCCTGCCGAAGGCGGTGCTGGACCCGACCGTTCTGCGATCGGTCGGGAAGGATCTGTGGCTGGGAACCCGCCGCAACGGCGCGTGGAGGCTACGGTCGGGCCGGTGGCACGCCCTTGCTAGCCGCGGCGTCGAGCCGTACGACCACAACGCTCAGGCAATGGCCGTCTACCGCGACCGCCTCTGGGTGTCGACGCTCGAGGACGGACTCGTAGCTTGGAACGGCGCTACGTGGAGTCACGTACTCCCGCCGTCGATCTCGACCAAGGCCCCCAGGGACATGGTGGTCTGGAAAGATCGCCTCCTTCTTCGCCACGGAGACGGCCAGGTGGATACGTTCGATGGCAGCGAGTGGAAGCGGGACGTCTTTCGGACTGAGCTGCCGCGAAAGCAGGCGGCGCGGCTCTCAACCGATGGGAGCCGGCTTTTCTTCGCGCAGTGGGGTGGATGGAGCGAATTTGACGGCACCTCTTGGACCCATCGCTTTCCAGGCGAGCTATCGGGCGTTCCGGTGACGACGGTGCTCCCGCGGGGTGCGGAGCGCTGGGTCGGTACCCAGGGGAGAGGCGTGGTTCGATTCGGCGAACAACCGTTATTCCTCGGACAAAATCGTCAACTCCCCGACGATTGGGTGACTCACCTCGCCGACTTGAAGGGGCAGGTGGTGGCCGGGACGTTCATTGGGGGCTTAGCAACGTGGGACGGGGCGAATTGGCAGGCAGTGATGTTCCCGACGGCTGGGATCACCGGATTACTGGCGTCGGCTTCTCATGCGTGGGTTGCCTCGGCGAAAGGGATCGGTCGCTACCCGGAAGGTTGGACTTCGCCGAAGCCCACCGAAGCGCAGTGCCTCGCGGAGTTCCGCGGAAGCGTGTGGGTCGGAGGACGCCGAGGAATCTATCGGCTCCCGCTGTCGGTTTCGCGAGCACCGAAAGTCGCGGCTGGTTCGGACAAATAGAGAAGCAGTGGATGGGTACCCCATCCACTGCTTCGATGATCTAGCTCTAGCGGTTTCGGCCTGGCTTGGGTGCTGCCGTCGCAGCTGCACCCGTACCCTGTCCCGTGTTCCGGTCGACGACGGCCGGGTCTGGTTGAGCCGGAACGTCCTTCGACTTGTCGTATAGTTCCTTCGCGGCTGCGTTCACGTCCGCAGAGGTTGATGCCTGCTCCGAGTTGCAGCCTACGGCGGTAATGGCCACCGCAGCCAACAAACCCGTCAGTCGGATCGCCTGAATTGCTTTCATCCTATTGCATATCCCAGATGTACTTCTGGCGATCCTGGATGCGGCCCGTCCAGCGATCCTTCACGTCGCAACCGGCAGCTACCTGCGAGATGGTCATGGTCTTGGCGTGTCCGTCCGCAAAGCCAACGCTCGCACGCGCTCCTTCGTTCGGTCTGCCGCCGTAGTACGGCCAAGCACCGCCGAAAACGTTCCAAGCGTTGGGCGAGCTCGGATTCCATCCGCCATAGAAGTAGGCCGCGGCTCCACCGTTGGCGGTCGCATCCGTGTTGTCCGGATACCGTCGGCAAGGAGGATCGATCGGAAGCTGGCCACCGTCCTTCAGGCCACCGCCAGAGGTTCGGTCGAAGATTCCCGTGATGTTCTGAAGAGTGTTTGCGGGATCGGCGAAGCTGGTGATGGACTGAGGATTGAAGCGAAAGCCTCCGGGTGCCGCGGCGTCGAAGATGAAGCCCGTGAACGTCTGATAGTTGTATCCGTAGTCCGTCAGCCAACCCAGATTGTAGAGTTCCTGCTCACGGCGCATCGCGCCCATCGTGTTCGGGTCCGGGAAGTTGGCGTTTCTCTTACGCGACTCGATACTGAACGGGCTGTTCGGCGTCTTCGTCATGTCGTCGCTCTTCATGTACGGGAAGACGAGGTTCCCCCAAGAGCGGTCACCCTGATTGACGTCGAACGTACCGTTGTACATCCACAACGGGGCGATGTCGTCTGAGTCCGACTGGTAGATCTGCGTCGCCAAGACATGCTGCTTCATGTTCGACAGGTCGGCCGTCTTCTTGGCGGCCTCCTTGGCTTGTGCGAAGACGGGGAATAGGATAGCGGCAAGGATCGCTATGATAGCGATAACGACCAGCAGTTCGATTAGAGTAAAAGCTTTCTTCATGTCACTCGTGGCAAACCAAGCCAAATTAAGAGATGACAGGATTGTAAATGAGGTCTCGCTTGTTGCCAACGAGCTTTTTGAGCGTGTAGAGGCGCGTACAACTTATAAGGATTTGAGGGTTAGCGTACGGTACTCCGATGATGCGTTTGGGGGTCCAGGACAGAATTCTTTTTCCTCGAACTCATCTTGTAAGAAGACCTCAGGAAAGCAGATAGTGTCACTGGCCAGGTTTCGTCTCTCCGGCTCGCATTGCTCCTGGGACTAATGAAAATTCTGGAAACGTTATGCCTCGCGCAGACAGACGACGGGATCTTTCCGCGCCGCCGTACTCGCCGGGAGCACTCCGAACAGCCCGCCCAAGCCGAGCGCCACACCGACCGCCATGCCGACGATGCCAGGGGTGATGAGCGGCTTGATCGGAGTGAATTCGGCGAGCAGGACGCACACGCCCCAGCTGAACAAGAGCCCGGCGGCCACGCCGAGAATGGCGATCAGGACCGCTTCCATGAGGAACTGGGAGAAGATGTCCCTTCGCGTCGCGCCGACCGCCTTGCGGATGCCGATCTCGACCTTGCGCTCGTTCACGGACATGAGCATCACCGCCATGATCCCGAAGCCTCCGACGAACAGCGCGATCGACGTGAGACCGGTTAGAAGCCAGGTGACGATCCCCATCAGGCGGTACACGAGACCCAGGAGGTCTTCCTGGGTCAGGACCTGGAACTGCTGCCGGTCGAGCCGCTTCGCTAGCACGGCGTCGAGCTCTCGGATGAGTCGGCGCGGCTCTGCCTCCGGACGGATCTGGACCATCACGCGATCGGTTTGGGTGTCCGGCTGCAGGTCTTTCAGTCGGTGGTACGGGATGTAGACCAGGTTTTGCAGGCTGCCCATGGAAAAGAGGCTCTGCTCGCTCTTGGCGTCTTGCGTCACGCCGACGACGCGGTACGAGTGGCCGTTGATCGTCACCGGCTTGCCGATGGCGTCCTCCTCCCCGAACATGGCCCGTTTGGCGACGGCACCGATGACGCAGACGTCGGCGCGTCCCTCAGTAGGCAGGAAGGTGCGTCCGGAGGCAAGCTTCTCCGTCCGCATGCGGAACCACTCGGGAGTGGTGGCGACGAGGATCGACGTGGCGGACTTGTTGCCACGCCGGATGCCGCCGCCAACGAACGTCCAGGGCGCGGTGCGAACCACGCCCGCAACTTGCGCCAGCGAGGCCGCGTCCTCTTCCTTCAGGTAGCTTCCGCCGCCCAGGTTTGGGTTGAACGTCCCCGATTCGATACGGCCAGGAATCACGATGAGGACGTTGACGCCGATGTCCTCGACCTGACTGGTGATGTCCGCTCGCACTCCGGTGGCGATGCTCACGAGCAGAAGGATGGCGACCGACGCGACCATGATGCCGATCGCGGACAATACGGAACGCTGCCACTGCTCGCGGAGGTTGCGGAGAGCGGCTTGAAAGTTCGCGAAGAAGAGGGACACCGTCTCCTTTCAACGCGACCCGATGACGAGTCGTCGCAAGGGGCCTAAGCGTCGGCGCTGTTGGTGGCCGGGACTTGGGCGAGCAGCGTCGGAATCGCGTGCCACGGCTCTCGGGCTCCCGTTCCGGCGTCGGTCACCTCACCGCAGCCCGGACAGTAGAGAAGGCGCTCCCATACGCGTAGGCGCTCCTCGTAGACGTGCTCGGCCAGAACGAGGGAAATCTCCGGGACGGGGCTCTTGAGTGTCTCGTCTCGCCGGCGTCTGCAATGGGTCCAGAAGCCGAGTCCGGTCGCGACCAGCAGTGCGGCGGCGAGAGCCGTCGCGAGATTCGCGAGCGCCCAGAGCGTGAAAACCAGGAACACGCCGACGAGAGCGAGGATAGCGTTCGTGAACGATCCGGCCCAAGGGTCCGGCTTCGACTCCCGCAACTTTGGACGCCGCGGCAGGAACCACGTCGCCAAGTCGGACGGCTCCGGGCGGCCGGTTGAGGGGAAGGTCCCGCTCGGATCGCCTTCGGACTTACCGCCGAACTCCTTCAGGAGGACGGGCGTTGCGCCACACTCACAACGTGGGGCGTCGGAATGGACAAAGGCGTAGGCCTCTGCGCTTGCTCTGGCAAGCTCCTGGATGGCGGCGTTGCGTCCGATCATAGGTCCTGCTCCTAGTTTCGGTCTCCCTGGGTGATTACTTTATCACGAGCACGGCTTTCACGTTAAAACCTAGCAATTCAGGAGCCCGTGCCGGCCATCCCTGCTCGCTTAGGGCTTGGGCTATGTGAGGCCCTGACGCGTGCCGCGCTTGCTCGCTTCGATGCGGGTTGCCGTTGGGATCCCTCATTGGTCCGAGATTGAAGGTTCGGATCTCGCATATTCGATCCACACGGACGTGGTTCCGATCGGGTGTTTGATTTCGAGTCGTTGGCGGTCGAGCGAGATCCGAATTGGAAGTGCCTGAACGTAGGCGCTCCCACGATAGAGCTTTAGGGTCGATCCCTCAATTGCCCACTGTCCGCGGTCGATCTCTTGGCCGTTTGCGTCCTTCGTTGAGAACGACTGGTTGGGCAGGAGCTCCGTGGTCATCGCGTCGCACTCATACGACGTTCCGTTCGATTCAAGCTTTCCGGGACAGGCAACCGTCTGATCGTCGAGTTGCATGGTGCGCGTGATCCATCTGCCCGAGATCGTCTTCAACTCGAGCTGAGGATCGGTCTGATTTCCACCGCACCCCACGCTGAGGAGTCCGCACGCGATCGCAATAAAAATGGATTGCAGCCGACCCCGAAACATGGACTTCAGTGTAACAACTCTCGGGCAGAAGGCACGGTCTACGGTGATGATCCCCTCAGGAAATGCTTGGTGCGATACAACCATTCGGATAGCCCACGATTCAGCGGCTAGAGTATTGGCATCGGAGCCGATCCCTAGCTAAGATGCTGGCATGGTTGGGCGACGGTTTCTCGTGCTCTCGGTCGTGCTGATTGCGCTGGTCGGCTGCAAGGGACAGTCTGCGGCGGGAACTTACTTCGTCGATGCGACGAGCGCGGGCGCGAAAGCGGCCCTGCCTGGGGCGGACAAGATCCTGCTAACCCTCAAGGACGATGGCAGCCTCGATCTGGCGGCAGGCCCGCTGAAGCTCCTCACCGGCACGTGGAAGGAAGACGCGGGCAAGGTGACGTTCTCCAAGGGACAGGGATTAATCGGTACGGACTACCGCATCGAAGGCACGCACCTCGTGCCCGTCGACAGCTCCGCCGCGGGCGCGGGCTGGAGATTTACGAGAAAGTAGGGCGAGGTCTTCGAGTGTCGAGGGGGCGCGCCCGCCGCGCCCCCTCTCCTCCCTTTCCTCTCAGCGGATGTTGCCGTTGAGTCCGTTGGGGAAGAAGCCGCCGGAGCTCGTCCCGCCGAGGTAGACGATGTTGAGCACCTCGCG
>Ga0164290_1002581_pt1 | contig 11813 bp, 10 predicted proteins | sample Micstemetagenome_FD_108782 | JGI IMG/M metagenome (GOLD analysis project Ga0164290, IMG submission 108782) | Contaminated culture microbial community from soil near Moab, Utah, USA - Microcoleus steenstrupii SON62 (Illumina Assembly) | ecosystem: Environmental > Terrestrial > Soil > Soil crust... | reverse complement strand
TGGCGCGCCGAACTGGAACAGCAGGCCGCGCGTGAAGAAGAGGCCGACGCTGCACCAGGCGAGCAGCACATGCCACTCGACCATCTGCGTATAGAACCAGGTCATGGTGCCCCTCGTCCGGTCTTGCACTGCTGAACGCAGGCAAGCCCATCCGGTCCCCCGAGGGGACGGCGATGCGCGTGGCATCGAGCCGCGCGCATATCGCCCTGGCGGGCCGGCTTGGGAGCGGCCCGGCGCTCGGCCCGCAAAATGTGCGAGCCGGACATTTCAGCGCAGGGCGAGGTCGTCTTCGCTGAAGCGGATTCCCAGCGGCTCGATCAGCAACTGCTTCTCGCCCGCTTCGAACGTGCCCGCCACCCAGGCATGGATGCCGCAGGCGCGGGCGACCTGGGCCGTGCGCTCGGCATCCCCGGCCTTGACGAAGATGGCGAAGCCGGCGCCCATGTTCAGCGTCGAATAGGCCTCGCGGTCGTCCTGACCGGCCTGTTTCTGGATGAAGTCCAGCACCGCCGTCTTGGGCGGCACGGTGTGGATGCGGTAGGTGAGCGCCGCGGGGTGGCGCAGCAGCTTGCGCCAGCCGTGACCGGTGATGTTGGCGCAGTAGTGCGGCGCGATGCCGGCCTTCCACAGCGCCTCCGTGACCGGCGAATAGAGCGCGGTCGGTGCCAGCAGCGCCTCGCCATAGGTCAGGCCCGGCTCGATCTCCGTGAGGTAACCCTGGGGCAGGCGCTCGGCCAGCTTGCGGGCCAGACTGAGGCCGTTGGCGTGGATGCCGCTGGAGGCCAGCAGCACGATGGCGTCGCCGGGGCCGAGCTTGTCGCCCACCGACAGCCGCTCCTTGGGGTTGATGAGGCCGGTGCAGGAGGCCGCCAGGTCGATGCGGCCGTCTTCCACGATGCCGGCCAGCGCCGGCGTCTCGCCGCCGCCCCAGGCGACCTGGCAGGTGTCGCAGGCGGCCTTCCAGCCGGCGACGAGGGCCTGGGCGCGCTGGGCGTCGCCGAACCAGTCGCTGCCGCCGGCGGCCCAGTAGGCCTGCACCACCAGGGGCGTGGCGCCGACCGTGATCAGGTCGTTGACCGCCATCGCGATGGTGTCCTGGGCGATGCCGGCGAAGAAGCTCCTGCCGGTCAGCCTGGCCATCTCGTCGGCCACCAGCGTCTTGGTGCCCAGGCATTCGACGATGGACGCGACGTAGAAGGGCCCCACGTCCACGACATAGGCCGACTCGCCCCGCGAGGCCTTGACCTCGCTGAAACCGTGGCCGGCGAGGTGGGAGGCGGTCGCCGCGGCGGCGCGCTGTGCGGTGATCTTGAGCGGGTCGATCAGGTCGTAGTTGACACCGGCCTGGTCGTAGGTGAGGGGGGCTTGCGAGGTCATGGCGCGGGATTATCCCCGGTGCCCTCGCCCATAGAATCCCGCGCCATGAGTTATCAGGTCCTGGCCCGCAAATACCGTCCGCAGAGTTTCGAGCAGCTCGTCGGCCAGGAACATGTCGTGCAAGCCCTCGCCAACGCCCTGACGCAGGGCCGGCTGCATCACGCCTATCTGTTCACCGGCACCCGCGGCGTCGGCAAGACGACGGTATCGCGCATCCTGGCCAAGAGCCTGAACTGCACCGGCGCCGACGGCAGCGGCGGCATCACGGCCCAGCCCTGCGGCGTGTGCGCCGCCTGCCGCGACATCGATTCGGGCCGCTTCGTCGACTATGTGGAGCTGGACGCGGCCTCCAACCGTGGCGTCGAGGAGATCTCGCAGCTGCTGGATCAGGCCGTCTACAAGCCGGTCGTCGGGCGCTTCAAGGTCTACATGATCGACGAAGTGCACATGCTGTCGAACACCGCCTTCAACGCGATGCTGAAGACGCTGGAGGAGCCGCCCGAGTACCTGAAGTTCGTGCTGGCCACGACCGACCCGCAGAAGGTGCCGGTCACCGTGCTGTCGCGCTGCCTGCAGTTCAACCTGCGGCCGATGGCGGCGGCCGACGTGCAGATGCATCTGGGCAATGTGCTGGGGGCCGAGAGCGTGCCGGCCGAGCCCGGCGCGCTGCGCCTGCTGTCGCGCGCCGCGCGCGGTTCCATGCGCGATGCGCTGTCGCTGACCGACCAGGCCATCGCCTTCGGTGCCGGCCAGCTGACGGAAGCCGGCGTGCGCCAGATGCTGGGCAGCGTGGACCGCGGCCATGTCGTCGCGATCGTTGATGCCCTGGCCGCCGCCAGCGGCGAGGCCGTCGTGGCTCAGGCCGATGCGCTGCGCAGCGCCGGCCTGTCGGCCGCCGGCACGTTGGAAGACCTCGCCACGCTGTTCCAGCAGATGGCCCTGGCCCAGGCTGCGCCCGCGGCCCTGGACGACGCGGACAACGAGACCGCAGAAATCCGCCGCCTGGCCGCTCTCCTTCCGGCCGACGAGATCCAGCTGATGTACAGCATGGCCCTGCATGGCCGGGCCGAACTGCACCTGGCGCCCGACGAGTACGCGGGCCTCTTGATGGTGTTGCTGCGCATGCTGGCCTTTCGTCCCGCCGGCACCCAGCCCAAGCCGGTGAAGGCGGCTGCGCTGGTGCGCCCGCCGGCGGTGGCCAAGGCCGTCGTCGCCGTGCCCCTGCCCAAGGTGCTGCCGCCCACGCCGGCGGTGGCCAAGCCGGTGGCCGCTCCCGCGCCGGTGGTCGCGGCGCCGCGCGCGGCCGAGCCGGCCGCGCCGAGCTTCAGCGAGCGCCTGCGCCCCAAGCCCGTCGAGCATGCTGCCGCGGCCGAGGACGACATGGACTTCGACGGCCCGCCGCCGGACGACGCGCCGCCGCCGTGGATGGACGCCGACGACGCGCCTGGCATGCCCGCCGCCCGCGAGGCCGAGGCGCCGCGTCGCGCCGTGCTGAAGGAAACGCCCCAAGGCGCGCAGTGGGCCGAGCGCATCGCGCCGCTGAACCTCGTCGGCATGACGGGCGAGCTGGCCCGCCAGGCCCAGGCCCTGGGCTGCCAGACCGTCGACGGCCGCGAGGTCTGGACCCTGCGCGTCGAGCGCGAGTCGCTGCGCGCGCCGGCCCTGGTGGCCAAGCTGGAAGCGGCGCTGGAGGCCAGGCTGGACATCCAGGCCGGCATCGCCGAGGACTCCATCGCACTGCGCACCGTGGCCCGTGCCGAGGCGCAGCAGCGTGCGGCCGAGGACCTGGCGGCCCAGCATCCCATGACACGGACCCTGCTCGCCCAGTTCCCGTCGGCGCGCATCTTGCCGGGCTCGGTCCAGCCCCTGACGACATGAGGCCACCCCGTACCCGCTTCGCGTGCCCCCTCAAGGGGGCGCACCCGAGGGCCTGGCAAAGCCAGATCCCCGGGTGCCGCTTGGCCGGACTTCTGGTTCGCGAAGAGCCTCTTGGCATTCGCTGAGCTCTCACTCTCCACTGATCGAGGAAACCACCATGATGAAAGGCCAACTCGCCGGCTTGATGAAGCAAGCCCAGGCGATGCAGGACAACCTGAAGAAGGCGCAGGAAGAGCTCGCCAGCATCGAGGTCGAGGGCCAGAGCGGGGCCGGCCTCGTCAAAGTCGTCATGACCTGCAAGAACGAGGTGCGCCGCGTGACCATCGACCCCAGCCTGCTGGCCGATGACAAGGACATGCTGGAAGACCTCGTCGCCGCGGCCTTCAACGATGCGGTGCGCCGCGCCGAGGCCACCAGTGCGGAGAAGATGGGCAAGCTCACGCAAGGCATGCCTCTCCCGCCCGGGATGAAGTTCCCGTTTTGATGGCGCCCCCACGTTCGCTTCGCTCTCTGCCCCCCAAGGGGGCGCAGGCCGCCTTGGGGCGGCCCGGCGGCCGGCCTGATGACCGCTCTTGACGCGCTCGTCGAGGCGCTCAAGCGCCTGCCCGGCGTGGGCCAGAAATCGGCCCAGCGCATGGCCTACCACCTGCTGCAGCATGACCGCCTGGCCATGCCGCGGCTGGCCGAGGCGCTGACGGCGGCGGGCGAGCGCATCAAGCATTGCGAGCGCTGCCACACCTTCAGTGAAACGCCGATCTGCGGCGTCTGCGCCGACGGCCAGCGCGACGCACGCCTGCTGTGCGTCGTCGAGACGCCGGCCGACCAGGCGGCGCTGGAGCGCACCGGTTCCTATCGCGGCTATTACTTCGTGCTGCTCGGGCGGCTGAGCCCGCTCGACGGCGTCGGCACGCGCCAGATCGGTGCGGCCGAGCTGCTGGCGCGGGCCGGCGAGGCCGGCGTGGAAGAGGTCATCCTTGCCACCAGCTTCACCGCCGAAGGCGAGGCCACGGCCCATGTGCTGGCCGAGGCCCTGAAGGCGCGCGGCATCCGGTCGACGCGCCTCGCGCGTGGCGTGCCCGTCGGCAGCGAACTCGAGTACGTGGACCTGGGCACCATCGCCCATGCCCTGTCAGACCGACGTTGAGGAGGACGCCATGACCATCGCCCAGCTCTGCCTGCTTGTCGCCTGCCTGCTGCCCATCGGCTGCGCGGGCCTGGCCAAGTCCAAGGGTTTCGGCAAGCGCCGCCGCGACGGCGGCTTCGACAACCACCAACCGCGCGAGTGGCTCGCCAGGCTCGACGGCTGGCAGGCGCGCGCCAACGCAGCCCAGGCCAACAGCTGGGAGGCCCTGCCGGTCTTCGTCGCCGGCCTCTTCGTCGCGCACCAGCACCAGGCCGCCCAGGCCACCGTGGACGCGCTGGCCCTCGGCTTCGTCGCCGCGCGCCTGGTCTTCATCGGCCTGTACGTGGCCGACAAGGCGTCGCTGCGCTCGCTGGCGTGGGTGGCTGGCCTGGCGGCCTGCGTGGCCCTCTTCTTCGTCTGAGGTCGAGGCTCAGGGCGCCGCCGAGGCGACCACATTGCCGCGGCCCTTGCCGCCGCGGTCTTTCGCCAGTTGACGCGGCGCCGCCGGCTTGGCGGCGCGGGCCGTCGTCGTCTTGCCCTTGGCGGCGGGCCGGGACGTGCTGCCGGCCTTGGCCACCGTGGCGGCCGGCCTGGCCGTGTAGATGACGACGGCCTGGCCCGGCTTGAAGCGCGCGGCCTTGCCGACCTTGTTCCACTGCGCCACCTGCTCGGCGCCGACCTTGTAGCGGGCTGCGATGCTGGCGACGGTGTCGGCCTTGCCGGCCTTGTGGGTCACGCGGCGCAGCGGCGGCGCATCGGGCGCGAGGCTCAGCGAGGCCGTGTCGGCCAGGCGCTCGGACACGTCGGCGCGCACATGCTCGCCGCGCGGCACCAGCAGCGTGGAGCCGGCCTTGACCAGCATCTTGGGCGGGATGCGGTTGATCTCGCGCAGCATGGACTCCGGCATGCCGGTGCGCCTGGCCGCTTCCGACGGGCTCATGGTCTTGGGCACCACCCAGGCCGTCCAGGTCGCCAGCGGGCCGTTGTGACGGGCCAGGTTCTCGGCAAAGGCGCTGGCATGGTCATAGGGCAGCAGCACCTGGGGCGTGGCGGCGGCCAGGATGACCGGCTTGTTCATCTGCGGGTTGAATTGCTGAAAGGTTTCCAGCGACAGGCCGGCCAGTCCGGCGGCCGTCGCGACGTCGATGTCGCGCTCGATCTTCACGCTGAGGAAATAGGGGTGGTTGGCCACCACCGGCAGCGCCAGCGCATAGCGCTCGGGGTTGAGGACGATGTTCTTCACCGCCTGCAACTTGGGCACGTAGTAGCGGGTCTCGTCCGGCATCTTCAGGCTGGCGTAGTCGGTCGGCAGGCCGAGCCGCTGGTTGCGCGCGATGGCCTTGCTGACATTGCCCTGGCCCCAGTTGTAGGCGGCCAGCGCCAGATGCCAGTCGCCGAACATCTTGTGCAGGCGGCCGAGGTAGTCCAGCGCCGCGCGGGTGGAGGCCAGCACGTCGCGGCGGTCGTCGCGGAAGATGTTCTGCTTCAGGTCGAAGTCGCGGCCGGTGGCGGGCATGAACTGCCACATGCCGGTGGCCTTGGCGCTGGACACCGCGTGCGTGACGAAGGCGCTCTCGATGAAGGGCAGCAGGGCCAGCTCGGCCGGCATGCCGCGCTTCTCGACCTCCTCGACGATGTGGAAGAGATAGCGGCTGCCGCGCGTCGTCATGCGCTCGACATAGTCGGGCCGCGCGCTGTACCAGGCCTCGGCCTTGCGCACCCAGTCGTCGTCCAGGTCGGGCAGCTGGAAGCCGCGGCGCACGCGGGCCCAGAGGTCGGCATTGACCTCGGGGTTGTCGAGGTCGATCTTCTCGCCCGGGCGCAGGTTGTCCTCCAGCAGCTCGGCAGCGATGGCGCGCACGGCCGGCGGCGGCACCAGCGTGGGTGCGGGGCCGGCTTCAGGGACGACGGGAGGCGGGGAGGGCGGGGCGGCGACGGCGGGCGGTTCGACCGGCGCGGTGGTCGCGCAGGCGGCCAGCAGGGCGGCCAATACCAGGGGGGAGAGTCGGTGGATCAGTGTCATCGGAATCCGTTCTTCCATTCGCGCAGCGTGGCGAACACATCGACCGGGCTGGGCGCGGCCGGGAGTTGGAGGGGCGCGTGGCGGCGGGCGGCGTCGCGCAGCGCAGGCTCGGTACAGCGCAGGAAAGGGTTGATGCGAACCTCGTTGCCGATGCGGCCGGGCAGGGTGGGGCGGCCGGCGGCTCGCTGCTCCTCGCACCAGCGCGCATAGGCGGCGAGGGCGGTGTTGCCGGGGTCCACCTCGCGCGCGAAGCGCAGGTTGGACAGGGTGTATTCATGGGCGCAGCAGACCCGCGTCTCGGGCGGCAGGGCCGCCAGCGACTGCAGCGAGGCATGCATCTGCGCCGGCGTGCCCTCGAACAGGCGGCCGCAGCCGGCGCTGAACAGGGTGTCGCCGCAGAACAGCAGCGGGTCGCCGCCCGGCACCGTGGCGGCGAAGTAGGCGATATGACCTGCGGTATGGCCAGGCACGTCCATGACGGCGAACGCCAGGCCGAGCAGCTCGACCGTGTCGCCGCCGTGCACGCGCTGCACAGGCTCGGGCATCTTCTCGTGGGCGGGTGCGTAGACGGGGCCCGCCAGTCGCGAGCGCAGCGCCTCGACGCCGCCGACATGATCGCCATGGTGGTGGGTCAATAGAATGCCCGCCAGCGTCAGGCCCCGGGCATCGAGCGCCGCGGCCACGGGCCCGGCGTCACCGGGATCGACGACCAGGGCCTCGCGGCCGTTGTCCAGCAGCCAGAGGTAGTTGTCGTCAAAGGCAGGAATCGGCGTCAGCGTCAAAGGCGCATCACCCATGACAGATAAAGCGCCGAGTATAGATTTGGCGGCCTGGCTGCAGACCCCGCCCGGCCGGCATCTGCTGGCCTGGGAGCAGGCTCAGGTCGACGCCGCCGTGGCCGACCTGTTCGGCTTCCATGCGCTGCAGCTCGGCCTGCCCGAACTCGACGGTCTGTTGACCAACCGCATGCCGCACCGCTGGCTGGTCGGTCGCGACCTGCAGTGCGACTTCGATGCCCTGCCGTTCGAGAGCGCCAGTCTCGACCTCGTGCTGCTGCCCCATGCGCTGGAGCTGGCCTGCGACGCCCACGCCCTGCTGCGCGAGGTCGAGCGGGTGCTGCGGCCCGAAGGCCGCCTCATCGTCTTCGGCCTCAACCCCGCCAGCCTTTGGGGCATGCGCCAGAAGCTCGGCCGGCTGCGCCGCCGGGGCGAGCCGTATCTGCCGCGCGACGGCGACTTCATCGGCTACTGGCGGCTGCGGGACTGGCTCAAGCTGCTGAGCTTCGATGTCGAGGCGGCGCGCTTCGGTGTCTACCGCCCGCCGCTGCGCTCCGAGGCCTGGCTGCAGCGCTGGCACTGGGTCGACGGCGTGGGCTCGCGCTGGTGGCCGGTGCTGGGCGCCGTCTATTTCATCCAGGCGGTCAAGCGCGTGCATGGCATGCGCCTGATCGGCCTGGCCAGGAACGCGCGGCTGGCGGCCAAGAAGGCACCCGCCGTCGCGCTGAACAACCACCACAACAAGAATGACTGAAGAAGCGAGCAAGCCTGCCGTCGCCATCAAGCGGCCCCAGGTCACCATCTACACCGACGGCGCCTGCAAGGGCAATCCCGGCCCCGGCGGCTGGGGCGCCTGGCTGTCCAGCGGCGGCCACGACAAGGAACTGTTCGGCGGCGAGGCCGGCACCACCAACAACCGCATGGAGCTCACCGCGCCCATAGAGGCGCTGGCTTCGCTCAAGCGCAGCTGTGACGTCGTTGTCTACCTGGACAGCGAATACGTCCGCAAGGGCATCACCGAGTGGATCAACAACTGGCAGCGCCGCGGCTGGAAGACGGCCGACGGCAAGCCGGTCAAGAACGCCGACCTGTGGATGCGCCTGGACGCGCTGCGCAAGCTGCACAAGGTGGAGTGGCGCTGGGTCAAGGGCCATGCCGGCGACCCCGGCAACGAGCGCGCCGACATGCTGGCTAACAAGGGCGTGGCCTCCATCAGTAAAGTGCGCGCCAGCTAAGAGACCCACGACCGCGCCCATGAAGCTGCTGACCCCCTTGATCGCGCTGCTGCTCGCCAGCGCCGCCCAGGCCCAGACCTATACCGTCATCTGCGCCAAGGTGAGCTGCGGGCGCCTTTGGGTCAAGGAGACGGCCACGCGGCTGGAGACGGACCACAGCTACCGCAACAACGGCCGCGGCCCGGACCAGAAGGAGGTGCTGGAGTTCGCACCCGACGGCGCCTGGCTGAGCTACCGCACCGAGGGCGTGTCGACCTATGGCGCGCGCATCGACGAGAGCTTCGAGCTCAAGGACGGCCGGGCGACATGGCGCTCCCCGGTGGACCAGGGCGACAAGCCCGACGCCGGCCGCCACATGGTCTACCTGCCGGTGCAGGGCACGCCGGCCTGGTTCGGGCGCATGGCCCGCACGCTGCTGCAGCGCGCCGACCGGCGCGCTGCGGCGCTGCCCGTGGGCCAGGTCGGCATCGAACGCGTGCAGACCCTCAGGCCCGCCGGCGCCGGCTTCGACATCGGCCTCTACGCCATCCAGGGCTTCGACCTGGAGCCGGCCTATGTCTGGCTGCGCGAGGACAACCAGGCCCTGTTCGCCCGCGTCGACCCGGGGTGGGGCGGCACCCTGCTGCAGGGCTTCGAGGGCGAGATGGACCGCCTGGCCGATGCGCAGAAGGCCGCCCAGATCGCGCGGCTGCAGAAGCTGGCCGGCCAACTGCCCCAGCCGCTGCCCGGCCTGACGGTCATCGAGGGCGTGCGCTGGTTCGACGCCCCGGCCGCGGTGCTGCGCGGGCCGTCCGACGTCTACCTGCACGACGGCCGCATCGCCGCCATCGCGGCGCCGGGCAGCCTGAAGGGGGCTGCGCCGGCCCAGCGCATCTCCGGCCGCGGTCGCACCCTGCTGCCCGGTTTCGTTGACATGCATGCCCACCTCGACGCCAGTGCCCTGCTGCTGAACCTGGCCGCGGGCGTGACGGCGGTACGCGACGTCGGCAACAGCAATGCCGACCTGGCCGAGCTCAAGGGCCGCATCGAGCGCAGCGAGGTGCTGGGGCCGCGCATCGCGGCCAACGGTTTCATCGAGGGCAAGAGCCCGTTCTCGTCGCAGTCGGACTTCGTGCCCGACAGCCTGGCCGATGCGCTGGCCGCCATCGACTGGTATGCCGCGCGCGGCTATCGCCAGCTCAAGCTCTACAACTCCATCCGCCCCGAGTGGGTCCGGCCCATGGTCGCGCATGCGCGTCGCTTGGGCCTGCGCACCGGCGGCCATGTGCCGGCCTTCATGACGGCCCGCCAGGCCGTCGAGGCCGGCTACGACGAGCTGCACCACATCAACCAGCTGACGCTGAACTTCCTCGTCGGCAAGGGCGACGACACCCGCACCCTGCTGCGCTTCAACCTGCCCGGCGACAAGGCCGCCGACCTCAAGCTCAACGACCGCCGCACCCAGGACTTCATCGCCCTGCTGAAGAACAAGGGCACCGTCGTGGACGCGACGATGACGGCATTCGAGGCCACCTACACCCAGCGCCAGGGCCAGCCCAGCCCCAGTTACGCCATGGTGGCCGCCCATCTGCCGGCCGTCGTGCAGCGCGGCTATCTGTCGGCCGAGGTCGACATGGACGATGCCAAGGCCAGGCGCTGGGGCGCCAGCTGGCAGGTCATGATGGACCTGCTGCGCCGCATGCATGCGGCCGGCATCCCGCTGGTGGCCGGCACCGACGCGACGCCGGGTTTCGCCTTCCAGCGCGAACTGGAGCTCTATGTGCAGGCCGGCATTCCGGCCGCCCAGGCGCTGAAGATCGCCACCTGGAATGGCGCGAAGTACAGCGACCGCCTGGCGGAGATCGGCAGCATCGAGCGCGGCAAGCGCGCCGACTTGCTGCTGGTGGACGGCGACCCGGTGGCCGACATCCGCGCCATCCGCCGCGTCGCCCTCGTCATCCAGGGCCATGGCAACGAAACCCGGGCGCTGGCGCCGGCGGCCCTCTACCAGACGATGGGCATCCTGCCCTTCGTGCCCGCCGCGGAGATCACGAAATGAAGATGCGCCTCGCCACCCTCCTGCTGGCCCTGCCGCTTCTCGCCCAGGCCGACACGACGCTGCGCTTCTGCGCCGCCGGCAGCCCCAAGACCTTCGACCCGGCGATGACCGACAGCGGCATCGACCATGCTGCCCACCTGCCCATCTTCGGCACCCTGGTCGAGGTCAAGCGCGGCACGGACGAGCGCATCCCCGGCCTGGCCACGGGCTGGAGCATCAGCCCCGACGGCCTGGCCTACACCTTCGAGCTGCGCCGCGGCGTCAGCTGGCACGCGGTCGAGGGCTTCAAGCCGACGCGCGCCTTCAATGCCGACGACGTCCTCTTCACCTTTGGCCGCCTGCTCAGCCGGGACAGCGCCTTCGCCAAGGCCTTCCCCAGCGTCTCGCCCTATGTCGTCTCCCTGGGCTGGGAGAAGCTGATCACCAAGGTGGAGAAGCTCGGCGAGCACCAGGTGCGCATCACGCTGGCCGAGCGCGACGCCTCCTTCCTGTCGGCGCTGAGCTTTGCGTTCACGATGATCCAGTCCGCCGAGCTGGGCGCCCAGCTGCTCAAGGCCGGTACGCCGCATCGCATCGCCCAGCTGGCGGTCGGCACCGGGCCCTTCCAGCTGAAGAGCTTCCGCGCCGACAGCGTCATCCGCTTTGTGAAGCACCCGACCTGGTGGCGCAAGGACGAGCGTCCGCGCGCCGACCAGCTGGTCTACGCCATCACGCCCGATGCCAGCGTGCGCGCCCAGCGCCTCAAGCGCGATGAGTGCGACATCGCCGCCCCCGTCGGCCCGGCCGAGCTGGCCGACCTGCAGAAGGACCCGGCCATCAAGCTGGCCACCGCGCCGGGCATGAACATCGGCCTGCTGGCCTACAACACCAAGCGCCCGGCACTCGCCAAGGTCGAAGTGCGGCAAGCCCTGGACATGGCCATCGACAAGGCGGCCATCGTCCGCACCGTCTATGGCGAGGCCGGCACCCTGGCCCGCAGCGTCATGCCGGCCGCCAACTGGGCGCATGACGCGACGCTCAAGCCCGTGCCCCACGACCCCGCCAAGGCCCGTGCCCTGCTGCAGAAGGCCGGCGTGCTGCCGCTCGACATCACGTTGTGGGCCATGCCCGTCGTGCGCGCCTACAACCCCAACGGCCAGCGCATGGCGCAGATGATCCAGGCCGACTGGGCCAAGGTCGGCGTCAACGCGCGCATCGTCAGCTATGAATGGGGCGAGTACCTGCGGCGCATCGATGCCGGCGAGCATGACGCGGCCTTGTCCGGCTGGAACGGCGACCCGGAGCCCGCCAACACCGCCGGCCAGCTCGCCTGCGGTGCGGCCAGCGGCACCTTCTGGTGCAACCCGGCCTACGACAAACTGCT
>Ga0164290_1002580_pt1 | contig 11813 bp, 11 predicted proteins | sample Micstemetagenome_FD_108782 | JGI IMG/M metagenome (GOLD analysis project Ga0164290, IMG submission 108782) | Contaminated culture microbial community from soil near Moab, Utah, USA - Microcoleus steenstrupii SON62 (Illumina Assembly) | ecosystem: Environmental > Terrestrial > Soil > Soil crust... | reverse complement strand
GGAGACCGATCTTTACGCCCGCCCGGCCGAGCGCCAGGGCCGCGCCCTTTCCGATGCCGGACCCGCCACCCGTAATGAGGGCGACCTTTCCTGAGACTTTGAGTAGATCTTCCATTAGCCGTTCACCACCTCACCGCCGTTCGGATGCAGGATCTGTCCTGTCATGTAAGAGGAGTCGGAGCTTGCGAGGAACACGTAGGCCGGGGCTACCTCGTCCGGCTGTCCAGGCCGCTCTAGCGGCGTGTCCTGACCGAACGACTCCACTTTCTCCGGAGGAAAGGTGCTTGGAATGAGTGGGGTCCAGATCGGGCCGGGAGCGACGCCGTTCACGCGGATCTTCTTCTCGGCGAGGGACTTCGATAGCGAGCGCGTGAAGGCGACGATGGCACCTTTGGTGGATGAGTAGTCCAGAAGCTCCGGGGAGCCTCGATACGCCGTCACGGACGTGGTGTTGATGATCGTCGACCCTTCCTTGAGGTGCGGCATCGCCGCCTTGGTGAGGAAGAACATCGAAAAGATGTTGGTACGGAAGGTGCGCTCGAGCTGCTGCTCCGAGATCTCCTCGAGCGAGTTCTGAGGGTGCTGCTCGGCCGCGTTGTTCACCACGATGTCGAGCTTCCCCAATTTGGATACGGTTTGCTGGACCGCCTGCTGGCAGAACTGCTCGCTGCCAATATCCCCAGGCATGAGTTCGCATCGTCGGCCCTGGGCTTCCACGAGACGCTTCGTTTCCTCGGCGTCGCCATGCTCGTTCAGATAGACGATCATGACGTCAGCCTCTTCCTTTGCGAAATGGATGGCGACGGAGCGGCCGATGCCGCTGTCGCCGCCCGTGATCAGAGCGACCTTGCCACTCAGCTTGCCGCTTCCGCGGTACTCGGGACGGTCGGCCTGCGGCCGAGGTGTCATTTCCGACTCGATGCCGGGGCGCTGGTCTTGCTGTTGCGCCGGAACGGACTCTGGTTGTTGACTCTCTCCCATGGCTCTACCTCGCGGTGGACCGTATTCGGTCCTAATGGCCGACTCAGGGGAGGGAAGCGAGGTTCCGATTACTTAAGGTCGGACCCGCGCTCGGAGGCGATGATCAAGTAGGAAACGATCTCGCCGTCGCTCTTGCACGGAATGAGCGACTTGGTGACGGGGATGAACGTCCCGTCGCAGCGAAGGAACCGGAACGGAATGCGAGATCCGCCGCCGGCCGAGATGAGCTGAGTCGCGAGAAGCCGGTCCTCCTCGGAAATGAAGTCGAGCGGAGTCTTGACGTAGAGGTCCCGCACCGTCGTGTTCAGCAGAACCGCCATGTGGTTGTTCGCGTAAGACGTGGTGAAGTCCGGCTTGAGGAGCCACATGCCTTGGTCCGCGCACTCGACGATGGTCCGGAGTGTTTCCTCGCTTGCCTGCAGGGCTCGCACCGTTTCGTGCCGGTCAGTCACGTCGATGCCGACGCAGCACCGCGCCCAACCATCGAGCGGGTTGCCGTTGGCGAGGGACGTCCAAGCGACTCGCCGGGTGCGCCCGTCGGCCGTTCGCATCGGAATTTCCCACTGCGCGAAGTCGGTTCGCTCAAAGAACCAGCGCTCCCAGACAGTCTCTCGCAACGACGTGTCCTCGAAAGCTTGGTTAAGAAACCGACGCGTGTCGCCGAATGCCCGGGCGTCGAACCCGAGGGTCCGTCGAGCGGACTCGTTGGTGTACACGATGTTCTGGCCTTCGTCGATGCCGATGCAGAGGGCGGGCATCTGCTCGGCGACGGTCACGAAGCGGCTAGCGTTTTGCTGCACGCTGGCGAAGGCGTCGCGCATGGACATCGACACCGCTTGCGTTCGGCTCGCCGCCCCAAGCTTGTGTCGGATCCGGTCCCAGTAGGTGCGGACCGTCTTCGGTCCGATCCCGAGATGGCGCGCGATCTCCTTATCGGTAAGCCCCTCGGCCGCGGAAGCGAGAACCTCGCGTTCTCGCTCGGAAAGATCGTCGGCTCGACTTAGGTGAGTCATGTTGGGGCGGCGAGCCGAACGGTCGACTCGTGGACTATGGTATCCGACTTACTGACGCGAAAAAGCTGGCAATCGTGGGTGTGTTCACGCGAGTGCGCGAGTTAATCGTGTGAGCGGCGGCGTGATATGCGCACGCCAGTACTTTCCGCAATGATCGGCGCGGGCGGCAGACGCTTCTCTAGGGTGAGCGTGACGGCCTCGATTCTAGGATGCCGTGCGAGGAGGGTGTCGAGAATGACGCTGCCGAGCCTCTCTACCGTGAAATACGGCCCGGACTCCGCGACTTCCAGCACGTCGCGCGCCGCCTCCGCGTAGTTCACCGTGTCCTCGACCCGGTCGGATTCCGCGGCTTCGGTACCGACGACCATCTCGAGATCGACCCGGTAGCGGTGGCCAATGACGCGCTCCTGCGGCGGAACTCCGTGGTGAGCGTAGAACTCCAGACCGCGGACGAAGACGGTGACCATGCGGACCATTACACCCGGCCCGCGTGCTATACTCAATTCAACAAACAGGAGCGACCCGAAAGGTGGCCTGAGGCCGCCTTTTTTTGTACCGGGAAGGAGCGAGCGATGGACATTCTGCAGCAGCTAAACCAAATCGCGCAGGAGCGGGACCTGCCGCTCGAAGAGCTTCAAAGGGAACTCGAGGAGTCGCTGGCCGTGGCGTACAAGCGCTTTGTCGGCGCCACCGGCGACGTTTCCGTGAAGCTCGATCCGCGCAAGGGCTGGACCGCCAGCGTGGAGAAGGAAGTGGTCGGCATCGTTAGCGAGCCGAGCTTCCAAATCAGTCTCGTCGACGCCCGCAAGCGGCGTCCGGACGCCGAGATCGGCGACTTCATCCCGATGGAGGTCGACCCGAACCGATTCGGTCGTATCGCAGCGCAGACGGCGAAGCAGGTGCTGAGCCAGAAGCTGCGCGAGGCGGAAACCCGCCGTATCCACGACGTCTTCCACGAGAAGATCGGCGAGGTGGTGACGGGCGTGGTGAGCCGCCGAGACGGCCAGAGCGTCTACGTTCAGGTTAACAAGGTCGAGGCGGAGCTTCCGAAGCGCGAGCAAGTGCCGACGGAGCCGTACCGCCCGAATGACCGAGTTCGCGTGTACGTCTACAAGGTGGACGACTCGATGCGACGTCTTCGCGTGATCGTAAGCCGCACCCACCCGAACCTTCTTCGGAAGCTGTTCGAGCTCGAGGTGCCGGAGATCGCTCAAGGCGTGGTCCAGATCCGTAGCGTGGCCCGGGAGCCGGGGCAGCGGAGCAAGGTCGCCGTCTTCACGACGGACGAGCGCGTCGACCCGATCGGCGCATGCATCGGCCCGCGAGGAGCCCGCGTGCAGGCGATCGTCGACGAGCTCTACGACGAGAAGATCGACGTCGTGCCGTTCAACGAGGACCCGAAGACGTTCATCACGGACGCCCTCTCGCCCGCCAAGGTGAACTCGCTTCGCCTGAACTACGACGAGAAGAGCGCCTTCGTGGTCGTGCCGGACAATCAGCTTTCCCTGGCAATCGGCAAGGGTGGACAGAACGTTCGCCTCGCCGCTCGTCTAACGGAGTGGAAGATCGACATCCGAAGCGAGAGCCAGGCGGCGGGAGAAGTCAAGAAGTAAGGCGCAGCGCCGTTCGCGCGTTCGCTCGGGACTCCGTGCGAACGCGCGAACGGCTGACCTTTATGGCCCCAATTCGAACGTGCATCGGCTGCCGGCGTAGGAACGAGCAGGGCTCCTTTTGGCGCGTCGCTCGCGATGGCGAGGGACGCGTCTCACTTTGGACAGGGAGCGGTCGCAGCGCCTACATCTGTCGGAACGCCTCGTGTGTCGAGGCCGCGCTGCAACGGGGCCGCTTAGAGCGGGCCCTCAAAGGACCAGTCGCCCGCGAAGAACGGGGTGCCCTCCAAGAAGTATTAGTATGCGAACTGAGGTAAAGAAGAGAGAAGGTATGGCGGTTACGATTGCGGATTTGGCCAAGGAATACGGGATCGTCCCGGGCGTCGTTTACGGAGTTCTGAACGACGTCGGGATCGATCACGACGGCTCGAGCTTCGACGCCGACGATGACAGCGTCGAACTCGTTCGCGCGGGTCTTGAGGACGCTCGAGGGGCCAAGGAGATCGTGCTTCGGCCGAACGCCAATCCTCGGGACGTGGCGGTCGCGCTCGGCGTGGCTCAGCCCGAGGTTCAGAAGACTCTCCTCACGAAGCTGAAGACGATGGCGACCCTCACGACCGTGCTCAAGCCGGACGTCGTGGAGAAGCTCGTCGATTCGTTCGGCTACTCCGTCCGGTTCGCCGAGGCACCCGCGCCTAAGCCGGTCGCGTCGCCGGCCAACGGCAAGGGTGGCAAGCCGGGTGCGGGTCCGCAGACTCGCCCCCCGGTCGTGACCATCATGGGTCACGTCGACCACGGCAAGACGTCGCTGCTCGACTACATCCGCAAGGCGAACGTCGCAGCCAAGGAATTTGGCGGCATCACCCAGCACATCGGTGCGTACCAGGTGGAGCTGCCGGAAGGAAAGATCACCTTCCTCGACACCCCGGGCCACGCCGCCTTCACGGCGATGCGCGCTCGTGGTGCGACCGTCACCGACATCGCGATCCTCGTGGTGGCGGCGGATGACGGCGTGATGCCGACGACCAAGGAAGCGATTCAGCACGCCAAGGTCGCCAACGTTCCGATGATCGTCGCGGTCAATAAGATCGATAAGCCGGACGCGAATCCGGACCGCGTCCTTCAGCAGCTTCCCGAGTTCGAGGTCATCCCGGAGGCGTACGGCGGCCAGACCATCACGGTCCCGGTCTCCGCGCTCACGGGCGAGGGCGTTCAGAGCCTCCTCGAGATGATCCTGCTGCAGGCTGAGGTCATGGAGCTCAAGGCGGAGCCGAAGGGTGAGCTGCAGGGCACCGTCGTCGAGGCAAAACTGGAGAAGGGACGTGGTCCCGTGGCGACCGTCCTCGTGCAGAACGGCACGCTGCGGATCGGCGACTCGCTCGTGGTTGGTCAGACCTACGGTCGAATCAAGGCGATGACGGACTACCGAGGCCAGAAGATGACCGAGGCCGGTCCTAGCACCCCCGTCGAGATTCTCGGACTCGAGGACGTGCCGGCTGCTGGCGACCGCATCCAGTTCGCTAAGGACGAGCGAAGCGCTCGTGAGATCGCGAACGGCCGATCGGACCAGCATCGACTTCGGACCTTCGTCCAGAAGAGCCGCGGCCTCTCGCTTCGCGATCTGAAGGAGCGCCTGACGACCGAGGGACTCAAGCAGCTCAATCTGGTGATCAAGGCGGACGTTCAGGGCTCCGTGGAAGCCGTCCGCGGGATGCTCGAGAAGGTTCGCAACGAAGAGGTCGAGACGAAGATCGTCCTCAGCGGCGTCGGGCCCGTCACCAAGGCGGACGTCGACCTTGCGGCGGCGGCCGAAGCGATCGTCGTCGGATTCAACGTCCGCCCCGAGGGCGAGGCAAAGAAGGAAGCCGAGAAGCGAAAGGTCGAGATTCGTAGCTACAACATCATCTACGAACTGATCGAAGACATCGAGGCGGCCGTTAAGGGCATGCTCGAGCCCAAGTACGAGGAGCAGGCGCTCGGCACCGTCGAGATCCGCGTCCGGTTCCAGTTCTCGAAAAAGGGAATCATCGCCGGAAGCTACGTGCAGGAAGGAAAGGTCACCCGATCGGCGCGCTGCCGAGTCCGACGTGGTCGCGACATCGTCTACGATGGGCAAATTGCCACACTCAAGCACCTCAAGGACGACGTCCGCGAGGTCACGATGGGCATGGAGTGCGGTCTCACCTTCGACGACTGGACGGACTTCCAGGAAGGCGACATCGTCGAGGCGTTCGAGATGATTCAGATCAACGCCTAACCGACGTCCGGTACTTATGCGAGAACGGGCCGCGCTCCTCTGAGCGCGGCCCGTTTCGTTGTGCGGCAACGGGTATCAAGCGAACGTGGAATCGACGACGCCGCAATCCAATTACCCTCGTCCGGAGTTCGACCGCGGTATCGGTGAACCCTCGCGAGGTCCGGGGGTCTACTTCGATGTGATTACAGGTGAGGCTTGGCAGATGGTGAAGAGTCAGCTGCCTGTTTGGATCGGAGCATCGCTCATCTACGTGTTGCTCACCTTCGTTCTTTCATCCGTCGGCAGCGCTCTCGGGAACATGGCTCAATTCGGGACGGTGCTCCCTGGGGCGGACGCTAAGCTGACGGCCGAAGGCTGGTTGATTTCATCCGGGATCAGCCTGATCGTCAACTCGATCACTTACGCGACGCTTGCCGGAATGTACTGGATGGGACTGAAGCAGGCGAGGGGAGAGACGATCTCTGTCGGTGACATCTTCTATCCGTTCCGCTTTATCATTCCAATCTTTGTCGCATCGTTGCTGCAGAACATTCTGATGATGCTCGGATTGCTCGCCTGCATCATTCCTTTCTTCTTCGTCTTCGGAGCTCTCTGCTTCACGCAACTGCTCGTCATTGATCGGCGGGTTGGGCCACTCGAAGCGATCCGGCTCGGATTCTCGACTCTTAAGGGCCACGCCTAGGGCCTATCAGGCTTGTTGATCGTGGCAGGCCTGCTGTTCCTGCTCGGTGCGTTGGCGTGCGGCGTCGCAATGCTGATCACCTGGCCCATCTATGTCGCGACCCTCGCGCTTCACTACACCTACTTCTTCCCGAGGCGGACGGTGCCGACCCAATGGGCCGTAGAAGCAGTCTGAGGTAGGACTATGTCAAAGACCGTCGAAGAACTCATCGGATCGCAGTCGGCCAGCGCGGTGCACCTGGCGCTCCAAGGAACGCTTTACGACCTTTCGGCACTCGCGAGGATTACCAAGCAGGCGCACTGGAACGTCAAGGGTCCGCACTTCCGGCCGATTCACGAGCACCTGGACGAGATCTATGCCGCCGTCGATGCCGCGGTAGACGAGGTCGCCGAGCGGCTCGCCGCGCTAGGGGCGTCGCCGTCCGGTCAAAGTCGCGAAGTTTCGGAGAACACGCGCCTTGAGCCGCTCCCGCTCGGCTTCATCCGCGACCGGCAGGTGGTGGAGCTGATGACCGATCGCCTCGGGATGGCGGTGCAGACCACGAGGGAGAGGATGGCCACGATCGAAGAGCCCGATCCGGTCACGGCCGACCTCTTCCACGGCATCCTGGAGACGCTCGAGAAGCATCTTTGGATGCTGCGCAGCCAAATGGAGTAGGTCGTTCGGTCTTTAGGTCACTGGGTCATTCGGGGGGAGGGTGCTAGCCTCGTTTGACCGAACGACCGAACGACCGAACGACCGAACGTCACGCCGTCGCTTCGACGCCCTTAAGGGCGTCGACGACGCGACGAATACTCCAGTCGTTCTTCTCGAGCAGCTCGAACGCTTCGTCTCGAGTCGCGGTCGTGAGCTCGCAGACGATGCGCGCGCACCGATCCTTGAGCTTGTGGTTGGTCGCCTTCACGTCGACCATAAGGTTCTCGACGACCTTGCCGCTCATTACCATTGCGCCGGTACTGATCCGATTGAGCGCGAGTTTCTGAGCCGTGCCAGCCTTTAGTCGGGTCGAGCCAGTGAGGACCTCGGGACCAGTGTCCAGAAGGATGCCGAGGTCCGCCGCCTCGAGAAGCGGGGAGTTCGGGTTGTTCGCGATGCCGCAGGTCCAGACGCCCTTCTGGCGAGCGTGCCGAATGGCGGAGATCACGAACGGCGTGGTGCCGCTCGCGGCGATGCCGATCACGACGTCGCTCGGGCTCACCTTCAACTCGTTCAGGGCGCGGATGCTGGTGTGCGTGTCGTCCTCGGCGTGCTCCACGGCTCGGCCGCCAGCGTCCGGGCCACCGGCGATCAAGGCAACAAAGCGGTCCGCGTCGATGCCAAACGTCGGCGGCATCTCTGCGGCGTCCATCGTGGCGACCCGGCCACTCGTTCCCGCGCCGACGTAGATGATGCGCCCGCCACGCTGAAAGGCATCGGCGGCCTGCTCGATCGCGATCGCCAAGCTTTCCTCGGCGGCCTGCATCGCTCGAAGAACGCTCGACTCCTCTTCGTTCATGAGGCGCACGATTTCGCGGGCCGACATTCGGTCGAGGCCGTACGATCTCGGATTGCGGGCTTCAGTTCCCAATACTGCTCATCTCCTTAGCAAGCTCGACGGCTCCGTGGAGCGGGGGACGGGTGATTCGTTGCACCGTGACGCGCCGCTCGGGCAGGCCAGCCTGCACCTTCGCCGTGAGGACATCTTTGAATACGGGGGCGGCCTTCCAGACCCCACCAGCGAGGCTGAGGTTCAGCGCGTCGCCGCCGGGGATGTTTCGCCGTACGTGGCGTTGAATCACCTGAGCGAGATCCTCGCAGTGCCGCTCCACGCTGATCAGCGCGTACGGCTCGCCGTTCTTCGCGTCGGCGGCCAAAGCCTTCAGCATCTTCGCAATCATCGTTGCCGGCGTCTGTGCCTTGTAGACCATCGGGATGATCACGCTCTCGTCTTCCGATCCGAAAACGTCTCGGATGGCGGCACGCAGAGCCGGCGAAGCCGCCTCGGGCTCATCCAGGAACCGCATGACTGCATCGCGGCCGTACTGGTACCCAGATCCGACGTCGCCTAGGATGTAGCCGCGCCCGCCGCTCTTCACGATGCCGCGCGCACTCTTCGAGCAGACGAGAGATCCGGTGCCGGCGATGACGCACACGTCGGTCTCTGCCGGGGAGGCGTAGAAGGCGGCGGTGTAATCCGGCTCGGCTCGAACCGTCGCCCCTGGGAAGAACGATCGAAGAAAATCTTCGCCGCGTCGGCGGACTTCGTCGCTGATCAACCCGGCGAAGCACCCGCAGACGTAGTGTGCGGGCGGGCAACCTTCTGTAGCGTGAGCGAGATTCTTCCGAAGGCGATTCTCCGGAGTGGAGACCAAATTGGCGGCTCCCGACTGTCCCTGAAAGAGGACATTCCCCCTCTCGTCGATCGCCAACACACGGCTCGACGATCCGCCGCAATCCAGACCCACGTACACGCTCATCAGGAATCCGCCCGAAAGGACGGGCCTTCCGTAATGTACCCGCCAGTAGGGAACCTGGGCGTTCTGCGGACGAGGACCGGGACGCTTTAGGTAAAACCTGGGCGTGGAGAGGTACCAGGGCGAGGCACTGCCGCGGCACGGTCGCATTGCGGTAGTCGCGAACGATGCCCTGGGCAACTACGTCGTCACGACGCCCCTGATACAAATGCTGAGGGCGAAGTTCCCCGAGGCGACGCTGGACTACTTCGGCGGCACCCGTACCGAGGAGCTTCGAAAACGCGAGCCGATGATCGACGGCGGCTTCCCGATCCACGGCAGCCCGCCCTATGCGGCGGCCCATGCCGTTGCTCAGGGATATCACCTCGTGGTGAACGTCGAGTCGAGTGAGTGGGCGCGCGCTTTCGCCGCCGTCGCCTCGGGACCGGACGGCATGATCGTGGGTCCGGCGATTTCGGCCGATGGCCGAGGCGAGATGCCGTTCGCGAACGACGACCGGGGTGCGCTGCAGGCCGATCCGGATTGGACGGCACCCGACCTGCGCCAGAGATTTCCTTTTCTCGACAGTTCATTCATTGGGGAGATCTTCTGCCGCCTGGCCTATCTCGAAGGTCCGATGCCCAGGTACCGGCTTCCTCAGGACCCGTGTGGCCGCGAGATTCCCGATGTGCTGATCGCCACGGCGGCCAGTCTCCCGGAAAAGCTTTGGCCTGCCGAGAAGTGGCGCGAGACGGTTGGCGCATTGCGCGATCGTGGCCTCCGCGTCGGCCTTCTCGGGGCGAAGCCGAGTGCCCAGGCAAAGTTCTGGCAAGGGAATGAGACCGAGGAGGGGCTCGTGCGAGACGGGTTGGTCGAAGATCTCCGCGGAGCGTTCAGCCTGCCGCAGGTCGTCGACGCCCTCGCCACCGCAAAGCAGGTGGTCACCCTGGACAACGGCATCCTTCACTTGGCTGCGGCGACCCAGACGCCCACGGTCGGACTCTTCCGACACGGGATCCATCGACTGTGGGCCCCGCCTGCCCCGAACGTGACCGTGCTTACGCCGGGCGAGGACCTCGACGTGGCCGTGATCGCGCCGACCGACGTCCTGGAGGCGGTACGTGCGGGATGATCGCCTCCTTCTTTCGCTGAAAGGGTACATCGGCGACGCGGTCATGACCGCGCCTCTCCTGAACCGCCTCGAGGCCGAGTTCCGACACGTCACGCTTCTCACCGCTCCCGTCGCCCGAGACGTCCTCCGCGCGGACGCCAGTGCCCCCTACCTGCCGCTCGTGAAGGAGCGGACGCCGTGGCTCGTCGTGCAGCAGGCAATCCGGCTCCGCAAAGAGCGGTTTCGAATCGTGGTGCTCGTGAACCGCAGCTTTCGGTCGGCTCTGGTAGCGAGGCTCGCAGGAATCCCGGTACGTGTCGGGCACAACAGCGAAGGTCGAGCACCGCTGCTGACTCATGCGGTTCCTTTTGATGAAGAGAAGTTCGAGGCGTTTTGCTCGCTGGACCTTGCTTCGCCGCTGAATCTAGACCCCTCGCCGGAGAGGCCACGGCTGCACATCCAAACCGCGGAGCGGAAAGTTGGCTCCGAAATGCTCGATGGAGCGACGGTCGGATTTCAGCCGGGAGCTCGTTTTCCCAAGAAGCAGGTGCCGATTCCGGTGCTCGCTGAGGTCGCTCGTTCTCTGATCGCGCGAGGCCATCGGCTCGCCCTCTTCGGCGGGCCCGAAGAATCGGCGGATGCCGAGGCGTTTAGCGGCATCGTCGGCGGAGAGGTCGTGAATTTGGTGGGGCGCTGCCGAATCCGAGAGACCATCGGCACCGTTTCCCACCTGCGCCTGATGATCGGGAGCGACACGGGAGTGATGCACCTAGCCGCTGGCGCTGGGTGTCCCACGGTAACGGTGTTCGGTCCCACGAAGGCGAACAAGTGGGGCCACGATTACGAACCTCACACCGTTCTGCGTTCGGAGGACGGGGACATCACGCGCATTCGAGCCGAGGAGATCCTCGGTGCCGCTCTCGCCCGCTTGGAGGGGGTGTGAGGGCCCTTGCGGGCGCTCTCCTACTGCTCCTCCTCATCTGCGGTGCGCTCGCGGCCCCGCAGAATCAAAACCCTGTCCTCCTGATTATCGAGCCCGCCGTCGCCGGACCCGATGTCGACATCCACACGTACGTCCACGATCATTGGGTGCGGTGGCCGCAGGAGCACAGTCCGGGCGCGGGCAACCCACTCCTCTCCCTTGTAACCGACGGCGCGTGGCGGGGATCGCCGGCCGATTTCAGCTTCGCCGCAGTCGGTGAACGCACGTGGCGGTCTCAGAACTACCTCGAGATCAAGCGTCGTGGACACTTCGAATCAAGGCGCCGCGCGTTGCGAGGGGTGAAGACGTCTCTGCTGCTGACCAACGTGGCCGGTGCCGCTTCGAATGCCCTGCTTCTTGCCCTTGGGGCCGAGAGTCCTGACGTCACGGGGCACGACATGGAGTCCGTCTGGCCTCCGGGGCAGCTCATGGTCGCCCAGGTGCGCCACTGGGACGAGGCGGCCGCCGTTCGGAGGCTCACTTCCGGGAGAATTCTCGTCGTCGAGTATCCGCCGAAGCCCTCGCAGGACTGCAGCCGACTGTGGCTCTGGTCGCCCAATTGGCCCGAGGGACTTCCACGGGCTCCCGACACTGCCGTGCCGGGCCTTGTGCCGGCGACGGCGGTGACCGATCTTCTGCTGCGTCCCGAATCCTTCCAGTGGGAGGCCCGCCGCGAGCCGTGGGTCGGTGCCAATCGCTGGTTGGAGACAATCCAGTCCGGTGCGACGTGGTTTTACGGTGCCCT
>Ga0164290_1002579_pt1 | contig 11823 bp, 11 predicted proteins | sample Micstemetagenome_FD_108782 | JGI IMG/M metagenome (GOLD analysis project Ga0164290, IMG submission 108782) | Contaminated culture microbial community from soil near Moab, Utah, USA - Microcoleus steenstrupii SON62 (Illumina Assembly) | ecosystem: Environmental > Terrestrial > Soil > Soil crust... | reverse complement strand
GCCGCCGGGCCACCCGGCCGGAACAGAAGACAACACCACACACCCACGCGGGGTGGAGCAGCCCGGTAGCTCGTCAGGCTCATAACCTGAAGGTCACAGGTTCAAATCCTGTCCCCGCATCCAGCTTGATTCGCTCCCCGAACGCCTCGGCAACACCGCCGAGGCGTTTCTGATTCTGGACCCCCTCCGCAAGTGTATCCGTCCGGTGACGGCCGCGGCCATGGTGCGGTGACGGCGCGGTGCTGGTCAGGTCGCCGGCTTGGCGAAACGCGCCTTTGCGGCGTTGCGGCGCTTGGCGATACGGCCGAGGGAGATCTTGATCTGGAGTTCGTCGAACTCCTTCGGGTTGTAGTCGTCGAGCCACTCCGTGATCTCGGCGTGGTCGGGATGGCTCGGATCGGCGGCGACCTCGAGCATCTGGTAGAACCCGGGTATGCCGCCGCAGTCCTCGGGCGGGGCATTCCCCTCGCCGGCGACATAGCGCGGGTAGCCGACCCCCGGCTCGCCCTGGCGGATGTTTGTCAGGATCAGCTTGTGCGCCCAGTCGTCGCCGAAGTCGTAGACGTAGGTGATGACCGTCCGGCGTGGTGTCAGCACCTCGCGCAGGCGAACCTTCGTCGCCTCGACGCGCGGCTCGGTGCCCCAGTCCTCGTCCATCGGCAGGCCGAACCGGCGCTGGCCGATGCGGAACTCCCACAGGTGCATGTCGAACCAGCCCATCTCAGCGTGATCGAGGTCGGCACCTCGACCTGGCGCCAGATCAGCGGGTCGCTGTCGCGGAGTTCGATCCGTGTGCAGATCTCGTTGAGGCTGTCGGCCGCGGACATCGCCCTCCTCCCGCTCAGGCGGCCAGTCTGTTAGCGCCCCTCTTCCAGTGCCAGGGCAACAGCTCGTGCAGCCGGGAGGCGGGGTGGTCGGCGATCCGGGCCAGCACATCGGCGAGCCAGGCGCGCGGGTCGACACCGTTGAGCTTCGCGGTGGCGATGAGGGAGTACATCGCCGCGGCCCGCTCGCCGCCGCGATCGCTGCCGGCGAACAGCCAGGCCTTCCGCCCGAGGGCCACGCCACGCAGCTCCCGCTCGGCGGCGTTGTTCGTGAGGCAGATCCGGCCGTCGTCGAGAAACCGGGTGAACGCCTCCCAGCGCCTGAGCATGTAGTCCATCGCCTTGGCCAGGTCGGTGTGCCGGGACAGCCGGCCGCGCTGGCCGCATCCAGGCCTCGAGATCGGCGACGAGAGGCGCGACCCGCTCCCGCCTGGCGGCGAGGCGCTCGGCCACAGGCAGGCCATTGAGGGCGCGCTCGACGGCAAAGATCGCGTCCATGCGGCGGACCGCCTTGGCCGCGAGCGGCGCGCGAGCGACCTCGGCGAGCTTGAACAGCTTGCGCCGGCCATGTGCCCAGCAGCCGGCCTCGAGGATCGGGCCCGGCTTGCGATCGGCCGCGTAGAGCTCGTGGAATCCGGCATAGGCATCCGCCTGCAGGATCCCCCGCCAGCCGGCGAGGTGGCGGTTGGGATGTTCGCCCGTGCGGTCCCGCGAGTAGCGGAACATCGCCGCCGGCGGCGCCGGGCCGGCAAACGGCCGGTCATCCCGCACATAGGTCCACAGCCTGGCCGTGACCGTCTTGCCGCTGGCCATCAGGGGAACCGTCGTGTCGTCGCCGTGCAGGCGGCCGGCCGCCAGGACATGGGCCTCGATCAGCGCCACCAGCGGCCGCAGCATCGCCGTGCAGGTGCCAACCCAGTCGGCCAGCGTGGAGACGCCGAGTTCGACGCCCTCGCGGGCAAAGGTCTCGCTCTGGCGGTTCAGCGGCAGGTGCTGGCCGAACTTGGCCTCGAGGACCATCGCCAGCAGGTTCGGCCCCGCCCGGCCGCGGGCGATCGGGTGGAATGGCGCGGGCGGCTGGGTGATCGCCTCGCAGGCGCGGCAGGAAAACCGTTCGCGCACGGTCTGGATCACCTTCCACTGGCGGGGCACGACCTCCAAGGTCTCGGTGATGTCCTCACCGAGCTTGGAGAGCTTGCCGCCGCAGCAGGGACAGGCGGCAGGCGCGGCGATCACCACCCGCTCGCGCGGCAGATGCGCCGGCAAGGGGCCGCGCACGGGCCGGCGACGCGGCAGTGCCGTCGGGCGCGATGCCGGTCCGCTGCCAGGCCCCTCCGCCTCCGTGGCATCCTCGCTCGCCGCGGTGACCAACTCGTCGAGCTCGAGCTCCAACTGGTCCAGCAGCTTGCGCCCGCGCTCGGAGGAGGCGCCGAACCGGTCGTGCTTCAGCTTGGCGATCAGCAGCTTCAGATGCGCCACCATCGCCTCGGCACCCGTGGCGCGCGCCTCCGCCTCGCGCCGCGCGGCCTGCTCCGCGACAAGGGCGGCGCGCAGGGCATCGGGATCGTCGGGCAGGTCGTCCGGCGCGGACATCACGACGCGGATCGAATCATGCCTCGCGCGCGACCGGAAGCCGGAAACGCCGCAAGCCTCGCCCTATCCCGCGACTTCCGGCCGCCAGGTGCGTTGCGGGTTCCGCCAGTCGATGCCGTCGAGCATGTAGGCCAGCTGCGCGCCCGAGATCGCCACGCACCCATCCGCCGGCGAGGGCCAGATGAAACGCCCGCGCTCCAAGCGCTTCATGTAGAGCGACATGCCGACCCCGTCGTGCCAGACGACCTTCACCAGGTCGCCGCGCTTGCCCCGAAAGACGTAGAGATCGCCGGCATACGGATCACGCCCGAGCGCCTGCTGCACCTGCAGCGCCAGACTGTTCATGCCGCGCCGCATGTCGGTGTGACCCACCGCCAACCACACCCGCATACCAGAGGGAACCGGGATCATCCGCGCAATGCCGCCAGCACCCGGCGCAACGCCGTCGTGCTGACGCTCTCCGCCACCCGCACCGCGGTGCCGTCCGGCAACACGATCTCGATGCGGTCGTCAGGTTCGGCACCGGCATCGGAAGCTGGCGCTGACGGCACGCCCGCCATTGCCTGCTGCTGTTCAGGCGGGAGCAGCCCCGGCACGACGCGCAGCGGCACGAAGACCGGCTCGTCGGCCACCAGAGTCCCGCGCCTCTGCGCATCCCGCCACTGCCACAGCAGCCCGCGGCTCACCTCATGACGGCGCGCCACGTCCGCAAACCTCGCTCCAGGCTCGTCCAACTCGGCCAGGATCCGCAGCTTGTCCTCCGGCCGCCAGCGCCGACGCCGCTCCACCCCGGTGATGATCTCCATCCCGCCCACCGCCCTCGTCCTTACCGGCGCTCCAAAGACCGCCAGTAGAATCAGAAGACGGGTTCAGCCCCGCGTCGGAAGGCGACCGTCACCGGGCGGATACCCGCAAGTCGCAGGATCGCGCCGAGAGCTCCGCGCACCTCGATCCGCAGCTTGCCGTCCTCCGGGACCAGCCGGATCGCCTCCACCAGACCCCGCACCACCTCCCGCGCCTCGGCCGCATCGTCGGCCTCCAGCACCCGGGTGAGCTCGGTCGGCGATCCGTTCGCGATAGACCCCGGCCAGATTTGGGTGCAGCCGCGGCGCAGGGGCCTCCGCTTCCACCAACTCGGCCTCCAGCGCCGCCTTGCGCGCCTCCAACTCCTCCAGCCGTCGCTCGATCTGCCCGCCGACCCGCTCCAGCTCCGCGCGCTTGTTGGTCAGGCCCGTCGAGGCCTCCGCCTGCAGCCGGTTCCAGGTCGCGGCGAACTCGGCCACGAACTCCCGGAAGATCTCCGGGTCCATCAGCCGGCCGCGCAGCGCCCCGAGCACGGTCTCCTCCAGGACGTCGCGGCGGACCGTACGCCGTCATGCTGATGGCCGCGCATCCCGATGGAATCCAAGCGGACCTGCGGCTGGCGGAAGGAGGCGGCGAAGCTCCCTCGCTCTTGCATATCCTGCGCCGGTTCGAGGGTTGAGAGGGCGCTCGCATCGGCCTGACCCGCAGACGAGGAGGCGCCGCCGAGGGCACGCCCTATGCGCGGCCAGTGCGGGCACGGAGATCCGCTGCCTCGGCGTCGGGAACCGCGACGTCTCATCCCTCCGGCGTGATGCGCAGCGCCTCGATGACGGGCCGAAAGCGTGCGATCTGCGCGGCGAAGGTATCGCCCATCACCGACGGCGGGCCGCCCACCGGCTCGGCGGTCATCTCGACCAGGCGCCGGCGCAGCTCGTCGCGGCCGAGCGCCGCGGCGATGTCGCGGTTGAGCCGCGCGACGATATCGGGCGGCGTGGCGGCGGGCGCGAAAACGCCGTTCCAGGAATCGATCTCGGCGGCGCCGAGGCCGAGCTCGGCGACAGTCGGCAGGTCCGGCACCAGCGCGTTGCGGCGCGAGCCGGTGGTGGCGACGCCGCGCACCGTGCCGGCGCGCAGATGCGAGAGCGAGGTGGGCAGCTGATCGCCGCCGATCTGGATGCGATCGGCGATCAGGTCCGCCATCAGCGGCGCCGCGCCACGATAGGCCACCTGTTCCAGCTGCACGCGCGCCTCGCGCTGGAGGATCTCGAAGACCAGATGGAGGAAGGAGCCGGGGCCGGTGGAGCCGTAGAAGTGGCGCAGGTTGCGCTCCCGCACGGCGGCGAGGTAGGCGCGCAGGTCGTTGCCCGGCGCGGAGGGGTGGACCGCCAGCACGACATGGACGTTGATGAGCTGCGCGACCGGCGTGAAATCCTGTGCGAGCCGATAAGTCGCGCGGCCCGCCGTCTCCAGCACCAGCGAGTTCAGCGGGAAGGAGGCGTTGGTGACGAGCAGCACGGAGCCGTCCACCGCGCCGCGCGCGACCTCGGCCGCGCCGAGCGCGCCGCCGGCGCCGGGACGGTTCTCGGTCACCACCGTCGCGCCCGTGGTCTCGGCCAGCGCCTGGCCCAGCAGCCTCGCGACGACATCGGTGGTCCCGCCGGGCGGGAAGGGCACGACAAGGCGCAGCGCACGCGCTTGAGCCCATGCGAGGGCTGGCAGCGCCAGGGCCGCGAGGGCGGCGAGCGGGGGCAGGCGGCGGCGCGTGATCATCATGTGCTCCCGGAGCGTAGGAGTGTGAGCCATGGCCGAACGGGCGCGGCAGGATCGCAGGCGCGGCGAGCCGCGCGGCGGCGGCTTGCGGGCATGCTCACGGCCTGCTCAGCCCGGGGCCTGGATGGTGACGGCAAGGCGCCCGATCCCCTCGATCTCGGCCTCGACGCGGTCGCCGACTGCGAGGAACGTCCGATGCGGCGCGCCGACGCCGGCCGGCGTGCCGGTCAGCAGCAGGTCGCCTGGATCGAGCGTCATGATGCGGGACGCAGTGGCGATCTGCTCGGCGACCGAGAAGATCATGTCGGTCGACCGGCCATCCTGCTTCAGCACGCCATTCACCCAAAGCCGCAGCCCGACCGACTGCGGGTCGGGGATCGCCTCGGCGGGCACCAGGCGCGGGCCGATCGGGCAGCAGGTGTCGTTCGCCTTACCCGCCACCCAGTCGAGCTTGTAGAAGGTCTCCGGCGCGCGGTTGTGGTCGCGCGCGGAGAAGTCGATCGCCACGGTCCAGGCCGCGACATGCGACAGCGCATCTTCCACCGCGACGTCGCGCGCGGTGCGGCCGATCACCGCGGCCAGTTCGATCTCCCAGTCGAAGGCCTGCGTCCCGATCGGCATGCGCACGGTCGGCCCCTCGCCGACGATCGCGTTGCGCGGCGGCTTCATGAAGAAGAACAGGCGCTGATCGGCCTTCTTCGCCCCCGGCATGCCCATCTCCGCCAGGTGGTCGTAGTAGTTGGCGCCAGCGCAGAGGATCTTCCCCGGATAGCGCAGCGGCGCGAGGCGGCGCCCCTCCACCCGATCGCCCGGCTCGACGAGGCGCGCCGCCCGGTCGAGCGCGGCGCGGGCGGCGGACCAGTCGGCAAAGAGCGAGGCGATGTCAGGCGCGCCGGGATGGCCGGCACGCCGCAGCGCGGCATCAAGCCGGTGGCAGGCACCGCCGGTCTCGAGGCAGGCGATGGCGGCGCCTTCCACTTCGAGCGTCGCAAGGGACCAGACGGCGCGGACGATTGTTGTCATAAGATTAGAATGATTTTATAAAATTTGCCCGTCAACGGGAATCCCAGGCCCATGGACGATGACGCCTCCCCGACCCAGGCCGAGCGCGCCTATCGCCGGCTGCGCGCGGAGATCCTGCATGGCGAGCTCATGCCGGGCGAGCGGCTGAGCGCGGCCGCGTTGCAGGATCGCTTCGCATTGGGCCTGACGCCGATCCGCGAGGCGCTGATGCGGCTGTCCTCGGAGTGCCTGGTGGAGGCGCAGACCAACCGCGGCGCGCGCGTGCCGGAGGCTTCGCTCGCCGGCTTCGCCGACCTGATGGCGACACGGCGGCTGATCGAGCGCGCCTGCCTCGGAGCCGCCATCCGTCTCGGCGATGCAACATGGGAGGCCGAGATCGTGGCCGCGATGCACGTGCTCTCGCGCGCGAAGCTGCCGGCGAGCGCGGAGGACCGTGACGGCGCCGCGGCGTGGGAGGCGAAGCACCGGCGCTTCCACGCCGCGCTGGTGGCGGCCTGCGGCTCACCCTGGCTGCTCCGCTTCTGGCACACCCTGGCCGACCATTCGGAGCGCTACCGCAAGCTGCGCCTGCTGCGCCACCGGGAAGCCGGGGCCGATGTGCGGGACGTGAGTGCCGAGCACAGGGCCATCATGGAGGCCGTGCTGTCGCGCGACGCGGATCGGGCCACGGCTCTGATGGACGCGCATCTGGCCGCGACGGAGAATTCCGTGGCGCGGCTGCTGGCGGCGACGCCAGGAGCAGGCCCGGCCCCGGGCCATGCGGCATCGGGTGGCGATGCGTCCCGCCCGCCCAAGACCTGACGCGTGGCGCTCTTGCTGCGGATCCTGGTTGCGAGGTCGCGCAGCCTCGGCATGGTGCGGCGCATCGGGCAGCCTACGCGCCCAAGCGCGACGCCGAGGCTCTCTTGATTGCGCCGGTCTGAGCCCGCGGGGCCGCAGCCGAGCCGCGCGCCGCGGTGGTGGTGGCGGCGGAACGCACCGGGGTGACCATCATCACCATCCGCAACACCATGGCCCGGGACGAGCGTACCGGCCGGATCGCGAAGGGGGGCACCGTGGCGGCCACGCCGATGGCGCGCGAACGGGTCGGGCGCATGGCCTCGGCGATGATCCTGCGCTGGGAGTTGGCGCTCGAGGTTATGCTGCTGCTGGTCCGCGAGCCCGAACTGGCCGGCGGCTCGACGAGGCCTGCGCGGCCGCGTGGCAGACCGGGTGAAGCCCCGTCCGTAACGAAAAAAAGTGCCGCCGCGTCGGTTGCCTGCTGCGCGCCGCGCCGCGCCCGATAGCATCGCATCCTGCGGGAGCGCCGGTCCGCGCCGCGGCCAGCCCCGATCCCGGAGGATGCGCGATGCCATCCAGTCGCCGCGAGATTCTCCGCGCCGCCCGGCATCATCACACGCGGCCAGCCGACCCTGGTCGCGGCCATCTGGCCCAGCGCGCCGGTGGACAGGCGCGCGCCGGCGAGGGCCTTCGCTTTCCGACCGGCGGACTGAAGGGCAGCATCGCTGCCGGAACGCCGGCAGATGCGCCAGGGTCGCCCCCCGACCCCGGCGCGCACCCCTGTCAGCGCCGGCCGGAATGCGGGATCGCCTGGGTCGTCGATAAGCGCCCCGTTGGCCCACCGCGCAGGCTCGGCTTTCGACACGAACCCGCCGGCGTCCCGATCGCGCGGGCAGGGACCGAAGGCGTTGGCAGCCGGCCGGACGGTGAAGCCGCTTCGAACCGCCTAAACCGGCCTCTCCGCGGAACAGCTTGAGGATGTAGCGCCCATGTTCGTCTGTTCCCCCGTCGAGCCGTCGGACCCGGCCCCATCCGAGCCGTCCTGGTCCTGCCTCTGCCACGGCCCGGCCTTCACGCGGCTGAATGCGTTGATGTCGGCGCGCTTCTCGCGCCGCGCCTTCATGGGCGCCGCGGCCGGGGGAGCCGCGGCGATGGCCTTCGCCCCGCGCGACGTCGGCGCGCGCGTCCCAGCGCCGCCCACGACGCCGGTCGCCTTCACGAACCTCCGCCTGTTCGATGGACGGTCGGACACGCTGCGCGCCGGGCTGCGCGTTGTCGTCGAGGGGCAGAGGATCCGCGCCGTGGAGGCCGATGCCCGAGCCCTGCCGCCCGGCATCCGGGTGATCGACTGCGGCGGCCGCACGCTGATGCCGGGACTGATCGACGCGCATTACCACGTCATGCTCGCCTCGGTGGACCTCGCCACGGCCTTCACCGCCGATGCCGGCTACCTGAACCTGCTTGCCGCCGGCGAGGCGGAACGCATGCTCATGCGGGGCTTCACCGGCATCCGCGACCTGGCCGGGCCGTCCTTCGGCCTCAAGCGCGCCATCGACACCGGGCTCGTGCCGGGGCCGCGCATCTGGCCCTGCGGCGCGATGATCTCGCAGACTTCGGGGCATGGCGACTACCGTTCGACCGTCGAGCTGCCGTCGAGCCGCCTCAGCCCGCTGAGCCGCGGCGAGCAGATGGGCGGCGGGGCGATCGCCGACGGCGTGACCGAGGTGCTGCGCAGGTCGCGCGAACAGCTCATGCTGGGTGCCACGCAGCTCAAGCTCTCCGCCGGCGGCGGCGTGGCGTCGAACCACGATCCGCTCGACGTCAGCCAGTACACCGAGGCCGAGTTCCGCGCCGCGGTGGACGCCGCCGAGAACTGGGGCACCTACGTCACGGTACATGCCTACACGCCGCGCGCCATCCAGACCGCGATCCGCGGCGGCGTGCGTTGCATCGACCACGGCCACCTGATGGACGAGCGCACCGCCGAGATCATGGCGGAGAAGGACATCTGGCTCAGCATCCAGCCTTTCCTCGATGACGAGGATGCGGTGTCCTTCCCGGAGGACTCGGCGAACCGTGCCAAGTATCTCCAGATGGTCCGCGGCACCGATGTCGCCTACGGGCTGGCGAAGAAGCACCGGCTCAAGACGGCCTGGGGCACGGATGCGCTGTTCGATGCGCGGCTCGCCGCGCGGCAGGGCGCGCAGCTGGCGAAGATGACGCGCTGGTACACGCCGGCCGAGGCGCTGCGGATGGCAACCGGCACCAATGCGGAGCTGCTGGCGATGTCCGGCCCGCGCAATCCCTATCCCGCGCCGGTCGGCGTGGTCGAGGCGGGCGCCATGGCCGACCTGCTGCTGGTGGACGGCGACCCGATCGCGAACATCCGGCTGATCGAGGAGCCCGAGCGGACCCTCAAAATCATCATGAAGGATGGACGGCTCTTCAAGAACACGCTCGGCTGATCGCGCGCGCAAGCTTGTTGGACCGACTGATTCACCGCTTCGGCGGTTCCGCCTCCGCGGATCAGGCGCTGAGAAAGGACGACGGATCATGTGCATCGCCTGCAGCCCGCTGGGCTTCTCACTCGGCGGCAACGCGCCCGCGCATCAGGCCGGGCGGCGCGGCTTGCTCGGCGGCATGGGGCGGCTCGCCGCCGGTGCGGCGGGTGTCGCGCTCGGCCCGGGGCTCTTCCGCTGTGCCGCCGCGCAGACGCTGGCGCCCGCCGCGGGCGGCCCGGCCGAGGCGATCTACAGCGGTGGGCCGATCCTGACGATGAACGATGCGCAGCCGGCCGCCGAAGCTGTCGCAGTGCGCGGCGGGCGCATCCTCGCTGTCGGCAGCCGCGCCGAGGTGGAGGCGACGCGCGGCCCCGGCACGCGCGCCGTGAACCTCGAAGGGCGCACCATGCTGCCCGGCTTCGTGGACCCGCACGGTCACGTGGTGCTGGTCGGGCTGCAGGCGATCAGCGCCAACCTGCTGCCCGCCCCAGATGGCGAAGGCAACACCATCCCCGACATCGTCCGCCTGCTGCGCGACTGGGCCGGGCGCAACGAGGCCGCGGTGCGGCGCTACGGCCTGATCATCGGCTTCGGCTACGACGACAGCCAGCTGCGCGAGCAGCGAGCGCCGAACCGCGACGAGCTCGACCAGGTCTCGACCGAGGTGCCAGTGCTGATCCTGCACACCTCCGGCCACCTCGCCGTCACCAACTCGAAGGGGCTCGAGATGGCGCGCGTCACCGCGGCGACCGAGGACCCGGTCGGCGGCGTGTTCCGCCGGCGCGAGGCATCGCGCGAGCCCAACGGCGTGATGGAGGAGAATGCCCTCATGATCGCCGCGGCGGCGCTGCTGACGCGGCTCGACGACGATGCCTGGATGTCCATGATCGGCGCCGGCGCGCAGTTCTACGCCTCCTTCGGCTACACCACCTGCCAGGAAGGCCGCGCCATGGGCCCGACCATGGGGCGTCTGGCGCAGGCCGCCGAGCGCGGGCTGCTGGCAATCGACTGCGTCGCCTATCCCGACATCCTCGGCGCGCCCGACGCGCTTGGCGGCGCGCTGCACGGGCGCACCTACCGCAACCGGCTGCGCATCGGCGGTGCCAAGTTCTCGCTGGACGGCTCTCCGCAGGGCAAGACGGCCTGGCTCTCGCGGCCCTACCACGTGCCACCGGCCGGCCAGAACGCCGACTACCGCGGCCTGCAGACCATGCCGACGGACGTCGCGATGCGCGAGCTGGCCCGCTGCTACGAGCGCGGCTGGCAGGCGCTGGTGCATGCGAATGGCGACGCGGCCATCGACCTGCTGATCTCGATGGCACGCGAGGCGACGGCGAAGCACGGACGCGCCGACCGGCGCATCGTGCTGATCCACGGCCAGACGCTGCGCGAGGACCAGGTGGACCCGCTCCGCGAGCTCGGCATCATCCCGTCGATCTTCCCGATGCACACCTACTACTGGGGCGACTGGCACCGCGACTCCGTGCTGGGGCCGGAGCGGGCGGAGAACATCTCGCCCGCGGGGTGGCTGGTGAGCCGGGGCATGATCTTCACATCCCACCACGATGCACCGGTGGCCAAGCCAGATTCGATGCGCGTGCTGAGCGCGACGGTCACGCGCCGGTCGCGCTCGGGCGACATCATCGGCCCGCGGCATCGCGTGCCGGTGGCGACCGCGCTGAAGGCGATGACCATCTGGTCGGCTCACCAGCACTTCGAGGAGGCGGCCAAGGGCACGATCGAGGTCGGCAAGCTGGCGGATTTCGTCGTGCTGTCGGCCAACCCGCTCGAGGTCGATCCGGAGAGCCTCGCGGAGTTGAAGGTGATGCGGACGATCAAGGAGGGAGCTTCCGTCTACGACGCCTGACAGACCGGCGCTGGGCGCGCATCGCTGGTGGGCGATCCCGCACCTGCATGGCGCGTGAGAGGGGGTCGTGACTCGCTGACGCAGCGTGTCTCGCCGGTGCTCGGGAGCGACGAAACCCGTTCCCGGGCGGCGGTACGGCGACGCCCGAAGCGACCTGAAGCCTACTCAGCCTAGATGGCGACCTCGACGTATTGGCATCATCGGTTGCGCGTCCCCGCATCCACCAATTCCGAACACGAGAACACGCCAAGCCCATCCGGCACCCCGGGTGGGCTTTTCGCGTTCAAGGACCCTTCCAGACCTGCGGCCCGCAGCATCGTCGCCAAGTGGCCCACCAGCTCGATCCGAGGCTCCCGGGTGCCCGCCATCGGCGGCGGGTGCACCTCGACCCGCTCGACCAGCGCCCTGATCGCCTGGAGTTGGAGCTGACCCGGTTTCGTGGACACCCCGAGGCTTGAGACGGAGGTGTTCGAGATGCCGAAATTCGGGGTGCCCTACGCGCCCCTTCGACCTCTCCGTGTCGCTCGGGCTGAGGGGGGATTATCGCCACCCGGCGGTGCAGGCCGCGATGGACCGCCTGGCCGATGCGGCGCGCGCGAACGGCCTGCCGCTGATCGCGCCTGTCTTCGACCCCGACCCGGCCGAGGCGCTGCGCCAGCAG
>Ga0164290_1002578_pt1 | contig 11823 bp, 14 predicted proteins | sample Micstemetagenome_FD_108782 | JGI IMG/M metagenome (GOLD analysis project Ga0164290, IMG submission 108782) | Contaminated culture microbial community from soil near Moab, Utah, USA - Microcoleus steenstrupii SON62 (Illumina Assembly) | ecosystem: Environmental > Terrestrial > Soil > Soil crust... | reverse complement strand
TGCGCGCAAGCCCCGGGCGAAGGCCGAAGCACCCGCAGGGCAGTGAGCCAGGCGCATCGCGCAGAGCGGACTCGAGGGCGGCGCCCGCTTGAGCGCCGCGCCCGGCACGGTCGGCGTACTACTGTCGCGCGCCCCCCACGTACCTTGTTAAGAACTCCCTACAGCCTCTCCGTGTGTGGCCAGCGAGGACCTTTGCCCAGTAAGCAGCAGCTCGCAGGATTGCTCAATGCGAGTGGTTGGCTGCCAACTGCAATCAGGTAGCGGTCACTGCCTCGGATCGCTGATCTAGAAGACCCCTTCGATCAACATTCCTAGCCGCTCGGCTCCGCTGCTCATACGATTGCTGCCCCGGCCGCGCGTGTTGGGCGCCTCGTCGCGCTTCCCCCTGCGTATCGCCTCGCCTTCTCTTGGATTCTTCCTTGGACGCTCGCCTGAAAGTCGCTACCGCTGAACTTCTGCTGAACGCCATACTTGAGATGGTGGAGTCTTTGCAAGTGCTATGCGATAAGTCCCAAGAGGCCAACCCTGCCCTGACGCCCGAGCAATTCGATCGACTCGCCTTGTTGCTGGGCACAATGCTCAGCAATGCTGACAGGCTTTGCAGTTCCGCGCGAGCCGTGGAAGCGCGTTCCAACGGTCACCGCTTGGTGCCAGACGCAAGCTATGCAGACCTCAGCAGGGCGCTTGAAGACACGCGACGACTGTCTAAGGTCCTGCTCGAGCGGTTCAAGCCGACGCTGACTGGCCATGAACAGGCCATCCGAGCGATCAGCGAAATCGCCGCGGCCGCGCGTCGCGCTTGACGGCAGCTCAACCGCTTCTTCCAGGCCTGCAGGATGATTTCAACGGACCGGGTCTATGGGCTGCTGCCGGTTTGAAGGACACCTTGTTAAGGTGGAGGTTCAAACCGGAGAAGGTGGATGAAGATGAGACGGCAGTTCAGCCGGGAGTTCAAGGTCGAGGCGGTCAAGCTGGTGACCGAGCGGGGTGTCGTGGTGGCACAAGGAGCGCGCGACCTGGATGTGCATGAGACACGCCTGCGGGCGTGGACGAGGGAACTGGCGGCGGACCCGCACCAGGCGTTCCCCGGCGAGGGCGTGATGAAGCCCGAGCAAGCCGAGATCGAGCGGCTGCGCAAGGAGGTGGCCAAGCTCAAGATGGAGCGTGCCAGCTTGAAAAAAGCCGCGGCCTTCTTCGCCAAGGAGTCGATGTGAGTTTCGGCTTCGTCGCGAACCTTGCGCTGCGACGATGGAGTGCACGGACCGCGGTCGGTGCTTAGCGCTTCATCACATGCATACGCGGAAGATGTCGCACAGGACGTCCAGTGCGCCCGGTGACAGGAACTGCGACCTGAGCACCTTGTGTTCTCCGGGCAAGGCGGCTCGTACGAGCGGGTCGACCAACTTCAGGCCTGCGTCGCTGTTGGTCAGCAGGACGAGGCCATCGCCAGAGTCGGGCACGGCCAGGACAAATGCGCGGTAGCCGGGGTTGTTGCCCCATTGCCATAGGCGCACACCATCGCCCGACCGTTCCAGACCCCAGCCGAGCCCCCAACTCAGGTTCAGCTCTGGGCTCACCTGAACCGGTGAATCTGCAATCAGAGCCAGCATGGCCGGGTCGCGCAGCAGTGCGATGAGGAATCGAGCGTAATCCTCCACTGACGTGTACAAGCTGAACGCGGCTACGGGCTCCAGCATCGGTACCGCTTTGCGTGGTGCTCCGTTGGACTTGGTCCCCGGTAGGAGATGCTCGTCGAGCTGGTGCGTCCAGCGGAAGCTGCTCCGATCCATTTCGAGCGGCTTGAAGACCAGGTCCAGCATGACCTCGTCCAGCGGCTGCTGCATCACCGCCTCCACGGCACGCTGCAGCAGGACGTAGCCTTCGCCGGAGTAGGTCCAGCGCTGGCCCGGCACGCCATCAAGACGGAGGGGGCCCGGGGCCCAGTTGGGAAGCCCGGCGGTGTGCTGCAACAACATGCGTACGGTCACTGCGAGCAGGCGCGGATCGCTTACTTCGTCGCTCCTGTCAGCGCGCCCGGGCTCCAGGGGATCGAAGGCATGCCGATAGCCGTGCGGCAGGTAGTGCATGACAGGCACGTCCAGCGAGAGGTGACCTTGTTGCACCAGCTTGAGCACGCCATAGGCAAACACGGGTTTGCTGAGAGACGCAGCCTGAAACACGCTGTCCGGACGCACCCGTAGCGCGGGATCGCAACCCGAAGCGGTGGCCAGCAGTTCAAGCTGGCGTTGTCGCACCAGTGCCATCCCGGCACCGCAGACGTTGTGACGTCGAACCTGCTGTGAGAGTAACTCGGCAGGTGTGCCAGACCGTAGAGCCGTATCCGAGACGCAGGCGCTGAGCAGCAAAAGTGGAATGGCTAAGGTGAAGCGCCGCGGGCCTTGTGTAGCGTTATTCATCATGTTGTGGCGCGTGCTGTCACGTCCCTTGCCCAGCAACCGGCAAACCAGCCTTTCGGCCACGCCAGTGGTGCATCAAGGGATGCGCGACAGTTGAATTGCGGATGTATGGCAATGTCTTGGGACCGACTCCGCATGCGGCCGGTTCGTACGGCAGTGTGCGGCACCGCTGCCAAAGGGAAACCAAAGGATGATCTGCAGCAGCATGCAGCTTGGGCTACCTGTGGCGCTGGCTCTGCGCTGTGCCAAAGAGTTGGCGCTTCCCACTCCTCTCGTCGCGGCAGCCGTGGCCGCAGTGACGCTCAGCGCTGCGCGTCAGGACACGGTTGGCGGCGGGGCTGTCACGGTCGGTTAGCACCCGGTCCAACGAGAGAGCTGATCTTCAGCTTCGACTGCCCTTGCCCCTTTCTGGCGGACATTGTTTCGCTGATCCAGTCTTCGGGCTGCTCTTTGGCCAAGCCTGATGTGCTGACGCGCGCTTGTATGGTGAACGCGTCCAACTTTGACAGTGGCCGCTCGGGCGACATGGCGTGGCGATCGTCGATGACGACCTGAGCGGGGAGGTCTGCGGCCCGCATCCGGAGAACAGCGGCAGGCATGCGTTCACCGATGGGTCGCACGATGACAAACACGGTCGCTTGTGGCGGGATGCGGTCCGCCAAGGCGGCATCGATGCTGACATGGGCCTTGACGCCTGCAGCGCCGTGGGCGGTCGCAACGGATAGCCGCTGGAGGTCGGATTCGACGCGCAATGACAGCTCTGAACCTGCGGGCAAAATGGCCAACAGCCGCTGCCAGGAGCGACGAGCACCATCTGTATCGCCGTCGCGCAGCGCAGCCGCGCCCGCGAGTGCGAGAGCCTTCGGCTGATTGGCGTCCAGGTTCAATGCTGCATCGATGGCCATCTTTGCAGGACCTCCAAAGTCGCCCTGATGCGCGGATGCCAGCGCATCTGCGAGGTCGGCATGCAATCGCGCGAGGAGTTCGTCGGGCGCGTGTTGCTCGGTCGCGTTCGCAATGGCCTGCCGGTAAGACTCGGCCGCATCGGCAAAGCGTTCCATGGTTTCCTGTGAGCGAGCAAGAATCAGCCAGCCTTGAACGTCGTCTGGATCAACGCGCAGGCGCTCGGCCAGTCGCTCGACGGCGGCGTCCACCTGATTGTGGGCGCCGCCATGGGCGCCAGTGGAGTCGATCGCCAGCTCGTTAACCGCCCGCGGATCACCGACATGCAGATACAGGGTCAACGCGGCCATCGGGAGGACGACACTGAGTAACGCCGCAGGAACCCTTGTCAGCCAAGCGCTCCTCAGGAGGCTCGTCGGCTCGACCCGGTCTATTTCTTGTAGCAGGCCGAGCTGCAACTCATCGAGCACTTGCTGGCGCTCGCCAGGCGGCATTGCGTCCAACATCAGATCGTCGCGCTTGCTGCGGTAGAGCGCTCGCAGCTGATGCAGGTCATCCCGAGCAAGGCGGCTCGGCTCGCTTAATAGCGGCCACAGCAGCCCTCCAAGCGCTATCAGCAGCAGCGACACAGCGGCGGCCCACAGGGGCCAATACGTCGCGGTCATGATGTGCTGTCGTCTTGCAACAGTTGCCGCGCTCGTTCGCGCTGCGCCGCGTCGAGCACTTCGACGCCCCCCAGGTTGGCGCGCCGACGAAATGCAGCAGCCAAACCCACGATGCCGGCCACACCAAGGCCGAAGGGCGCGCCCCACAACAGCCACGTCGACGGTTTGAAGGGCGGCGTATAGCTGACGAAGCTGCCATAGCGCTGCTCGAAGAAGGCAAGCACCTCCTTGTCACTGCGGCCGGCCTGCAGTTGCGCGCGTATCTCGCGTCGCATGTCGACGGCCAAAGGAGCGTTGGATTCGGCAATGGTCTGGTTCTGGCAGACCACGCAGCGAAGCTGTGCAGCCAGTCGAGCTTCACGGAGCTCGATATCCGCCGCGGCGCTGAAGCTGAGCGCGAGCAGGACGATGCAGAAACACAGGCGCCTCATCTCAGTCGCTTGATGGCTGGCATCAGTTTCTCGTTCCAGACCTCGGCGGTCACTGGGCCGACATGCCGCAATCGGACCCGGCCAGCCGCATCAATGACGAAGGTCTCAGGCACGGCGTGGACCCCGAAGTCCATGCCAACACGCCCGTCAGTGTCGACCGCTGACGCCACATAGGGGTTGCCAACCTGCTCGAGCAGCGCGAGAGCCTGAGGGGTTCGGTCCTTGTAGTTCAGCCCAAAGAGCGGCACGCCGTCATGGGTGGTCAGCACGTTCAGCGCAGGCATCTCCGAGCGGCATGGCTCACACCAGGAAGCCCAGACGTTGAGCAGCCACACCTGGCCGCGAAGCTCGGCAACGTTCAGGCGACGACTGTCATCGTGCAGCAGTGGACGATCGATGGCAGGCGCGACTTGGCCGACTAACGCGGAGGGAAGGGCGCGTGGATCGCGTCGCAGCCCCATGGCCAGTGCCACTGCCATGGCGATGAAGATGAGCAGAGCCAGCAGGTAGCGCATCAGGCCGCCGTGCCTTCTTCGTGCAAGCCTTGTGCGGCGCCGACGAGCTTCTGTCGCGCTGCAACGCGGTAGCGTCGGTCTGACAGAGCCAACAGGCCACCCAACGCCATCAGTGCGCATCCCAGCCAGATCCACGCGAGGAAGGGCTTGACCTGGATGCGAACGGTCCACTCCCCGTTCGAAAGTGGCTCTCCGAGGCCCACGAGAAAGTCTCGCAGCAGACCGGTGGAGATCGCCGCCTGGCTGATCGGCGTGGCCTGCGCGCGGTAGTAGCGTTTCTCCGGGCGCAGCACGATCAGCTCGCGACCATTGCGACTGACGGTGACGACCACCCGTTGCGCTTCATAGTTGGGCCCCCGGACTGCCTCAGTTTCGCCAAGACGGAAATCGAACCCGCCAACGCGTGTCGCTGTGTGAGGCGCCAAACTGAGTTCACGCCTGCTCTCAAAGGCACTCGACAACGTGGCACCAAAGACGAAGAGCCCCACCCCGGCATGGGCCAGCAGCATGCCCCACCAGCCCAGTGGCTGCTTGGTCCAGCGGCCATGCCAGTCGCATTTCAGGCGCTGCCACATGTGCGCCCCGGCGCTGCAGACGCACCAAGCAGCCAGAATCAGGCCGAATGCGGCCAGCGGCGTCCAGCCTCCGTCAGGTGAGGGCGGTATCAGCACGCCGAGCAAGCATGCGCACAAGCCGCTCGCGGCAAGTGCCCAGCGCAACTGCAAGCGCAGCTCGGGCACGGTGCTGCGTTTCCATCGCGCGACCGGCCCAACTCCCATCAAGACGAGCGCTGGCACCACGAGCGGGACGAACACGGCCTCGAAGTAGGGCGGACCGACCGAAATCTTGTCGCCACCTAGTACGTCCAGTAGAAGCGGGTAGAGCGTTCCGATCAGCACGGCGATCGACGCGGTCGCAAACAGCACGTTGTTCACCAGCAGAAGCGTTTCGCGAGACAGTGCAGCAAAACGCCCGCCCATGCCGATGCTGGGCGCGCGCCAGACGAACAACAGCAGCGAGCTGCCGACGACTGCCACCATGAAACAAAGGATGTAGAGGCCGCGGCCCGGGTCGACCGCAAAGGCGTGAACAGAGGTCAGCACTCCCGAGCGGACGAGAAAGGTGCCGAGCAGACTGAGAGAAAACGCCGCAATGGCCAGCAGCACGGTCCACCCTCTGAACGCGCTTCGGTGGTCGCTGACGACCAAGGAGTGAAGAAGTGCCGTGCCGATGAGCCAGGGCATGAAGGAGGCGTTCTCGACCGGATCCCAGAACCACCAACCGCCCCAGCCAAGAACATAGTAGGCCCACATGCTGCCAAGAAGGATGCCGAGTGTCAGACAGCTCCATGCCGCCAGTGTCCACGGGCGTGACCATCTGGCCCACGCCGCGTTGAGCTCGCCCGACAGCAAAGCGGCGATGGCAAACGCAAAGGCGACGGAGAAGCCCACATAGCCCATGTAGAGCAGGGGGGGATGCAGGACCATTCCTGGATCCTGGAGCAGCGGATTCAGATCGCGCCCTTCGGCGGCTGCAGGAACCAGGCGCCCGAAGGGGTTCGACAGCAAGAGAAGGAAAAGCAGCAATCCCACACTCAGCAGGCCCATGACGCCCAGGACGCGGGCGACCAGCGCGGAGGTAAGCGCCTGGCTTCGCAGTGCCACGGCGAGCGTCCATGCGGACAACAACGCCTGCCACAGCAGCATCGACCCCTCATGGCCACCCCATACGGCGGTGAAGCGGTACAAGTTCGGCAGCTCGGAATGCGAATGCGACGCGACGTAGGTGACGGAAAAGTCGCCGACGAGGAAGGAGTGGGCGAGGCAATAGAACGACAGCCACACGAACATGCACTGCAGGGCAGCCGCTGGCCGAGCGACCCGCATCCAGTTTGCGATCCCCCAGTGGGCGCCTGCCAAGGGCAAAAGAGCTTGGACAGTGGCGACACAAAGCGCCAGCACAAGTGCAAAGACACCGATCTCCGGAATCATGGCGCGATGCCCTTAGGGCGCGCTTGCTCAAGCGCTGCGCCAGCCGGTGGCGGCATGTAGTTCTCGTCATGCTTGGCGAGAACTTCCGTCGCGGTAAAGCCTGCACGATCGTGCCACTTGCCGGCCACGACCACCCCCTTTCCCTCTCGGAACAGATCGGGCAACAGCCCGCGGTAGAGGACGGGAATGCGGTGGGCGCCGTCGGTCACGACGAAACGCAGTTCCAGACTGTCCGGGGTGCGCTGCAGCGAGCCGGCCTCGACCAGTCCGCCGAGTCGGAAGGCGGACTGGCGTGGCGCATCACCAGCTTTCACCTGGCTCGGGCTATAGAAGAACATCACGTTGCTACGCAACGCCTGCAAGACCAGGAGGGTAGCTACGGAGAGCCCCGCAAGACCCAGCGCCATGAACAGCAGCCGCCGCTGACGGGGCTTCATGCGTCGGTGCTCCGCTGTATAGCCTGCGCGCGCTTATAGCGACGCCTTAGCAGGAGCAGTTCGGCGGCGAGCAGCAGCCCTGAAGCACCGTATGCGAGCCACAGATAGAAATCGTGGTCGGCCGCTGTCACGGGCGGTCCTCCTGAAGGGCGGCTCGCTCGACGATGATGCAACGAACGCGGGCCAGAACAGCGGCCACGCTGTAGGACCAGCATGCGCCTGTCATGAGCAGCAGGGCTCCCAGCATCGTCTGGGTCATGGTTGGCGCTGCGTCAAAGCGGATGGTCGCGCCCTGGTGCAGCGTGCTCCACCATTGCACTGAAAAGTAGATGATGGGAATGTTGACCGCCCCAGCAAGGAGCAGGATGGCGCCGGCGTCGTCACCCCGTCGAGGGTCCTCCAGGCTCGACACGAGCGTGATGTACGCCAGGTAGAGAAACAGCAAGATCAGTTCTGATGTCAGGCGCGCGTCCCACACCCACCACGTGCCCCACGTCGGTTTGCCCCAGGCTGCGCCAGTCCAAAGCGCGATGGCGGTGAACAGCGCCCCGGTCGGCGCAAGCGCGCGAGACATGAGGGGGGACAGTCGAGTGCGGAAAATCAGCCCAACGGCAGCGTGCGCTGCCGCAACGACGTAGAGAAACATCGACATCCACGCCGCCGGCACGTGGATGTAGAGGATGCGGTAGACCTCGCCCTGCTGATGGTCGGTAGGGGCAACGGCGAATCCGACCCATAGGCCCGCGATTGCAAGCACGACGGCAAACGCACTGAAGACCGGCACCAACCGGCCGGCCAGCTTGTAAAAGGCAGTCGGAGCTGCGTAGCGACGCCAGCGAGGTACTTGACGATGCGCCGGGGTCGCTGAGAACAAACCGGAGCCGTTCATCGCTCACTCCAACGCCAGCCGCAGCGAGGCAGCAATGGCATGCGGGCACAGCACGAGCGCCAGGGACAGACAGGCGCCAAGAAGTCCCAAGGACGGAGCGGCGGGCAATCCTTCCTGACTCGCCTTCACGGCGGCGCAGCCGAAGACCAGCGGCGGCACGCTCATGGGCAACACAACAAGGGCGAGCGCGACCGGGCCTCGAAGCCCGAGCGTTAGCGCGGCTCCCAGCGCACCGATGAGCACAAGCGTTGGCGTGCCGAGCAGCAGTGTGAGGATCAGCATCGAAGTGGGCCCGGTTGCAAGGCCGTACTGGAGCGCCAGGAGCGGCGCCACGGCAATCAAAGGCAGGCAGGCAACACACCAGCAAGCAGCGACCTTGCCCACTATCAGACCAGCGAAGTCACGGGGCGCGAGCATCCATTGCTCGAGGCTGCCGTCGGCCGCATCCTGCTCGAAGAGGCGGTGCATCGACAGCAGTACCGCCAGCAACGCTGCCACCCACACGACGCCTGGCGCCACTTCGCTCAAAAGCGCGGCGTCCGGGCCGATCGCCAAAGGGAAGAGCGAGCCAACAAGGAAAAAGAACATCAGCCCGCTCAACGCGTCGGCGCGACGACGCAACGCCAGCTTCAGTTCCCGGGCAAAAAGAGCTTTCAGCATCGACAGGCCTGAAGAGTCGGAGCAGTCAAGGCCAATGTTCGCCGAGCGCTTTCGGGCAAGTGGAGACGTTGATGCGTAGCGACCACCGCCAAGCCGCCACCCGCCAGGTGTTCCGCCAGCCTCTCATCAAACAGTTGTTCGCCTGCTTTGTCCAAGGCGGAACAGGGTTCATCGAGCAGCCACAGGCGCTTGCGCCCCAATGTGAGCCGTGACAGCGCAACCCGACGCTGCTGCCCTTGTGAGAGCCGTCTTAGCGGCCGATCGGCAACAGTTTCTAGGCCCCAGAACCGCAATGACTCGTCGACTGCCGCGGGCCGGTCGATGGCCGCGAGCGAGCACAGGAAACGCAAGTTCTCCCGTGCAGTCAGATCCTCACAGAGGCCGTTGCGGTGGCCGACGTATGCCACCTCGCAGGTGCCGTTGTGGCTCTTGGGTGGCCAAGCGCCACCGAGCCATTGAAGCATTCCTTCGTCCAGTGGCGCGAAGCCAGCCAGCACCCGCAGCAGTGTCGTCTTGCCGCTGCCATTGGGGCCGTGTAGCTCTAGCACGTGGCCCGCGCTGAGCTCAAAGTTCACATCTACAAGCACGCGCCGTCCACCGCGGCGACAACCCACGGTCCGAGCGCGCAGCAGCACTGCTTCGTGCTCCTCAGTAAGGCCCATCGGTCCGGCCGGGAGGTGACTCCTTCTTGTCCCGCGACGCGGCTTCGGGAATTGCCGCCTCACCGGGGGGAATGCGAGGTAGGCGATGGGCGATGCCCTTGTGGCAGTCGATGCACGTCTTCTCCTTGTTGGCCAGGAAGGTGGAATGCATGTTCTGAGCGCGCAGGCTCTGGCGCGTGAAGTCCATCGACTCGTAGTTGTGGCAATTCCGGCATTCAAGCGAATCGTTCGCCTTCAGACGTGCCCACTCATGACGAGCAAGTTCCAGTCGCATGTCCTGGAACTTCTCAGGTGTGTCGATGGTGCCGAAGATCTTCCCCCACACCTCCTTGGACGCCTGCATCTTGCGGGCGATCTTGTCGGTCCAGTTGTGCGGCACGTGGCAGTCGGAGCAGATGGCTCGCACGCCGGATCGGTTGGTGAAGTGAATGGTTCCCTTCAGCTCGGCGAAGACGTTGTCGCGCATCTCATGGCAGCCAGTGCAGAACTTCTCTGTGTTGGTAGCCTCCATTGCCGTGTTGAAGGCACCCCAGAACAACACACCACCGATAAAGCCGCCGACTGTAAGGAAGCCGAGGCTGAAGTGCACGCTGGGCCTGCGCACCACGACCCAGTAGCGCTTGAGAAGGCGCAGCAGGGCGCTCACTTGTGGCCTGCCTTGTCTTCTGGCTTGCGGGTCTGCATGGCGCGCTGAATGACGGTATCAACATCCTGGAAGTGGTTGCCGACGAGCGGCTTCACCGCATCCTGTGGCACATGACATTGCATGCAGAAGTAGCGACGGGTCGACACCTGCGCCAGCGTGCGTCCCGCCCGGTCGGTGTAGTGCGTCACGCTGATTGGGATCGCCTGGGTGGCCTCGGTGCGGGCGCGGGCGTGGCAATCAAGACACTTATTGAAGTTCTTGTCGACCTGGTAGCCATCGACTCGGTGCGGGATGGTCGGCGGCTGTGTCGCCCAGCTTCGCGTGCGCCGCATGTCGTCATTGACTGTGTTGGCCAGCACCGGTGGCTTGGTGCTCTCAGTGATGGGCGTAGGCCCACGGGCTGCGTCGACGAAGGCGCGGGGTGCCTGTGGCTGCGCCGTCGCAACGGTCGCCAACAGGCCGATGCACAAACTCACGGCTTTCAGGAAGTTCATGGTTTATCTCCCGAGCTGTGCAACTCATACCCGAGTAATCTTGACGGCGCACTTCTTGAAGTCGGTCTGCAGCGATATCGGGTCAGTGGCGTCAAGCGTCACCTTGTTGATGAGTTGACTGGCATCGAACCAAGGGACGAAAACCAGCCCAGGCGGTGGCTTGTTACGGCCTCGGGTCTCCACTCGCGTGCGCATCTTTCCGCGTCGAGATGCGATCTCAATCTCGCTGCCGCGACGCACGCCGAGCGCTTCTGCATCAGCCGGATGCATGTAGCAAACGGCATTGGGAACGGCGCGGTGCAGTTCGGGCACGCGGCGGGTCATGGAGCCTGAATGCCAGTGCTCGAGGACCCGGCCCGTTGACAACCAGAACGGGTACTCCTTGTCTGGTGCCTCGGCGGCAGGTTCGTAAGGCAGCGCATAGATGTAGGCCTTACCGTCCGGGTTGCCGTAAAACTGGAAGCCTGTTCCGGCTTTGACGTAGGGGTCGGCGCCCTCGCGATAGCGCCAGCGGGTCTCCTTGCCGTCAACAACAGGCCAGCGCAAGCCACGTGCTTTGTGGTAGTCATCGAACGGTGCAAGGTCGTGCCCGTGGCCGCGACCGAAGGCCGCGTACTCTTCGAAAAGGCCTTTCTGTACATAGAACCCGAAAGCCCGAGACTCATCGTTCGCGTAGGCCGGGTCCATCTGCGCCAGTGGGTACTTGTCGACCTGGCCGTTGCGGAAGAGCACGTCGAAAAGCGTCTTGCCACGCACCTGCGGCTGCTTGGCGATCAAATCGGCCGGCCAGACCTCCTCGATCTTGAAGCGCTTCGAGAACTCCATTAGCTGCCAGAGGTCTGAGCGAGCCTGACCCGGCGCGGTGACGAGTTGATGCCAGAACTGCGTGCGACGCTCAGCGTTGCCGTAAGCGCCTTCTTTCTCCACCCACATCGCGCTGGGCAGTATCAGGTCCGCGGCGACCGCCGTAACGGTGGGGTAGGCGTCCGATACAACGATGAAGTTCGCCGGATTGCGGTAGCCCGGATAGCCTTCCTCCATCAAGTTGGGTGCGGCCTGCAGGTTGTTGTTCACCATCACCCAATAGGCGTTCAGCTTGCCGTCCTTGAGCAT
>Ga0164290_1002577_pt1 | contig 11832 bp, 13 predicted proteins | sample Micstemetagenome_FD_108782 | JGI IMG/M metagenome (GOLD analysis project Ga0164290, IMG submission 108782) | Contaminated culture microbial community from soil near Moab, Utah, USA - Microcoleus steenstrupii SON62 (Illumina Assembly) | ecosystem: Environmental > Terrestrial > Soil > Soil crust... | reverse complement strand
TCATCAGCAAGGTAGACGGTATGTTGTTCGGCTTATTCTAAATTAACCTGTTTATAATACTGTGGCGACTGTTTTTATTGCCACTGAAAGCACAGAAGTACACAGAATTAGTTCAGTGTGTTTCAGTGTCTTCAGTGGCAATACCCTTTATAAAACAATCTATCCCATTTCTAAAAATAAATTTTGCGAAACCAGATAGTTGCATATATATTTGCAACCGAACGGTTTCTTATAAATTATTTTACCATGAACACCATTGCATTATTGGTACTTGCTTCAGGAACAGTATCCTTATTGGCTTTACTGACACTCCATTTTGTAAGCCGTGAATTTCATCCCGGCTGGCGTATGATCAGTGAATATGCGCTGGGATCACACAAATGGCTGCTCACCACTTTCTTTATATGCTGGGGTATTTGCTCAATAACTGCTTCTATTTTATTATGGAACCTTGTAAATGGCTTTTGGCCTTCTGTTGGTATTATATGCGTGCTCCTCACCGGTATTGGTGCTACCATGGGAGGTTTGTTTGATGTGAAACACAAACTGCATGGAATGGCTTTTGGCATTGGCATACCTTTTCTACCGATCGGAGCATTATTGATCAGTTATACATTGATAAAAGAGGATTTCTGGTCGCATGAACAATTGAACATTTTATTATCCGCACATTCCATATGGCTATCAGTGGTGCTGATGGCTGTATCAATGGTTTTATTGTTTTCAGGTTTTAAAAAAGCGGGTATTCCATTCGGACCAGCTATTGCGCCGCCTGAAAAATTACCGGCCGGCGTAATTGGCATCAATGGATATTTCAACCGTTTACTGGTTATCTGTTACCTGTTATGGCCCATGCTGATTGCATGGTTATATTATAACGCAAAGATTTAAGCCGTTAACCGATCGAAATATCAACTCGGTTGCAACCGGTCCCATAAATTTCCATACAGGTCTTTAAATACTGCAACAGTGCCATACGCTTCTGTTTTAGGTTCGCGTACAAATTCAATACCGTTGTTCATCATATGCCGATAGTCTCGCCAGAAATCATCTGTCTGCAGAAAGAGAAAAACACGTCCGCCTGTCTGGTTACCGATACATTTCTCCTGTTCCTCTCCTGAGGCTTTAGCGAGTAAAATTTGTGTGCCATCAGAGCCGGGCGGGGCTATCAATACCCATCGTTTATTTTGCTCGGGCTGGTACATATCTTCTACCAGTGTAAAGTTGAGCTTACCTATATAGAAATCGATGGCTTCGTCGTAATCTTTTACCAATAATGAAATATGTATAATGGATTGTTTCATGACTCAGGTTATATGGCATGTTATTAAAAATACAGGATTTAGAGAAGTACCAGTATAAAAATCTCACTCCATTTTTTGATAATAATTATCTTGCAAACTGATCAATCAAAATCATGTACCAACTTAGAAAAGCAGTAGCGGCAGATTATCCTGAACTCTTAGTTCTCTGGGAGGCTTCTGTAAGAGCTACGCATCATTTTCTTGATCCGGATGATATTTTTTTTTTCAAAAATATTATTCAGGAACATCATGCTTTTTCACTGGTAGCAATTACCTGCATTGTTGATGAACAAAACAAGGTACTTGGTTTTATGGGTATTGCAGAAGATAAAATGGAGATGCTTTTCCTCGACCCTGATCAAAGGGGAAAAGGTTTAGGCAAACAGCTGATGCAATATGCATTGAAAGAATACCATATTACCAAAGTAGATGTGAATGAACAGAATGAAACTGCCAGAAGGTTTTATGAAAATTTTGGATTTACTGTAAAAAGCCGTTCCCCTTTTGATGGAACAGATAAGCCTTACCCCATTTTACATATGGAACTAAAATAGTTTATCCATTTACCGTTCCCGCCACTCCGCCTACCATTTATTGTTATTTTTCAAAATCACTTCGCCTCACACGCATTCTATAACCCAGGTCGTAGTCGACTATCATCAGTCATCAATTCTGTTAACAATTACGAACATTTCAATTATTTTCATTTTTATCTTTACACCACAATCAATCAAAAATGGGTTTAGCTTATGCAACTATTACATTAATCAATGGCGAGGAGCTGATTCTTGCGAAAAGGCATCTGATTGGTACAGATGAAATAAAGCAGATGAATGTATCGATGTTCGTGAACAGTGGTGCATATATGATGGCCATTAATGAAACTATCTGCGAACAACTTAGCCTGTCAATTAAGGAAAAAAGAAAGGTTCAGTTAGCCAATGGTGAGATTGCCGAATACAATGTGGCAGGGCCAATAGAAGTACGTTTTAAAAACCGAAGATCAAATATGGATGCCCTGGTTTTACCTGGTAACAATGAACCATTACTGGGAGCCATCCCGATGGAAGATATGGATGTATTGATTCACCCGCAAAGACAGGAATTGGTGGTGAATCCGGAACACCCCTATTTTGTCCAGATGGTGATGAAATAAAAAGCGATTCTCAGCCTAAGACATTACAGAAGCTTATTTAGTTTTTACAGCTACACAATATTTTACCCACCTCAGAAAGAAAGTGCTACAGCATTTTAAAGTTGTAGCCTTAAACACGCCATGCATTTCTAAAATGCAGTAGCCCGTGCGTATGCTACAACCAACTCATTCAGTAGCTACGAATTGCGGGATCTTGCTGACCGGCCCAACCCAAAGAAAAACAGGCCGGACAAAGGGAATATTTACTGTATGCCCTGTTCGGAAGTACAACGAACACTAGACGAGTATTTACAATCAAAACTTTATTTGTATGCAAACATTTGAATTAAACCGGATGGGACTGGTGCCCATGTCGGCATTGGATATGGAGGAAACCGATGGTGGATTTATCTGGTTTATAGTTGCGGGTGCCTGTTTGTTGCTGAGCGGATGTGGCAACGGAAGTGGCAATCAGGTGAACACTTATAATGGTGCCGGCAGTAAAAACACCACTCACTTCAACCAAGACTCAGTACATAACAGTTCGAACGCCCATGGTACTTTACAAGTACCATTACCTGGAAAAAAATAACTCCTAACCGTTAAAAAATGTACTATGAATTTATCTCAATTTGAACTTACTGAACTAAACACTCAGGAGTTACAAGAAACAGATGGTGGCTTTGTTTGGCTTATAGCCATCGGTGCTTGCTTATTATTCAGTAGTTGTGGTAATGGGAAAGGTAATCAGACAAATACCACTAATGGTATTGGCAACACTACCAATATCTACAATCTGAATACGCATCATGGAGATACCATAATCATTTCTAATGGTACGAAGCGAGATACAATTGTTCATAAATAAAAACAAAAAGCAAGGTGGAGAAATACCACCTTGCTTCATATCAAGATGAAAAAAAGAATAAAAATATTTATATGGATGTCATTATTAAATGTTTACGATTTGATTAGCACATATATAATGACTCCTGACCTTTCATTAGAAGGCAACTGGATAGTTCGAGAACTAAATGGCGGCTGGATTGGCTTAATTGCTGACTGTTTTTTTTGGCAGTGTTTATATACCGTTCCGATTTTTTATGCCTTAAACAAACCAATTCAAAGTAATACTATGAACACAAAGAAAATAGCATTTGCGATATGCAAGAGCGTGTTTGCAGGATATTTATTAATGAAATTTCTTATTGGCACCGATAACCTACTTTCCACGTATTGTTCTTCGTACTTAAAAAAGCATGCAACACTTAACTCACAAGTGGGGAACTACTTTAACTGGACAATTGATTCTAATTGTCCGTGTTGGACTTCTGTAAAAGGGAGACTAGTTCATATATATGCATTTATACTGCCCTCAACAAAACAAATAGCGATAAATCTCTTAACAGGCATCCTTGTTTTTGTAAAATCTTATCGCTTTTATAAATACTCATAAACATATGTCACTAAATACGACTACTTCAATACCAACACACATTACTGCATTGCAAACAAAAACCAGTGCCATTTACCTTACCATTCTTTTATTGACTGGTTCGGCCATTGCCTGTTTGCCTTTTATTAAAACTACAATCGCCATTAAAAGCACCGGCATTATTCGTCCTCAGTTAGAAAGAACTGAAATAAAACCAGTAATAGGTGGAATCATCGACAGTTTGCTGATTAAAGAAGGTGATACTGTTGTACAAGGGCAATTACTTGCCATCATCCAGGATCGTACCAGTACTCCCCGGCTTCTGTTGAACAGTTACGAACGTAATCAGGTAGAAGCTTTTATTCGCGACCTGCAGGTACTGACCAGTTCAGAAAAATTACAAGGCTCTCTGCTATATACACCCTTGTACCGGCAACAGCTAAACCGTTTTCTTTTCCAGTTGGCTGACCAGGAAGCGGCAATAAAAAAAGTAAAAAAAGAGACCGAAATAAACAACAAATTACTGACCAACAGAGTCATCTCCCCAAAAGAACATTTTGATAAAGAAATTGAAGCCGAAAGGTTAATGGCTGCTTTCGAAGCTTTTCAACATGACCAGTTAACCAATTGGCAAAATGACCTCCAAAGGTATCAGTTCGAATTGTCGCAACTGCTAACACAGAAACAACAAGTTGAAGCAGAAAAACAGCAACACCGTATATATGCCCCGGTGAGTGGCATTATTCAAAACAGTCAGCATCGTTATGCCGGCGGACATATTCAGCCGGGGGAACCCATTTGCACCATTTCACCACAAACAACACTTATTGCTGAATGTCAGCTAACCACTTATAATATCGGCCTGCTTCGCAAAAATCAGCCGGTTCGTTTTCAGGTAGATGCATTTGATTATAATTATTTTGGTGTTTTAACGGGCAAAATTATATCTATCGATAACGATTTCAGCCTGATCGATAATAAAGCACTGTTTAAAGTACGCTGCAGTTTCGATCGAAATCAACTCCTGCTGAAAAATGGTTACAGAGGCGAACTAAAAAAAGGGCTTACACTTCAGGCACGTTTTATTGTAGCGGAACGAAGCCTCTGGCAATTACTGTTCGATCGCATTGACGACTGGCTCAATCCAACCGCCCCCTCCCTTTCTTAAAAGCCTTTCAATGAATCTCAGAAAAATCCGCGTTAAACAAAGAGATATTACTGACTGTGGCGCAGCATGTCTTGCATCAATCGCACAGTATTACCAGTTACAGGTACCGGTAAGCCGTATCAGGCAATATGCAGGTACCGATAAAAAAGGTACTAATATATCAGGTCTTATAGAAGCTGCAGAAAAACTGGGTTTACAGGCCAAGGGTGCTAAAGGGCAAGCGGAAAGTTTAGCAAAGATTCCATTACCGGCAATAGCACATGTGGTATTGAAAAATGGTCTGCATCATTATCTGGTACTATATAAAGTAAACAGCAGAAAAATAACCTATATGGATCCTGCTGATGGGCTGATGCACAGGGTTAAGTTTGCGCTATTCCGGGAAATATGGAGTGGAATAATAGTATTGTTGTTACCTGGCGATCATTTTAAAAAAGATAATCAAAAAATTTCCAATACCAGCAGGTTCTGGCAACTCATAAAACCACATCGTAGCATAATGATACAGGCGCTGATAGGTGCCCTCATGTATACACTGCTTGGACTTTCCACGTCCATCTACCTGCAAAAAATCATCGACTTTGTTTTGATAGAGGGTAACCTCAGACTATTAAATCTCCTAAGTCTGATGATGGTATTCATTCTTGTTTTTCAGCTGATCATTGGTGGATATAAAACCGTTTTCGGATTACGTACCGGACAACTGATTGATGCAAGATTGATACTTGGGTATTACAAACATCTCTTACAATTACCACAACGTTTTTTCGATACTATGCGCGTGGGTGAAATCATCAGTCGGGTTAATGATGCCGTAAAAATCAGGGATTTCATCAATAGTGTTGCATTGGGTATTGTTGTAAATAGTCTGATCGTCATCTTCAGCCTGGTATTCATGTTTGTTTATTATTGGAAACTGGCTTTATTAATGCTGGTCATTGTTCCCATCTACCTGCTTTTGTACTGGATCAGTAACAGTGTCAATAAAAAGTGGCAACGGAAACTGATGGAAGAATCTGCCGAACTGGAAACACAACTGGTAGAAAGCCTCAATGCTGTTGGTACAATCAAAAGATTCGGACTCGAAAACTATGCCAATGAAAAAACAGAAACCCGGTTTTTCAATTTGTTACACAGCGTATATAAAAGCAGTATTTATTCACTCTATATAGGAACGGGAGCAGAATTTTTTACCCGCGTATTCACTATCGGTCTGTTATGGGCCGGAAGTTATTTTTGATCAACAGGGAACTATCTCCCGGCGAGCTTCTTTCATTTTATGCCCTGATTGGTTATTTCACAGGTCCTGCCTCATCGCTGATCGGCGCCAATAAACAAATACAGGATGCATTGATAGCTGCGGACCGTTTATTTGAAATTATTGACCTGGAAACAGAAAATAACCAGCAGCACAGCATTCATCTCAAACCTGAACAGGTTGGTGATATACTTTTTAACAATATCCATTTTCGCTATGGAACAAGAGCCATGGTATTTGAAGGACTAACACTACAGATAAAAAAGGGGTACAGTACTGCAATTGTGGGTGAAAGTGGTAGTGGTAAATCAACCTTATTATCCTTGTTACAAAATCTTTACGCACTCAAAGAAGGAAGTATCAGTATCGGCGGAATCGACATGCAGCATATCAGTCATAAAAGTCTGAGAGAAAGGATTGCAGTAGTGCCACAACATATCGATCTCTTCAGCGGAACTATTATTGAAAATATTGCCATTGGCGATCCGGAGCCCGACCTGCAACACATTATTAGCCTGTCGCAAATGCTGGGCATACATGGTTTTATTGAACAGCTACCCAATACTTATAACAGCCTGCTAAGCGAACAGGGTACAAATCTTTCCGGTGGGCAAAGACAACGCATTGCCATTGCCAGGGCACTGTATAGAAATCCGGAAGTGCTGGTACTTGATGAAGCCACCAGCAGTCTCGACCCGGTTAGCGAGCAACAGGTTCAGCAAACCCTTCAGTGGTTTCAGCAACAGGGTAAAACCATTATCATTATAGCGCACAGGTTGTCTACCGTGAGACATTGCGACACAATACTTGTTCTACAAAAAGGGAAATTAGTTGAAGAAGGAAATCATGAAATGCTTCTTATGAATAAAGGACCGTATTGCGAACTTTGGTGCCATTATAAGTGAGTAGTGAGTAGTGAGTAAAGTTGCTGTATTGAGGTTTATTGCTTGTTTTTATTTTTTAATTTATGATTCACTTCTAAAAAGATGTTTCAAGACTTTTACCTTTCACATCATATCTCTTCTTTCTTAAAAAAAGAAATCCCGCCACAAGTGACGGGATCCCATTCAAACAGACAAAGCAATCGAAGAGACCGAGTTTATACCGCCTGAGGCGATACCGTAATCAGTTATACATTAGGGGCTGCGTGAAGAATTTCATCGCTGACACCTGCAGCATATTTTGAGAAATTATTAATAAACTGTTGTGCCAGGTCTTTTGCTTTTGCATCGTATGCTGCAGCATCGGTCCAGGTATTTCTGGGGTTCAGTATTTCTGCCGGCGCACCAGGGCAACTCAATGGCATCATCATACCAAACACAGGGTGTTGTTCAAACTGTACAGCATCAAGTTCACCCTTTAATGCAGCAGTAATCATAGCACGTGTATAGCTTAATTTCATCCTGCTTCCCACACCATACGATCCTCCACTCCAACCTGTATTGATCATCCATACTTTCACATCATGTTCTTTCATTTTCTGTCCAAGCATCTCTGCATATTTACCCGGATGCAGTGGCAGGAAAGGTGCACCAAAACAGGCACTGAAAGTTGATTTAGGTTCTGTTACTCCTGCTTCTGTACCGGCAACTTTGGCTGTGTAACCACTGATAAACTGGTACATGGCCTGTCCGGGTGTTAAACGGCTGATGGGAGGTAATACACCATATGCATCGCAGGTCAGAAAGAAAATATTTTTAGGAAGTCCGCCAATACTGGGCTCAGCTGCATTACTGATAAAATGCAAAGGATAGCTTACACGTGTATTCTCAGTAATTTTTTTGGAAGCAAAATCAATCTGGTTAGTTCCAGGAATAAATCCAATGTTTTCTACCAATGCTCCGGGGCGGATGGCATGAAATATCTCAGGTTCTTTTTCTTCACTCAGGTCAATGGTTTTGGCATAACAACCGCCTTCAAAATTAAATACGCTGTTAGCCGTCCAGCCATGTTCATCATCACCAATGAGTTTACGGTTAGGGTCTGCACTCAGTGTTGTTTTACCTGTACCACTCAGTCCAAAGAAAATAGCTACGTCACCAGCATCACCCATATTGGCACTGCAGTGCATGCTGAGTACATTTTTCTGTTGAGGTAAAACATAATTGAGGATGGTGAAAATACCTTTCTTCATCTCACCTGTATAACCGGTGCCACCAATGAGAATGGTTTTGTGTGTAAAGGAAACCACCGCAAAATTATGCTGACGTGTACCATCTACTGAAGGATCGGCTTTAAAACCCGGAGCCTGTATAATATGCCATTCAGGTGTAAAGTTTTCCAGTTCCTGTTCCAGTGGGCGCAGGAACATATTGTAGGCAAATAAATTGCTCCATGGATTTTCATTGATCACACGGATATTCATCCGGTAAACCGGATCGGCACAAGCATAAGCATCACGTACCCAAATCTCTTCTTTACCATTCAAATAATTAAGCATCTTATCCCTAAGCTGGAAGAAATATTTTTCTTCGATGGCGATGTTAAAATTGTTCCAGTGAACAGTGTCGGCCGTAATGGCGTCTTTTACTATAAACTTGTCCTGCGGAGAACGACCTGTAAATTCACCTGTCTCAATACAGAGGGCACCTGTATTGTTTAATACTCCCTGACCACGAAATACGGTCTGCTCGGTTAATGCTTCCGGACTTAGTTGATAATGAACATGATGCATTGGTTTTAGTCCCAATGCCGTCAATTGCTGAAGGTTTAGCTGGGTCATAGATTCAATCATATGCGAACAATCGTTAGTTAGTTGGGCAAAATTAATTGTTTAACGCTTTCGATGATTTTTTTATGTAGTATCTACACATTGGTATTCATCAATCGTTTGCGGAGAATCTTTTAAGATATTCAAGGAATTTTATGAGATAGTAGTGTTTCCTTAATATCTCCGTCGAAAAATTGAAGTTTTTATAAAAAAATGGGTGTAAAAGCGCAAAATCCTGCAAGCTTCTCCTCGTCAAGAAGTATTTTTACCAAAATTATCTAAAACATGGCGGCTACGGCAGTTAAGGGAACACTCACCCACGAGCATATTCAAGCATTCAAATCCATACTGGGTGATGCTTTTGTATTTGCAGATGAAGAAAACCTGAATCATTACGGTCATGACGAAACCGAGCATTTATTATACCTGCCTGAAGTAGTGGTAAAACCCCGGACTGCTGAAGAAATTTCCGCTATTCTGAAAATTTGCAATAAAGACCTGATTCCGGTTACTCCCCGTGGGGCAGGAACGGGTTTAAGTGGTGGTGCATTACCTCACCTGGGTGGTGTATTGCTATCTACAGAAAGAATGAACAGCATTCTTACTATTGATGAACGTAACCTGCAAGTCATTACCGAGCCAGGTGTTATTACAGAAGTTTTACAAAATGCTGTAAAAGAAAAAGGACTTTTCTATCCCCCCGATCCCAGCAGCCGTGGCAGTTGTTTTATTGGTGGCAACATTGCCGAGAACAGTGGTGGACCTAAAGCAGTAAAATATGGTGTGGTAAAAGATTATGTACTGAACCTTGAGGTGGTATTACCCAACGGAGAAATTATATGGACAGGTGCCAATGTACTGAAAAACTCTACTGGCTATAATCTTACTCAACTGGTGGTAGGCAGTGAAGGCACATTGGGTATTGTTACCAAGATTGTGCTGAAACTTATTCCCTTTCCTAAATATGATCTGTTAATGCTGGTGCCTTTTGCTTCACTCGAAAAAGCCAGTGAAGCTGTAAGCGCCATCTTCCGTGCCGGTTTTGTGCCAAGTGCATTGGAACTGGTTGAAATAGATGCATTAAAGATTGTAAGCAAAATGGTAGACAGTACAGCTGTTCCTGTTGATGATTCTATTGCCGCTCACCTGATCATAGAAGTAGATGGCAATAATATGGAAGTGCTGATGAGTGAAATGGAATCAATTGCTGAATTACTTACGCAGTTTGATGCTGGTGAAGTATTTTTTGCCGACGATGCACAACAAAAAGCAGAGCTCTGGAAATTACGCCGTCGTGTGGCAGAAGCCGTAAAAACAAGTGGTTATACCATCGAAGAAGATACTGTGGTACCCCGTGCAGAATTGCCTGTGCTGATTAAAGGTGTAAAAGAACTCGGCAAAAAATATGGCTTCCATGCTGTTTGTTATGGACATGCCGGCGATGGTAACCTGCATATACGCATCAATCATCCTACCATCAAAAACAGTCATGGCAATGCTGAAATGACCCATGCCCTGCGTGCCTTGTTTGAACTGGTAAAAAGCCTGGGAGGAACCATCAGTGGAGAACATGGTATCGGACTGATACAGAAACCATATATGGCAACTGTATTCCGCGATGCCAATCTGCACATCATGAGAGAAATAAAAAAAGCATTTGATCCTAACAATATTTTAAATGCAGGTAAAATCTTTGACCTGAACTGAGCCGTACATTTGCATAAATACCAATGACCATGAAAAAAAGCGTATTGTTTACCTGTCTTTTGTTGCTTTGCACCAGTGTATTTGCACAACAAAATGAAAGTGATGAACAACCCAAAGGTTTTAAAAGAGAAAACATGTTCTTTGGTTCAAGTTTGAACCTCTCACTGGGTAATCGTTTCTTTAATGTAGGGGTAAATCCGGAGCTGGGTTATAGTCTTAACAAATGGCTGGATGCCGGCGTATCGCTGAACATCAATTATTTCTCCCAGAATGCATCTGATTTCAGCAATACCCGTTTTCGTAATTTCAACTACGGTGCCGGTACTTTTTTACGCATCTGGCCGGTAAACTTTTTACACCTGCACGTTCAGCCGGAATATAACTGGATCAGCTCTTCTCAAAAGAATGTCATCACCGGACAATCAGCCAGGTATAACTATAATGCAGAAAGTTTATTAGTAGGTATTGGCTATGGCAGCAGGGTTGTTGGCAATCAGTATTCCTATGTTACACTTATGATTGATGTGTTACAGAATATCAACTCGCCTTATCGTGATCAGTTTAATGATCCATTACCGGTTTTCAGAGCGGGCTTTGGCGTGTACCTTAACCGAAAAAAGCAATAGCTTCATCGGCATTATTGGCTATAATCAGACGTTCGCGCCAGTCTTCATATAAAAAACCTTCTGTGGCCATCTGCTCAATATGTGCCACAAGATGCTGATAATATCCTGCCGCATTCAGCAGGATTATTTTTTTATTGTGGATATTCAGTGTGTTCCAGGTAAGCATTTCGAATAGTTCATCCAATGTTCCGTTACCACCGGGTAATACAATGGCTGCATCACACAATTCATACATCATCTTCTTGCGAATATGCATATCCTTCACCACATGTAATTCTGTAATGCCTTCATGCTGGTGTTCCCATTCAAGCAATACTTCGGGTATTACACCGATAGCTTTACCCCCATTTTCCATAATAGCATTGGCCACTGCTCCCATCAGCCCTTTATTACCGCCGCCATAAATAAGCGTAATTCCCTTCTCTGCCATCAGCTTACCTAGCTTTGAAGCATCGGCCTGAAAAACCGGGTTGTTCCCATTCTTTGAAC
>Ga0164290_1002576_pt1 | contig 11853 bp, 13 predicted proteins | sample Micstemetagenome_FD_108782 | JGI IMG/M metagenome (GOLD analysis project Ga0164290, IMG submission 108782) | Contaminated culture microbial community from soil near Moab, Utah, USA - Microcoleus steenstrupii SON62 (Illumina Assembly) | ecosystem: Environmental > Terrestrial > Soil > Soil crust... | reverse complement strand
CATAATCTTCATTGGGCCAGGTGCCGTGAATGCCGATGCTTCCACCAATTTGGGCGTTGGCTGGAATGAGTCCGGCCGCTTTACGCTGGTTGAATTTGGTCACACTTTCAGCATTGGGGTAATCGATCAGCAGAAAGCGGCTCCATTTTTCATGTTTTCTTTTGAAGCTGATTTTAAAAGTTCCTTCGGGGGTTCGGCGGTCGCCCTGCATCATTTTATCGCCCATGTCTTTATTGCCAAATACCACTGGGTAAACGGCCAGACACTCGCCGGTAGAATCGTACACTTTCATTTCATACTTCGTTTTTACAACAAGGATGTAGTAAGTGTTTTTAGTAGCATGTTCGGTGTTGAGGTTTCGCGGGCTTCTGAAAGAAGTGCCCCCAATTAAAATGGCCAACAGGCAGGGAGCATACAGGAGGGGTTTCATACAAATAGGTTTTTGGTGAGAACCCGAAACTAAAATTCCGCTGCATGACCCGGTGTTGTACTCTGGTTAATTGACAAAAGTTTTGGTTAACAAACGTTATGTTAAGGGATAAACTATAAGCTGCAAGTGACAAGCTACAAGGAAAAGACAAGTAACAAGCTACAAGAGACAAGGGTACAAGATTCAAGGAAAATCTCCTGAACCTTGTACCCTTGTCTCTTGTAGCTTGTCGCTTGCGGCTTGCAGCCCGCTGCCGCTACCATCAGCTGAACCTGATGCCTACTGCATAAGGATACTGCTCAACCCTGGTAATATCTTTGTGTAATTTATTAATGCTGTAACTGCCATATAAACGTACCGGTCCTAAACCTACTTCACCAATAGCTGCTAAGCGGAAAGGTTCTAGGTTGAAATCACCAGGCGATTTTTGTTTGCCTCGTTCACTGCTTTTTTGTTTGTTCCTGCTGCTGATAAGGTAACCCGCACTCATACCGGCACTGATACTAAAACCTCTTCTGTTATTTGGCGAAGTATTTATATTAAGCATGAAAGGAACAGTCAGGTAACCGGCATAAAGTTTATTCTTGGAGAAACTGATGGAATCGTTGTACACGTACGGATTAGGATCTTTTCTGTAACTGATACGTGAATCGTAACGGAAATTATACATTTCCAGGCCCAACCCATATTTCAGGTTCACTACATGTTTTACCACGTTTACTTTCTGCATAAAGAACCAGATATTCACGTTGGTAGATTTGCCGGTATTCAGTTTAAAACTGTTCTGGTTCACGGCTCCATCGGCCGGCCGAAAATTTCTGAAATAACCACCTGCCTGTGCATTGGTGTAATTGGTTTGGTCGCGGAAATTGGTGAACCCCAGGTCCATGATCCACCAGTTGGTGCTGATATTTCTTTTGGCCCTGTTTCTGCGTTCAATCTTGATATCAAAGTTACGATCCCAGTCTTTCCATATTCCTTTGTTATCGGAACTACTGCTGTTACCGTCTTTGTTTTTCTTGATGATAATAAAATTGCCCACTTTAACGGTGTCGGAATTATTACCTGTACTGTCTGTCTGGGCAAACAGCGATCCTGAAAGCAGGAATGCTGCTGTTACAATGGCTAAACGTTTCATACGATGTGCTTTTCTCTTTTATTTTAATGGTCTTGAGGGGCCGGTACCAACGGTTTCGGCTTCTTCAGCTTTCTTGCTTCTGAATATACTGGTTGCCTTACGGAAAAGGCCTCGAAGTTTATCTTTATTAATTTCAACAGAACCAATCAATAAACTTTTATTATTACTATTGGTTTCTGTATCCAACTCCCTATAAACCACCTGTTGAACCAATGCTTCTTTTTCAGGAGCTTCCGTTTCATCAGGACTGGCAGCTGTTTTAATCATTTCGTTTACATTGATGGCTTCATTGGCGGCAATACCCGCAAATGTTTTTGTATTCATCAAAGGTTTTACAGACTCTTCTGCGGTAATGGTATTTTGTCTTTCAATGATCAGTTCAGGTTTTGTTTTCAAATCCTCACTGGTGTTTGTAATGGGTACATTTACAGCTAAGGATTGTTGTAAAACCGAAACAGTATTTTGCTGAGCAATCTTATTTACTTTATTTGAGGTATAAGAACCAGAACTGTTATCAGTTATTTCTGCCGGTTCATTAACGACAGAAGAACTGTTTGTATTATCAGTGCCCACTATTTTCTTATCAGTAACAGTTGCCAGTTGGTTATTGTTGCTTATGGTTGAACCGGTATTGCCGGTAATGGTCCAGAGAAAAAATCCAAATCCTATTATTGCTGCTGCTGCAACCATTTTCATCCAGCGCATGTATACAATGGGCCTTCTTTCAGACTCAGTTCTGTATAAACTGTTTTTATATGGGAAAACAAGTTCTTCAACAGGGAGCTTGGTTTGTTTGAACTGAACAAATTCTTCCTGTAATGCCGGATGTTGTAATACGAATCTTTCAACTGCTTCACGCTCTTCAGGTACGAGTTCATCATCTACATATAACAGAAATTGCTCAGTATGATTGTGTAAACCAATTTCCTCACCTGCATTGCGGTAGAGTAATGATTTATCTGTGACCAGGTTCTCTTCAACAGGCAAAGTAGTTTGTTGCAGCGCAAGAAACTCATCTGCCAGGTCAGGATTTTCCTGAACAAACTGTTCAACAGCCATCCTTTCGGCAGGAGAAAGCTCCCTGTCTGTATAGAGCAGGAAAAACTCCTCGTAATTATGTCTGTTGATGTTGATCATTATATTGATTAATTATAAAACATTTTCAGGACTCACTAAATAATTCCGCAGGGTAAGTCGGGCACGATGAAGATAAACTTTCACCTGGCTTTCATTTAATCCCATGATCTGTCCGATTTCTTCATAGCTATATCCTTCATAGTCTTTCAGCATTACGAGGCTTCGTTGTGTTTCATTCAGCCTGTTTAATGCCTCCATCAGTATCTTTTTTACATTCCTGTTATTGCCGCTTATCTGCTCCGATCTGCCATCTTCCTGGAATTCGTCTTTTAACTGAATCCTCTTCACTTTCCTGATATGGTCAATCATCTGGTTATAGGCCACTGTAAAAAGATAGGATTTCGATTTGCCGTTTTCAACTGCTTCCCGGTTGCGCCAGAGTTTTTCGAAGGCTGTCTGAACGATATCCCTTGCATCCTCTTCATGGCGAAGATTCTTCACGATGAAACGATACACGTTGTCGGCGTATAGGTTCACACAGTTATTGTACTCTTGCTCGGTCATAAACAGCAGCGATAATTCAAATGATTGCCTTGTATAAAGGTTATACGGGCGGCGGAGACTTTTGTTACAGTGCAAAGAAAAAAAATCCTGCGTTTATGGCGCAGGATCAATGATTATCGGAAAGTTGAGACAATTAAACGGTTTAATCCGCCATAATGCATTTCATCCGGACTGCTGCCCTGAGGCTTTGTGGTCTGCTTTTTCTGCTTCAATGGACAGTTTTTGGAAGTCTCACAAATCTTTTTATTGCTGTAATTCTCCGTAATATACCCGACTGCGAATAACATGACAGTAGCTGCCACTGGGAGAAAGAGGTATCTTTTTTTCATAAGCCGGGTTTAAGGAATGGTAAAGTTATGTACAAGAATCTTAAACAAGAAAGGTTTTAACGTTAAAGGAAGTTAAAAGTCGATAGTTTATAGCTAATAGTCCATAGCCATAAACTATGGTCTATCGACTATGGACTAATAATCTATCACCTGCTCCTGTATACTTTCCGGAATTTCCCTCCAGTTGTACTGCTGGCCGCGTAACTGGGGCTCAAAACCGGCTTCACGGATGGCATCCTGCATGGTTTTATAGGTAAAACGGTGGGGGGCGCCGGCGGCGCTTACCACATTTTCCTCGATCATAATGGAACCAAAATCATTGGCACCAGCATGCAGACAAATCTGGGCCGTTTGTTTACCCACTGTAAGCCAGCTGGCCTGTATATTCTTCACATTAGGCAACATAATACGGCTGATGGCAATCATCCTGATATATTCATCGGTAGTGGTAAGGTTATGAACCCCCCTGATACGGGTAAGCAGGGTATCTACATCCTGAAAGGTCCATGGAATAAAAGCCAGGAATCCGTTTGCCTCTTCGGGTTTACGACTTGGAACCTCCCGTATCCGTGTTAAATGAATAAATCGTTCTTCAAGTGTTTCAACATGCCCAAACATCATGGTGGCACTGGTGGTGATATTCAGTTTATGGGCTTCATGCATGATATCCAGCCATTCATCCGCCCCACATTTCCCTTTCGAAATCAGTCTGCGCACCCTGTCAACCAGGATCTCGGCACCTGCGCCGGGTAAAGAGTCCAGACCAGCTTCCTGTAAGGCTTTCAGCACATCCCTGTGACTCATTTTCTCCAGTTTACAGATATGCGCCACTTCGGGTGGCCCCAGCGCGTGCAGCTTTAAATGGGGATATTCCTGTTTAATCTGTCTGAAAGTGTTGGTATAGAAATCCAGTCCCAGTTCCGGGTGATGACCTCCCTGTAACAGTAATTGGTCGCCGCCGTATTGTAATGTTTCTTCAATTTTCTTACGGTAGGTAGGCATATCGGTGATATAAGCCTCGGCATGACCCGGTATGCGGTAGAAATTGCAGAATTTGCAATTGGCAATACAAACATTTGTGGTGTTCACGTTCCGGTCAATCTGCCAGGTAACTTTACCATGCGGAACCTGCTTCTTCCTCAGTTCATCAGCCACATGCATCAGTTCGGAGAGAGGGGCCTGTTCAAAGAGAAACATACCTTCTTCTATACTTAAAAACTCAAAATTCAGTGCCCGTTGGTATAAATCAGCTAACTGCATGTAGAGGGAATTTCTTGTAAACAACAAAGGTAGGATGATAAGGTTGATTATAGCTGCATCAAAAACGGCAGTTCGATTGTCATGTGTAAGAGCCGATGATCATTCACACCCGGAAACAGCACAAAAAAGCGGAGGTAATGGCCAAATGAGCTTATTTTGAATCTGCATGAAACGTTTAACGATTGCCATCCTCCTGATAGGGTTGTTTTGTGCCCTGCCCCCTGCTCATGCCCAGGAAGAATTTATCATGCCCGAAGCGAAACTGCTCACACGCTTCCCTTTTACCCAGTTGAGCGGTGGCATTGTGTTACTCCGGGCACAGATCGATAACCATGCCGACACACTCAATTTTGTTTTTGATACAGGCAGTGGTGGTATTTCACTCGACTCACTTACAGTTGAGTACCTCGGACTGAAAAAAGAACTGAGCGATAAAACCATTCGTGGTATTGCAGGTATTAAGCTGGTAGAATTTGCTTATAACCATACACTTAAACTGCCAGGCTTACAGGTTGACAAACTGGATTTCCATATCAACGATTATGATTTGCTGACAAGTGTGTATGGATTAAAAATTGACGGTATTATCGGGTTTAGTTTTTTGAGAAGATTTATTGTACACCTTGATTACGACAAACAGGTGATGGAAGTATATTCACCCGGCAGGTTCAGGTATCCGAAAGGGGGGTATATGCTTCACCCCGATTTTTCCACGCTGCCCTTGCAGGCTGCGACAATAGAAGATGAGAAAGTTATAAATGCACGTTTTATTTTTGATACAGGTGCAGGTCTCACCTTCCTGCTCTCAAAAGAATTTGTACAGGACAGCGCAGTATTCAAAAGAAAAAGAAAATTCTATCCTACACAGGCAGAAGGGTTAGGCGGAAAGAAGATGATGGATATTACTGTGGCAAAAGAAATAAAACTGGGCCCCTACAAATTCAGGAATGTACCCGTACATATTTTCGATGATGAATATAATGTAACATCTTATCCATTACTGGGCGGACTTATTGGCAATGATGTAATGCGCATGTTCAATGTTATTCTCAATTATCCCGACCGATCTATTTATATCAAACCCAATAATCATTTCCCTGAAAGCTTTGACTATTCCTATACAGGTTTGGGTATATACCTGATTAATGGCGAAATAAGGGTCATTGATATTATTAAAGGCTCGCCGGGCGATAAAGCAGGTTTTCAGCCGGGTGATATCATTTTTTCAGTGGAGAATAATTACACTAAAAATATTCAGACTTATAAAACACTTTTTCAAAACTCTATCGGTAAAGTTCGTGTGATCATTTTCAGGGAACAAAAACCCCTGGTACTCACCATGGTCATAAAAGATATCAGGCGCAACCGGTAATGAATTTATGTTTTTGGGAAATCTAATGGGCTGAAATGATCGGCCAGCGCTTCAAAACGATACACTACCTGCTTTTCACTTAATTTCGCTGTTTCAATTCTGTCTATGATTATATATGACCGATTTGTGCTGGATAATGGACTGAGGGTTTTGGTACATGAAGATCATTCCACCCCCATGGCTGTAGTTAATGTGCTGTACGATGTAGGTGCCCGTGATGAAAACCCGGAAAAAACAGGTTTCGCACACCTGTTCGAGCACCTGATGTTTGGAGGCAGCATCAATATTCCCGATTATGATGAGCCCCTGCAAAGAGCAGGCGGCGAAAACAATGCCTATACTACCAACGACCTTACCAATTATTATTGTCAGGTGCCGGCAGAAAATATTGAAACCGCATTCTGGCTCGAAAGCGACCGGATGCTGAGTCTGGCATTCAGTAAAAAAAGTCTTGACGTTCAGCGAAAAGTAGTGTGTGAAGAGTTCAAAGAACATTACCTCAATAAGCCTTATGGCGATGTATGGCATAAAATGCGTGAACTGGCTTATACCAAACATCCATACCGCTGGATGACCATCGGTAAAGAATTGAGTCATGTGGAGAATGCACATATTGATGATGTAAAACAGTTCTTTTTTAAACATTATCGACCGGTGAATGCTGTACTGGTAGTAACAGGTCATGTAACTACAGAACAGGTAAAACAACTTGCTGATAAATGGTTCGGTGATATACCGATGGGCGAAAAATACCAGCGCAGCTTACCACAGGAGCCTGCACAAACCCTTGCACGTAAACTCGAAGTACATGCGCAGGTACCACTCGATGCATTTGTTAAAACATGGCATATGGATACACGGCTCGATAAAGGGTATTATGCAGCCGATATGATTACTGAAATACTTGGTGGCGGTGGCTCTTCAAGACTATATCAATCGCTGGTGAAAGAAAGACAATTGTTCTCCAATCTGGATTGTTATCATTTTGGCAGTATAGATGCAGGGTTGCTGACGGTAGAAGGAAAACTGGTAAAAGGAGTAAAACTGGAAGAGGCGGCTGCGGCAGTAGATGCTGAGATCAGCAAACTGCAATCTACACTCATCAGCGAACAGGAATTGCAGAAAGTAAAAAACAAAACAGAAAGTGTTATTGCTTTTGAAGATATGAGTATTATGAGCAGGGCCAATAGTCTTGCCCTGTATGAATTATTGGGTGATGCAGATATGATGAATACCGAGCTGCAGAAATACCAGGTGATAACCGTTGAAGATATACAGGCATATTGTAAAAAAATATTCCGCGAAGAGAACAGCAATACCCTGTTCTACCATGCCAATTAATATTCACTTATCAGTGCCGTTTAACAGCGATATAAATTTATGATCAACAGAACCACCGCTCCTTCCATAACCGATGCAGTATCATTCAATCTTTCACTGAAACCCTGCGATCGTTATACACTTGATAACCAGACACCCGTTTATGCCATTCATGCAGGCGCACAGGATGTGGTGATGATTGAATGGGTTTTTTATGCAGGCAACTGGTACGAATCGAAAAATATAGTAGCAGGTACCACCAATTTTTTGTTGAAAAATGGTACCGCTCAGCGAAATGCGTATTCTATCAATGAATATTTTGAATTTTATGGTGCATACCTGAACCGTAGTTGTTACAATGAAACCGCTACAATAACATTACATTGTTTAAGTAAACACCTGCATGAACTGTTGCCTGTTGTTGCCGAAATACTCACTGAAAGTATTTTCCCTGAAGCAGAACTGGCCATCTGTAAACAGAACCAGAAACAAAGGCTGGAAGTAAACCTCAAGAAATGCGATTTTGTGGCCAACCGCCTGATTGATGAATATGTATTTGGTTTTCATCATCCTTATGGTAAGTACACATCAACAATTGATTACGACGCATTACAAAGGGAAGAAATGGCAGCGTTTTATGAACAGTTTTATAAAAATGGTTCCTGTATGGTATTTGCCGCGGGAAAGCTGCCCGCCGATTTAGGAACACAACTGAATAAAGTGTTTGGAAAACTTCCGCTTAACAGCAAGCCATTGCCCGCTATTGAATACCCGCTTGCACCTGCCACAGAAAAAAAATACCGGATTATTAATGATGCAGAAGGTGTACAGGGAGCCATCAGAATGGCGCAACCTTTTTTTAACAGGCATCATCCCGATTTTCCGAAAGTGCAGGTGTTAAATAATATTTTCGGAGGATTTTTCGGGTCGAGGCTCATGAGTAATATACGTGAAGACAAAGGGTATACTTATGGTATACACAGTTACCTGCAAAATCATATCCATCACAGTGCGTGGATGATCAGTACCGAAGCAGGACGTGATGTTTGTGAAGCAACGATTACTGAAGTATATAAGGAAATGGAACGATTGCGAAACGAACCGGTAGACAAAGAAGAACTTGATCTGGTTCGTAACTATATGATCGGCTCATTACTTGGTGATCTTGACGGTCCCTTCCAGATCATCAGCCGCTGGAAAACATATGTGCTGAATGGACTGGATGAACAGTATTTCTACAATAGCATAGAAACCATTCGAACTGTAAGCAGCGAAGAGTTGCAAGCCCTTGCGCAAACACATCTTCAACCTGAGCATTTCTATGAATTGGTAGTTGTATAATACAGAAACCATGTTCCCTGCTCTGGATTTAAATCCTGAGCAGGGAACATAGCTGTTAAAATTTCGAATACCGCTGATAATCAGAAAATAAATACTAATTTGAAACGTATCTATATTATATGGGACGTTTCTTTACAAAAACAATAGCAAGTACGCTTGCCATTTTATTAGCAGCATATATTCTTCGGGGTATTGATGTGAAGGATCCACTCACGGCATTAATTGTTGCTGTGGTGCTCGGGTTATTGAATAGTTTCATTAAGCCCGTTCTTATTTTACTGACGATACCCATTACTATTTTCACACTCGGACTTTTTCTCTTCGTCATCAATATTATCATTGTAAAATGGGCAGCCTCTATTGTTCCGGGTTTTACGGTAGATGGATGGGTGTCTGCATTGTTTTTCAGCTTACTCGTATCATTTGTAACCTCTATCATTGAAGCCATCCTCGGAAGAGGAGGTGAGCCACAAGAAAAATAAGTATGCTTAATAACCTCCCGTTCCCCCTTTCTATTTGTTAATAGTGTCTTGCAAATTGTAAGCTAAGTTTTGCTGAACTTTTTTAAACACGGAGAAAGGGAGAACGGGAGGTTGCACAGAGATTTTGGAACATTAGAGAGAGGCAATCAAATTCTTTACTTTCTCACTAATCAAATCCCTGATTTTATTAAACTCCTCTGGTTCCATATGTTTCGGATCTGGAATCTGCCAGTCGATGAATTGTTTGGCAGGCATCCACGGGCAGGCATCGCCGCAGCCCATGGTAACGACTGCGTCAAAGGGAGCATAGGCTTCTACCTCCTGCAGCGATTTGCTGTCGTGTGAACCTAAATCGTAACCCAGTTCTTTCATGGCCGCAATGGCTTTAGGGTTAACAATACCACTCGGTTTGCTGCCAGCACTAAAGGCTTCAACATGTTCACCACCATGAATAGTAGCAAAAGCCTGGCTCATCTGACTGCGATTGCTGTTTTCTACACAAACAAAAAGGAGTTTCTTTTTCATGGATATATATTTAATTACAACATCCTGGAGCACAACAAGGCGCTTCTTCTGTTAATGGTTTCTCGGCATATACAGTTATGCTATAAATACCTGCATTGCTGTTTCTGAATGATTGAATCTCTTCCGCTGAAAAATAATTGCGGAGAATATCATCGGGCAGGAGTATGCTTTTTTCTTTCTGCACGGTAACGTTCTTGAAACCTGTAGCCTGAATGAGTTCGAGGTATACATTTTTTTGTATGGCACCCGATACACAACCGGCATACATTTCAGCAGCTTCGCGAAGTTTGGATGGCAACTCGCCTTCCAATACAATATCTGAAATACTGAAGTGACCGCCGGGTTTTAATACACGGTATACTTCTTTCAATACATTGAACTTATTGGGTACGAGGTTCAATACACAATTACTAACGACTACATCGGCCACATTTGCCGATACAGGCATTTGTTCAATATCACCAAAACGAAACTCTACATTGTTAAAACCCAGTTTTTCTGCATTGGTTCTTGCTTTTTCAACCATGCGTTCTGTAAAGTCGATACCAATTACTTTACCATTCTCACCGGTAAGTGCGCGGGCAATAAATCAGTCATTGCCTGCACCACTGCCCAGATCAATTACGGTATCCCCTTTTTTAATCCTGGCAAATTCAGTGGGTAAGCCGCAACCCAACCCAAGATCAGCATCGGGGTTATAACCTGCCAGGCGGGTATAGTCATCTGCCATAATATTATACACTTCTGTGCTGCAGCCACCTGCACCGCAGCATGAAGCTGCATTATCGCTGCGTGTCTGGTCAGCGATTTCGCCATACTTTTCTTTTACCAATGCCTTTAAGGCTGTTTCTGTTTGCATTTTTTTGTTTTTTATGATGATAAAAACTGTTCGTGGTCACTATTGTCTGCGATCCATGGCCCGCATACAGTGATGAGCACTAACAGCATGATTTCGCCTGTTGATCTTTCAGTTTGTGAAAAAGGGAAGAAAACTCTGTATTGAATTTTTCAAAAGCTTTCCAGTTGATACAATAACAGCTTCGTGGTCCATCTACCGTACCATCAATTAAACCGGCATCTTTTAATTCTTTTAAGTGTTGCGATACAGTAGACTGTGCCAATGGTAATACTTCAACAATCTCACCACATATACATTCATTGTTTTGAGCCAGCACTTTTAATATGGCAATACGTGCCGGGTGCGACAGTGCTTTTGCAAAGGCAGCGAGGTCCTGTTCTTTTTTTGAAAATGCTTCTGTTTTAGGTGTGGCCATCTTTTATCGTTTTTGTACGATAAGACAAAGTAAATACCTTTTTTTCTTTTATCGTACAAAAACGATAAATATTTTTTCAGACCAAAACCAGTTATTTGGGAGACAATGTAAAGAATCGCCGTTTCTCACGAAATAATACCATTCATCCTATTGTAAAAATCTTTAAATCTTGTAACTTGTTGTTTATCAATTAATTAAGTTTAACCAGTTATTAAGTCCTGCCCATTACCTAAAAAAACTTGGTACTATGTGTTGCATAGTACCAAAAATACCCCCATCTTTGTGTTATGAAAGGAAAGGGAAACAACCCGAACCCTTCAGAAAAGAAAAATTAAAAACACTATTAAATAAAGAGTTATGAAAACGCAAAACACAAACTTCTTTCAGCAACTGGGACAGGATCACCTGAATAATCTGGTTAGAGAAGTAAAAGAAACCGTTGCGACTGGTATTCAGATAAACAACAAAAATGTATTCGGTGCCGTTGATTACTGGAATATTCAACGCAACCGCAAAACAAGAATTCTGAGAAGACATCTTGTTGCTTAACCAAATCAGAACAGAAACAATTTTATAAATCATTGTTCTGCTTACCCCCCGAAAAGTAAGGGAACAATTAAAAACTCCGGCTATGGACATTCAGAACACACAAAGTCAGATGCGAAAGGGTGTATTGGAGTTTTGCATTTTATCCATCATCAGGCAGGGTGAGGTTTACCCCAGTGATATCGTGGACCGAAT
>Ga0164290_1002575_pt1 | contig 11855 bp, 11 predicted proteins | sample Micstemetagenome_FD_108782 | JGI IMG/M metagenome (GOLD analysis project Ga0164290, IMG submission 108782) | Contaminated culture microbial community from soil near Moab, Utah, USA - Microcoleus steenstrupii SON62 (Illumina Assembly) | ecosystem: Environmental > Terrestrial > Soil > Soil crust... | reverse complement strand
TCGGCTGGGCCGCGAATTTCGGATAGATGCAGGACGAGCCGAGAAACATCAGCTTCTCGACGCCGACCCTAAACGCGCCATTGATGATATTGGCCTCGATCATCAGGTTGTCGTAGAGGAAATCGGCCGGATAGGTGTCGTTGGCCAGGATGCCGCCGACCTTGGCCGCGGCCAGGAAGATCGCGTCCGGCCTGGCCTTTTCGATCCAGGCGAGTGTCGCGGCCTGGTCACGCAGGTCGGCATCCTGGCGCGACGCGACCAGCACTTCGCAACTCTCGCTGTCGAGCCGGCGCATGATCGCCGAACCGACCATGCCGCGATGGCCGGCCACCCAGACGCGCTTTCCGGAGAGGGAATACATGGCCTCAGGCTTCCTTCATCACGGTCGCGGTCTGCATCACCTTGAGGTCCTCGTTGACCATTTCGCGGCAAAGATCGCGCACCGACGTCTCGTGCCTCCAGCCGAGTTTCTGATGCGCCTTGGACGGATCGCCGATCAGCAGTTCGACCTCGGTGGGACGGAAGTAGCGCGGATCGATCTCCACGACGACGTCGCCCGACAGCATGTCGTAGCCCTTTTCATCGACGCCCGTACCGCGCCATTCGAGATTGATGCCGACGTCCTCGAAGGCCCAGGTGATGAACTGGCGCACCTCCGTCGTCTCGCCTGTGGCGAGCACATAGTCGTCCGGCTCGTCCTGCTGCAGCATCATCCACATGCCGCGCACATATTCGCGCGCATGGCCCCAGTCGCGCTTTGCGTCGATATTGCCGACATAGAGCTTTTCCTGCTTGCCGAGCCGGATGGCAGCAGCGGCGCGGGTGATCTTGCGGGTGACGAAGGTCTCGCCGCGCAGGGGGCTCTCATGGTTGAACAGAATGCCGTTCGACGCGTGCAGGCCATAGGCCTCGCGGTAATTGACCACGATCCAGTAGGAGTAGAGCTTGGCGGCAGCATAGGGCGAACGCGGATAGAAGGGTGTTGTCTCGCGTTGCGGCACTTCCTGCACCAGGCCGTAAAGCTCGGACGTCGAGGCCTGGTAGAAGCGGGTCTTCTGTTCCAGCTTCAGGATCCGGATGGCTTCGAGCAGGCGCAGCGTGCCGATGCCGTCGGCATTGGCGGTGTATTCCGGCGTTTCGAACGACACGCGAACATGGCTCTGGGCAGCGAGATTGTAGATCTCGTCAGGTTGGGCTTCCTGCACGATACGGATCAGGTTGGTGGAATCCGTCATGTCGCCATAATGCAGGATGAACCGCTGGTCTCTCTCATGCGGGTCCTGGTAGATGTTCTCGATGCGGCTGGTGTTGAACGACGACGACCGGCGCTTGATGCCGTGGACGATATAGCCCTTGCTCAAAAGCAGTTCGGCGAGATAGGCGCCATCCTGGCCCGTGATACCGGTAACAAGCGCAACTTTTCTCTTGTCGTCACTCAAATGAATTCTCCTGTCGAATGCGATCTCTGGGGCTGTTTGCCGCTTGCCTCCGCGCTAGAGGCGGATTGGGGCGGTAACATGTCAGACGGCCGGAACACAGCATGGCAACTGCCCAAATCCTCTTGCGGGAGGACTGGCAAAAGCAGAAATTTCCGGAAATTCTGGCCCTTCGCTTCTCCTTATCGGAGGACGCGCAAGACTGCAATCATCCCGCCATCGACTGCAGAGTACGGCTCTGCCCGGCGGAAAACGCAAAGGCCGGGAAAAAGTTCCCGGCCCTTGCGAGACAAGTCAATGGTAGCGGCGTATCAGCCCGACGAGCTTGCCCTGAACCTTCACCCGATCGGGTCCAAAGATGCGCGTTTCGTAAGCGGGGTTTGCCGCCTCGAGCGCTATGGACGCACCCTTGCGGCGGAAGCGCTTGAGGGTCGCTTCCTCGTCATCGACGAGCGCCACGATGATGTCGCCCGGACTGGCCGTGGATCCGGTGCGGATCACGACCGTAGCGCCATCGAGAATGCCAGCCTCGATCATCGAGTCGCCCTTGACCTCCAGCGCATAGTGGTCGCCGCTGCCGATCATGCCGGCCGGCACGGCAATCTCATGCGTGGTGTTCTGGATTGCCGAGATCGGCACGCCTGCCGCGATGCGGCCCATGACGGGGATCGCGACCGAATCAAGCACGTCGTCGTTGGCGGGCCGGGGTTGCGACGGCGCGGGCATCCTGCCGAGCGAGCCTTCGATGACGCTGGGTGAAAAACCCCTCGTGGCTGGCTTGACGCTCGGCGAATAGGCTTCCGGTAGCTTGATCACTTCGAGCGCGCGCGCCCGGTTCGGCAGACGCCGGATGAATCCCCGTTCCTCCAGAGCCGTGATGAGCCTGTGAATGCCGGATTTGGATGCAAGATCGAGCGCATCCTTCATCTCGTCGAAGGATGGTGGAATCCCCGACTCCTTCATCCGCTCGTGGATGAAGAGAAGCAATTCCTGCTGTTTTCTGGTGAGCATGTTCAAACCCCGGCAGAATCGTGAAACAAATCTGGAACAAACACTATATGTTCCATTTATGTTCTGCAAGGCCTTAATTTTTTGCTTATGTTTTGTAGCGGGCGCAATTAAGTTGGAACGGCGAATATAATGATTCGGGAATAGAACACCTAACTATGTTGATTTTAAACGTTTTATCGGTTCAAGGGGTGCCCAATCCCAAACCTCAATAAACGTTAATCCGATAGAATTGTTAAAGCGTTGATTCTTCGCGGGAAATTGCGGACCTATTTGCGGATGATGGTCAGCTTCCCCGGCTATTGCGGACCCTATTGGGGACCCTTGTCTTTGGCCCTCGTCCGGTTCTCGACCGCCCTAGACCAATATGGCAAATCGGGCCGGGCGGCCTTGCGTACGTACTCATCGAAAGTAGCGTCATCTAGTTTGCCCGTGTCATACAATGCCTTTCGTTCTTGCAGCACAAAAGCGAGTTGGCCCAGAATGGCGATCCCTAGATGGGCACCCGCCCTTTCCATGTCCTCATCAGACATGAACGCCAACGTTTCGGCTGCATACTCCTGAAGGAGTGCAGCCAAAACAGCTTCTCCGGCGAGCTGGAAATCACGCATCCGGAGATCCTCGAATTTGAAGCTCATCTCAGGCCTCGTCTCCTCGGCTCCAAGAAGAAAGTACTCAATCTTCCTATTAGTCTCTTCGGAGGCTTGAAGGACGGCCTCAATTGGGAGGGAATTACGAGTGCGCCAAGACGATATCGTCTTGTTAGACACAGCCAGGTGTTTGGCTAGTTCAACATCTGTTTTCAGGCCGCAACCACCGTATTCCCCTAATCTGCAATTTGCGGATAAATCCGCTTGACATCTGCATAAGGCAGATAATTTGTCTGCATTATGCACTTCTAACAGACCTTGCGGGAGCCTGAAAGTGACAATAACCATGCCGTCTAAAGAGCTTCTGATTACCGTCAGAGCGGCTCTCATACAGGCATACGAAGAATTTGACATCCATGCTCTCGCAAGCAAGGTGCGCGTGGATATGCGCCTTAAGGCGGTCTTCATGAAGGCGGCAGTGATTATCTGGCCGGGAGAAAATCGTTCGTGAAATAGCCCACAAAGTCCGGTTTCCGGGATACAGGCTTGCCGTCCGCGTCGTTGAGAATTTCTGCATTGAACAGGTAGCTGCCGATCGCCTCCATCTTTGATGGATCGATATGCCCAATGTTGCCGTTTTCGCTGCGGAAATAATGTCCGTCGATCAGCGCCTGTAGTGATGCCCGGACGAGGCGTCGGTCGGTCAAGGCATCTCGATTGGCAGCGATCATCAGGTCGACCGCCTCATCGGGATGATCGACAGCGAATTCGTAGCCTTTCCGGGTCGCCCGCATGAACGCTTTGGCTTCGCCGGGCCGGTCCCGGAGAAACCTGCGGCTGGATCCAATCAGCGTGGTGTGCTCGTCTGGAACGCCATAATCCGCATAGCGAAACGCCCCCTGTTTGATACCTTCCAGCTCTGCTTTGACCCCTTCCCAAGTATAGACTTCCAGCGTAAAATCCACGGCGCCGTTTTCCAGCGCCTGATACGCCGATGTGCCGAGTGTGATTGTTTCGAATTCACCCTTTCCGCCAGCGTGGCGGATCACCGAGCTTATCAGCGCATTTTCCCAGGCACTGCCGAAGCCGCCATAGATACGGCCGTCGAGGTCCCTGGGATTTTTAATGTCGGTGCGATCGCCTTTGAAGACGAGACGACCGGTCTCGGTCTGGACGACGGCATAGGTCGCGACAAGGTCGGCTCCGGCGGTATGCTGGGTGAACAGGCCGATCGAGCCGACAATGCCGAAATCAGCCACGCCGTTGGCAACTAGCGTTGACGCAGACGTATCGGAGTAGGGCAGGATCTCCACGTCAATTCCGGCTTCCCGGTAGAAACCCTTGTCGCGTGCGGCGAAGAGGCCAATGTGGTTGGTGTTTGGCGTCCAGTCCAGAGCCACCGTTACCTTCTTCAGATCCTGCGCCCGCAAGGGAAGCGCGCTCAGCGCAAGACCGGCAAGAGATGCGAGGGTGGCGCGGCGTGTGAATATCATAGATTTCATGGCAGGTGTCCTTTCTGGGGGGCAAGCAGGGTTTCAAGAATGGCGGTTTCGATGGCAGCGGCCTCGGCTCCAGACGCGCCGGTCCGCAACCGGGGACGCGACAGCGGAATATCGATGACCTGGACGATCTCTGCTGGCCGCGGCGAAAGAACGTAAATCCGGTCGGAAAGGTGGACGGCCTCCCGGACGTCGTGAGTGACCAGCATCGCCGTCCAACGATGACGCATCCACATCTCTTCCAGCCAGCGGTGCATGCCGGTCCGTGTCAGAGCATCGAGTGCCCCGAAGGGTTCGTCGAGCAGGAGCATTGATCGGTTCTGAACCACGGTCCGTAACAGACCCGCGCGTTGGCGCATACCGCCGGAAAGGGCAGTCGGATAGTGCAGCTCGAAACCGGAAAGGCCGAAGTCGGAAAATAGCGGCTCCACGCGTTTGCGGGCATCGCGACGGCTCATACCCTGTACCTCGAGACCAAGTGTCGTGTTGTCGATGATCCGCCGCCAGGGCATGAGCGCATCGCGTTGCGGCATGAAGGCGAAGGGATAGGATGCCGTGTCGAGCGGTCTGCCATCAAACAGCATCTCGCCGCGATCGGGTTCCAGCGCGCCGGTGAGCAATCGGAACAGGGTGGATTTCCCGGCGCCGGACGGCCCCAGGATCGAGACGAACTCACCGGGTTGGACGGTCAGTGAGACATCCTTCAGAACTCGCAATTCAGCGTAACTGGCGGCGATGCTGGTCAGTTGGAGGCGCGGAGTGATCATCGGCCGTTCCTCTCGGACGCGCGCGTCCACGGCATCACGAGACGTTGGACCAGAAGCACCACACCGAACAGGATGAGGGTCAGCACCGCACTCACCAGCACGGCCGCCAGAACAAGGTCGGGCCTGAAATTGTTCTTGGCGTTGAGAATGTAGATACCGAGACCCTTGGCAGCGCCTGCATATTCCGCAAAGATCGCGCCGACCACGGCGTAGGTGATGGATATGCGCAGACCAGCGAAAAAATAGGGGAGGGCCGAAGGCAGCCGGGCCAACAGGAACCGTTTCCATTTCGGCGCCCCCATCGAGGCCAGAAGCTGTTCGATTTCTTCTTCCGTGGATTCGTAACCCTGCGTCAGAGCGACGAGCATCGGGAAGAACGTGACGAGTGCGACCAGCATGATTTTCGGCACCAGGCCGAAACCGAACCAGAGCACGACGAGTGGAGCGATCGCCACCAGAGGCAGCGTCTGGCTGATAATGAAGATCGGGAAAAGAGCCCGATGCGCCGGGCGAAAGAAATCCAGCAGTACCGACAGTAGGAAGGCAACGGCTAGGGAGCAGGCAAAACCAAACACCGTAGCCCGGATGGTCGGCAGGGTATTGTCCCACAACGCCTGCCGGTATTGCCAGGCCTGGGCGATCACGCGAGAGGGTGTCGGCAGCGTCGTCGGCGAGACGCCGGACAATCGCGCGTAGGCTTCCCAGCCGAGAAGCAAAATCGTGATGGATATCAACGCGGGAAGACCGCGATAAAGTTGTATAAACATGGAGAACGTCGACCGATCCGTAAGACGTGACAAAGAGTCAGAGCGACGTCGGACTGTTCGCGGAAACGGTAAGGTCGATGGTGACATGACCCGCGGGAGGGCCGAAACGGAGCAGGGCCTCGCCGACAGTGGCGAAGACCGCCGCTGCATCGCCGCGAAGCTTGGTGCAGAAGTTTTTCGATCTGTCGAAGACGCCGGATGACTTCAGGAAATCGATGCAGCCATAGATCTCGTCCATGTGCTGATCAATGCCCAACGTATAGAGCGAAAATTGCGCTGCGGCGTCCTGGCCGGACACTGGCGCGGAGGAAACGGCTTCGAGAGCCTGAACCTTGCGTGCTGCAAGCGGCGCCATTGGGCCGGTCAGCTCCGGCGTCTCACAGATCGGATCGTCCGGTTCGCCCGGGCAGCCGCGCGAGATCGTTGCATGCAGCACGCAGTGTTTGCCGCTGGCCGCCGCTGCCACGAACAGATCGCGCATTGCGGGAAACAGAACATCTGGCGTGCCGACGAGAAGCGTCGAGATGTCGTCGGTCTGTATCCTCAGTCGATCTCGATAAGGATCGAGCGCGCCCAGCGCGCCCAGGATGACCGCAACAAAATCATCGGTCATTGGATAAAGTGAAATCTGTGCGCCGGAAAACATCGCTTACCTCGCTCCGCTGGCATTATCCAGATCAGCTTGAGGGTCCATGATCATGACGATCACATCTCAGCCCCGGCCATACGGAGCACCCCTGTCTCACTATTTGATAGAGCAAGATCAGATGCGAATGCAAGACGTTTGTTAATTAAGACATTAGCTGGCGGTTGTCTGTCGCGAACGCAGCCGAGAAGGCCTAATGTCCAATTATTTCGAACATTAGCATCCGGAGATGAATTGGATTAAGGACGGAGGCGCTGTGCGTTTCCGATAGGGCTGAAACACTGGAGCCGATTCTCGAACAAAAGAGAGGGCTGTAATCATATACTGATGTCATCGCCGTATCCTCCTTCACGCAACATGGATATCAGGGTTTGGGCCACCTTTGCCGACCCTGTACCTCGCCGACCGCAACGATTGGGTTCCCCGTTCCCCAGTTCACAAGAGTCGCGAAATGTTCTTTGTTCCGCCACCGGTTTTGCAATTCATGACTATTCAATGGATCAGTTGTCAGACCATGGAGGTCAGCTCCCACAAGTCGAAAAAAGCCTCTATGCTCTGGGGGAGGCATTTTCGTCCGCTTTCATGTGTAGGCTTCTACAACCAACCTGTCTGCCGACGTTTGATCGTGCTGTGGTCCACTTCGAAGCCGCACTCCCCGAACATTTCCTCGAGATCACTGCAGCTCAACGGATAGAGCAAGGATAATTTGCGACAGGTCCGGTTTCGATCATTGAGGATGTTTCTCGGGAATATTCCGTCACAGCGAAACGTCATGGATTAAAAAGTGCAGATCGCGTGCGTTAGATACGCATTGGCGATCACGAAGGGACGCTGATGCTCGACACCGCCAAGCTATCCGCCTTGATCGGCCATATCTATGATTGCGTTCCAGACCCGGACCGGTGGGACGACGTGATGGAAGCGCTTTGCCGCGTGACTGAAAGCGAAGTCGGAACCATCTCGATCATCGCGCCGTCGCCGCGAAGGCTGCATTTCGGCAGTGTGGTTGGCCCGCAGACCATGACCGAACCATTGAAGCGAAAATATGCGCACCATATGCCGGTCTTGAATATGTTGCCGAGCATGCAGGCAGGCCAACTGTACCTGATGTCCGATGTAAGACGGGCAATCGGTCAGCAGGCGAAAGCAGCGCTTGAAGACACAGTCATTCATCGCGAATGGAATCGTCCGCACGGTCTGTCGGACGCCTACTGCGTCGCGCTCTGCAAGCTTCCCGAGGAAGCGATCTGCCTCGAATTGTTGCTGAGCGACGATCGCCGGCCGGTTACCGATGAAGATCGCCGGCAACTTGCAACTCTTGTGCCTCATATACAACGGGCCGGGAAAGTCGGAATGATGCTCAACACGATCGCGCATCAGAACGACGTCATGCAGCAATTGACGAATCAAATGTCGAATAGCGTGCTGATCGTGTCGCGAAACATGCAGATTCTCGAGGCTAATCCTCCAGCCGAACAGATGTTGGCGGAAAGCACGCTGCTACGTTCGGTTCGGGGCAGGCTTGTGGTTACCAATCCCGCGGCCGCGGCGCGCATCGAACAGGACGTCAGGTTAAGTTCGTGCATGGAAGATCAGCTCGAGGGCGCCAGCTGCAACATCCCGCTTGGCGACAGCCTCAATCCATCGATTGCGCGCGTGATACCTTTGGCCCGGCGTGACCTCGACCGACGGCTGGCGAACACGGCCGCAGCCGTCATTTTCATTGCGGAAGCCAGGCAGGAACCCGACCTTGCAAGCGAGGCGTTCAGTGAATTGTATGCGTTGACTTCGGCGGAAGAACGCGTCGCCCACTTGACAGCAGGGGGACTAGGCCGTGCCGCGATCGCCGACATGCTGGGCATCAAGGAATCGACGGTGAAGAGTCATCTGGAGTCGATTTTCAGCAAGACCGGGGCATCCGGCCAGATGGCGCTTACAATTCTGATGCGCAGCCTTTCACCGCCGCTTCGCTGAGGCAGCCAGGCAAGGCGCGCACGTTTCGCGTCCATGTTATCGCGGAAGAGTTCGGAAAACACCTCGGCCAAGGGGCTCGGTGCGATTGTCCCGGCCACCTTAACGCCCAATTCAGGCAACGTTCCACGCTAATCGATGGCAAAATCGCTGAAATCGAGCGCGCTCTTGGTCAGGCCTTCGATGACCAGCCGGTCGCCATTGCCGAAATCGATGACGACGTTGTCGCCGACCTGGCGGATGTCGAGGCGGTCGAACTGCTTTTGCGAGGTCACCTGGTTGCTGACGATCAAATCGCTGCCGTCTTCGAAATCGGTGATGCGATCGACATCGAAGCCGCGATTGAAGATGAACAAATCGTCGTCGGTTCCGCCGGTCAGACGATCGTTGCCGGCCTTGCCCGAGAGCCTGTCGTTACCCACGCCGCCGTCCAGCCGGTTGTCACCCGTGTTGCCCCGGATATCGTTGGCGCCGATATTGCCGATACCGTCCACATTCCTGTTTCCAAGCAGGGTCAGATGATCGAGCCCGCCCGTGAGGGCAAAGCTGGCCGTGGATCGAACGGTGTCGTCAAAGCTCGCACCGTTGTCGACGATACGGATACGGGAGCTTGAAACGAGATAGAGGTCGTCACCCCCACCGCCATGGATCTCGCCGCGCACGATGCCGCCGCGCGTATCGATCCGGTCGGCTCCGTTGCCGAGACTAATGTTGCCGACAATGATTCCGGTGTTGCGGATCGTGACATCACTGCCGCCTTCGACCGCAATGGCAGCGACCGCTCCCTGGATCAGGCCATTGTTGACGATTGAATGGCTTGTACCGCCATTAGTGACGCTGATGGCGGTGTCACCGGCGGTTATGACACCGTCCTGTCCATTGGTTACCGTGCTTTCGCCGTTCGAGACACGTATCGCATCCTGGCCGCCGTTGATCCTGCCAGTGTTGACAACCGACAATGTTCCGCTGTTGAGAAGCGCCACGCCGACTTGGGATGAATCGATGGTGCCGGAATTCCGGACTCTGAGCGATACGTCGAAGAAGGCCGTATAGACTCCGAAGCCGGTTGCGTGGAGATGGCCGTGATTTTCCACGCGTCCCCCCAGACCGGCAAGGATTGCCGACTCGCCGGCGACGGTGGCGTTTTTACCGACATAGGTCGTACCTGAACTGTTGTGGATGCCGTGTCCATCGGCGAATATGCTCCCGAGGACGCGGATGTCATTGCTTTGGCCCACCGCCTGGATGCCCGCTCCGGTCGTCGTTTCGATGGTGGCGTTGGCCGTCAGCGTCCAGGTCTTGCCGTCTTGGTCGATGAACCACGTTGTATCGCGGTCGGTGGTCTGTCTGGGCATGATCGGTTCTCCTGAACGAGCCGATGGGCGGAGGTTGGATTGCGCCTCAGACGACGAAATCCTCGAAGCTAAGACTGGCGATGTTGAAATTTTCGATGATCAGCCGCTCGCCTTTGCCAAGGTTGATGACGATATCGTCGCCGGCCTGTCGGATATCGAGGCGGTTGAACTGTTCTTGGCTTGTCACGCGGGGGATTTGCAGCCTGTCGACCCCATCGAGGTAATCCCTGACGCGATCAACATCGAAGCCTCGTCGGAACTCGAAAACATCGGCGCCGGAACCACCGAACAGGATATCGTTGCCCGCCATGCCCGAAAGGAAATCTTCGCCACCCCCGCCGCCGAGTTCGTTATCGCCCTCGTTGCCGATCAAGCGATTGGCGCCGCCGTTACCAAGGCCGTCAATGTCGTTCTTGCCGAGCAGCTTGAGATGGTCGAGCCCGCCGTCCAAAGGGTAAGTCACCGTCGAGCGCACCGTGTCATTGAAGCTGGCGCCGCCATCGGCGATCCTGATACTGCCGCTGGAGATGAGATAGAGATCGTCGCCTTCGCCGCCGTCGATGACGCCGCGCACCACGCCTCCGCGCGTGTCGACCTTGTCGGCACCGGCGCCGAGCAGGATATCGCCGATGATAGTGCCCGTGTTGGTGAGCTCCACCCGGCCCTGGCATTCGATTGCGGCATCTTCGAAGAGACCACCGATGATGCGCCCAGCGTTCGATATCTCCACGAGGCTGGCGTCGCCGGTCTGATATATGCCGAAGGCGCCACCGGTCAGTATCCCGCTGGCCGTGTTGATGATCTTGCCCGCGCCGACTACAGTCACGGCCGTGAATGCCGCGCTCACAAGTCCGGAGTTCTCGATGCTGTAAGATCCAAGGGTATTGACGATGGCATCATCTGCCTCAATCAGACCGTGATTTTTAACAGTGCCAATTTCGAACGCTACGCCCACTCCCCACGACGTTATCGAGCCCAGATTGACCACGTTTGCGCGATCCACAACGACTCCGTGGATTTCGCCGAACACGGAGCCAAATTCGCCGATCCGCAGCTTCGCCGTGTCGAAGAAAATCCCATGGAGCGCAGCGCTGACGCCTCCCAGAACATTGATCGTATTGCCCGTGCCCTCGTCGACAATCCCGACATTCTGATCCGTATCGATGGTCGCTTCGGCCGTCAGCGTCCATGTGCGATTGTTTCCCACGGTGACCCACGTCGTGTCACGGTCGGTATCCTGGAGGGGCATGGTCGTTCTCCGTTGAATATGTGGGCAGGGCGCTTCAAAACGTCTCAGGAGACGCTGATGTCGTCGTAACCGAGTGCGCCCTTGGAAAAATCTTCGATGATCAGGCGATCGCCGTGGCCGAGGTCGATGATGACGTCCTGTCCGGCCTGGCGGATGTCGAGGCGGCCAAATTGCTGCCGGGTGGTGACTCCCACGATATCCAGGAGATCGACGCCGTCGGTGAAATCCATGATACGGTCGACATCGAAGCCGCGCGCGAACACGAACGTGTCGGCATCCGCGCCGCCGATCAGGCGATCGTTGCCGGCTCCGCCCGAGAGACGGTCGTCACCCACACCGCCGGCCAGCCGGTTATCCCCCGTGTTGCCCCGGATATCGTTGGCGCCGATATTGCAGGTTCCATCCACGTCCTTGTTTCCGAGCAGGGTCAGATGATCGAGGCCGCCCGTCAGGGTAAAGCTGGCCGTGGATCGAACGGTGTCGTCAAAGCTCGCACCGTTGTCGACGATACGGATACGGGAGCTTGAAACGAGATAGAGGTCGTCACCCCCACCGCCATAGATCTCG
>Ga0164290_1002574_pt1 | contig 11862 bp, 7 predicted proteins | sample Micstemetagenome_FD_108782 | JGI IMG/M metagenome (GOLD analysis project Ga0164290, IMG submission 108782) | Contaminated culture microbial community from soil near Moab, Utah, USA - Microcoleus steenstrupii SON62 (Illumina Assembly) | ecosystem: Environmental > Terrestrial > Soil > Soil crust... | reverse complement strand
TATTCTCATCTTGGGCACATTAATGGGCCAAATCAGAGACAATAAGCTGCTAAAGAAAATTGCTGTGGTTGTAAAGCAATTACGGGAAGAAAAAGGCCTTAGCCAGGAAGAGGTTTATAATGATCTTAATATTCATATTGGCCGAATTGAAACAGCTAATACAAACATCACCATTAGCTCATTAGGGGCACTGTGCAAATATTTTAAGATTAAGCTTTCTGAGTTTATGAAGATGGTAGAGAATGCATGAAGACATTCTCTAGCTCCGGTTGTTGGTGCAGCTAAGCGCAAGGCTAGAAGGAACACCAACAACGGCGTAAAAAAGTTTAAGGAACACTACAGGGAGCAGGGCTAAGTATCAATTCAGAATTATACATTTGTTATCATTACACATGCAATGGCAGATTATTCTCACAATGGCAAACAAAAAGTAAAAAATCAGGTTTCAAGCAGGCAAAGTTTAATTGAATTTCGAACCGATATTCCTCACATTGTAAAATACATGGGTTCAAAAAGAGAACTCATCGAATATTTGGTTCGAGGAATTTCAGAAGTGTATGGAGATGAATGCGTTTGTGATTTGTTTGCCGGCACTAGCGTTTTAAGCGGGGCTATAGGCCATTCGGTGCCCATTCATTCTAATGACATTCAGGAATACTCGGCCGTTTTTGCAAAGACATATTTGAGCAATTACGACTGGAACTTATATCCTGATCTGGTAGAGACAATTGCTGGTAGAGCTCAGGATATCGTAAATCACGTTCACACAGTATATCCTGAGCTGGTTTTTAAATACAATGCCGAATTGTCGTTAAATGAGTTTAATGCTCTAGAGCAAGAGCAACAAGAACTAATATATAACGACTTTAATGAGGTGGAACATCACCTGTTTATCAAAAACTATTCAGGCACCTACTGGTCATTTGAGCAGTGTTTATGGATTGATGCTATCAGAACAGCTGCAATGGAGTATATTCATTCACCAGTTTATTATCCAATCCTTTCCAGTTTGATGTTTGCGATGGCTTATAATGCTCAAAGTACTGGGCATTATGCACAGTACAGAGATGCCTATGATATCAATTCAATGAATGATATTATCATCTATCGAAACAAACAAATACTTCCTTACTTTAAGAAGAAGATGAAGGAGTTTATGAATGTATTAGGGAAGAATGAGCTGAACCATGTTGTAACTACATTAGATTATCGTGATTGCCTTGATGCCTTACCCGAGCAAAGCTTAATTTATGCGGACCCGCCCTATGCTTTTGTTCATTACTCTCGTTTTTACCATGCGTTGGAAACATTGGTCAAATATGATTATCCGGAAGTCGCACATAAAGGCCGATACCGGAATGATAGACACCAATCACCATTTTGTAAACGAACAACGGTTAGTGATGCATTTAAAGTATTGTTTGAGAAAACCAGGGAAAAAAGATCGAAGCTTATATTGAGTTACAGTAATACCGGGATGATTGCGCTTGAAAAAATACTTCATCTTGCTGAAAAGACATTTTCGAATCAATATCATATCAAAACAAAGGCAGTAAACTATACGCATAGCACGATGGGACGGCTAGACGATAAATCAAGAGAAGTAAAAGAGTATTTGATCATTGCATATCCTAAAGACCGCAATGTCTAAAAAAATTGATTTCACCAAGCTCAGAACTTCCTGGACAAAATATGATATTGTTCGGGTGATGGAGGTTGTTCATAGCACAACAACACTAGAGAAATTTAAACGAAAGGAAGCTCCAATAGATGAACCCATCTTACGATCTTTTTTGGGCATCAAATCACTTGATGATCCAATTCCTTCTTATTGGTACCAGATACAGGAGTTTCCAAAAGAGAAAAGTTTATTTGCACTCTTCGCGGCCATATTTACTCACGGCGAAGTGGTTCACGACTTTGCCACATACTATTCATCCGGTGAGGACATGAAAGGCGTCTTTTTAGTAGAGCCAGGTATAAAGCAGTACACCAATATCCGGAGTGCCTTGGTTGAATCCGGCGCTGCTGAACCCACTTACAGAAGAACATTGCAGGTGCCTTACGACTTCTCTTCTATCTTTCAAAATGCAGCGGTTGGCAGGCTTTTCAAGCAAGTGCTCCGGGAACGCATATCAAGACTCACTGACAACGAAATTACGGATGATGAATTTTTCGAAATATGTTACGCCAACAAATTTCACAATGCACTCAGCGTTTCAAAAGAACGATTTGCATTCTGGCTAAATGGTACCAGAGGTCCATTTTTATCAGCACGGGGAAACTTTATTGAAAAAGTTGAAATTGCCAACTTCTTCTCGATAGAAGAGGCAAAGCTAACGTTCGAACATTCTAAAGAAATTTATTTTTTGGGTGAGAATGGTGATGGTAAATCCCTGATTTTAATGGGTACCTATCTCGCATTTAACAGAAATTTCATTGAAACACAAACCGATTTGGAAGCGACGGGAAAAGTAGCTGATATTCTCAGAAGCCAAAATGCCGCTAAGCTTATCGGCATAGATAACAAGGGCTTCGAATATGGATCAGCTGATGCTTATCAGGATAATTTATTCGCTTATGGCACGCACCGTGGACGGGTTTCAACAGATTATCCGGAGCAATACGGTTTTATGTCACTTTTTGATAGTGAGCAGCAGTTAACAAATCCCGTCACCTGGCTGAAGGATCAGAAGCTGATTGAATTGGAAAAGGCCTTGGATGCTAATAATGCCATTGCTGAAGACAAGACCTTACCTAGGTCATACTCAGTCGAACTGTTAGAAACCATATTTTATGATTTATTGGAAAAAAATGTAGAAGTAAAAATCGAAGGAACTACTGTTTTATTCCGTGAGAAAGGCACTGATCTTTTATTTGAACAGTTATCGGAAGGTTACAAGAGTGTGTTGATATTTGTTTGTGATTTACTTGTACGTTTGAATAGGATTGCTGATAAGGAAGTATCGCCAATGTTAACAGAAGCTGTGGTGATGGTGGATGAAATTGATCTTCACTTGCATCCAAAATGGCAACGGAGGATTATTAAAAAACTTCGTAGCATTTTCCCGAATATTCAGTTCATTTTTACCACGCACAGCCCTACTATTATACAAGGTGCGTCAGACGATGCCATCATCTTTCGTGTGTATCGTGATAAAAGCGATGGGAAAACAAGAGTCAGCAAAGCTTACTATCGAAAGGATCTCAATCATTTGATGATTAATACTATTCTCACGTCGCCGCTATTTGGCATGGACGACTCTCGCATGAGTGATGAGGAAGATCCGGATACAAACGAAACCTATCTGCTATATCGTATTAATGAAAAACTGAAAGAAGAATTGGAAAACCAGAAGAAAGAAGGAAAAAGTTTTGTCGACGATGAAGAACTTGATACATTGATTCAGAAAATTATAAAGGAAGAACTAGGGAAAAATGATTAAGATCGATAAAGATTTGACTGATATACCTAAATCCTTGATTCCTGCCTTTCCGGAATTCTTTGAACATCTACCTTATATTCCTGTAATCACAAGAAATACACATGCCAAGCGGATGGAAATTATCAATGCTGGTAATTACTTGGACATTGACCGATATAATTCGCAGTACAAACGAGAGGATATAAAGACAGCGCTGTCGCTGATCTATCATGATAAGTGTGCTTTCTGTGAAATGCAGGTAGAGCAATCGCATGTGGAACATTATCGACCTAAGTCCGTCTATTACTGGTTGGCGTTTAGTTGGGACAACCTGTTGCTAGCCTGCTCTACCTGTAATATCAATAAGGGAGTAAACTTTGCCTTAGATGGACTGCAGGCCACCTTTGACCCAACAGATGAAAACATTCGGAATATCAATACTTCCTCAGCGGCTTATGACGCAACGGAGTTACCGCAACTAGTAAATCCTGAAGTTACAGATCCTGAAGGACAAATCGTCTTTCACCGGAATGGCCTGATTACCTCAGGCAATGCAAGATTTGCATACACGATTGAAATATGCAAACTAGATCGTACATGGTTAAATGACATCCGGAAGCACCTAATGGACGTTTATGAACGAGATGTGCGTTCTGCATTAGTAGACCATGCTGACCTCAAGGATCAGCAAAGAGAAATTGAATTTATTGTCCGAAAATTTATTCGCGATGCGATGGACCCGAAACAACCATTTCTAGCGTTTCGAAAATTTGCGCTAACTGCGAATTGGCTTAGCGATATTGCCACAGCAATAAACTGAGCTTACTTGTTCAGCTGAGGGGTGTTAATGGACGCGGCCGAGAGCGTTTTCTAAGACTGTAAACCCTTTATAACTTCATTTCAAATATAAAGCATGACAACAGCATTAGTTATCATGCTTCCAGTAGCAAGACCGGCATAGAACCACCGACACGAGGACAATCAGTGGGCTGTTTACCAACTAACCCACCTAAGCACTCACCTTCCTCTTCTTAAACTGCAATAACGCAATACCAAGAAACAACACCGCAGTGATGATAGAATACCATTGGTAGGTTACAATATTTGCTTTGTAATCGGCCTTATGCTTGGGATAGTAAATGCATAAGGATAATATTCTATCAGGTCTGTTTTAAACTGGAACAATATCATGGCTGCCAAAAACCATCCTACTAAACCAATACCTAAGGGTGCTACAAAATTATGGAAGCGAAGGAAAGCCAGTATTAAGTATTGCCCTTGTATATCGCAGGGTCCCTCATTTCAACTTTCACAAAAAAGCACTGCCTCGTTGTACCAAGGTTGAACGCTTTGTGTCCGCTTTTGGTACAGCTACTTTGAACTTCCAAATTAAATGCTGTTGGTTGTCAAAGCTTTGCAATGTTGGTACGCTATTTCGTTCTTTTTGAGCCTGCACGCATTTTTGCCAAACTTTATCGAATATGCTACTAAGTGTGTCAAAACTAACGTTGATCGGCCTTTCTTTCATCGCTGTATTCAGCAGCTGCAACTCATCTAAACATTCAGTTAGTTCTTCGAAAGCGAAAACTACCTCATTACCTGATTCCCTGGCCAGAAGAGTGAATCAACTTGAAGCTTATATCCACGCAAGTGGTTTAACCGGTGGTATCCTGGTACAGAAAGGCAATACCACCTTGTTAAGTAAGGGCAGCGGGTGGGCCAATGCAGAGAAAGAAATTGTAAACTCGGAAAACACTGTTTATAATATTGGTTCCATTGCCAAGCAGTTTACCGCAGCAGCCATACTAAAGCTTGAAGAGAACGGAAAGCTTACTACATCAGATACAATTGGCAAGTTTTTCCCTTCAGTGCCTGCAGATAAAAAAAACATCACCATTCATCATCTGCTCACCCACACGGCAGGCCTTAAAAGGGAGGTTATTGAAAGAACTGTACACCCTTCAAGAGATGAATATATCCAAATGGTGCTTAAAGAAAATTTGCAATCAAAACCCGGGGAAAAATTCAGCTATTCCAATGCAGGTTATTCTTTACTGGGTGCCATCATCGAATTGGCATCAGGCAAGAGCTATGAGGCCTACCTGCGGCAAACACTATGGCTTCCCGCAGGAATGCAACAAACTGGTTATGTATTACCCAAATGGAATAAAAAGAATTGGGCATATGCATTTCAGTCAAATAACGGCTATAGAGAACCTAATGCAAACTGGCAGTCAGAAGGACATTCATGGGCTGTAAGAGGATCGGGAGAAATACTTTCCACGTTGCGGGATTTTCAATTGTGGAGCAAAGCCTTACGAGGCGATGTAATATTATCCGCTGCCATCAAATCAAAACTGTTTAGCCCTTATGTGGCCATGAACAAAGAAGGCAGCCTGCAGTATGCTTATGCATGGATGGTTGAGAAATCGCCATGGAATACAACAATGATCTCCAATACCGGTGAAAATGGCTTCTACCTTGCCATTTTGTATAATTATAAAGACGACGATGTTATAATCGCCAATTACACAAATGACGTGAGCCGTTATTCAGACAGGGTTCTCAACTCGCTCAGCACACTATTTTTCACTGGCTTCCCATCTTTTCCTGAGCCAAAAGTGAGATTAAATTCGGCACTACTGCGGCAATTGAGCGGAGTTTATAAGTTAGAAAGTGGAGAAGAGTTTCGCATAGAAATTCAAAACGGCTACCCTGCTATTAATATAACCAGGTATCCTGTTGCGAAATATTTAACCCAGTTTCGTGTGGTTAATGATTCTGACCGGTTAAGTAATTTATCTACCCGCATTTCCTACTTGTTCGATAATATGTTTGCTGACCAATTTGATAAAATTGGAAAAGAGCTTGACATTGAAACCCCACTTGCTGAGGAAAGGTCGTATTGGTTAAAAGTATTCAATGAATGGAAGGAATATGGCTCCTATAAAAAAGCGGATGTAATTGGAACCGTTCAAAGAAAAAATTTTCTTTTTACTTATGTCGTGCTACAGTTTGAAAAAGGCAATCGTGTTGTGCAAGTGCGCCAAAACAGTGAGAAAAAATATTACGTAGGCACAAGTGATGATGGGATCCTGCCAAGGTACTATAGGTTAATGCCTCAATCGGCTAGCTCTTTTGAAATTTACAACCCGGTATTTAAAAGTACTGTTACTGTTGAATGGGAAAAAGGAGCAAAAAGGCTGCGGATTAAAAATGGAAGCCAGGTTTATTATGCAACAAAATTGCGCTAGTTATAAGTGCAACAAAAAAGCCTCGTTGTTTTCAACGAGACTTTAAAGCTGTGCCCGAAGTTTCGGGATGGCGGCACAAGTATCTTCAATCCTTTGAGTTGCCTCCCGAAATTTCGGGATGATTCAACTAAGCACTCACCTTCCGTTTCCGGAACTCCAAGAACGCAATACCAAGAAACACCACAGCAGTGATGATAGAATACCATTGATAGGTTACAATGTGAATTCTATTCGCCCGGCCCTTAAACGGCTGTCTATCAAGGTGGTAATAAAAAAAGAATAAGGCAACCGCATATCACTTCCACTACCCATTTATACCAAATACAAAATACTACGAAATTAATCGTATAAACTTGTGATTCATCTTAAATTAAGTGCGATGAAAACCCTTAGCCAATTGTTATTAGTCTTATTGTTTTCTATTCAGGCATTAGCCCAACCGCTGAAGCCAGGAGATAAATTGCCTGCCATTACCATCCCTAATCTCATGAACGCTTCACAAGCTTCAATTGCCTTGCAATCACTAAAAGGAAAAGTGATTGTACTTGATTTTTGGGCAACCTGGTGCATTCCGTGCATCCAGAGCTTTCCAAAACTGGGAGAGCTCCAGAAAAAATTTGGAAGTGAGCTACAGGTCATTGCAGTTTCAGACGAGACACCCGAACGGGTTGCCCAGTTTATCAAGAACCGGCCGGTTGATATTTGGTTTGCAGCCGACACATCTGCTTCAAGTGTCCTACGGCAACGATTCCCCTATGTTGCCTTGCCTCATGTAGTAATCATTGATAAGGAGGGAGTGATACGAGCCATTACCCGTGGAGATGAAGTGAACAGGGAGGTCATTAGCCAGGTGATAAAAGGAATTACACCTGCTGTGTCGTATAAAAATGAAGTGGTAGCAGACGGAGAAGTATTTGAAAAAGTGGCTCCGGGAGAAGATCACTTTAGCATTAAAGGCTTCCAGGAAGGCATAAGAGGTGGAAGGACGCAAGAGCAAAACAGTGTCACCTATATCAATATGCATTTTTCACGCATTTTCCTTGACCTCTATAATATGGGTTATAGGCGTCTCCGATATGAGAAAATCGATCCGTCGGAACAGAAAACGAACAAAGAGACGATGTACTCATTATACTTTGCCACCAAAGAAAGCAACTATCAAAAAATGATAGAAGCACTCAAACAAAAAATGAACGCGGAGTTTGCCTACAAAAGCAAACTGGGGAAAGAAAAGGATACGGTTGTTATCATCACTAAGATTGGAGAACCTGATACGGCCATGGTTAAACCGGCTAACTCAACTACGAGGTCTGGCACATCAAAATCCAAAGTATATGCACGCAATCAACCATTAGGAGAAGCAATAGCCTATTACCTAGAAAATTTTGGTTTGGTTAATAACATCGTTTTGGATGAAACGGGCGACAAAACCAAGGTTGATGTTAGCTTTAGTTGGGAACTTGAAAAAGAAGGTGCTATGGAGGAGTTTTTAAAGAAACTGGGATTAAAAATTGAAAAAGCTGTGCGTGAGTATGATGTGCTGGTGATTTACAAATAATGACGCGGTGATTTTCTTCCCACCCTGTCTTTGTCGGGCCTTGTTTCCGCAGCCACCCCGTGGCTTCACAAACACAAAAACAGTCTTCCTTTCTCAAACAAGCATAGCACATTAAACGGAGGTGACTATGCTGCCTCTGCAGTCTATGTCTCGATCAAATGCACAAACTAAGCCTCGTCTGGACCGCCGAAAATGATTTCAAGTCACTTGCTCTACCAACTAAGCACTCACCTTCCTCTTCCGGAACTCCAAAAACGCAATGCTCAAGAACAACACGGCAGCGATGATAGAATACCATTGGTAGGTTACAATGTTGGCTTTGTAATCCGGCATTACACTTAAAATAGTAAACGCATAAGGATAGTACTCGATTAAGCCTGTTTTAAACTGGAACAGCATCATGGGTGCCATAAACCATCCCACTAGCCCAATACCCAATGGTGCTACAAAATGTCGGAACCGGAGGGAAAGCCAGAATTGAAGGGCACTCAATCCCAGGCTCAACACCCAGGTTTGCGCATTGACGGTCAGGATACGGGCCACATCCGGCGTACCCCCGTATACCTGGGGGTCCATCGCCTCAATAATGCCCGCGGTAAGGAGCGTAAAGAGGTTGTAGCAGACCAGGAAAAGTAGTACCATCCCCTGCAGCGTCAAAAACTTTCCGAAGAAGATATTGAACTTGGTCTGCGGCGAAGCGAGTAACTGCTTCCATGTTTTATCCCTGTTTTCGATCTGCATCAATAATGCACAAACGAGGATAATATAAAACGGCAGCAGCGCAATGCAAATAGGTTCGCGACCTTCCAGGAAATGTTGGGTCCACTGCTGGCCTTTCTGGAGCTTTTCATCCGGTTCTGTATGCTCCAGGAACGACATCAGCGGACCAAAAGCAGCGGCCAACACACAGAGGTAAACAGAAAGTGTTCGTTTCAGCTTGAACGTTTCGGCACGTAAGGATAGCAGTAAGCTCATGATGCTTCAGTTGTAAGGTTGATGAAAAGTTGTTCCAGGTTGTTTTCCTCTGGTTGCAGAAGGAAGAGGTCAAGGTTGTTCTGCATAAGACTTCTGCCGATGGCAGCGATGTCGTTGTTGCTACTAAAGTGAACAGCAATGGCGTCATCCGCCACCTGCGGGTTGTATGCAGACAGCAGTTGGCTGGCCCTTGCGTTATCCGAAGTTTTTACCAGCAGCCTTGTTTCTTTCTGCCTTAATGATTGCAGCTCGGGTAGTGTACCCTGGAACCTCATCCTGCCTTTGTAAATGATACCGAGATGGGTGACCATCTTTTCCACTTCGGAAAGAATATGGCTTGAGATCAGGATGGTCATGCCATGCCGGCTATTCAGGTCCTTCACCAGCTGGCGCAATTCAATGATGCCGGCCGGATCTAATCCATTGGATGGTTCATCCAAAATGAGCAGTTCGGGGTTGGGTAAAAGGGCCACGGCAACGGCCAAACGCTGTTTCATACCCAGCGAAAATTTCTTTGCCGTTTTTTTTCCCGTGTCTTCCAACCCTACGATTTTCAGCACTTCTTTTATTCTTTCACGTTTTACTCCATAAAAAGGACGATATATCTCCAGGTTTTCTTTTGCCGTCAGGTGACTGTATAAAGAAGGCGTTTCAATGAGTGATCCTATTTTCTTCAGGATGGGGATCCGGTTCGCATGAAGGTGCTGACCAAAGATCTCGATATCGCCTTTCTGGTTATTCAACAGCCCCAATAACAAACTAAGCGTAGTGGTTTTGCCCGAACCGTTTGGTCCGAGGAAGCCATAGATGCTTCCCCTTTCTACATTCAGGTTAATGCCGGATAAGGTTTGCACCCCTTTTGAATAATTATACGAAAGGTCTGTGGTTTTTATGACTAAAGAATGATTCATTGCTAATTTTTTGGTTGGGACTGTGAGTGGTCAGTTGTGAGTTGTGAGTAAAGAGGCTTCACTCACCATTCATTACTCACCACTTACAAAAAGCTAGTTACCAATACGATTTTGTTCATCACCCGCACTGCCTTGCGTACGTTTTACCGGTGCTATCTTTTTTCCTTTGCTGAAGCTGTAGGTAAAGCCAAGAGTTGCCACTCTTGTTTCACTCACCTGGCGCATTTCCACATCTACATTGCCGTATTGCGTTACACCTCTTAACCGTTGTGTCCAGAAAATATCGCGGACAGAAAGGCGGACCGTTCCTTTGCTCTTCAGGATTTGCTTGCTCAGTCCTGCGCTTACCTGTCCAACCGGGTTGGTACGCATTACACCATTCAACCCCTTGCCTCTGTACGTACCACTGATCTCAGCGCTTAATGTCTTGGTTACTTTAAACTGCTGTATGCCATTAAAAGTGAAATTGGTTGCCGAACGGTCAATAGAAGCATCGTTCACGTCACCTTTAATGTTATCATTAAATAAATTGAAGTTGATATTGCTTGTCCACCATTTTGTGATGGGTGTGTTCGCATTTACTGCAATTCCAAATTGTGTTAGCGAGGCAACGTTAGAAGGCATATTGTATGCTTCCTCTCCCCGCTGCTGAATGATGGATTGTACCACATCTTTGATGTAGGTATAATTTACTGTTGTGGTGATCTTGTTTTTCCAGTTATGTGACAACTCAATGTTGTTGCTTACTGAAGGTTTTAATTCCGGGTTGCCCGAGCTGAAGGTGTAGCGGTCAATGAACCTTATAAAAGGGTTGAGACTTTGGTAGCTGGGACGGTTCACTCGTCTTCCGAAGTTTGCGCCGAAATTGTTTTTGTCATTGGCCTTGTACTGGAAATAAGCTGTAGGGAACAACTGCGTATAACTTCTGTCAAAGTCATCGCCTGTTGTTTTTTGCAGCCCGTTGGCGTTGGTATTTTCTACCCGCAGGCCAAATTGCGCATTGATCTTTTTAGATAAGGATGTGCTCAGGTTTACGTAGGCAGCATTGATGTTTTCCTCGTAAACGAAATGATTGCTGCGGCTAACGTCATGAATGACCCTTCCGTATTGAATGCTGTCGTAATTGGCGTCATTATCTGTTCGTACAATGCTGCTTTTTATACCCGCTTCAAAACGTGCAGTCTTGCTTAGGGGGTGCTGGTAGTCTACTCTTCCACTATATATGTTGATGTATTGGGGCAACGTACCCGTTAACGTATCGGCTTTTCTGAGCGGATCACCGTTTGCACCGGTATAGGAATTCACCATAAAGACGCCGTTATCCATACTATGTTTTACATAGTCAATATCGGAAGTTATCTCCCTGCCTTTTTTATCCAATACCCTGCGCAGGTTGAAGTTGGTGCTGATGCTGTTCCATTTCATATCATTATCAACGGTAGCTCTTGTAATGCTTTGAAGCACCTTTGAGGAATTGGATATGTTGGTAACATTTGGATTGTTCTGATCCATTCCTCTCCAGGTAAGATTTACGACGGCACCAATGGTTGTTTTTGGATTAGCAAAGAAATCCACTCCAACTTTTGCATTGTACCCATTGCCTTCTGAAACCCTGTTAGCCTCCTGGTTAAAGATGTTTTCTATTCCACCTGTGCCGTTGAATATCTTCCTGTCAAGCGACATGATACCGTAATTCTTCTGGTAGTTATGGCTTAGGTTAGTGAACAGGTTTACTTTAC
>Ga0164290_1002573_pt1 | contig 11864 bp, 12 predicted proteins | sample Micstemetagenome_FD_108782 | JGI IMG/M metagenome (GOLD analysis project Ga0164290, IMG submission 108782) | Contaminated culture microbial community from soil near Moab, Utah, USA - Microcoleus steenstrupii SON62 (Illumina Assembly) | ecosystem: Environmental > Terrestrial > Soil > Soil crust... | reverse complement strand
TTTAGATAGTAGTCAGATTAGGCAATCCATCAACTGCTTTGATTCAATGATAGCAAGGGTTTCATGCAATTTTTGCACTTTTTTTATTCATTATTAATTTAATCTTTTTCATTACCCCCCATACATTTCCTGAAAATCAATAATTCTGTCTAATGCCAGTGTAAGAAGTGTCGTTCCCTTTTGTGGTTTTACAAGAAGGAACCAACGATTACGGTATTCTTTTAACAGATAAGGAAAATATACTGCTTTTGAAGACTGGCTTGCTTTAAACGATTTGTATTCGATCAGCAAAGGAATTTTATTAATTACCGCTTTGTATAATGGACCAATAAAATGGAGACCTTTTAACTGTTGATTATTTTCAAAATGAATATAGCTTTTCCCATTAGCGGAAGATTTATGCAGTGTGTTTTCCAGACGAGCAATCATATCACTCATTTCCTCGAAATACTGAAACCCGTTTAATTGTTTCAGAACACTCACTATTTCTTTCATCTTACCCATATCAGCATCTGTAACAGGAGACTTAGAGATGCTATAGTCAGCGTCTTCGTAAGTGTAAAATTTCCGGTCAATAACAACGATGGGCGCATTATATCCCAGTTTATTACTTCTCATTAATTCGATATCACTTTGTATTGTGCGTTTGCTTACGCCATTCTCTATGCCTTCATATTCAAATAACGCCTGTGATACTTTTTCAATTAACGCATCAAGTGTCCACCTCTTTAAGCGGTTACGCAAGCAGGTGTCGATTGTTTTATAGCGGATAAGTGCCAGTTTGTTGGTAGCCATATACTTTTTAAAGTTACAAGATTTGGTAATTACTACGCAATACATCTGCGCAGTTGTTCTTATTAAATAAATTAAACTCTCTAGTTTAATTTCTAAGCAGTTGAAAACAAATAAGTTAAGAAGAATTTTAAAAAAAATTCTAAATGCGCAGATATGCTGCGTAAGCATAAAGACATCTTTGTTTATCAGAAATGATACAAGTTCTTTAAAATTTACCGGTCAAGTATAAGATACTTCATCAGCGAAAGCTCCAACTATTATTCTTATACAATTACCGGTAACGCATAGTAACAAGGCGGTAGCTCAGTTGGTTAGAGCAGGATAATCCAGCGATTACCGGAAACGGTCAAGTCGGATTTACTTCAGCACTGTTAATGCCCGTGTCGTGGGTTCGAATCCCACCCGCCTTACTACTGTGCATAAGGTCAAGCTAAACTTACTTCAACTGGTAATCTGCAGGTTCAAATCCTGCACTCCGTAAGGAGAGAAGTTTGGCAATTATCTTTAAAATGTAAAACTCAGTACAATGAAAACTGAATTATTAAAAACAGGCATTCGTTATAATGCCATTTATATTGAAAGCGGAATACTTAATCCAAAGAGTCAGATGTCTGCATCTGCAACTACCTTTTGGGCTAACATGTCACGTTTGGGCTATACAGCAGAAGAATCATTGGTTCAGGCGGTAAATGGATTGATGCCAAAACAACTGGTTGAAATTTATGAAGCTTTTACAGATGTCTTACAGGTAAAAAACAACTGGGCTCCTTTAGCAAAACAATGGGACATACCTACCGGTGAAACCAGGATAGATCATATTCTTACTTTCTTTTACAACCTTTTCAATATAGACAAGGGTACAAAACTTGCCTGCGGTCATATAATACCCGACAATACATTTCCGCTTGAACGTTACAACGGTTGTCCTTTTTGCGGAACGCAATTCGAAACAGCATCTGTTGAAACATCGGGTCAGGGAAGTAAACTGAAAGTATTACGTCTGTGGTCTGAGACTGAAATGGAATCATTACTTAGCGATTTATTGCAATCAAAAGCAGCGTTGGATGCAACACAAGTCAATACGTTAAAAACATTATTAGCCAATTACAAATTACCAGCTGTTGCAATAGGAATTAAGGAAACTCTGGTTCTGTTGATTGATATATTAGTTGTATCGGGCAAAGCAAAAGAAGCGGGAGACTTATTTACAAACCCGGTAGATATTATGCGCTATCTGTGGTATAAAAAAACAGGGTTTCTGCAAATCATTGAACCAAAAACATTGATTAAACGCATCAGAAAGAACAATAAAAACCTTATTGTTTCTTTGGATAACAGTGGGCAGGTTAAAATAAAATCGAAGGAAGAACTCGAACTTAAATATACCAGGGCAGAATGTAAGATGGTAGCTGAATGGTTAAATGCAATTACTCTAAGTGCTGAAAAATGCTGCGAGCAAATGCACCATAAAAGAATGATGTGGGTTCGCTTTATACGGGCATTGCGTTTAGCTGAATATGCTAAGAAAGACGGGTTCGCAAAACTGAAAGAGGTATTGGATCGCTTTTATCGGGAAGATTATACAGTCTTCAACGCAGAAGTAAACCAATACCGTTTAAAATATGATGCGGCAAATACGTTTGCTTTATTAAAGCAGCGACCAGGATTGTTTGCACGCTCGTTGTTTTCAAACATGCTTTGGTTTGGAGCACAGGATACTATTACTGCTTTTTTAGACGTGGCTGATCAATTACCTGCTCGTTTGGTATTAACACTGAACAGCTATGCACGGCATTATTTTAATCCAAAACAGGAACGAACTGTAAAAGCTTTAGGAGGAATAAACAAAACAGTAAAGCCAAATTATCTTTTGAAAGTGTATGAAGACTCACAACTGAAAGATATGATTACACAAGTAGAAGAAATGTGTTTAGCTGTAATGGAAAAACGGTTTGCAAAAATGGAGAATAAGAATAAAACCATTTTTATAGAAGAAGGATTATTCAATATCCCTTTATCTATCGGTGATCGGAGTGAAACAGTTGCAGATTTGCCTGCTGCTTTAATGGGTACACGATTCAAACTGGAAGGAGATACAATTCGCTTGTTTATGCAATGGGGTAAGGGTCTGAAAGCACAGCATCTTGATATGGATCTTAGCTGTCAAATCAGTTTTGCTAACAGTACCGAAACCTGTGCTTTCAATAACCTTGTTGCAACAGGAACAAAACACAGTGGTGATATAAGACAGATACCTGATATGCTGGGTACTGCCGAATATATAGAGATTGACATTGAGAAACTACAATCTGCCAATGCGAAGTATGTAACATTTACATGCAATGCCTACAGTAATGGAGGAATTGCGCCGAACCTGGTTTTAGGCTGGATGGATAGCAAATACCCAATGAAGATTTCTGAGAAAACAGGTGTGGCTTATGACCCTTCATGCGTACAGCATCAATTACGTGTTACTAAATCTGTAACAAAAGGAATAGTATTTGGTGTATTAGAGGTAGCTAAAAAAGAGATTGTATGGATGGAAGTTCCTTTTGGTGGACAAGTGACTGGTATGCTGGATTTAAAAAATGTTGAAGGTATGATGGCAAAACTAAAATCCAAGATTACTGTTGGCGGGTTATTACAACTTAAAGCAAAAGCGCAGGGTTTAATAATCGTTGATAATTTGGATGAGGCAGATGAAAAATATAACATGAACTGGGCTATGAACACGGCTATGGTAACACAATTATTAATAGACTAACAAATTAACCATGAGGATTTTAATTAATGGTAACGATTTAATGGCGGTTGGTTTTACGGCAGGAAAATCGCTGGGTATTGCATTGAACCTTGCAGATAAAATGGATCAGTTATCAAAAGAGGAAATACTTTCGCAATTACAAAATGTTCTTATTGCTCCGGAAAATTTTCTGGACGATAAAGTGTATGCTGACCTGGCTTCTTCTGTGATAGAAGAAGCCAGCCAACCGGAAGATCAAACCATACCCTTAAAAGAAGTGGCGACAGATTATATAATGTATGGTGCAGACAATATTGAAGACGGTGCAAAAAATCAAATGGCAATTGCCATGCAATTACCAGTAACCGTTGCAGGTGCTCTGATGCCTGATGCCCACCAGGGGTATGGCTTGCCGATAGGTGGTGTGCTGGCTACTAAAAATGCTGTTATTCCATATGGTGTAGGTGTTGATATTGGCTGTAGAATGGCATTGTCTATATATGATATTCCGGCTACACACTTTTTTGAAAACCAAAGCCAATGTAAAAGGGAGCTGATTGCACAAACAAAATTTGGTGCTGGTCATGGTTTTCATGGGCAGTATAAGGCCGACCACCAAGTGTTGGAATCTGGTTTATTCAATTCTATTGGTATTGTTCGGGGTTTGAAAGATAAAGCCTCTTCTCAACTTGGCTCTTCTGGTGGGGGAAATCATTTTGTTGAATTTGGCATTATTGAATTCAACGAAAAAGATGAGGTACTGGGAATAGAGAAAGGAAGTTATCTCGCACTGTTATCTCATTCTGGTTCCAGGGCATTGGGTGCAACACTTGCCGGGTACTACACAAAACTTGCAAAGCAAATTTGTAAACTTCCACCAGAAGCTGCAAATCTTGCCTACCTCGATCTAGCTTCGGAAGCTGGTCAGGAATATTGGCTTGCGATGAACCTTGCAGGTGATTATGCTTCTGCCTGTCATGAAATTATTCATACAAAAATGGCAAAAGCAATAGGTGCTTCTATTTTGGCGAAAGTAGAGAACCACCACAATTTTGCCTGGAAGGAAATATGGAATGGCGAAGAAGTAATTGTACACAGAAAAGGTGCAACTCCGGCAGCTAAAGGTGTAATGGGTATTATTCCCGGCTCAATGACAGCACCTGGTTTTTTAGTAAGAGGTAATGGTATTGAGCAGTCTATCAACTCCGCATCTCATGGTGCGGGAAGACAGATGAGCAGAACCAAAGCCAATAAGGAAATCAGCAAAGAATCCATGAAAGCGATATTGAAAGAACACGGAGTAACGTTGATTGGTGCCGGCACTGATGAGGCTCCGATGGCATACAAAGATATTTATACAGTGATGGCGGCACAGAAGGAGCTGGTAGATGTTGTTGCTACGTTTACTCCCAAGATGGTGAGAATGGCTGATGATGGCAGTAGAGAAGATTAAACAAAAAACCCACGTCGATCGTGGGTTTTTTTCCGTGTTGTGATTAGGAGTCTAAGGAGCTGTATACAAGACTTTTCTTTTCTACAAAAAGTTCAACTGGTAACTCGTACTCCTCCCCCCGAAACATCTTTCACCAATATCCCCTTATTAATAAGGTCGGTGATATCGCGCAAAGAAGTATCGGGAGATGCTTTGGTAATTTTTGCCCATTTAGATGTATTCAGTTTACCCTCAAAACCATCAAGCAGTTTATTAAGCATTAGCCGCTGACGACTGTTGAGTTCTATGCCGGCTGCGCTCTTCCAGAAATTTGCTTTGCGGTTAACTTTTTGCAATGTGTTTTCTACGTTATCAATGGTTCTTTCCAAACAACTAAAAAACCACTCTAACCATTCTGTAATATCAAGATTCAAGATCGCTTTTTTGTGTGTTTTCCAGCATATTGTAATACAGAGTACGCTCCAGCCGTATTTGCGACGACATACTGTAAAAACGCTGAGCAGTTTCATCAGCTCTTGCAAGCTGCATGTCTGCAATGGCCCGGGCTATTCTGCCATTACCATCTTCAAATGGGTGTATGGTTACAAACCATAAATGAGGAATGGCCGATTTCAGTACAGGGTCAATATTTTGCTTATGATTAAACCATGTAAGAAAAGCGTCCATTTCTACGGGAACTTTATTTGCATCAGGTGCCTGAAAATGAATGGTCTCTTTGCCAATAGCACCCGATACTACCTGCATTGGTTCACTCTCACCAGTTCGCCAGGCTCCTGTTGTTATTTTGGACAACCCGCTTCTGCCAGCAGGAAACAATGCCGACTGCCAGCTAAATAAACGTTCTGCTGTGAGGGGCTGTTCATATTGCTGGGTTGCATCAAGCATCATTTCTACTACCCCCTCTACATTTCTGTCAACAACTGCCACACCAGCCAAATGAATACCCAAATGTTTGGCAATAGAAGAGCGTACCTGAGCAGCATCGAGCATTTCACCCTCTATTTCGCTAGACTTTAGTACATCAAGGGTAAGGGTTTCTAAAACGGCTTCTTCGCGCATAGAAAACCCAAGGGTCTCCATTTTGCCCAATAGTTTACCCTGTTTATAGCGTATTTGAGCCAGGTGCGTAGACAATCTTTCGCTGATCCAGGTAAACTGTGGCCAATTGGTATGTTCGTAGATATACATATGCTATTCGCCGCATTTACAAGTGAGGGTGTATAGAACTGTCAATTGTACAGCAACAAACAAAGATTCAATACTGTCTTTTCAAGCAATGATTGGCGGTTTCATTGCAGTGACCTAAAACAAAAACCCTAACCCGCCAAAGGCAAACAGGGGTTTTTCGTGGTTTGGCCTGGAAACTGACCACCATTTTCAATCGCTAACCCTTACCCGACAACAGCGAAAAGGTTAAAATATGCCTGAGCGGCTAACCTTGATTAAATTTCGATTTACGCTTATAGGCATATCTTTGTTTACTTACAGTACCTGCTGTACAGTTGCTTCTACAGAAAGAACAACATGTAAAAAGGGTAGAAATACGCTGCAGCCATGAGTAAATAATTCACTAACCTTAAATTTAAATCTATGCCGAAAAAGACAGCTCACCCTAAAAAGAATAAACCTACTAAAAAGAAAAGTTCAGCCCAGAAGAAAGCAGATCCAAAGAAAAAAGCACGGTAAGGTTAAAGACGCCGAGCGCCCGGTTCAAAGAGCCGGGCTTTTTTATGTCGTTTTTTGAATGTTGGTTAAGGATTATAGCACCAAATAGAAAAACCCACGACCAGCGTGGGTTTTATCTTTTCTTCGTGGTGTGGGCCGGGATCGAACCGGCGACACAAGGATTTTCAGTCCTCTTTTTTCTGGTGCAATGCGGTTTGATATGGTTCTATCGTATTGATTATAAAGTATTTCCTGACATATCAGTTCATAATTAAACGGATAATACCTATCTCAACTCGACCAATACTCGACCATGTTTTGTACCTTTATAGTCATTGAAAAACAGAGACTATGGGAGTGAAAATAGTGTTACGGAAACGGGCAAATAGTGATGGTACCAGACCACTCATTTTACAGGTATGCAAAGACAACCAAACATCGACGATCCATTTAAGATATGCGATTCATGAAAAATATTGGGATGCGAAAAAGCAGGAGGTACGCAGCTCATTTCCCAATTCTGTGCGAATGAACAAACTGCTGTTCAAAAAGAAAATGGAGATACTCGGTGGTGCGCTCGATATCGAAACGGAACAAGGCAACGCAACACAGCAAGCCATCATCAAGAAGGTACGCCCAAACAAGGAAACTGATTTTTTGAAACAAGCCGACATATACTTGGAGCGGTTGAAACAGGCAGGGAAGTATAACCAATACACTGCTGATAAGCCGCGGATCAAGCATTTCAGTAATTTTAGAAATGGTGCATATACGCCGTTTTCGGAAGTAACGGTATCGTTATTGGAAGACTTTAAAATATACTTGGCTAATCTTGAACGGCAGTTAAGTGAGCGTTCAATAATAAACCATCTGGTCGTAATTCGTTCGATATTTGGCCAGGCTATCAGGGAGGGTGTCGCTGATCGCCGACATTACCCGTTTGGCTCAGATAAAATACGGATCAAATTTCCTGAAGTTAATAAGATCGGGTTATCAGTTGAGGAAGTACAGCGGCTTGAAGCTGTAACATTGCCTATCGGGTCATTTCAAGAACACGCTAGAAACCTGTGGTTATTTTCGTTTTATGCTGCGGTTATGCGTGCATCTGACGTATTACGGTTAAAATGGAGTGATATCAGAGATGGCAGGTTATATTATGTGATGGGAAAGAATAACAAGGGCGGGTCAATAGTGCTTACAGAGAAAGCCCTGACACTCCTTGATCAATATAGGCAGGAAAATCAACACCTTGATGATTTTGTGTTTCCTGACTTGAAAGTACTTGAGAATACAAACGATAAGTTTTTTGTTCAGAGACGTATTGCTTTTACCGTAAGCAGAATTGACAAGTTTCTTCAAATGCATGTTGCCCCTGCTGCAAAACTTGATAAGCGTTTGACCATGCACATAGCACGTCATACATTCGGTAATATTTCAGGTGACCGGATTCCAATCCAGATGCTCCAAAAACTATATCGGCACTCTTCAATAACGACAACAATCGGGTATCAATCCTCATTTATTAGTAAGGACACTGACGAAGCTCTGGCATCAGTGATTAGTTGGTAGTAACCTCATCCATTTTATAGCATCACCAATTCAAAAGACGGTCTCAATATGATTTCCTCCTATCCAATCATAGAGACTTGATTATACGCTGGACGACAAAGGGGAAAAGGAAACGGAATAAATGATGGCTATGAGGACAGGGCTGTGTTTATGCCGTAGTCTTTTACCCGCCGGAGGACGGCGAATACCTTCGCGGCATGATTGGAAGGAACAACAACTTCATGCATATAAAAAAGACCCACAGTGGGGTCTTACTGGCTTATCTCGCCATTCTGAGTACGGTAATACTGTCTCCTGTTTGTGTGTAACACAAATCAAAGCAGCAGCGAAACAAGATGTCGTCTATAACAACGGTGTGCGTTAGGTACTTGAACGAAAACCCTTTTTCGAATAGCTCCTCTTTTTCAATGATTCGATACATATCGTATTCTTGAACAATAGAATTGAGAATGGTACGGTTTCGTTTAAGGATAGTAGTAATTTTCCGCACCATAATACTCGTTTTATCTTTTCGTGCATTGTTATAGTTACTACGGCATCCGTCATCGCAGAACTTCTTGTCGCTTCTTCCGCGAAATGGTTTTCCGCAATAGAGGCATGGCGATTTCTGTACACTGTTTAGATCAACGTATTGCATGTCTATTAAATTGAATGAACAAATGAGGCACGTAACTTTCCTTCATCTGCGAATGAAAAATAGCCCTCTGGAGAAATGATGAGATGATCCGAAAGCGAGATGTCGTGGAAACGACTTGCGGTAGCGATTCGTTCTGTCACCCGTTCATCTGAGCCACTTGGCATGAGATTTCCGGATGGATGATTGTGGGCGAGAATGATTGTCGTCGCTAGGCATTTCAGTGCCGTTGCTAAGATGATACGGTGATCGACAACAGTTCCAGACAATCCACCGGAAGAGAGATGGCAGATGCCAAGCACTCGATTCGCACGATTGAGATAGATCACTTTGAATTCTTCAAGCAATGCAATAGAATCAACATTCCACTGAGAGATGAACAATTCGTAGGCATCTTGTGAACACCGTACGACTGGTCTTTCATACGGCGGAGTTTTGGGATGATACGAGAGTTTGATTTCCGTGATACTTTTCGGCACGGAGTCGAAGAGTGTTTTCATTTTGTTTGTATTTAGTGAATGAAAAACTCCTCTCAATCATTCTTCATTACGGCTCTCCGGAAACAGCGCTAAATGCTTTGCTTGCTGCTCCATCTATTAGAAGTTTGATATAAAAGTGAAATTGCTTAAGATTGATAAAATCCTCGACAGAGAATGTGGGGTACATTTCATCCTTGAGTATGCGTGCATCTGCTATGCCAAGACGGAACGAGATAATTGTGCCAATGTTGCCGAAAATAGCACTACGCACTTCATCAGATAGTTGGTCGATATATTGGTGTGCAAGAAACAGTCCAAGTTTATATTTACGACATTCAGATAACAGGCTCGCAAATCCGCTCATATAGTTGTGTGCTTCATCGAGATACAGAAAGAAGGGTTGCCGTTCTTCGATTGGTAGCCGTGCACGCTGCATGATAGCCATTTGGAGACTTGTAACAAGAAACTTCCCGAGCAATGCAGATGCAGAATCTCCGATGATCCCTTTACTCAAATTCACAATGAGAATTTTTCGCGTACTGATTGCTGAAACGAGTGAGATACCTTCTGCATGACCCATAATTTCACGAATAGACCTGTCAGCACTGAACACCCCTGTTTTATTGAGAATCGAAGAAATGATCTCATGTCGAAACGAGGGCGTATAACGGTCATACTCATTCTGCCAAAAAGACCGGATAGTTGAATCATTAATAGTTCCAAGGATTTCATTCCGAACATCTTTGTCAAGCAAAAGCTGCTGCACATCAAGTATTGTGCTTCCGGATCGATGGAGCAGTGTTAGGATTGCGTAGCGAAGGATGTATGCCATTCGGACCCCCCAGGAGTCATGCCAAATCTGTTGCATACAACTCACGATTTCATTTGCTTGGAGGTTAATATGCTCAGGTGCATATACCTGCAACGGATTGAACTGTACTGAGGTATCTGGCTGTGTTACATCCAAATACAGGAGGTCTGCCTTTCTGTATGGAGGAATTGCAGCAATGATATCCATCGCTAAATCACCATGAGGATCGACGACGCACACCGCATTCCCATTGAGAATGTCTTGTGTAGCCATGGAACGAATGAGGCTTGATTTACCAGTACCGGTCTTTCCGAGGCAATACATGCCCTGAAAGCGGTCGGCTTCTTTGATGCCGAAATGCCGGTATTGGTTTCGCCAATTGGTGTAACCGATATATGTAATTGATTTTTTCTGAATAGTCACGTAACGAGTGTAGTGGCTGCCTGAATGTTCCGATAGACTGAAAAAGTTTCACTTGTTACTCCCTTTTTCATACTTGGTTGTTTTTGGTGGTATGCAATACTTACCGTCATGCACAAATCCCTTACCGAATGGTTTGAAGAATACATGTTGGAATGCGAGTTTTCGCGGAAATGCCGCCCGGAAACAATCCGAGGCTATCAGCACACCTTCGATCATTTCATGCGTATCATGCCAAATACTACACTTGATCAACTGACATCTCTAACTATGACGAGGTTTTTTAAAATACTGCAAGAACGAAAGCGAATCGTGGGGAAAAACAAGGTGAAGGTCGGGATCAAAAAATCAACCGTTGCCACTTATTGGAGTAAGCTCAACAGCTTTTTTGAATGGCTCCGAAACAAAAACATATTAGAGCGTAATCCCTTTCAAGGAATGATGTATCCGACACCATCGTATGAGGATCGGAAATTTCTCAAGCGTGAAGAGTTGGAGAAAATTATCGCTGCAATTCATATTCATTCAACTAACGGACTGCTCCTCAAACGAAATCTGGCGATATTTCATACCTTATTGTTCTGCGGTTTGCGAAGAGAAGAATTGCTGTATTTGCAGATACGCGACATTGATCTTGAACGTCGCATATTGACCGTGCGTGCTGAAACATCAAAAATACCAAGAACGAGATATGTACCGCTCCACTCGCAACTCATTTTTCACTTAAAAGAATATTTGAAAGAACGAAAACGTTTTACAACTCCATATCTGTTCGTATCAAGCAAGCGGGACGAGCGATTTACCTTTGATGGGTTGAAACATCTGATTGATAACTTGAATCGTGTATCAAAAGTTCGATTTCATGCACACCAGTTCCGTCACACATTCGCGGTGAATTTTCTCAATTCAAATAACAACATTGTAAAGCTCAAGCAATTGATGGGGCATAAGTCTATTCAAATGACGATGGTTTATTTGCGTGCTTTACCAACAAAAGAAATGCGTGGCGATATAGAACGATTACGCATTGACGGGTTGATATAATAGTTCTATTCATTTTTACAAACCAGTATAAGTTTGTTAAATGAATGTCACTATATGTGACGAAACCGTTATGAGTACCTGGGCTAATTTGTAAAAATCCCGAGAAGGGCAATACTTAAAACGGACTACCTATAGTTGCTCAGAAGTAAAATATTGGTTTAAAATCAATACAAGTTTTTGATTTCCTGTACCCGCAATCCGGCTTTTAATTGCTGACTGATCAAGAAATGTCATTTTATATTTTTTAGCCT
>Ga0164290_1002572_pt1 | contig 11877 bp, 10 predicted proteins | sample Micstemetagenome_FD_108782 | JGI IMG/M metagenome (GOLD analysis project Ga0164290, IMG submission 108782) | Contaminated culture microbial community from soil near Moab, Utah, USA - Microcoleus steenstrupii SON62 (Illumina Assembly) | ecosystem: Environmental > Terrestrial > Soil > Soil crust... | reverse complement strand
GTGCCAAGCAAAATCCCGGTTTTGTTATAAGGGATCTTGGTTACATCTGTGTACAGTTTGCCTTCGGCTGCTTTTTCAATTGCACTATTACAAAGGAAAATGGTTAACCCGGCAAGAACTATTAAGCTGAGTACTGATAATAGAATAATCTTTTTCCTTCGCATGGGAATTAATTGAGTGAAGATAAATTTTGAAGTTCATTGCTTATGCGGCTCTATTAAATCCCAAAGGTTGCCATAGAGGTCTTCAAAAACGGCTACGGTACCATAGGCTTCTTTGGATGGTTCTCTCACGATTTTGATTTGCTGTGCCATCAGGTTTTGATAGTCTCTTTCAAAATCATCTGTATGCAGAAAAAGAAATACCCTGCCGCCGGTTTGATTACCCACACGGCTTGCCTGTTCGTCATTAGCGGCTTTTGCTAATAAGAGTGCACAGTTTGAACCTTTTGGTGCAACCAACACCCAGCGTTTGGTTTCGGAAAGCTGTGTGTCTTCTATTAAATCGAAATGAAGCTTTTGAGTGTAGAAGTGGATGGCTTCATCGTACTCGTTTACTACTAGAGAGATGTGGGCTAGTTGTTGGTGCATAAGCTAGTTTAGTAGCTTTAAAGGATAAACTTAGGAATTTTCTTAGCAGCAATATTTTTAAAGCAGAACCCCATCATTATAAATCAAGGTAATTCGTTTCATTTATTAATGAGGGTCTGTATAATCATCATTCATCTGACTGAAATTCAACACATAGCGTTTTTGCATCTCATTCACAGCTTTTTTTATAAGAATCTTTAGCATCTTCGTCGCCAAGCAGACTTGCTCTTTGAAAGGACAAGCAGGCACTATCGGTAAAGCCCAAGGCCAAATATGCTAGCCCTTTTTTAAAAAAAGCCCTTGCGTCTGTGGTATCTTTTTGTGTAACAGCGTCATAGCATCTAACTGCTGCAGAGTATTGTTTGAGTTCTTTTAGAACCTCCCCTTTGTTGAAGTAAGCAATTGTCGGGTAGCTAGTATCTAATTCTATTACTCGGTCAAAATCCTGCAGTGCTTTTTCGTATTGTTTAGTCATCATGTAGGCAGTTCCCCGGTCACTATAACCAGCAGGTTCAGCAGGAGCAAGATTAATAAATTTATTGGCCTGCTCTGATGCCATATCGAACTTCCTTAGTTGCATATAACAAATGTATTTACCTCGGATTGCCCTTAAATTAGCCTGATCAATAAATAACGCATCATCAAATTGTAATAAAGCGCTACTAATGTCTCCACTGGCAAGCAAAGCATTCCCTTCAGCCACGTGATCTTTATTGATGGTTATCTCACAGGAGGTTAGAGCTATAGAGATTAAAGCAATTAGTTTGGTCATGAGTAGTTCGAATATTGTTTTACAAAATACGAGCCTTTACTGCTCTTTCAAAAAGTCCGAGTTGTTGAAGCAACTTGGCCTATGAATGAAATAAAAAAGCTGAAGCATGCTATTAAACATACTTCAGCTTAGTACCAAAATATTCTTACAGTCTTTTCAACAGATCTTCATTCAACTTTACGTAGTCATCATTCTTAGCAGCTTTTGCCAACTCTATAGATTTATTAGCAGCAGCTCTTGCATCTTCTTTCTTGCCCAACTTGGCCAAAGCGTTTGCTCTTTGATGGTGTACCCAGAAAGCTGTTGGCTGTTGTTCAATGGCTTTATCTAACCAGGTTAAGGCCTGCTGTGTATCCTTTCCAGTTTCCAAATAATACATAGCTGCGTTGAAATAAGGACGGTTATCCTTTTCCATGATGTTCTTGATCTGCGCTGTTACTTTGCTATCTACTTCGGTAGTAATTGGTAAAGCCACAGCTACGTTATCCCACATAATATGCAGTTCAGCGCTGTTAGGCTTTATGTTGGCAAATTGCATAGTGTAGGTTTCAACCGGTTTGTCCAATGTCATTGGTTTAGCCGTTACACGTACCACGTCATTCTCTTGCTTGTAAGCGGCAGGAGAGGTAACATCCAGTTGCTTTGTGATGATTAATGTCCAGCTGTCTTTTTCGGGAATGGAAACGATTCCGTATTTGCCCGCAGGAACTTTAGTACCACCAATTGTTACTTCGTCGGTGAAGGTTAATGTAGTAGCGTTGTTAGCACCGGTACGCCATACTTTGCCAAAAGGCACCAGGTCGCCAAAAACTTTACGACCTTTCATCCCGGGGCGTGAATAACTCAACTCGATAGAACCTAAACCAAAGTCTTGTTTAATGGTTTGAGTGGGAGATGGGGCCGGTGTACGCAATGTTTGCGCATCGGCTTGTAATGCAAGAAATATACTTCCGCAAACAATCAATTTTTTGAACATAGTTTTTGTTTTGTAAAAACAAATGTAAAGAGGAATGGAGAATTGACAGTAGCAAGGGGAGAATTGTTACTTTAGATAGACAAATCATTGTTTATGAATGTTAGGTTGCTTTTTGTTGTACTCTTTATATCTGTTACAAGTATAGTTTTTGGACAAAAGGTGGAAAGTGCAGACGCGGTAATGAAAACGGCTTATGCACAAGCAGCCAAAGAAGGCAAGAATGTGTTTCTGCTGTTTCATGCATCTTGGTGCGGCTGGTGCCACAAGATGGATACATCTATGAATGATCCGAAAGTGAAGACGTTCTTTACAGATAATTATGTGATCAAGCACCTGACTGTATCCGAATCGCCTGATAAGAAAGCCTTGGAAAACCCGGGTGGTTTGGAATTGCTGACGAAGTACAATGGAAATGATCAAGGCATTCCGTATTGGATCATTTTTGATAAGAACGGCAGGTGGCTGGCAGATTCAGGTGCTCGTCCTGAAGGAACCGATTACAAAACAAAAGGAGATAATACTGGTTGCCCTGCTAGTGAGAAAGAAGTGCAACATTTCCTGTCAGTACTGCGGAAGACATCAAAGCTGAAGGAACAACAATTACAGCTTATCTATGAACGATTCAGATTGAATGAGAATCACTAATTCCCCGTTCCCGGTTTTCTATTTCACAAAATATTGAAACTCTTTCAAGCAAACGAATAAGAGGCATTTAACCTTTACTTTTGCGCCGAAATAGTGAGTGGTGAATGGCGTGTTGAAAGATGCAACCATTACAAACCACAAACTGAAAACTACAAACTTGTTATATGGCCACAGATCAATTTCAATCGCCGGATTATTATTTAGTAGATGACCTATTGACTGACGAACATAAGCTGATACGTGAGACGGTAAGGAACTATGTAAAGAAGGAGATATCGCCGATCATTGAAGACTATGCACAACGGGCAGAGTTTCCTCAGCAAATTGTAGCGCAGATGGGAGAGTTGGGTTGTTTTGGTCCGACAGTGCCTGCTGAATATGGTGGCGGCGGACTGGATTATATCTCGTACGGATTGATGATGCAGGAATTGGAACGAGGCGACAGCGGTGTACGTTCAACTGCATCGGTGCAAGGTTCGTTGGTAATGTTTCCTATCTATGCATATGGAAGCGAAGAACAGCGTAAGAAGTATTTACCTAAACTGGCAAGTGGTGAGTGGTTGGGTTGTTTTGGATTAACGGAACCTGATCACGGATCAAATCCTGGCGGGATGCTTACCAATATTAAAGATGCAGGAGACCATGTGATATTGAACGGAAGCAAGATGTGGATCTCTAATGCGCCGTACTCTCAGGTGGCTGTAGTATGGGCAAGAGATGAACAAGGCGATATACGGGGGTTAGTGGTGGAAAGAGGCATGGAAGGTTTTAGTACACCCACTACACACGGTAAATGGAGTTTAAGAGCATCAGCAACAGGAGAGTTAGTTTTTGATAACGTAAAAGTTCCAAAAGAAAATATTTTTCCAAATGTAAAAGGTTTGAAAGGCCCTTTAGGATGTTTAACTAAAGCCCGTTACGGAATTGCCTGGGGTGCACTGGGTGCAGCAATGGATTGTTACGATACAGCTTTGCGTTATAGCAAGGAAAGAGTTCAGTTTGACAGACCGATTGGCGGATTTCAATTGCAACAAAAGAAATTGGCAGAAATGATCACTGAGATCACCAAAGCACAACTAATGGTTTGGCGTTTGGGTTCTCTAATGAATGAAGGAAGGGCTACACCACAACAGGTTTCTATGGCTAAAAGAAACTCTTGTGAAATTGCCACAAACATTGCAAGAGATGCAAGACAAATGCTGGGCGGCATGGGAATTACAGGTGAGTACAGTATTATGCGCCACATGATGAACCTTGAAAGTGTGATTACTTACGAAGGAACACATGATGTGCACCTGCTGATAACGGGCATGGATGTCACAGGATTGAATGCGTTTAAGTAGGCCCCTGGTCCCGAAGGGAGAATTTAGAATTATCAAACTTTATTTAATTGAGACAGTCTTTATGGCTGTTTTTTTTATTACGGATTTCGCAGATCGGAAGGGGATTAACATACGTTTTTGTTGCGATTTCTCTCTGTGTTCTCTGCACCTCTGCGCGAAATATATTTATTTACCCAGTTGCATTGCTACTATTAAACTTTGTTGCGTCGCACACTTGATTGTTCAGTAATTCTCTTGAGCAATTGATGAAGTATCGCAAAGAACACTAAATTGTTCGCAAAGAGGGGCAAAGGCTTAGCGAACTTTGCGTTGTCCTCAGCGTTCTTTGCGATACTTTTGCTACGCCAATCAATAGCATGAAAGACAAGACAAGTAAAGACATTTTAAATCTAAGTTTCCCCACCGGGGGACAGGGGGCCGTATGAAGATCTTCCTAATCGGTTTTATGGGTTGTGGCAAATCGCACTGGGGTAAACAGCTTAGCCAAAAGTTGCAAATGCCCTTTTTCGATCTTGACGAAAAAGTTGAAGAGAACGAGGGGAAGACCATCACAGAGATCTTTGCAGATTATGGGGAAGAGTATTTCAGGTTGCTGGAGAAAGATGTACTGCATCTTCTTACGGAAAGCCATGAATCTTTTATAATGGCAACCGGCGGCGGCACGCCTTGTTTTTATAATACCATTGACTACCTGAATGCAAAAGGAACTACTGTTTAGATCAATTGCTCTGTAGATTGCCTTTTTCAACGGCTAAAGAAAGAAAAAGAGAAAAGGCCGTTGATCAGCAGTATTACTGATGCAGAATTGAAAACGTACATCATTAAAAAATATTCAACGCGTAAGATCTATTATCGAAAAGCAAAACTGATCATTACAGAAGATGACGTTTCGCTGGATAAGCTGGTAAACTCGATCTTTCATACCTAAGCTAAAAAACATGCACAAAACATTTTTGATCATCGGAATTATATTATCAGGGCTTGCGGTAGGCCTGGGAGCTTTCGGCGCCCATGGTTTAAAGAAACTGGTAGATGCACAGACTGTTGCCAATTATCAAACCGGCGTACAATACCAAATGTACCATGCAGTCGGATTGTTGATCCTTTCCATTTTATGCATGAGGTATTCCAACAGCTTTATCAATTACGCCGGCTTTTCTTTCATAACAGGCATTGTGTTTTTTTCCGGTTCGTTGTATTTACTTTCTTCCTTCAAGGCAATGAATAAGGCGGTGCCTTCGTTTGTTTATCCAATCACTCCATTGGGTGGACTGTTTTTCATTTTGGGGTGGGTGTTTTTGCTGGTTGCCGTGCTCAAAAAGTAATGTTTTGAACCACAAAGACACCAAAGGCACTAAGTTGCACAAAGCCTTGGTGATTCTTTGTGTTCTTCGTGCCTTCGTGGTTCAATAAAAAGCTATTTTATTTTTGTTAAACAGGCTTCCAGACTGCATTTCATAAGCTGAACCATTATCTTTGTTTTTATGGCTAACAAGCTAAAAAAATCCACTACGCCTAAAACTGCTGCTGAAAAACCTGAGAAGGTTGAAGAGAAGCTAGTGAAGAAGGAAAAGCCGGCACCACTGAAGGCCGAAAAAGAAGAAAAAGTTGACCTGAAAAAATTGGCTAAGGACGAACGTACCTGGAAGATCATCGGTACCGTTTCCCTGCTTATTTCCATATTTCTGTTTATTGCATTTGTTTCTTACCTGTTTACCTGGAAAGAAGACCAGGACCAGGCCCGCAAAGGTGCCAGTTTTCTTTTCGATACCGATGAAGTAGCCCCTGTTTCAAACCTATTAGGTCGTCTGGGTGCCTATATTTCGCACAAATTTATTTTTAATGGTTTCGGGTTAGCCTCTTTTCTGTTCTGCACATTCTTTTTTGTAGTAGGCATCAATCTTATGTTTCGCAGAAAGGTGTTTTCTATATGGAGAAACCTGAGGTATGTAACCATTGGTTTGCTGATCCTTTCTGTTTCCTTTTCATTTTTATTTCCCAACAATGGCTTTCCTTATGGAGGAGCTGTAGGCGATATGAGCAACCAATGGCTGGTGAATTTGCTGGGAACTATTGGGACGGCAGTATTACTGATGGTTGTTGCCGGCTCTTATCTTATCTGGCAGTTCAATCCAACCTTTAAAATGCCGGAACGAAAACTAACAGAAGCAATTCCGGGCCTGGCTGATGAAGAGGAAGAACTAACCGATGTTGAGTTGGAAGAATCGCCTATTGCCATAGCAAAAGAAGCTGCGAAAAACAAGGCAGCAACCGTGAATGACCTGTATAGTGCTGAACAACCTGTTTCAGACAAAGGAAACCTACTGAAAGGTGATGGCCAGATGGTGGTGCAAATGGACGAAGATGATAATAAGGCAAGGCTAACCATTGTTGAAAAAGATGAAGAAGATGCAGAACAAGAGCTAACGATCAATGAACCAATTATTGAAAAGGAAATCGTTGCGGATATCATGCATAATGAGGTTGATAAAATTCAACCTGGGCCCGAACCGGAAGAAATAAAACCAGAACCAAAAAAGAACCGTAGAGAAGATGAACCGGTTATTGAACTGGAGATTAAAACTGCAGAAGAAGTGCCGGTTGAAGAAGAAGGGGTTGAAAAAGGTTATTCTGATCTGCCCCCGTATGAACCAACGCTTGATTTAAGAGATTACAAGTATCCTAAAATTGATTTGCTGGAAACTCATGGCAGTGAAAAGATCGTTCAGGATCCGGCAGAACTGGAGACCAATAAGAACCAGATCATCAACACCCTTAAGAACTATGATATTCATATTCAAAAGATCAGCGCAACGGTTGGACCAACTGTGACTTTGTATGAAATTGTTCCCGCAGCCGGCGTACGTATTTCCCGAATAAAGAACCTGGAAGATGATATTGCGCTAAGCCTTGCTGCATTAGGTATCCGTATTATAGCTCCAATACCAGGCAAAGGAACAATTGGTATTGAAGTTCCGAATCATAAAAAGACCGTCGTAAGTATGAAGACGTTATTGTCTTCAGAAAAGTTTACACATAGCAATCACAGCTTGCCTATTGCTATAGGTAAGAAGATTGATAACGAAAATTTCATTGTTGACCTGGCCTCCATGCCTCACCTGCTGATGGCGGGTGCCACAGGACAAGGTAAATCGGTTGGATTGAATGCTATTCTTGTTTCACTCCTTTATAAAAAACATCCTTCCCAACTCAAATTTGTTTTGATTGATCCAAAGAAAGTGGAATTAAGCGTTTACCGCCATATTGAAAAACACTTTTTGGCAAAGCTCCCGGGTGAGGAAGATGCGATCATTACCGATACAAAGAAGGTGATTCATACATTGAATGCTCTCTGTATTGAAATGGACAATCGCTATGACCTTTTAAAAGAAGCGGGTGCGAGGAATATTAAAGAATATAATGAGAAGTTTACAAGGCGTAGACTTAATCCACAGAAAGGACACCAATATCTTCCATTCATCGTACTTGTAGTTGATGAGTTCGCTGACTTGATTATGACTGCCGGTAAAGAAGTCGAAATGCCGATTGCCCGTTTGGCGCAGCTGGCCCGTGCCGTAGGTATTCACCTCATCATTGCCACACAACGTCCTTCTGTAAATATTATCACCGGTACCATTAAAGCAAACTTCCCTGCACGTATTGCTTTTAAAGTATCATCTAAAATTGATTCGAGAACCATTTTGGATGCAGGGGGTGCAGAACAATTGATTGGTAAGGGTGATATGTTAATCTCTTACAATGGTGAGATCGTTCGTTTGCAGTGTGCTTTTGTAGATACACCTGAAGTAGAGAGAGTGGTTGATTATATTTCTGACCAACGTGGCTATCCACAAGCCTTCATGCTTCCTGAGTATGTTGATGAAAAGGATGCAGAGGGCAGGGACTTTGATGCTGCAGATAAAGATCCTCTTTTTGAAGAAGCCGCTAAGCTTATTGTTCAAAACCAGATTGGTTCCACATCACTTCTGCAACGTAGAATGAAGCTGGGTTATAACCGTGCAGGCCGCTTAATGGATCAATTGGAAGCAGCCGGAGTAGTTGGGCCAAACCAAGGCAGCAAAGCAAGAGAAGTGCTCATTAAAACCGAGATGGAATTACTTGAATATCTCGAAAATCTAAGCTAACGTTAAGAAACAACCCTTCATTAAACATAGGTACATAGCTTGTCTCTAACTAAGCGACAAACAATATCTTTGCGAACGTTTTAAAAATCTATAATGAAAAGACTTTTTACATTTTTGACGATGGCTTTAGCAGTGGTGAGTGTAAGTGCACAGGATAAAAATCCAACCAAGAACGATGCAGAAGCCAAGAAGATCTTAGATGCAGTAAGTGCTAAGTTTAAGACTTATAAATCTCCCCAGGCTTCCTTTACATACAAGGTAGAAAATGCCCAGGGTAAAGCTCTTTCAACTAAGAAAGGTACAGTTAGTATGAAAGGCAATAAGTATAAAGTAGCGATGAGCGGAATGGAGATTATCTCTGATGGTAAAACGGTATGGAACTATGATAAGAGTGCTAACGAAGTAACGGTGGATAACGTAAATACATCTTCAAGTGCAATGACACCGCAAAAACTGTTTACTAACTTTTACGATAAAGATTTCTTTTACAAATACAATGGTGAGAAAAAAGAAGCAGGTAAAACATTACAAGAGATTGAATTAACGCCAACAGATAAGACCCGCCCATTTCATAAAGTATATGTTTTAGTAGATAAAGCTGCTAAAACAATCTACAACGCTAAGTTTTTAGAAAAAACCGGTGGACGTTACAGCTATACGATCAACACATTGAATCCAAACGCTACTGTTGCTGATACTGAATTTGCTTTTAATAAAGCGAAGTATCCTGGCGTGGAAGTGGTGGATCTGAGATAAGATCCGGCCCATGTCCTCCGAAAGGGAACTTAGGTGGGAGAAACTTTATTTTATATAGACAGTCTTTTGAGGCTGTCTTTTTATTTATGTACTCATCTGTATTGGTACTATCAAACATTTGTTGCGTCGCACACTTATACGTTTAGTAATTCTATTGAGCGTTACGCAAGTGTCTTTCGATTTCGCAGTCTGTTTGCCCTCTGTAGTTCTCTTCCTTGTCATCCTGACGCAGGAAGGATCTGAGGCTTGAACCTAAATAATGACCGCTGCAGTAATGCAGCTACCCTAAGCTTTCACCCTGAGGCTCTCGAAGGGTTGAGCGTTGGCAACATTCATCAAAGCGGACCAATCAGATGCTTCGTGCCTCAGCATGACAAGGAAGAGCCATAACAGGTTTCAATCTTTCTCAAATCAGAACCCACAGATCCCTGCGGGATGACACGTGAGAGTGTTTCCTGCTATGTAGCAGTCATTTTAATCAGTCATCAATTGATCAGATTAAGGAAATGCTCCAGCGCCTTATTTCGCATTGGATATGTACACTTATTGCTGTAGGAAAGATAGCAGAATACCTGCGCCTGCAGTATTCGCCAATAACACGACTAAGCACCGAATTAACGAAAACAAAGCTCAATGAATAATGACTTTTGCAATGCGTTGGCCGGCAAGATTCGCGGAGCGGTTAATGCTTGCCTTGATTTTTGCTTCTTTTGCATCAAGGCAAAAGAAAGGGAAAGAAATTTCTTAAGTGAACAAACTGCCGATGGCTACTGGTGTTAATTTTTATTGCTTCTCATACTTACTCCTCCTTCAACACATCCCTAAACTCCGGCTTCTTATCAATCACTGCCTTGGCAAAAGGGCAAAGCGGAATGATCTTCATTCCATGCGATCTTGCATACTCAACAGCAGAGTGAACAAGCTGGTAACCTATATTTTGACCACGCAATTCGTCATCTACTTCGGTATGATCAATCAGCATTGTATTTTCCTGTTGCAGGCTATACGTTAGCTCAGCAAGAAAATCGTCTTCATCACCGGGAATGAAAAACATTCCTCGTTTTTCATTTTGTTTATGTTGTATGATCATGAGGTCTTTTGTTAAAGCTAAAAATAATTTTGTCCAAATGCCGTGCCCTTTGCATATTTGCATGGCATGAAACAGTTAATCAATAAACATTGGTGGTGGCATACAAACGCTGAAAGGGGTTCTGTATAGCTATTACTATAGTTTATTCATCATATTAGAGCCCCACTTGTTGGGGCTTTTTTGTTTTTTAACCGCTAAGACACGAAGTCACAAAGAAAAATCTTAGAGCCTTTGTGCCTTCGTGGCAAATACTAAGAATGAAAAAGATTTTAATCAGAACTGAGGTAAAAAAAGGGTTAGCTGATGTGTACACACCAGTTGGTATCTACTTACGGTTAAGGGATCGTTTCAGAGATACGATTCTTTTGGAAAGCACCGACAGCCATGCTGCTGAAAACAGTTATTCCTTCATTTGTATTAATGCAATAGCTGGTATTGAAATAAAGGATAAAAGGGTTGTGGAATTCAAACTTCCGAACCAAAATGCTGAGAAGGTTTCCCTGAAAGGCAATGATGATCTAAAAGACGTGTTGTGGAGTTTTAAGCAGCGGTTTGAAATAGAAAGTGAAGATGAAAAAGCCGCTCAGTTTGCCCAGGGCTTGTTTGGCTATTTCAGTTTTGATATTATTCCTTTAATAGAAAAGATCGAACTAAAAGACTCTAAAGCCTCTCCGCCAGTTGGCGGAGGAGGTTTGGAGGAGGCCGTCATTCCTATTGCCCGTTACCGTTTGTATCAATATGTGATTGCAATCAATCATTATAAGGATGAGCTGATCTTTTTAGAGAATAAAATTCAAGGATTAGAAAGTGAAGCCGCATTAGTAGAATCTCTGATCAACAATAAAGACGTTCCTGTTTATCCTTTTGCTTCAACATCTGAAGAATCTTCTAACATGAAAGATGAAGATTATGTAGAAATGGTAAAAAAAGGAATCAAGAGTTGTTATCGAGGAGATGTATTTCAAATTGTATTAAGCAGAAGGTTTCAGCAAAGCTTTATTGGTGATGAGTTCAATGTGTACCGGGCACTGCGTCATATCAATCCTTCGCCCTATCTATTCTTTTTCGATTATGGAGACTATAAGCTAATAGGTTCTTCACCCGAATCGCAACTTATCATTCAGGCTGGAAAAGCGGTTGTGCACCCGATTGCAGGAACATTCCGCCGCACAGGAAATGATATAGAAGATCAAAAGAAAGCACAAGAGCTTTTGAACGATCCAAAAGAAAATGCAGAACATGTAATGTTGGTTGATTTGGCCAGAAATGATCTAAGCACTGTGTGTTCAAATGTTAGCGTTAGCCAGTACAAAAAGGTTCACTATTATTCTCATGTTATTCATTTAGTGAGCGAAGTGGTTGGCAATGTGCCGGAGAGAAGTAATCCTTTTGATGTTTTGTTTAAGACGTTTCCCGCAGGAACCTTAAGCGGAGCACCTAAATACAAAGCCATGCAATTAATTGATGCCTATGAGCCTACATCCCGAAGCTTTTATGGCGGCGCCATCGGCTTTGTAGGATTCAATGGTTCATGCAACCATGCTATCATGATCCGTACTC
>Ga0164290_1002571_pt1 | contig 11885 bp, 13 predicted proteins | sample Micstemetagenome_FD_108782 | JGI IMG/M metagenome (GOLD analysis project Ga0164290, IMG submission 108782) | Contaminated culture microbial community from soil near Moab, Utah, USA - Microcoleus steenstrupii SON62 (Illumina Assembly) | ecosystem: Environmental > Terrestrial > Soil > Soil crust... | reverse complement strand
TGCCACTCTCTCGAGCACAGCGTCATCGGGGTTTTGCGGCAGCGCGGTTGGGGTGCCGAGCTGTTTGAGGTCCTTATAGATATCTGTCATGTCGGTCTCCGTCGCGGTCAGACCCCGCGTTTGTTGCCCCAGATCAGGACGTGCAACTGCGGCAGCACATGGGCCGCATACCATTGGTCCGCGATGACCCGGTCGACTAGCCAGGCCATGCGTCGGAGGATGCCTTCAGTGTCGATGCAGGCGTCAATGTCCTGCGGCCCCGGCGGAGTGTGATTGCCCGGCTGCAGGTAAACGGGCAGATCCGGAAACTGCGCCGCCGCGTCACGGGCATAGGCGAAGTCGGTCTCATCGAAGACCACGAACTTCAGTACGATGCGCGGCCCGGACGCGGCTGCGTCGACACAGGTCCGTAACGCCTTCCAGTCGGTTGCCATCGCACTGGAAGGCGGCTTTGGGCTCAGCACCAGCACGTCCAGATCGGCGAACCATCTTCGGCTGACTGAGCCTTGCGTCTCCAGCGCGAAGCGATAGCCCTCGGCCTGCCCCTGCTGGATGAGCGGCCCGAGGGGCTGGATGGCGGGGTTCCCGCCCGAGAGCGACACCATCAGGGGCGTGTCCCCCGAAAGCGCGCGCACCCTGGCCAGAACTTCGGCGGCGCTCATCCCGCGCCAGCGCGAAAGCGGCTATCGACGGCGTGCAGGCTATCGCACCAGGAACAGCGATAGTCGCAGCCTCCTGTTCGGACGAACACGGTGGGCTGCCCTATCAGCGCGCCTTCGCCTTGAATGGTCGGCCCGAAGATCTCACTGACGCGGATCTCGTCAGGGGCCGATGCGATCATGGCCGGTACTCTGCCCAGGTCTTGGGCGTTTCGCTGACCCTGACTGCAAACGTCTCGGGTATGCGCGCCTTGCACCAATCGAAGAAATGTTTGGCCAGCCATTCTGCGGTGATGGCGTCGTGGCCGAACACCACGTTCAGATGGCGGTGGTCAAGATTGTCGTCAATGTAGCGCTTGAGCGGGCCCAGTTCGTGGTAATCGCGCACGAAACCGAACGCATTCAGCTCTGCCGCGGCAAGTTCGACCACCACGATGTAGTTATGTCCGTGCAGCCGCGCGCATTGATGATCCGGCGGCAGCCGACACAACTGATGCGAGGCTGAGAAGTGGAATTCCTTGGTGATGCGGAACATCAAGCGCGCCCCCGCTGAACAGCTTCGCGCCAAAAGTCCGCATCCTCATAGATGGTGGGATCGGCGATGCCTGCCAGATCGAACGCTTCGCGACGTTCCACACAGGTGCCGCAACGCCCGCAATGGATCTCGCCGCCCTTGTAGCAGGACCAGGTCTGCTCGAAGGGCGTGCCGTGGCGGGAACCGTCGGTCACGATCGCCGACTTCGGCAGGTTAACATAGGGCGCGAACAGGGTGATGTCGGCATACCCTTCGAGGGCATGGCGCTGCATCATCTGGAAGGCATCAATGAACCCGGGGCGGCAGTCGGGATAGATGAAATGATCGCCGCCATGCACTGCCGTGGCCACCGCATCCGCCCCGCGCGAGACGGCCACGCCGAAGGCGATGGTGAGCATGATGGCGTTGCGGTTCGGCACCACAGTGATGCGCATGGTTTCTTCCGCATAATGCCCGTCAGGCACGGCGACATTGTCAGTCAGGGCTGAGCCGGTAAGGCTGTGTCCAATGTCGCGAATGTCGATGGTCTGGTGCGGCACCTGCAGGCGGGTGGCGCAGGCGGCAGCGTAGGTGACTTCTTTGCGATGTCTCTGGCCATAATCAAAAGACAGAAGCCCAAGCAATTCATGCTTGGCCGCGATCATGTGGGCGAGAGAAACAGAATCCAATCCGCCGGAGCAGATCACGATGGTTTTCATTTAGCTGTCCTTGTTTTGACCGGGTAGGCTGCGACCGGTTAGTCTGAGCGCAGCGATACACTGCGACGACTGTGTATGTGAAGGCCCGTGGTTATATCCACTTCCACACATAATGTTTTGCATGGCCACAGGCGGTGGCCAGATCATCACCGCGCGCCAGATGAGCGGCAATGGCGCTGGCCAGAGTACAGCCGGTACCGCGCCGGGCGCCGGTCTTGCGCGGCGCGGCGAATCTCAGGGGTGGCGCGTCCGGGCGCAACAGCCAGTCGACCGCCTCGGCGCCGTCGCCATGGCCGCCTTTCAGCAGGATGGCCCTGGCGCCCATGGCAAAGAACGCAGTGGCCAGCGCGGCCTGCGAAGCGCCTGGCTCCAGGCCGGTCAGGGCGGTGGCTTCGGGCAGGTTTGGTGTCACCAGTGCCGCCCGCGGGATCAGCCGGGCTATCATCGCAGCCCGCCCGGCGGCGTCCAACAGCATGACCCCTGCGCTGGTCGCCAGAACCGGGTCGAGGACCAAGGGAAGATCCGGCAGCGCCTCGGCGATGGCCGCGACGACCTCGGCATTGGCCAGCATGCCGAGCTTAGCCACCCGCACCGGGCCTGCGGCGCGGATTTGGGCTGCGACCATGGCAGGGGCCACTGGATGGATGCGGCACGCACCTGCGGCATCCTGCGCCGTCACCGCGGTTGCGGCCACCCGCGCCGGGATCCCATGATCGACCATCACCTCCAGATCGCGCGCCAGGCCTGCCCCGGTGGAACTGTCCAGCCCGGCGACGATCAGCACGCTCATTGTCCGTCCGCCAGCAGGGCCAGCGACTTGACCCCGCGCGAAGCGAGAACCTGCGCCCCACGCCATGCTCGCAGGCCCGTCGAGCAGCACAGAACCAGCCGCCCCGAAGGAAACCGCCAATTGGCCAGATCCTCGGGAGCAAGCGCCAAGGCGCCAGGCAGGGTGCGGGCACTTCCCGGCGACCGTAGGTCGATGACCGTATCCCCGGCGGTGATATGCGAGGCCGCGACGAAGCCGAAACCGGGCGTCTCCGCCGCTCTGGCAAAGCCAAAACCACCGAACCGCCAGTTTGCCATGTCCAGCGTCACCACCCGCCCCAGCGGAGACGGCTCCAGCCCGATGAGGGTCGCCAGCGCCATCTGCGCCTGTACGGCGCCCAGGGCGGCTACCGCTGGCCCCAGAACCCCGGCGCTCGCACAGCTTGCCGCCTGCGCGGGAAGGTCGGGGAAAACCGCGCGATAGCTGGGGGCCGGACCGCAAAAGCCGCCGGAATAACCCGCGCGGCCAGTGACCGAGGCCGAGATCAGCGGTTTGCCCGCCGCAAGGCAGAGGTCAGACAGGGTGTAAGTCACGGCAAAGCTGTCGGCGGCATCGACCACCAGATCCGCCGCCGCGATCAGGCCGGGTGCATTGGCCGGATCGATCCGCGCGACCATTGTGTCGACATGACACTCGGGGTTCAGCGCGCCCGCGCGAGCGGCGGCGACGGCGGCCTTGGGCTCGCCGATATCCGCTTCGGTGTAGAGGGTCTGTCGGTGCAGGTTGGCCAGTTCGACGCGATCGGGGTCGGCGATGGTCAGCCGTCTAATCCCCGCAGCGGCCAGCGCCGGGATCACCGTGCAGCCCAATCCACCCGCTCCGACGATCAGCACATGCGCCGCTGCGATGCGCGTCTGCCCATCCGCACCTACCCCCGGAACCTGCATCTGGCGGGCATAGCGGCTCATCTCCTGATCTCCGTTGCCTTGATCCAGAGGCGGGTCTGCTGCTCGGGATCAGGGGCGGTCGCCAGATCGGTGACCACCGCCGCCACATCGGCCCCGGCGGCGAAGACTTCGGGCAGGCGGGCCGGGGTTAGCCCGCCGATGGCGACCAGCGGGACGTTCCCGATCCGCGCCTTCCAGCGGCTCAGCTTTTCCAGCCCCTGCGGCCGCCAGGGCATCTGTTTCAGCAGCGTCGGCCAGATCGGACCAAGTGCGATGTAGTCGGGTCGCAACGCCAGCGCACGGTCAAGTTCCGCACGGTCGTGGGTGGAAATCCCGAGCCGCGCCCCGGCGCGGGCGATGGCTTCCGTATCCGCGCCGTCCAGATCCTCCTGCCCCAGATGGATGTAATCTGCTCCCTGATCCAACGCCGCCTGCCAGTGGTCATTGACCACGAGCTGCGCGCCGTGTCCGGCGCATACGGCCAAGGATGCGGCGATCTGTGCGGGGATGTCGTCTGCATCCCCCTTGAAACGCAGTTGCACCAGCTTGACCCCCAAGGGCACCAGCCGCGTGATCATCGCGGCATCGGGCAGCACGGGGTAAAAGCGCGGCAAGGTCATGGCCGCCCTCCAAGGCCCAGATCGGCCAGTCCCAGAACCGGAGTGGATGGCACCGCCATGTCGCGTGGCGGCATCAGCCCGGCCTCGAATGCGGTACGCCCGGCGTCCACCGCCTTCCCGAAGGCCCGCGCCATCGCCACCGGATCGCCCGCCCTGGCGACGGCGGTGTTCGAGAGAATCGCGTCAAACCCCATTTCCATCGCGTGTGCTGCCTGACTCGGCGCACCGATTCCGGCATCGATGATCAGTGGCACGCCGGGGAAATGCGCTCGCATCGAGGCCAGCGCGTCCACGTGGCGCAGGCCCCGGCCCGAGCCGATCGGCGCCCCCCAGGGCATCAGCACCTGACACCCCGCCTCAATCAGGCGCTCGGCGACGATCAGGTCCTCGGTGGTGTAGGGAAACACCTCGAACCCCTCGGAACACAGGATCCGGGCCGCTTCGACCAGCTCGAAAGGGTCGGGTTGCAGCGTATCGGCGTTGCCGATCACCTCCAGCTTGATCCAGGACGTGCCGAACACTTCACGCGCCATGTGAGCCGTCGTGACGGCCTCGCGGGCGGAATGGCACCCGGCGGTGTTGGGCAGCATCCGCGCGCCACTGGTCTTCAGCAGAGACCAGAACCCGGCGCCGCCGGTGGCTGCTCCGGAACCGGACCCTTCGCGGCGCAACGATGCCGTGATCACGCAGCAGCCCGAGGCAGCAATCGCTTCAGTCAAGACTTTTGGCGACGGATATTGCGCCGTGCCGAGCAACAGTCGCGATGCGAGGTCAATGTCGTAAAGGCGCATTTTAGCCGCCCTGCATCGGGGCCAGCACTTCGATCCGATCGCCATCTTGCAAACGGGTCCCGGCGCGGGCTGCGGCAGGCACGAAGGTCCCGTTCACCGCGGTGGCGATCGCCGCACCGTCAAACCCAAGTTCGGTCAGCATCTCAGCGAGGCTTCGGGCGACGATCGTGAAAGTCATTCCGTTCAGATCAATCCGCAAGGACAAGCTCCTTTCGGGACGGCGCGAATGTGTCGGCCAGTTGTTCTGCCAGCGCCGGAGCCGTCAGGAAGCCGTGACGAAACAGACCGTTCAGGTGCAGGCGGCCACATGCCTCGGAGATGCGCGGTACATTGTCAGGCCAAGCCGGGCGCAACCCGCTTCCGGTCTCGACGATTGCGGCCTCGGCGAAGGCCGGATGCAGGGCAAAGGCTGCCCCCATCAGCTCCATTGCGCTGCGCAGCGTGATCGGGCCGGGCTCGTCGGTTTCCACCATCGTCGCGCCGGCCATGTAAAGACCGTTCCCCCGCGGTACGACATAGACTGGAAACCGCGGGTGCAGCAGCCGCACGGGTCGACTAAGGGTCACCTCGTGGCAGCGCAGCAGCAGCATTTCCCCGCGGACGGCCCGCAGTCCCGGCAAGGCGTCGCGGGCGGCGATGCCACGACAGTCAATATCCGCCTGGTCGGGCGCCATCTGCGTGTTGTAGCGTATCTCGACACCACGCCTGTGCAGGCCTTCCGCCAGTGCGGACAAGGCGACATTGGGGTCCAGATGGGCCTCGCCGGCGTAGTAAAGTGCGGTGGAGAACCGCCCCGCCAGGTCGGGCTCCAACTCCGCGATCCGGTCCAGGCCGATTTTTTCATGCCCAATGGTGCGGGCGGCGAAGCGATCCAGCTCGGCGCGGTCGCGCGCCGCGGCCACGACCAGCGTGCCCCGCCGCTCGACGCCGGGCACTCGTGTCTTCCACCAGTCGGCAGCGTGTGCGCCAAGGCGCGTCACCTCTGCCGGGGCGCTTTCGCCCTCGACGAAAGGGGCCAGCATCCCTCCGGCCCGCCAGCTTGCCCCAGCGCCTTCCGCGCCGCTGTCCACCACCTGTAACGCCACACCCCGCTCGGCAAGAGCGGTCGCGGCACATAGCCCTGCCACCCCGGCTCCCAAAACGGTCATCATTCCGCAGTTTCCGTCTTGGGCAGATAGATCTCGCCCTTCTCGCGGAATTTTTCCGCCATCGCCGCCATGCCATCCTTTTGCGCCTCGGCGCGGATGTCATGGCTGATTCGCATGGAGCAGAACTTCGGCCCGCACATTGAACAGAAATGTGCGGTCTTGTGCGCCTCTTTCGGCAGCGTCTGGTCATGGAAGTCGCGCGCCGTGTCTGGATCGAGCGACAGGTTGAACTGGTCCTCCCAGCGGAACTCGAAACGCGCCCGGCTGAGTGCATCGTCGCGCGCTTGCGCGCCGGGCAGCCCCTTGGCCAGATCGGCGGCATGAGCCGCGATCTTGTAGGTGATGACGCCGGTCTTCACGTCGGCGCGGTCGGGCAGGCCAAGATGTTCCTTGGGCGTCACGTAGCACAGCATCGCAGTGCCGAACCAACCGATCATCGCTGCCCCGATCGCGCTGGTGATATGGTCGTAGCCGGGCGCGATATCGGTGGTCAGCGGCCCCAATGTGTAGAACGGCGCCTCTCCGCAGGTGGCGAGCTGCTTGTCCATGTTGGCTTTGATCTTGTGCATGGCCACATGGCCCGGCCCTTCGATCATCACTTGACAGTCCCTGGCCCATGCGATCTGCGTCAGCTCGCCCAAGGTTTCGAGTTCGGCGAACTGCGCCGCGTCGTTGGCGTCGGCGATGGAGCCCGGGCGCAGCCCGTCGCCCAGACTGAAGCTGACGTCATAGGCGCGCATGATGTCGCAGATCTCGGCGAAATGCTCGTAGAGGAAGCTTTCCCGGTGATGATGCAGGCACCACTTGGCCATGATCGACCCACCCCGGCTGACGATGCCGGTCACGCGGTTCACGGTAAGCGGAATGTAATGCAGCCGCACGCCCGCGTGGATCGTGAAATAATCCACGCCCTGTTCGGCCTGTTCGATCAGCGTGTCGCGGTAGATTTCCCATGTCAGATCTTCCGCGACGCCCCCAACCTTCTCCAACGCCTGGTAGAGCGGCACCGTGCCGATCGGCACCGGAGCGTTTCGCAGGATCCATTCGCGGGTGTTGTGGATGTTCCGCCCGGTCGAGAGGTCCATCACGGTGTCGGCGCCCCAGCGGATCGACCAGACCATCTTGTCTACCTCCTCCGCCATTGAGGAGGTGACGGCGCTGGTACCCATATTGGCGTTGATCTTGACCGCGAAGTTTCGCCCGATGATCATTGGCTCGAGCTCGGGATGATTGACATTGGCCGGAATGATCGCGCGGCCGGCGGCGATCTCTTGGCGCACGAACTCGGGCGTGACGTGGTCAGGGATCGCCGCGCCGAAATCCTCGCCATCGCGGGCGGCCGCCGGGGTGGCGGCACGGCCAAGGTTCTCCCGGATCGCCACGTATTCCATTTCGGCAGTGATGATCCCGGCCCGGGCATAGGCCAGCTGCGTCACCGCCTTGCCATTCCGGGCGCGCAACGGGTTGCGCTGCACGGGGAATCCCGGCACCAGCCGCGCGCCGCTGGCAAAGCCGTTGTCCGCAGGCTGAATGGCTCGTGCCGCATAAGATTCGCAATCGCCACGCACCGCCAACCAGTCGCTGCGCAGAGGGGTCAAACCTGCAGCAATATCGGTAACAACCGCCGGATCGGTATAGGGGCCCGAAGCGTCATATACCGTGACCGGTGGCTCCCCCGCCGAGGGGTGGACCGCGACCTGGCGCATAGGCACGCGAATGTCGGGATGGATCACGCCCGCCACGTGCCGCTTGGACGAAGCGGGTAAAGGACCGGTGGTGACGGCAGGCAGCGTGGGCACAGCCGATCGGGCTTGCACGGTCTGGTCGATCTGGTTCATCAAAGCCTCTTCGCGTTGATGACCCGTCGAAGAGGGAAAGAAGCCGGGAGACGCCCCCCGTGTGTTGCCTGAAAGGCGACCATTTGTGCTTCCTACGCCAGTATCAACTGGGTCAGGTTCAAAGGGTCGCTTCACCGCAGGGTTGCCCCTGCCATCAGCCTCTCAGTCCCTTGGGCGGGACTCCCCTGACAGTGCGAAAATGTGTAGACGCGCGTTCGGGCCGCGTCAACAGCTCCCATCCGGCAGATCTTACGGATAAAGATTTTTTCCCCCAGGGACGTGCCGCATGATCGGCTGACGCTCATCGTCTCAGAGAACGTTCGACGTCGGATCTATTCTGACCTATGGTCCCTTCATGGTCGTCGCGCGACGCACCCATTCGTGTCACCTTTCGGAAACCGAATGGGGACTCGATGACAAAGGTCACGATCGACGATTGACTTGATGACGACCTCAATCCTGACGGACGGTTTGATCGCGTCACCTCGGCAGCTACCTTTGCCAACGGGCAACAATAAAACCGCCTTCCGATGCACGGATCGCGACGGTGCTCAAAGTGATTGTCCTACCTTCTCCGAAGAAGATAGGTGTCCATGATCCATCCGTGAGTTGCGCGCGCCTCTGCCCGGACGCGCACGATCTCTTTCGCGACGTCGTCGAGTTTTCCGGCGACCAGGATTTCGTCCGCGGTGCCGAGATAGGCGCCCCAGTAGATATCGAATGCCTGGGTATCGAGATGCTCGAACGAGAGACCGCCGTCCAGCATCACGACGGCGGTGTCCACGTTGTCCGGGAACCCTTCCGTCAGTTTGCGCCCTGTGGTGATCTGGAACGGATTGCCAACCGTGTTGAGTGCGATGCGGTGGCCGGCGGCGAGCGCCTGAACGCTGGTGACGCCGGGAATTACCTCATGCCTGAATGCGAAGCTGGCAGACTGCGCCAATCGGTCGACGATGCGCAGCGTGCTGTCGTAAAGCGATGGGTCACCCCAGACCATGAGAGCAATGGTCCCACTGTCATCGGTCTCAGCCAGCAGCAGGCGGCAATAGGTGTCGGCAATGGCGTCATGCCAGTCGGCGACGCCGGCGAGATAGGATGGGTCGGCGGCATTGCGCACCGGCAGGTCGAACTGTACGAGGCGCGTCGCGGAATTGCTCAGGAAGCGTTGGCAGATCTCAAAGCGCAGATCCGCCAGATCGACCTTCGATGGGCCCTTGCGCGGGATCAGCACAATGTCGGCGCGGTTCAGCGCGTTGATCGCCTGAATGGTCATATGCTCGGGATTGCCCGAGCCGATGCCGATAATGAGAAGCGTGCGCATCGTTACCCGTCCGAGACGCCGGCTTCGGCGAAGGTCGCCATGCCGGTATGGCAGGCGAGCGCGCCGCGCAGGATGTTGACGGCGAGGCAGGCGCCTGACGCTTCACCGAGCCGCATGCCGAGATCGAGAAGTGGCTTCATCTGCATCATGGCAAGCAATTTGGCGTGGCCGGCTTCCGCCGACGTATGCCCAGCGATCGTGTGCGCCAGGCCAAATGGGTGAAGTCGCGCCAACGGGGCAGCGGCTGCGGTGCAGACAAAGCCATCAAGGACGAGCGGAATCCGCAAGTGCCGGGCGGCAAGCGTTGCACCGAAGATGGCGGCGAGTTCACGCCCGCCGACCCGGCGCAGCACCTCGAGCGGATCGGCGAGCGCGGTGCCGTGCAGCGTCAGCGCAGCGTTCACCGTTTCGGCCTTTCGCACCAGGCCGGCGTCGTCGACGCCGGTGCCGCGCCCAACCCAGTCCCGGCCGGAACCGCCGAACAGCGCGGCCGCGACGGCGGAGGCAGCCGTGGTGTTGCCTATGCCCATCTCGCCGAGGCAGAGCAAGTCGCATTCGGCAGCCACCGAGTCGTAGCCGGTTCCGACTGCGGCAAGGAAATCGCCCTCGGCCATGGCCGATGCGGCGGTGAAGTCTGCGGTCGGGCGATCGATGTCAAGCGGGATGACAGACAGTGTCGCGCCGGCCTGCTTCGCCAACTGGTTAATTGCCGCGCCGCCGGCGGCGAAATTGCCGACCATCTGCGCCGTGACCTCGGCCGGGAAGGCGGAGACGCCGCGCGCGGTGACGCCATGCGAGCCGGCGAAGACGATGACATCGACGCGGTCGAGCCTAGGCACCGATTGGCCGTGCCAGCCTGCGAGCCAGATGGCGATTTGCTCGAGACGACCGAGACTTCCGGGCGGTTTGGTCAGTACGCCCTGGCGGGCGGTTGCGGCGGCGGCGGCGGCGGCGTCGCTGCCGGGCAGATTGGTGCAGGCGGAACGCAATTCATCGAACGAGGCAAAGCGTGTCATGTCGCATCCATCACATGAGAAAGGCACAGGCAGAAGTGAGTACGATGATCTCGCCGCCCTGCTCGAGCGCGCCCAGCACGTCGCCGGTCTGGCCGCCGATCTGGCGCATGCAGGCCGTTCGCAGGATGACGAACCACACACCGAGCAGCAAAGCGGTGGCGAGGGCGAAAACGGGACCGCCCGGAAGAAGCGCGAAAAGTCCCAGAAGGAGAGCGATGCCAGCCGTTGTGGGACCGACCCGGCCCACACCGGCTGATAGCCCGTCGCTGCGCGCGGGCGGCACGTTCCACATGAAAGCGGGCATCAGCGCACGGCCGGCCGTGTGCGTCGCCACGAGCACGACGAGTATTGTCCAGTCGCCAAATGTCGCAAGCGCCGCCAACGCCGACCAGCGGGCAAGCAGGCTCAAGCCCAGCACACAGACGCCGTAGGTCCCGATGCGGCTGTCGCGCATGATCTCGAGCTTGCGCTCGCGCGTCGCGCCGCCGCCGAAGCCGTCGCCGACGTCGGCGGCGCCGTCCTCGTGCAATGCACCGGTCAACAGCAGGGTAGCCGCGAGCGCGATCACGGCCGCAACGGTCACCGGCAGCCCGAGCCACAGCGCGGCGCTCGTCGCGCATGCGCCCGCCAGTCCAACGATCAGACCGGCGATCGGCGCTGCCCATTGTGCGGCGGCGAAGCTCGCCGGCAGCGCCACGGAGCGCGGCACTGGGATGCGCGTATAGAAGCCGATACAGGCGACGACATCGGCCAGCACGTCACGCGGATCCGGATTGCGCAACTGCATCGCGTCAGCCCTTCGCGATGGCGTGGAAGAAGGTGCCGCTGACATGACCGCGCCGCGCGCCGGAAGGACCGAGCGGCTTGCCCTGCCCGTCGAAGAGATCGGCGAGCGGCGCATCGGCGCCTGCGTCGACTGTCTTCGAGTAATGGAACTCATGTCCGCGCACTGTCTCGCCGGCGCGGCCGATCGGGCTGTCGCGCAGTAATGTCGCCTGGCGATAGCCGAGATTCATCTTGCGCTGCGCATAGGTGGTGCGGTGGCCGAGCAAGCTGGTCATCGGATGAGTGACGCCGGCGGCGTCCTCCAGCGTCGTGCCCAGCACCATGAAGCCGCCGCACTCGCCATGAACCGGCCGGGTAGCGGCGAAATGTGTGAGACCGTTGCGGAAGCGAACAGCCGCCGCGATCTTGCCGGCATGCAGCTCTGGATAGCCGCCGGGTAGCCAGCAGGCATCGCAGGAATTGTCCGGCCGTTCGTCAGCAAGCGGCGAGAACGGCACAAGCTCGGCCCCGGCGTCGCGCCAGTGGCGTGCGGCATGGGGATAGAGAAAGCTGAACGCCGCGTCGTCGGCAATGGCGATGCGCTGGCCTGGTGGAGACAACGCATGTGCGACGCTGCCCGCACCCGCTGCGAAGGGCCGCGCGATGTTCAGGACGGCGTCGAGGTCGATCGAGCGCTGCATCGTGTCGGCGAGACGCTCGATGAACCCCTCCAGCGCCATGTGCTCGCTCGCCTGGACGAGGCCGAGATGCCGCTCTG